>Ga0180732_1000071_pt1 | contig 107254 bp, 85 predicted proteins | sample KR11_01MetaG_FD_148674 | JGI IMG/M metagenome (GOLD analysis project Ga0180732, IMG submission 148674) | Groundwater microbial communities from the Olkiluoto Island deep subsurface site, Finland - KR11_0.1 MetaG | ecosystem: Environmental > Aquatic > Deep subsurface > Groundwater | place... | reverse complement strand
GAGGTTGTGAATAACTTCAGAAATGAAGAGGAATGGCTCCGCGGGCAGGGCTCGAACCTGCGACCCGCTGATTAACAGTCAGCTGCTCTACCAGCTGAGCTACCGCGGAATGTAAAAACTTGGTTTCGACTACGCTCACCAGTCCGGGTATTATACCAAAATAAAACTAATTTTCAAGTTGAGGGCGCTCGTGGCGTCCTCCGGCTATGCGTTTGGGCGGCCAGTAGGTGAAGAGGGCTTTTCCTCGGATATATCTTCTCTCGAGACAGCCCCAGAACCTTGAGTCCATGCTCCTGTCCCTGTTGTCGCCCATCACAAAAAAACAGTCTTCGGGTATCTTCGCGGGTCCGTAGTTGTCGCGGACGCTGCGCGAGGCCGGAAGAAACTGTTCTCCGTCAGCAAACTGCGTGTAGTCCTCTATCAGTTTTTTGCCGTTGATGTAAACCTGTTTGTTTATGATCTCCACTGACTCGCCGGGAAGGCCTATGCATCTTTTGATGAAATCTTTTTTGGGGTCGAGCGGATATTTGAAGATTATAACATCGCCGCGTTTGGGGCTGGTGAACTTTATGTATTTTTTCGTCAGGGGGATGTGCCAGCCGTAGCGGAATTTGCAGGCGAAGAGATGGTCGCCTATCAGGTAGGTGTTCATCATGGAGCCTGACGGTATTTTGAAGGCCTGTATTATGAAATACATGAGGACTGAAACTATGAGAAGCGTTTGAAAGAAAGAGTTCAGCTCCTGCCTGACAGCTTCGGCGTATTTTCTGGGATAGACCTCAAAGAGAAAGGGCAGGCAGCCGAGCGTTGTCAGCGCGACGACTTTGGGCCATTCCCCGCCGTTGAATTTCCAGAAGGCGATCGCCCATCCGCCCCAGACTATCACGCCCGTGACTATCTTCTGCCACTTTTCGCGGAGGATGCTTACCAGGTAAACAGCGCCTATACCGAGAGATATAAAAAATACGAGTTGTTCCATAAGTTATTTTCTGAGTATTTCAAAAAACACTTCCTGAGGCAAGTCCACGGAGCCTATTCTTTTCATCCGTTTCTTCCCTTCCTTCTGTTTTTCGAGCAGTTTTCTTTTTCTCGTGATGTCTCCGCCGTAACATTTGGCTATGACATCTTTTCTCAGCGCGGAGACGGTTTCGCGGGCTATGATCTTTCCTCCCAGTTTCGCCTGGAGCGCCACCTCGAACATCTGTTTGTCTATGTATTTTTTCATTCTCAGCAGAATATCGCGGGAGAAGAAGGCGGCTCTCTCGCGGGGCTGTATGCTGCAGAGGGCTTCCACGGGGACGCCGTTGACGAGGATCTCCACCTTTTCCAGATTCGCTTCCCTGAAACCTGAGTGTTTGTAGTCAAATGACGCGTAGCCCTTGCTGACGGACTTGAGGTCTGAATAAAAGTCGGCTATCATCTCGGCCAGCGGCAGTTTGTATTTGAGTATGACTTTCTGCGGGTTGATGTAGGTGAGGCTGATGTATTGCGAGCGGCGGGATTCAAGAAGTTTCATGCACTGCCCGAGCCACGCGTCGGGCGTTATGACGGTCGCCGTTATCTCGGGTTCGTAGACTTTCGCTACGGATTTTTTTTCGGGCCATTCGTCGGGGCGGGATATGTTTATCATCTCGCCGTCGTGAGTTTTGACGCGGTAGACCACCTGCGGGGCGGTGGCGAGTATCTCTATGTCGGATTCCCTTTCCAGCCGCTCCTGTATTATTTCCATGTGGAGAGAGCCCATGAAGCCCAGTCGGAAACCCAGTCCCAGCGTCTGAGACTGTTCGGGCTCCCATGTGAAAGAGGCGTCATTGAGGTTGAGTTTCATTATGGCCTCGCGCAGCCTTTTTTCCGTCGTGTCGCCTATGGGATAGAACGAAGAGAAGACAAAGGGTTGTATCTCTTTGAATCCGGGGACGGGAGCCGTGGTGTCCTTCGCGCCCGTGAGGGTGTCTCCTATCTTTATCTCGTCAAGGCTTTTTATGCCGGCTATGAAATATCCCACCTCACCGGCGGTGAGGCTCTTTTTCTTCTCGGGCTTCATCCTGAAAATACCGGCTTCCTGCACCTCGTATTCCTTGCCGGTGGCAATGGATTTTATTTTCATGCCCGCGCGTATCTCGCCGTCGTAAACGCGGATGTATATGATCACGCCCCTGAAGGGGTCGAAGGTGGAGTCAAATATCAGCGCCTTGAGATTTCCGGCGGGCTCGCCTTCGGGCGGCGGCACGAGCTCTATGATCTTGTCCAGAAGCGTGTTGATGCCCTCGCCGGTTTTCGCCGACACCCTGATGACATCCTCTTTTTCGCATCCCAGAAGCCCCGATATGTCGGTTGTGACGGTGTCTATGCGGGCGCTGAGAAGGTCTATCTTGTTTATGACGGGTATTATGGTGAGGTTGTTGTCTCTGGCCATATTGAGGTTGGCTATGGTCTGCGCCTCAATGCCGCCGGAGGCGTCAACGATGAGGACGGTGCCCTCGCAGGCGGTCAGCGACCGGGACACCTCGTAGGAGAAATCAACATGGCCGGGCGTGTCTATGAGGTTGAAGTTGTATCCCTTATAGGGGATACTGACGGCTTTCGCCTTTATGGTGATGCCGCGCTCTTTTTCCAGATCCATGTTGTCCATCTGCGGGGTTTTACCTTTGTATTTTTTTATTACGCCCGTTATCTCCAGCACCCTGTCGGCGAGCGTTGACTTGCCGTGGTCTATGTGGGCGATAAAGGAAAAATTCCGTATATTGTTTATTTTCATAATTATTTGGCGAAGTATACAAAAAAATCTATAATTAAAAAATGGACAAAAAGCTGATAAGGGTGACGGGCTTCGTGCAGGGCGTGGGTTTCCGTTGGTTTGCGAGCAGAACGGCTAGAAGCATGGGGCTGCGCGGATGGGTGCGGAATCTTCACGGCGGCGGAGTGGAGATATTCGCTGCGGGAGAGACCGCTAAGCTGGGCGAATTCATAAGAGAGCTTTACGGCGGGCCGGGCGAGGTCGCTGACATAAAAATTTCAGACTCAACGGAAGATCCCCCCGCGGGTTTCGACATCAGATTCTGACAACGGATACCGCTGCCGCGACCGAAAAATGGGGATATCCCGTTTTTCCACCTTTTTTTCATTTTTCCTTCATAAATGTCTAATGTCAAGACCTGACCCCACTACTCTTTTTTTGACTTTGGTAAAAATTATGTGTAAAATGAACTCTTCTTTCGGAGAGAAGGGAATTAAAAAGGGGGGTTGAATTAGATTATGGTAAAAATTATTGATACTACATTAAGGGACGCGCACCAGTCGCTGATAGCCACAAGGATGCGTACGGAAGATATGCTCCCCATCGTCGAAAAAATGGATAAAATAGGATTTTATTCTTTAGAAGTGTGGGGTGGTGCGACTTTTGACTCATGTTTGCGTTTTTTGGCGGAGGATCCCTGGCAGCGTCTCCGTAAGATCAAGGAAAAAGCCCAAAAAACCCCTCTTCAGATGCTCTTGCGGGGGCAGAATCTTGTCGGCTACCGCCATTATGCGGATGATACGGTAAAAAAATTCGTCTCTTTATCCGTAAAAAACGGCATTGATATAATCAGAATTTTTGACGCCCTCAATGATATGAGGAATATGGAAGTTCCCATAAAGTCATCCAAAGACGCCGGCGCCATTGTGCAGGGGGGCATATCCTATACCACCAGTCCTGTGCATACGATAGAAAAGTTCACGGAGATGGCGGTTGAATTTGAAAAATTAGGCTGTGATGTGATTTGCATAAAAGATATGGCGGGACTGATCACTCCTCAGATGGCGTATGATCTGGTTTCGGCTATAAAAAAGGCGGTGCGTCTGCCGGTTAACCTGCATGCCCATATGACCAGCGGTATGGGCGCTCTAAGTTATTATGCCGCCTGTCAGGCGGGAGTTGATATGGTGGATTGCGCTTTTTCTCCCTTTGCCGGAGGGACTTCCCAGCCGGCGCTTGAGCCGTTTGTCGCGTCATTACAAAATACTCCTTATGATACAAAATTCGACCTCAAGGATCTGCTGGAAATCGGCTATTACTTTTTGCAGGTAAAACAAAAATACCAGTCCCTGTGCAGCCCGGTGGCGGAGAAGTCGGATGTGAGCGTTTTAGTGCATCAGATACCCGGAGGGATGATCTCAAATCTCTATTCGCAGCTTAAAGAGCAGAAGGCGCTGGATAAATACAGCGATGTGCTTAAAGAAGTGCCGGCGGTGAGAAAAGACCTGGGTTATCCTCCGCTTGTGACACCCGCCAGTCAGATCGTGGGCACGCAGGCGGTGTTAAATGTATTAATGGGCGGAAGATATAAAAAAATAACCGAACAGGTTAAAGATTACTGTCTGGGATTGTATGGAGCCGTGCCTGTGGCGATAGACAAAGAACTCTTAAAAAAGATTATAGGAGACCAAAAGCCCATAACCTGCCGTCCGGCGGATTTACTGAAGCCGGAACTGGAAAAGGCAAAGAGAGAAATAGAAGACCAAAAAATTCCCGCGAATTCAGAGGAAGATCTTTTAAGTTATGTGCTGTATCCGCAGATTGCGGCGAAGTTTTTAAGAGGAGAAGCGAAAGCCGAGCCGCTGTCTGTGTGTGAAACCGCCGCCGCGCCGGCCAAACAGACATTTTCGGAGGAAGAGTTTATAGTGTCCGTGGATGATGAGGAATTCAGAATAAAAATAAAACCTGCGCATGAAGGGCCAACGCCCGCGAAAGAAAAAGAATCGCTCAAGCCGCCAAAAGAACAGGCTCCGGCAGGCGCGATCTGTTCGCCCATCCAGGGAGTGGTTATATTAATAAAAGTGAAGGCGGGAGACAGTGTCAGGAAGGGCGATACGTTAATTGTTCTTGAAGTGATGAAGATGCAGGCTGAAGTGCATGCCGACCGTGACGGACAGATAAAAGAAGTGTACACATTTGAATCTGATATTGTTGATGCCGGAGATGTATTAATGGTCGTTGAGTAAATCAGGATGCTGAAGAAAATTCTAGTAGCCAATCGCTCGGAAATAGCAATCAGGGTCATGAGGGCCGCCCGTGAGCTGGGTATTAAGACAGCCGCTGTTTATTCCGAAGTTGATAAAAACGCGTTACATGCCAAATATGCCGATGAGGCGTATCCGTTAGGAGGTAATCATGCTAAGGAAAGTTACCTCAGTATAAAAAAGATAATAAATATCGCAAAGGAATGCGGAGCGGACGCGGTTCATCCGGGCTATGGTTTTCTTGCCGAGAATCCCGGGTTCGCCTATGCCTGTGAAAAAGAAGGCATAGTCTTTGTCGGCCCTTCCAGCAAGGTTATTGAGCTGATGGGTAATAAGATAGCCGCGCGCAAGGCTGTCGCATCAGCCGGAGCGCCTGTTGTTCCCGGCACAACCGAGGAGGTGGGTGCGCTTTCCGAAGCACAAAAAATATCGGATGAGATAGGTTATCCGGTAATAGTCAAAGCGGCCGCCGGCGGCGGCGGCATTGGAATGAAAATCGCTCAATGCGCCGGGGAACTTGAAGAGGCGATAGGACAGGCAAAGGCAACAGCGGGTTCGGCATTCGGGGATCCGTCTGTGTTTATAGAAAAATATGTTTCTAATCCGCGGCATATAGAATTTCAAATCCTGGCTGATAAATACGGGAATGTGGTTCATCTTAATGAGCGGGAGTGCTCAATTCAGAGGCGTCATCAAAAGCTTATTGAAGAGGCCCCCTCTCCGATCATGACCGAAAGCTTAAGGAGTGAAATGGGTTCCTGCGCGGTAAGAATCGCCAAGGCGATCAATTACTCAAATGCCGGCACTGTTGAATTTATTTACACCAATGGAAAGTTTTATTTTATGGAGATGAATACGCGCATTCAGGTCGAGCATCCGATTACCGAGATGATCACAGGCGTTGATTTGCTGAAGCAGCAGATCCTCATTGCCTCAGGAGAGAAACTTTCGCTGCAACAGGAAGATATAAAAATAAACGGCCATGCCATAGAGTGCAGAATAAATGCCGAGGATCCTCTGAATAATTTTGCTCCATCCCCGGCAAAACTTAAAGGTTATCGCTCTCCCGGAGGCATGGGAGTGAGGGTGGACTCGGGGGTTTTTTCCTCTTATACCATACCGTCATATTACGACCCGATGATTTCAAAGCTCATTGTATGGGGGGGTGATAGAAAAGAAGCGATTGCGCGCATGAGACGCGCGCTTTATGAGTATATCATAGTAGGCCCTAAAACAAATATACCTTTTCATAAGGCTGTCCTGTCAAACGAGGCCTTTATTAAAGGAGAACTATCCACCCATTTTATAGCCGAGCAGAAGACAATTCTGGATGAGACGATGAATATCATATCTGATGAGCGCACGTTACAGGAGAAACTCTCCAGCATATTTAAAAGTGAGTTGAAAGCGGCGGTAGTTTCCGTCGCGGCCCAGATGTATCTGAAAAAAAGAAAAGTTCTTTAGGGCGGATTATAAAATGTTTGATTTACAGAAATTAAAACTCCCGGCCGAAATTAGTGAACTTATAGACCAACATCGTAATTCTGCTATTGGGCGGAATTAAAGGTGTTGGCCTTTTTCCATTTTATAAACAGGTTTTAGGGGGACATAACAGAAAAGATGCGTGTTTTGAAAATAAATTGCAGGCGTCCGGCATTGAAAAATATAAAAATTGCCGCTCAATCAATAAGAAAAGGCAAACTGGTCGCTTTTCCCACGGAAACGGTTTACGGCCTTGGCGCGGACGCTTTGAATGCGGCGGCGGTGTCTAAAATATTCAAAGCCAAAGGCCGGCCTCTTAACGATCCTTTAATTGTTCACATTGCCGATAAGGAAGATATATTCAGATTATCAAAAGATGTTCCCGGAGAAGCGGCGGAATTAATGAAAATATTCTGGCCGGGCCCGCTGACGCTGGTTTTAAAAAAATCCGGTATAGTTCCGGATATAGTGAGCTCCGGTCTGGATACTGTCGCTGTAAGAATGCCCTCCAATCCAATCGCTTTCAATTTGATTAAATATGCGCTCACTCCTGTGGCCGCGCCAAGCGCGAATCTTTTCGGCAGGCCTTCCCCCACCTGCGCTCAGCATGTGATTGATGACCTTGAAGGTAAAATAGATATTCTGATTGACGGGGGGAAAACGGATATCGGAGTGGAATCCACAGTCATTGATATGACGCATAAACCGTTCAGGGTTCTGCGCCCGGGCGGGATTTCGGTGAAAGAATTGAAAGACGCCCTGGGGGAAATAGAAATTAACAGCGTCAACGACAATATTATATGTTCACCGGGAATGCTGAAACATCATTATTCTCCGCAAGCGCGTCTTCTGTTGTTTGAGAGAAGCGGAGAACAGATCAAAGAAATGAGAAAAATGGCTCTGGAATTCAAAAAACAGGGGAAGAAGGTCGGAATTATGACGACTTCGGAAAATCAAAAAGAATTCAGGGGATTTAAGATAAAAGCAATAGGCTCAGAAGATGATTTAAAAACCTGCGCGTTTAACCTTTTTTCTGTTTTAAGAAGTTTTGATACTGAAAAAACGGATATCATTATCGCGGGAGGAATTGAAACGACGGGGCTTGGCTTAGCTGTTATGGATCGTCTGCGAAGAGCCTCAAGCAAAAGATGCTAAGCCCCGGGTATAAAATATGATATTTAAAATATCAGCCGATTTAATCGTGCTTATGCATTTTTTCTGGATATCATTTATGCTGGCAGGCTTCGTACTTACCTTGTGCGGTTTTTTTTGGAAGAGATATTTTGATCTCTGGCTGGTAAGAACCGTTCATCTTTTAGGTATAACTTATGTCGGTCTTCTGGCGGTCCTGGGAAAATATTGTCCTTTAACAATACTGGAAAACAGTTTGAGGACAAGGCACAATCCGGAACTTGCGTATACGGGTTCATTTATAATCCATCGTATAGAGAAATTAGTTTATCCGGATGTTGACCCGTTAATAATTCTGATACCCACGGCGCTTATTGCTGTTTTCGCCATAGCGATGTTTATAATTAAATTGCCTGTAAAAATACGGGAGATGATTTAATGCACCAGAAATTAAAAAAAGAAATTAGTCTTTTAGGCATATTCTGCGTGGCTACGGGCGCGATGATAAGCTCAGGTCTTTTTATACTGCCCGGGATGGCTTTTGCCATGGCGGGCCCGGCAGTTGTTTTGTCCTATATAATTGCAGGAATATTTTGTCTTCCCACTCTTTTCAGTATGGCGGAATTAACCACTGCCATGCCTAAAGCAGGAGGAGATTATTTCTATATTATGCGGGGTTTCGGTCCTCTTTTAGGGACTGTCGCCGGTTTCAGCACCTGGTTTTCTTTAAGTTTGAAAGGAGCTTTCGCTCTTATAGGGATGGCGGCTTATTTAAGCGCATTTACGCATATGCCTTTAAACGTTATAGCTCTGCTGTGCTGTCTCTTTTTTGTCATACTGAATTTGCTGGGCCTAAAAGAAGCCGTGAGATTTCAGATATTGCTGGTAGTAGGGCTCTTGCTTATTCTCCTTGTTTACGCCGTCTGGGGTCATACCATCGTTAATCCCTTAAATTATAAACCGTTTTTTTCCGGAGGATTGAACTCCGTGTTTACTACGGCAAGTTTTGTGTTTATCTCTTATGGAGGTCTAACCACAGTAATGGCTTTAGCGGAAGAGACAAAAAATCCGGGAAGAAATCTGCCGTTGGGGATGATTCTTTCGCTTACTGCGGCTATATTTTTCTATGCGGCGGTTGTGTATATAACTATAGGTGTTTTAAATCCTGAAAATCTGAGAGGGAGCCTTACCCCTATATCGGACGGCGCGGGCGTTTTAGGAGGAGATTTTTTGAAGATAATAATAGGCGCCGCGGCATTTTTGGCATTTATTTCCACGGCTAATTCAGGAATTATGACCGCTTCAAGATATCCTCTGGGCATGAGCCGGGATAAACTTCTACCCCCTCTTTTCCGGAAAATAAGTTCAAGGTTTAAAACGCCTTATGTATCTATCCTTTTTACCGGCCTTTTTATGTGCGCGGCTATTTTATTTCTCAGGCTTGAATTATTGGTAAAAGTGGCATCAAGTGTTCTTCTTCTGCTGTATATAACCTCCAATTTAACTCTTATTTTATTCCGGGAAAGCAAAATATTGAGTTACAGGCCTAAATTCAAAACTCCTTTTTATCCGTATATGCCGATATTCGGTATACTGGGCAGTATTTTCCTTTTGATTGAAATGGGAACTTTTATAGTTTTTTTAACCTTCTGTTTCCTTTTACTGGGATTTTTCTGGTATAGGATATACGGGAAAAAACGTGCCAGCCGGGATTCGGCGTTGATTTATGTTTTGGAAAGACTGATTGTCAGAGATAAAGAATTTGCGTCGGACAATCTTCTTACCGAATTAAAGGATATTGTTATTCAACGGGATGAACTGATAAAAGACCGGTTTCATGAACTGATAGAGAATAGTACTGTTTTAGACATCGAGGAACCCCTGAAAATGGAGAAATTTTTTAAAAAGATTGCCTCTCTTCTGGGGAAAGAACTTGACCTGAAACAGGAAGATGTGTTTCAAAAACTTTTGGAACGGGAAAAATTGTCAAGCACTGTTGTTAAAAAAGGTATTGCTATTCCTCATATTGTTGTTGAAGGTGAAAATATTTCTAAAGTTATGCTGGTAAGAGCGGGGTCAGGTATCATCTTTCCGGGTGATAAACTGTGCCATGTTATATTTGTTATTGTGGGTTCTGCCGACAAGCGCAGTCTGCATTTAAAAGAGCTGGCCGCTATTGCGCAGGTTACGCAGAATCCTGATTTTGAGGAGAAGTGGGCGGCCGCAAAAAATGAGGAAGAATTAAAACATGTCGTTCTTCTGTCCGAAAGAGCGAGATATTAGAAATGATTGAAAGAAAGCTGAACAGAGATATTCCGGCGGCGCATAAAACCGCCTATATTCACCCGTTCGGCAGAACGCTGAGTTAAGGAGGTAAGATGAAAAAAGATCATCCGAATTTGATTGTGGCGGCGGGAACGTCAATGATGCTGATGATGGGAGTGGCTTATGTGTGGGGAGTATATGTTACTCCGCTGATAAGCGAATTCGGCTGGACAAAAGCGCAGGCCTCACTGCCTTTTTCTGTATTTCTGTTATCTTATACGGTGGCGATGATTATCGGGGGGCGGCTGCAGGATATTCACGGGCCGCGGAAGATATGCACGATAGGAGCATTTCTTTTTGGTATAGGGTATCTTTTAAGCGGATTCGCGACATCGCTTTTTTACCTCTGCCTGGTTTACGGCGTCATCGGCGGTATCGGAACAGGTTTTGCCTATGTCACGCCTATGGCGACCGTGGTCAAATGGTTCCCTCATAAAAAAGGCCTTATGGGAGGAATAGTTGTCTTCGGTTTCGGCGCCGGCGCATTCGTGCTTTCGCCTCTGGTAAGAAAAATCATAAGCGTTTACAGTTGGCAGACCTCGTTTATTTCACTTGGTATTTTTTTTATAATTGCCGGCCTTATAGTATCACAGTTTCTTGTTCTTCCTCCTGAGGGCAGGGCGATAACCGCGCCCGGAAAGACAATAAGGCAGCCATTGGCGGAGATGACCCCGATAGAAGCGTTAAAAACGCCTGTTTTCTGGATGGCGTGGACGGCGTGGCTTCTTGCGCTGACAGTCGGGCTGGGTCTTATGGGACATATTGTCTCTTACGCGACAGAGGTGGGAATAGATAAAATGACGGCGGCTTTTATATTAAGCATTATTGCTATTTTTAACGGAGCGGGGAGAATATCAATAGGCGCGCTCTCGGATAAAATAGGCCGCACACGAGCTTTATCGGGCGCGTGTTTTGTGATGGCGGCGGTGATGGCCGGTTTTACTGTCGTCGGAGAAAGTGTTGTTCTTCTCTATATTTTAGGGGGGCTTTTCGGGCTTTGTTTCGGAACATGGATGATTCTTTATCCGCTGATAACTTCGGAACTGTTCGGGACAAAACATCTCGGAGTTAATTACGGCCTGCTTTTTTCAAGTTACGGCATAGGAGGATTTGCGGGACCGCTTTTATACGGGAAGGTATATGACACAACAGGCAGTTACGGCACAATGTTCAGTATTGCCGCCGTGATGTGCGCGGTCGCGGGTTTCCTGGCGCTTGGAATTAAAATAGCGGCAAGAAAATATAAAACATCGGCGGCGAACGCTATCCGTTATTAACGGATGAGGTATTCAAAAGAAAAGACGGCTGTCTTTTTGCCGCCTGTCCGCGGATTAAGAAAGCCCCTGACAGAGAAAGATTGTGGGATGAATTATTGTTACCCGTTATGCGGACAGCCTGCATGAAGCTCGGCGTAAAAATATTTCTTTTTCTGATTTTGTTTCTGTCGCTTGCTGAGCTTTTTGAGGACTTCAGCTGCGGCGGCGCGGCGATCGGCCGTTCATCCGCTGATTTATCTGTCCACTTCATTGATGTGGGCTATGGAGATAGTGTTTTTATTGAGTTTCCCGGCGGGGAGAATATGCTGATTGACGGAGGGGGCCGCGCAGGCGGGGCAAATGTGGCGGAGTATCTGAAAGACAGGGGAGTGCGGAAATTAGATATGGTTGTAATTACTCATCCTCATCCGGATCACATGGACGGGATTTTTACGGTTATGGAGAAGTTTAAGATTGAGAGCGTATTAGCCAATGAGGATATAGAGGGGAGTGAAAATTATTCTGATTTCTTTAAGGCGGTTAAAAGGGAGAATGTCAAATTCAGCAGACTTCGGCGTGGCGGTATAATAAACAAATTCAAGGGGGTGAAACTGCAAATTCTTCATCCTGATAAACTGGCGGGAAATCCGAATAACGATTCTCTGGTTATTAAATTGACATACAAAAAGGTAAGTTTTTTGTTTCCCGCCGATATAGGCGGGCCCGTCTGCGACAGATTAGCACAGGAGTTCAAGGAAGAGCTGAGAAGCAATGTTTTAATCGTTCCGCATCACGGGAAAAGCGGCACTGAAAAATTTTTCAAAGCGGTTTCGCCGGAAATTGCGGTGATTTCCGTAGGGCAGAGTAAATGGAGAGATATCCCGCGGGAAAATGAAACGAGAAATAAACTGGAGGAAATGGGTGTTACGGTTTTATCAACCGATCAACAGGGAACAATAGTGATTCAATCTGACGGGGAGAAAGTGTGGAAATAAAAATCAACATATCAAAAGCTACGGTAATATGGGCGCTGTTTATTATAATTTCAGCTTCATTTATGAGGCAGGTTTTAAATTTTCTTATAAAAAATGCGGGATGGCCCGGCATAACGATAATGCTCGGTGTCCTTTTTGCCGCGGGCGGGATTGCGGTTTTTCTGCGCCTTTATAAATCCCGGCCGACGTGGGGAAGACTGCTTCTGTTCATAGCGGTTCTTGCGGCGGGGTTCTATTATGCCTCACAGATGGGAATTATAGAAGAGAGACTGCATCTTATTAAGTACGGTTTGTTAGGATGGCTTATATCTGGTAATATAATCAGGCCCGCGAAGCCCGTTTTAAGAATTTTAATTGCTGTTCTTTTTTGTGTCGCAATCGGCGGAGTTGACGAAGTATTTCAGATTTTTCTCCCATGGAGAGTGGGGGATATCCGCGATGTGTTATTTGCCGGCATAGGAGGACTCTGGGGGACATTTCTTTTTCTGATAGCGAATATAGAAAATAAAAACGCCTGCATGACGACGGAGCGGCAGGAAAAACAGCCGGTATTATGACCTACAGAGAAACATTAGTTTATTTAGATGATTTAGAAAGACTTGGCATTAAGCCGGGTCTTTCGAGAATAAAAAAACTTCTTTATCTTTTAGGGAATCCCCATCGGCGACTTCGGGTTATCCATATTGCGGGGACAAACGGTAAAGGTTCCACCGCGGCATTTATCAGTTCCATTTTGAAGGAGTCCGGATACAAGACAGGTTTGTATATTTCTCCGCATTTAACTGATTTCAGGGAGAGAATAAGCATAAACGGAAAGCGGATACCATCAACATCTGCCGCCCGGATTTTAACTGAATGTAAAACACTGGCCGCAAGGCGCGTCAGAGGGATAAAAAAACCCGGCTCCACTTCACTTGAATATCTCACTTACTTTGAAATCGTAACAGCGGCAGCCTTCAGTCATTTCGCGCGGGAGAAAGTGGATTTTGCCGTCGTGGAAACAGGAATGGGAGGAAGATGGGACGCCACAAATGTAGTAAAGCCGTTAATTTCGGTAATAACCAACAGCGACTATGACCATATGGATATTTTAGGCGCTAATATCAGTTCCATTGCCGCGGAACATGCGGGGATTATCAAAAAAGGAGCGCCGGTAATTACCGCGTCCAGCGGAAAGGCGCTTCAGGTAATTAAGAAAGTTTGCAGACAACGCAATACACGGTTGTTTCATATAAATACAGATATAAATTACGAATTTCTGAAATCTGATTTGAAAAGGCAGTCTTTTAATATTTATCCCGCCGGAAACAACGGGGAAAACGGGGTTTTCTCTGAATTTAAAAATTTGACAATACCGCTTCTGGGAAAATATCAGTTGACAAACGCCTGCTGCGCTGTCGCCGCGATAGAGCTTCTCAGGGCGCCGGAACGTGCTTGTCCCCGCGGAAAAACGCGCAAGGGCGGGGTTGTAAATGCGCCGTGGCGTGCTTGTCCCCGCCCTTCTGAGTTGATCAGCGACGAGAGCATAAGGAAAGGCCTGTCAAAGACACGGTGGCCCGGCAGGCTGGAGATAGTTAATCGTTCTCCTCTTGTGATTTTGGACGGCGCTCATAATCTGCCGGCGGCAAAACAGCTCAGAAAAGCTCTTCTGGAATTTCTCGGGAATAATAAGCGTCTCATATTAGTTCTCGGAATTCTCAAAGATAAGGAGGTAGGAAAAATTGTCAGAGAACTCGTTCCTTTAGCTTTTAAAGTGATTGTTACCTCGTCGAAAACTTCACGGGCTGTCCTGCCTGATGACTTATATAAGATCGCGGTTAAGTATAACCGGAATGTCAGCGTTATAAGCGAAGTTGAAGAGGCGCTGCAATACGCCTTATGCGAAGCGAAAAAAAATGATATAGTTTGTATCACCGGTTCCTTGTATACGGTGGGCGAGGCACGACGGTTTTTTGCGGAAAGGAGGTGTTCGGATTGTTGAACGGGAAAAATTGGTATCAGCTGCCGGTTGAACAGGTTTTTGAAGCGCTGGAAACTGTCAGCGGCGGGCTTACCTCCGGTGAGGCAAAAATAAGGCTGGGAAAATACGGATATAATGAACTTGATGTAAAGAAGCGGAGTCCTTTCATCCGATTCCTGTTGCAGTTTCATAATCCTTTGCTTTATATATTGATATTTGCCGCCGTTGTCTGTTTTTTCTTAGGTAAATTTATGGATATGGGGGTTATCATAGGAGTGGTTCTGGGCACGGTGGTAATAGGTTTCATTCAGGAGGGAAAGGCGGAAGCTTCTTTAGAAGCCCTGAAAAAGATGCTCGTGCCGGAATGTATGGCGGTGCGAGACGGCGAGAAGAAAATTATTCCGGCCCGAGAGCTGGTTCCCGGAGATGTGGTACTGCTTGAAAGCGGCGCAAGAGTGCCCGCGGATTTGCGTCTTTTCTCGGCAAAAAATCTAAGCGCCGATGAGGCAATGCTTACCGGAGAATCGCTGCCGGTGACTAAAAGCGCGAACCCTGTCCAGGGACAGGATTTAGGCCCGCATAAGCAGCACTGTATAGCTTTCAGCGGCACCTTCGTTACACGAGGCCGCGGAGAAGGAGTTGTAATAGGAACCGGAAAGCAGACCGAAATCGGTAAAATCGCCGGGATGATGCAGGAAACTGAAAGAATTACGCCGCCGATAATGAAGAAGATAGCCAGCTTTACCAGGTTTTTAATCATTGTCATCCCCTTGTTTGGCGCGATTAATTTTATTATCGGACTATTATTCGGCTATAAAGCCGAGTATATGTTTCTGGCTACAATAGGGCTGATCGTCGCCGGAATACCGGAGGGGCTGCCCGCGGCGGTGATTGCCACTTTTGCCTTTGGCACTATGGCTATGGCGCGCCGCCACGCGCTTATACGGAGATTGCCGGCCGCAGAAACTTTAGGGTGCACTACGGTTATATGCTCGGATAAAACGGGCACCCTCACCAGGAACGAGATGACCGTAATCAGGATATACTGCGGGAGAAAGGACTTCAGGGTGAGCGGGGTCGGTTATGAGCCTAAGGGAGAGTTTATTTCGGCTGATAAGAAGCTTGATTCGCATCCGGCGGACAAGGATCTGGTTGAAACCCTGCGTGCGGGATATCTGTGCAATGACGCTGTTCTGACGGATGACGGGCAGGGGTTATACGGTATTAAAGGAGACCCTACTGAAGGAGCTTTGCTCGTCTCGGCAGCCAAAGCCGGGGTTACCGAAAAATTTCTTAGATTAGATGAAATACCTTTTGAATCGGATCAGCAATATATGGCTACTTTGCACAAGGGTAAAAAGGAAAACATTATCTATGTAAAGGGCTCACCGGAGAAAGTTTTAAAGCTCTGCCGAAATCAGTTAATAGACGGAAATATAGAGACTTTAAGGACTGAAAAAATATTAGGCAAATCTGATGAGTTCGCTCAAGACGCTTTGCGCGTGCTTGGTATGGCATATAAGGTTGTGAATGAGAATAAGACATCTTTCTCCGTTGAGGAATTGGACGGGCTGATTTTCCTCGGACTGCAGGGTATGATAGACCCGCCCAGAGAGGATGCTATAGCGGCGGTCAGGAAATGCAAGGCGGCCGGGATAAGGGTGGTGATGATAACCGGTGATCATTTGCAGACTGCAAAAGCTGTCGCCGGGCAGTTAGGAATAGGCGGCGGCGCGGACGGGGCATTGACAGGGGAAGATGTCCAGAGAATGGATAACAGGGAATTATGTGAAGTGGTGGGTAAAGTATCGGTGTATGCAAGAGTCGCGCCGGAGCACAAGTTCAGGATAGTGGAGCAGCTACATAAGAGGGGCGAGATCGTTGCTGTTACCGGAGATGGGGTAAACGATGCGCCGGCGCTGAAGAGAGCCGACATAGGGATAGCTATGGGTATAACCGGGACAGAGGTAAGTAAAGAGGCTGCTGATATGGTCCTGACCGATGATAACTTCGCCAGCATAGTGGCGGCAGTAGAGGAAGGCAGGCATGTTTTTAATAATATCTGGAAGGTTATCCTGTATTTACTTCCCACAAACGGCGGACAGATCACGGCAATGATGGGGGCGGTATTACTCTCGCCGGTTATACCTATTTTTGCCGAGCGCCTTCCCTTAGAGCCGATACAAATCCTGTGGGTAAATTTAATTATAGCCATAGCCTGCGCCATACCTTTAACCGCGGAGGTCAAGGAGAAGGGAATACTTGACAGGCCGCCGCGCGACATCAATGAACCATTGGCTAACGCATTTTTTCTCCGGAGGGTCGGGCTGGTGTCTATTGTAGAGGCCAGCGCGGTATTTACCGTATTCGGTCTCGTTTATTCAGCGCTGCGCGATTCGGGTTCGGCGAACTACCTGGCGCAGGCGGGGACAGCCGCATTCACCACACTGATCTTTGTAGAAGTCTGTTATCTGTTTACTGCAAGGTCCGTAAACAGGTCGGCATTTACCTTCAGTCCATTCTCAAATAAATGGGTGCTCATAGGCGCTGCCGCGACTTTAGGGCTGCAGGTCATATTGGTCTATTCACTGCCTTTATTCGGAATCAGCCCGTTTAGAACAGTGCCGTTTCCAGCGCAGTGGTGGTTAGTCATCCTTTTAGTCACACCGTCGGGTTTTTTTGCTGTTGAGATTGAAAAGCTCATAAGAAAGCGATCAACAAAAGCTGTCTCCCGCATGCATATTGTTGAGAGCATTACGGCTAAGGAATTTGAGGATATTCCGCGGCGAAATGAATTAAGGGAGATTGTCATCGAGCAGGAGGGAAGTGTTGATGACAGGTTCGACCGCCTGATAAAAAAGTGTGAAATTCTGGATATAGACCATTCTGTGTCACAAAAGGAGATGTTTGAAATGGTGTCTGATGCTCTCTCCGGGCGCGTAGGGGGATCTAAAAAAAACCTCTTCAGCCTCTTTATGGAAAGAGAAAAACAATCCAGCACAGTGATTTTGCCGGGGCTGGCCATACCGCATATTATTGCCGGGGGGATAAAAGAGTTTGATATTCTTTTGGTCCGCTGTAAAGAAGGAGTCGTCTTTTCGGATGTATCCGGAGCCGTTCACACCATATTTGTTCTGGCAGGCCCTCCGGATGAACGCAATTTTTACCTCCGCGCCCTGGCGGACATCGCCTATATTGCCCAGGATAAAAACTTCGGCAGGAATTGGTTAACGGCGCGTGATATTGAGGAGTTGAGAGATATTATTCTATCGGCTGAAAGGAAACGCGTCGGCAAGGCGTAAAAAAATGGAAAATATTTTAACCCCGTCAATTCATGGGCAGAAATGTCGCGTCTGTTCCCTGCGGCAGTTTGAAAAATACTCAGTATTTTAAGGAAGTGTAATAAAGATTTTTTTTGACCGGAGTAAAACAGAGGAGGTATTATGAGAGAAACTAATTACAGAGTTCTTGCCGGGCCGGAGGGCTATCTGCCGCCGTCGGCGGCGTCTATGGGAGTGGTTCTTCCCAACAGAGGCGAAGCTCTGATTGAGGGAAAAATTGTAAGCGAAAAAGCGGCGATGGAAAAAATAGCGGAGAAACTGCTGGGCGCTGTAAATCCTTATTTTTTTCCGGGGCCGCTCATTCTCTGGGCCTGGAATGAAAAGGCGGTTGAAAAGGCAAAAGCGGTAATAGAGCTCGCTGATACCGCGGGGGCAAAAATAATTCCCATGCCCGATTACCGCCCTAAGTATCCGATGATCAATCCGGCGGAAGAGATAAATCCGAACCATCCTAACCTTACAATACGGCACAACAAAATTGACGTCTGTGTTTTTGTGGGGGTGCACTGCCACTACGCGAATCTTGCACTGCAAATTATAAGAGGCGGGACGGACTGCTACACCATTGCGCTGTGCGGAAACTACGGACACGAGGACGCGATGATTTCACTCAGAGATGTTCACGCCGAAGAAGTGCGCAATTTAACTGCTGTAATAAAAAATAAAAAGGGAGGCAAGTGATGGCCGATAAAAAAATTCATCAGAAAATTGTGGAACCGGAACACCTCTTCTTTAAAGCTGAAAGAGAGCAGAGGTTCATTACGGGAAGCGAAGCGGTGAAAGAGGCTATCAAACGGGCAAATGTGGATATGGCGATATCATATCCGATAACGCCCCAGTCGGAGAGCATGCATCTTGTGGGCGATATCTACGCGCAGGGGTATCTTAAAGACTATTATCGCGGGGAAAACGAATTAGGGGTAATGTCGGCGGTGGCCGGCGCCTCTATGGGCGGGGCAAGAGTTTTTACCGCAACCGGCGGTCAGGGGGCGCTGAGGGCTTTTGAGATGTTTCCGACCTGGGCGGGGACGAGGCTGCCTGTCGTATGCGCCTTTTTCTGTAGGGGATTGAATTCTCCCCTGACTATCCAGCCGGATACGATTGAGATAGGTTTGCTGCTGGATACGGGGATGGTCATACTGCATGCCGAAACGGCGCAGGATCTTTACGATATGATCCTTAAAGCTTTTATTATCGCCGAAGAGCCCGATGTTCATCTGCCGATAGCCGTTTTTGCCGACGGGTTTTTTGTCACCCATACGAGGGAGCTTGTTGAGATAGCGCCGGAGGACATGAAGCTTCCGCCGTATGACCCGTACAAAGCGCCGGTGCCGGTTATGGATATGGAAACCCCGCCCGTGAGGCAGATGCGGGATCCCTTTGTGATGAAGAGCAATTATGTAAGTTACGCCTGTCATGCTTCGTGGCAGCAGGAGGTCCGCGCCGCCGCGGAAAGGGCAAGGAAACATATAAACAAATATCTCGGCGGTTTGATCGAGACGGAAAATGAGGACGCGGAAATTCTCATTATGGCCTCCGGCACCGCGGTTTCCCAGTCAAGGGCCGCCATAATCCGGGCGGAAGAAGAGGGAATAAAAGTCGGCCTGGTGAAACTTAAATCGCTGAGGCCTTTTCCGAAAGACGAAATAAAGGCTCTCGCAAAGGGCAAAAAAGCCGTCATTGTTCCCGAATTCAATATAACCGGGTGGCTGGCGAGGGAAATAAAATCCGTTGTTGAAGATAATTCCAAAGTGATCGGCGCGCCGCGGGTGTTCGGGGGAATGACAATGCCGCCGGAGCTGATTTTAGATGAAATAAGGAGGCGCTCAAAATGAGTAACGCAATTTATAAAATCTCACCGGGTTTTGAAAAAGTGATGCCGAAGGATTACCGTGATCTGGTGAACGACGGCCCGTTCGGTAAAAAATTAGGCGTTAAGGACTTAGGGACTTTTAAGGAGCTGATAGAAGAGCATCCTCTTTGCGCGGGATGCGGCCTGGCTCTTTCCCAGCGGTTGATTTTAGCGTCGCTGCCGTCGCCCGAAAATACCGTAATTGTGGGAACCACCGGCTGCAGCAGCCTGTCGTTCGCGCAGGTTGCCGTGCACAATATCCATTCAATATTCGGAAACCAGAACGCCGTTGCCACCGGCCTGAAGCGGGCTTTGGAAATAAGGTTTCCCGATAAGACAAAGGATGTGGTGGCTATGGGCGGAGACGGGGCAATCGGCGACATAGGCCTCGGTATGGTGATGCATTCGTGGTTCCGCGGAGAAAAATTCACGACAATAATGTTTGATAACGAATCTTACGCCAACACCGGAGGTCAGGAGAGCGGAATGTCGCAGAAGGGTGCGATTCTTAACATGGCGCCTACGGGAAAAAAATACGACAAACTTCCGATGACGGAGATTGCCAGAGACGCCGGCTGCGTTTATTCGGCCTCGGTGACTCCCGCGCGCCCGAAACGGCTTGAAAAAATGGTAAGAAGAGCGATACTTCTCGCCAGAGAACTGGGTCCGACCTATATTCAAATATACTGCCCCTGTCCGACAAATTATAAATTCAAACCGTCGGAATCGCTGAAAAGAACGAGGGATATGGAAAAAAGCGGAGCTTATCAGATGAAAGAGTATATAAGTCCCGCGGCGGAAGAGCTGATTAAAAAATTTGAGGGGGAAGAAAAATGAACCAGAAAAAAGTTACTAATGCAAAAACTTCTAACGGGCTGAAACATAAAAGCGTATCAATACGAATGTCCGGCCTGGGCGGACAGGGAGTGATAACCGCCGCTCACATCATAGGAGGAGCCGCTGTGCTGGATGGCAAATTCAGCACTGTTAACCCTTTTTTCGGAGCGGAAAAGCGCCTTGCTCCGGCGGAGAGTTATGTCCGTATTTCGGAAAACAGTATTTATGAGAGGGGTGAGATTGTCTATCCTGATATAACCGTGATATTTCATCCCCATGTGATTACCCTGGGGAAAAGCTATACAATGCCTTTTTACGACGGACTGAAGAGTGACGGCATAGTGATAATCAACGCCGAATCCGCGCTTGATTTCACCGATGAAGATAAGGAAAATTTAAAAAATCTGAAGGCGAATATTTTTTATGTGCCCGCCACTTCCATCGCTCTAAGCGTTGCCAAGACGGAGCTTTCCGTAAACATGGCTATGATGGGAGCGCTCCTGGGCGTCACCAAAATAGTATCAATGGAAAACCTGGAAGAATCGCTCAAAGAGAGGTTCGGAAAAAAGAAATTTATAGCCTCGGCGACCACGGCGGCGCTTGACGACGCTATGAAAACCAAATTTGCCAAAACCGAACAGCTTATAGAAAGAAATATGGCCGTGGTGAAAAAAGCCGTTGAGAAAGTGAAAAAATATACTTTATGAAGCAGGGAGGTGTGTATGTATTTTGCCGCAAAAGTGGATAAAGAAAAATGTAACGGGTGCAAGGCGTGTATTCTTTCCTGCCCCGAGCCTAATGTCATAAGTTTCAATAAAGATGAGAAAAAAATTGATATTGACGCGAAGCGCTGCAAAAACTGCGAATTGTGCGTGACGGGCTGTCCTTCAAAAGCCATAGAAATCGTATTATTGCAGGATTGAGCCATCCCGGCGGATAGGGTAAATCCGCCATTACCGCGTCTAATGCGGATTTGAGAAAAAGGGAACCGTTAAAGAAATCAAATTCCCCATTCCGAATATGGGTATAAGCTGATATGATAGATAAAAGAAGCGGGGAATTAGGAAGGAACGAAAGATTTTTGAATATGAACGATTTATCAAAACTGAAATTGCCGCCGGAGGTGTCGGAGATATTATCCGCCTGCCCCGGTTATGTTGTAGCAGGGAGCGCGGCCGAACTGGCTGATTTAGCCTGCCGGGATGCCGTAAACGGCTGGCAAGAGGTCGCTTACGAAGTGCCGGGAAAAGGCAAAATCGTTGAGGCAAGAGTGTGCCGGGTGCGCAACGGTATCGCGGCGAATTATATTGAACCATACATGCGCCGCCGGGATCCGGAATGCATGGTGATTGCCGACGACCAGCCCACAAATAAACAGCGCTATAAAGATCGGTTCGGCGCAAGTTTTGATGAACTCAGAAAAGAAACTTTTGCCTGGCTTGCGGGACAGGAACTTGCGGTCTATCCCTTTGTTGCCGGAGCTCCGGATATTGGAATAGACAGTATTGTGGTAGCTCCCGCGAATGCCGGATTTTTCGCATTCGGACTGGCGCTGCTGCAGGGGATACTCGATCCTGAGAACTTGCCGGAAAATTTCTCTCCGAAAGCGGTGATATATGTCGCTCCCCCGTTCAGGCATACTCATTTTAACGGTAAACAGGTTGTTGTGCACAACCGCTTAGAAAATATGTATGAGATGTTCAGTTACAACCTCTACCCCGGCCCGAGCGCAAAAAAAGGCGTTTACGGAATGCTTATAAATCTCGGGGAACAGGAGAATTGGATAACCGCTCACTGTTCAGCGGTACAGGTTGTCACTCCGTATGACAACAAGTTAACAATAATGCACGAGGGAGCCAGCGGCGGCGGAAAGAGCGAGATGCTGGAACATGTTCATCGTGAATATGACGGCAGGCTGCTTCTTGGCAGTAATCTGAGTAACGGGTCAAAGAGGTATGTTATTCTTCCCAGAACCTGCGAGCTTCATCCTGTCGTTGATGACATGGCTTTGTGCCACCGGGAACTGCAGAAAGATGACGGCAAGCTGTACCTGATGGATGCGGAAGATGCCTGGTTTGTGCGGGTGAATCATATCAATCACTATGGGCTCGACCCTCATCTTGAAAGCGTTACCATGAATCCTCCGGTTCCTCTGCTGTTTTTAAATATTGACGCTGCGCCGGGCAGCACTGCACTGATATGGGAACATATTGAAGATGCGCCGGGCGTGCCGTGTCCCAATCCGCGCGTCGTTATTCCCCGCAGAATCGTTCCTAACATAATCAATGGCGCCGTATCTGTGGGAGTTCGCAGTTTTGGGGTCCGCACGCCGCCATGTACAAAAGAAAAACCGAGCTACGGCATTATCGGTCTGTTCCATGTGCTGCCGCCGGCGCTTGCATGGTTATGGAGATTAGTTGCGCCTCGAGGCCATGACAATCCCAGTATAGTGCAGTCGGAAGGTATGACTTCCGAAGGCGTGGGTTCATACTGGCCATTCGCCGCAGGCAGGCGGGTTGATCAGGCCAACCTGCTGCTTCAGCAATTCATAGAGAATACGCATACGCGTTACATAATCTGCCCGAACCAGAATATAGGCGTATGGGACGTCGGATTTATGCCTCAGTGGATTGCGAGGGAATATCTTGCAAGACGTGGCGGAGCCAACTTCACAATCCGCCAGGTTACTCCCGCGCGCTGTTCATTGCTGGGCTATGCGATGAAAACACTAATGGTTGAAGGTCAAACCATAGGCGACTGGTTTCTTCAAGTCGAGAAACAGCCTGAAGTCGGAGAAGAAGGATATGACAAAGGCGCGGAAATCCTAAGACAGTTTTTTTATGAACAATTATCCGGATTTCTTGAAGCCGACCTGATGCCTGAAGGCCGGAGAATTATCGAGTGCTGTCTGAATGGCGGAACACTTGAAGATTATTGTTCCCTTATTAAGACAAATCCGATAATTTCTGAAGAGTGAGAGAAATAAAATTGGCTGAGTCATGTCAAATCATATAATTACCTAACCCAGCGGGTGAGGTTTGCCTTTTGACGGATATTTGATAAAATCTTTTTTCGTAAAATAAATAATGATAGGGGGAGAAAATGAAATTAGCTGACAGGATCAAGAATTTGGGTACGGAGACAGCTTTCGCTGTGGGAGCCGAGGCCGCCGTCTTCGCGGCGAAAGGGAACAAGGTTTACCCCTTTCATCTGGGCGACCTCAACATAGCCACGCCTCAAAATGTGGTGGACGCGTCGCTGAAAGCAATAAAAGACGGTAAAACGGGATACTGCCCAAACGCGGGTGTGCCGGCGCTCCGTGAAGCCCTGGCGGAAGATATAAACAAATCGCACGGCATGGATTACACCATGGAAAATGTCATCATCCAACCCGGCGGAAAACCCGTCATAGGTAAATTCATCCTGGCGCTCATGAATCCCGGCGACGAGGTGCTCTATCCGAATCCCGGCTATCCCATATACGAATCGCAGATACAGTTCAACGGCGGCGTCGCCGTGCCTTATTCCTACAAGGAGGGCGCCGACGGCTTCCTGCTGGATCTTGATTCTATTGAAAAAAAGATAACGGACAAAACAAAACTTCTCATCTTCAATGACTTCCAGAACCCCATGGCAGCGGAAGCCAGCGTTGACGAGCTGAAGAAAATAGCGGCCCTCGCGATAAAGCACAATCTTTTTGTTCTCTGCGACGAGGCTTATTTTGATATGAGGTATTCCGGAAAATCAAAATCCCTCGCCTCGCTCCCGGGAATGAAAGAAAGATGTGTGCTGCTTTACACTTTTTCAAAAAAATTTGCGATGACGGGCTGGCGCCTGGGCGCGGCCATAGCCCCCAAGGAGATCGCTGCCATATTAGGAAAGCTGAACACAAACGATGAGTCCTGCTCGAATCATTTTGTGCAGTACGGGGCGCTGGCCGGTTTGACAGGCGATCAGTCTCCCGTCAAGGCCATAGTGGAAGAGCTGAGAAAAAGAAGGGACAAGGGTTATGAGATATTGAATTCCATAAAGGGTTTCAGGTGCTTTAAGCCGGAGACGACTTTTTATCTTTTCCCGAATGTCACCGAGGCCATGAACAATCTCGGCTTCAGGACATATGACGAGTTCCGCGTGACGGCTCTTGAGAAAACGGGCGTCTCCTTCTGCACGAGGCTTCATTTCGGCAGCGAACTTCCCGGCGAGAAAAACAGATATGTGAGATTCGCCTATTCGGGCATAAACATCCCCGAAATGGAAGAGGGCCTGGCAAAGCTCAAGGCCTTTATAGAAAAATAAGCTGAAAGTCCGCCGTGGCGGGAGGGGTGTGAGATGAGCGATAAGATAAAAATAGCCATCGTCGGTTACGGGAATGTGGGCCGCGGCGTTGAAAAGGCCTGCGGCAATAATCCCGATTTGGAACTCAAAGCGGTTTTCACGCGCAGAGCAGGTATCAAAACAGTCTCCGGCGTGCCGGCCATAGCCGTTGATGATGCCGAAAAACACAAAAATGACATAGATGTGGCCGTTCTCTGCGGCGGTTCTGCGACGGACCTTGATCAGCAGGGCCCGCTTTTCGCGAAGATGTTCAACACGGTTGACAGTTTTGACACCCACGCGAAGATACCGGGATATTTTTCCGTCATGGACGGGACAGCGAAAGCTTCGGGGAAGATAGCCGTCATATCAACCGGCTGGGATCCGGGCCTTTTTTCGCTGCAGCGGGTTCTGGCGGAATCCGTTTTGCCGGACGGTGAGACTTACACATTCTGGGGCCGTGGCGTGAGCCAGGGCCATTCAGACGCCGTCAGAAGGATAGAAGGCGTTCTTGACGCGAGGCAGTACACCATACCCTTAGCAAGCGCCGCCGAAAGGGTGCGAGCCGGCGAGAAACCCTCGCTTTCAACCAGAGAAAAACACAGGCGTGACTGCTATGTGGTCGCCTCCGACGGAGCCGATAAGGACGCCATAGAAAAGGCCATCAAGAGCATGCCCAACTATTTCGCCGATTATGACACGGATGTGACTTTCATCAGCCGTGAGGAAATGGAAGCTAAGCATTCGCAGATGCCTCACGGCGGTTTTGTCCTCAGGAGCGGTGAGACCGCTGCCCGGTGCGGACATCTCATAGAATTTTCGCTGAAACTCGACAGCAATCCCGAATTTACATCCAGCGTTCTTGTCGCTTACGCCCGCGCGGCTGGGCGTCTCAACAAAAGGGGAGAGCGCGGCGCGCGCACGGTTTTTGACATAGCCGCCGCCGACCTCAGCCCTAAGAGCGCCGAAGAACTAAGAAAAGAACTTCTTTGAAAAACAATCTTGATAGGGTGGTGAAAAGAAAATCAAATTATTTATAGGAGAGCCAGATGAGCGAAAAAGAAAAATTTATCAAAGCTGTGGAAGAAAAAAACGCGGATCAGCCGGAGTTCATCCAGTGCGTCAGAGAGATAGTGGAGTCGGTGTGGGATATCTATGAAAGCTCCGATAAATTCAAAAAAGCGCGGGTGCTGGATCTCCTGGTGGAACCCGAGAGAGTGATAATATTCAAAGTGGCCTGGCAGGACGACGCCGGAGATGTGCGCGTGAACCGCGGTTACAGGGTGCAGTTCAACAGCGCCATAGGCCCTTTCAAGGGGGGACTGCGTTTTCATCCCAGCGTGAAGCTCGGTTTGCTCAAATTCCTTGCTTTTGAACAGATTTTTAAAAACAGCCTCACGACCCTGCCAATGGGCGGCGCCAAAGGGGGCTCCGATTTTGATCCCAAGGGCAAGTCTGATAACGAGGTGATGCGTTTCTGCCACGCTTTTATGGGAGAGCTGTACAGGCACATCGGCCCGAACACGGATGTGCCCGCCGGAGACATCGGCGTCGGAGCCAGAGAAATCGGTTATATGTTCGGCAAATACAAAAAAATAAAGAACGAATTCACGGGCGTGCTCACGGGCAAAGGCGCGACCTGGGGCGGAAGCCTTATACGGCCGGAAGCCACCGGATACGGCCTTGTTTATTTTGTACAGGACATGCTGGAGCTTGTCGGCAAAGACTTGAAAGATAAGACCGTGGCCATAAGCGGCGCGGGCAATGTCGCGCAGTACGCGGCTGAGAAAGTCATCCAGCTCGGCGGAAAGGTGATAACGCTTTGCGATTCCCATTCAACGGTCATCGACGAGAAAGGCCTGGACAGTGGAAAACTCGAGCATGTTATGCATATCAAAAATGTGAAGAGGGGCAGGATAAAAGAATACAGCGATAAATATCCCTCTGTTTGCGTGATAGGGAAAAATGTCTGGGAAGCGATAAAGGGAAAGAATATAAAAGTGGATATAGCTCTTCCCTGCGCCACGCAGAACGAGCTCGGCGGCGAAAACACAAAAGCCCTGATCAAAAACGGCTGTTTTTGCGTAGCCGCGGGCGCCAATATGCCCCTCACGCCGGAGGCCGTGGCGCTTTTGAGAAAAAATAGAATACTTTACGGCCCCGGAAAAGCGGCAAATGCCGGCGGCGTGGCGACCTCCGGCCTCGAGATGACGCAGAACAGTTTAAGGTTTAACTGGACAAGAGAAGAGGTGGACGGGAAGCTGAAAGATATAATGAAATCCATACACAGGCAGTGTGTGAAATACGGCAGTGAAGACGGCTATGTGGATTATGTCAAAGGCGCCAACATCGCCGGTTTTCTGAAAGTGGCCAACGCAATGATCGAGCAGGGTGTTTGCTGAAATAATCCGCAGTCGCCCCGCCGGGGAACTGAGCTTTTCCCGGAGCCGCTAAAGATGAAAAATCTCAATAAGTCACGAAATGTTTCATCCGGCGTGGCGGAGCAGAATGTCCGCCGCGAAGGCGGGGCAACCCCCGACACCATTTCGGGGCTTTACGATAAAAGTTTTGAGCATGACAGCTGCGGCGTGGGTTTTGTCGCCGATATCAGGGGAAGGGTTTCTCATCAGACCGTCAAAGACGGTATCACGGTTTTAAAAAACCTTGTCCACAGGGGCGCGCTCGGCGGTGATATGAAAACAGGCGACGGAGCCGGAATGCTTTTACAGATACCTCATCAGTATTTTTCGGAATTGGCGGATAACGCCGGTGTTTCTCTTCCCGGTAAAGGTTCTTACGGCGCGGGTTTCTTTTTCATGCCGCGAAAGCCCGCCGTGCGTAAGGCGCTTGAGAAGGCGATAGAGGATATAATCATCAATGAGGGAGGCCTTATTGTTTTCCGGCGGGATGTGCCGGTAAAGCCGGATTGCCTGGGAAAAATCGCGCGCGATTCCATGCCATTTATGAAACAGTTCTTTGTCACTTTCAAAGGGCTCGCCGGCGATGATCTGGAACGCAGGCTCTATGTCACGCGACGGCGGATAGAGAAAGAAGCCCTGAAACTGAAAGCGGTGGATTTTTACATAAGCAGTTTTTCCTGCCGCACAATCGTTTACAAGGGCATGTTCGCGGCCCCCCAGTTTGAGGCTTTTTATCCCGACCTGAAAAATAAAAAATTCAGCAGCGCCTTCGCTCTGGTCCATCAGAGGTACAGCACCAACACTTTTCCGTCCTGGGCTATGGCTCAGCCCTTCAGGGGAATGGCGCACAACGGCGAGATCAACACCATCAAAGGCAATATGAATTATATGCGCGCGAGGGAGGCGACGCTGGCATCTCCTCTTTTCGGAGATGAGATAAATAAATTATTCCCCGTGGTGACGGAAGGCGCCAGCGACTCGGCGATATTTGACAACACGCTGGAACTGCTTGTTTCGGCGGGCAGGCCCGTTGAACACGCGATGATGATGATGGTGCCGGAGGCCTTCGGCAGAAAATACCATATCAGCGAGGACAAGCGATCTTTCTATGAATATCATTCGGCTTTTATGGAACCCTGGGACGGCCCCGCGGCCATAGTTTTTACCGATGGTGTCAAAATAGGAGCTGCGCTGGACAGAAACGGCCTTAGGCCTTTGCGCTATCTGATAAGCAAGGGCGGAAAGATGGTGGCCGCCTCGGAAGCTGGTGTTCTGGACATAGCGCCGGAAGATGTCATTGAAAAAGGGCGGCTCGGACCCGGGAAGATGATACTCGTGGACACGGCCGAGGGAAGGGTAAAAAAAGATAATGAGATCAAATCCTCCGTTTCAAGACGAAAACTCTACAGGAGATGGCTTGAAAAGAACCGCATTGAATTAAAAGGCCTGTTCCAGCCTTCAGGCGCGGTGAAAGTGGAGCGAGAATCCCTCGCCCGCAGGCAGAAGATCTTCGGCTATGATTTTGAAGAACTGAATATGATAATCACGCCCATGGCGGAAAACGCCCAGGAGCCGGTGGGTTCTATGGGCAACGATGAGGCGCCCGCCGTTCTCTCCGAAAGACCCCAGCTCCTTTACAAATATTTCAAACAGCTCTTCGCGCAGGTGACGAACCCGCCCATAGACCCGTACAGGGAAAACCTCGTTATGTCTCTTATGAGTTTCATAGGCCGCGAGCGGAATCTTCTCGGCGAGAGCCCTCTTCATTGCCGTCAGCTCAAATTGGCACATCCGGTTCTGACAAACAGCGATATAGAAAAACTGAAATGCGCGGATATCAAGGATTTTAATTCCGCTGTGGTGCCCATGCTTTTTGATCCCGCGAAAGGCCCCTCTGAACTCAAGAGGGCGGTTCATCTCCTGTGCCGGGAGGTGGAGAAAAAAACGGATGAGGGGTATTCTCTCGTCATCATAAGCGACAGGGGTGTGGATAGGGATCACGCTCCCATACCGGCCCTTCTTGCCGTCTCATCGGTCAACCGCCATCTGGTCTCTCACGGGAAGAGGCATCTCATAGGGCTGGTTGCGGAGACGGGCGAGGCCAGAGAGGTGACGGATTTCGCCGCGCTCATCGCTTTCGGATCTAGCGCCGTCAACCCCTATCTCGCTTTTGAGACACTGGCGGCTCTTAAAAAAGACAACTTCCTCTCCGCTGAACTTCAGGCGGAAGACGCCATTGACAATTACATAACGGCCGTCAAAAAGGGTCTGCTCAAGATAATGTCAAAGATGGGCGTGTCCACGATACGCAGTTATAAAGGCGCGCTGATGTTTGAGGCGGTGGGGCTCAACTCGGAATTCGTTGACAAATATTTCGGAGGTGTTCCTTCGCGCATAGAAGGCATAGGCATAGACGAGATAGCCGCCGAAACCCTGAAAAGGCACGGGGCCGCTTTCGCGCCGTCAGAAAGCCCGGCGCTCCCCTCCGGAGGACATTATTCTTACAGGCGTTTTTCGGAGAATCATCTGATGACGCCGGAAGCCATAGCCGCTTTACAGAAAGCCGTGCGCGAGGGAGATTACGGACTTTATAAAAAATATTCGGAACTGATAAACGGGCAGAGCAATAAACTCTGCACGCTGAGAGGGCTCTTCAGTTTTAAGAAAGGAAAATCCATTCCTCTTGATGAGGTGGAGCCCGTTGAATCCATCGTAAAAAGATTCGTGACATCGGCTATGAGTTTCGGGAGCATCAGCAAAGAGGCGCATGAGACAATGGCCATAGCCATGAACCGGCTGGGGGCGGCAAGCAATTCCGGCGAAGGCGGCGAGGACAAAGAGCGGTATAAAAAACTTCCTTCGGGCGATTCGCTTATGAGCGCCGTCAAGCAGGTGGCGTCAGGCCGTTTCGGTGTGAGCATCAATTATCTTGTTCACGCCCGCGAACTCCAGATAAAGATGGCTCAGGGCGCCAAGCCCGGCGAGGGCGGCCAGCTTCCGGGGCACAAGGTCAACAGGGCCATAGCGGACATACGCTATTCCACCCCCGGAGTTATGCTCATCTCTCCGCCCCCGCATCACGACATATATTCCATAGAAGACCTGTCACAGCTGATATTTGATCTGAAAAACGCCAACACCGACGCGCGTATCTCCGTGAAACTCGTCAGCGAGGCGGGCGTCGGTACAGTGGCGGCGGGCGTGGCTAAAGGCAAGGCGGACATGGTGCTGATAAGCGGCGGCGACGGAGGCACGGGGGCATCCCCCCTCTCATCCATAAAACACGCGGGCATTCCCTGGGAAATAGGCCTGGCCGAAACCCAGCAGACGCTCGTGCTGAACAAATTGAGAGAGCGTATCCGCGTTCAGGTTGACGGCCAGATGAGAACGGGCAGGGACATTGTCGTGGCGGCCCTACTGGGCGCTGAAGAATACGGCTTCGGCACTGTCGCTCTCGTGACGATGGGATGCGTCCTCGTGAGGAAGTGCCATCTGAACACCTGTCCCGCTGGCATAGCCACGCAGGATGAGGAATTGAGAAAGAGATTTTCCGGCAAACCCGAACACATCATGAATTTTATGAGATTCGCCGCGCAGGACGCGCGGGAGATAATGGCGGAACTGGGTTTCAGGTCTTTTGACGAGATGATAGGCCGTTCCGACCTGCTCCAGAGCCGCAAGGCGCTCTCGCACTGGAAGGCGAAGGGCCTTGATTTCAGCAAACTTTTGAAAGCATACGACGGAAAAGCGCATCGCTGCACCGGTTCTCAGAAACACGATTTCTCGCAATCGCTGGATATGGACATAATAAAAAAAGCAGCTCCCGCTCTGGATCAAAAGAAGAAAGTGTCGCTGGAATACAAAATACGAAACCGCAACCGCGCCGCGGGAACGATGCTGAGCTCACGCATAGCGCGCCTCTATGGAGAGGACGGCCTTCCCGAAGACACGATAAGATGCAAGTTCACGGGCGTGGCCGGACAGAGTTTCGGCGCGTTTCTTGCGAAGGGCGTCACCTTTGAGCTTGCAGGCGATTCAAACGATTATATGGGCAAGGGCCTTTCGGGAGGGAGAATAATACTCTATCCGAGCAGGGGCTCCAAATTCAGGTCTCAAAACAACATCATCACCGGAAATGTCTGCCTTTTCGGAGCCACGGGTGGCGAAGCCTTCATACGAGGAATGGCGGGCGAGCGTTTTGCCGTGAGGAACTCCGGGGCCACCGCCATTGTTGAGGGCGCGGGGGATCACGCCTGTGAATACATGACGGGAGGAAGGGTCGTCATACTCGGCCCGACGGGCGTTAATTTCGCGGCGGGCATGAGCGGCGGTATCGCCTATGTGCTGGATGAGAACCAGCTTTTTGACACCAGATGCAATCTTGAGATGGTTGATCTTGGGCCTGTGACGGAAAAGAGTGACGAAGAATTTCTTTATAAGCTGATAAAAAAACATGTGCGGCTCACACGCAGCGCCTATGCCGCGCGCATAATCCGCGACTGGGACGCGATACTCCCCATGTTTGTCAAAGTGATGCCCATAGATTATAAAAAAGCCCTGGACAGGATCAAAAGAGAACAGTTGAAAGAGTCCGAGGTGGAAACGATTACCGAGGAGGTGTTCGGATAATGGGCAAGCCCACGGGATTTCTGGAATACGGGAGAAAAAAAACGCCCTACAGGGCCGTCAAAGAAAGGGTAAAGGATTATAAGGCGGTGGAGAAAAGGCTTTCCCCTGCCGAAATAAAACAGCAGGCCGCGCGATGCATTGATTGCGGTGTGCCGTTCTGTCACAGCCTGGGATGCCCCGTCTACAATCTGATCCCCGAGTGGAACGACCTAGTTTATAAAGGCAGATGGAAAGAAGCTTTTGAAAGGCTTTCTCTCAGCAATTGCCTTCCTGAGATAACGGGGCGCATCTGTCCGGCTCCCTGCGAAGCCGCCTGCACGCTCTCCATCAACGACAGCCCCGTGGCTATAAGGGAAATAGAGCTTGCCGTCATAGAATACGCTTTTGAAAAGGGCTGGGCGGGAATTTTGAAACCCGTCCCCGGCACGGGAAAGAATATAGCCATAATAGGTTCGGGCCCGGCGGGCCTTGCCGCGGCTCTGACGCTCAGAAAAAAAGGCCACGGCGTGACCGTTTATGAGAAAGACGCAAAAGCCGGAGGTATTTTAAGATACGGCATACCTGATTTCAAGCTTGAAAAATGGGTCATAGAGCGCCGTCTGGATATGATGAGGAAATCCGGCATAAAGTTTGAGACCGGCGTTCAGGCGGGCGTTGACATTGACGCCGCTAAACTCAGGAAAAATTTTGACGCCCTCATTATCACCACGGGCGCCGGAGAGCCCAGAGACATGGAAGTTCCGGGCAGAAAGCTCAAGGGAATATTTTTCGCGATGGATTACCTGAGCGCTTCAAACAGGTTTGTCGCATCAGGCGCGAAAGGAAATCCCGCCATCCCGGCGAAAAACAGATCCGTCCTCGTCGTGGGCGGCGGCGACACCGGTTCAGATTGTATAGGAACAGCCCGCCGTCAGGGAGCAAAAAATATTTATCAGTATGAGATAATGCCGAAACCCGCTGAATGGAATAAGATCTGGAATCCCGAATGGCCCGAATGGCCGCTGATACTGAGGGAATCATCATCCCAGCAGGAAGGCGCCGACAGGCAATGGTCTGTTCTGATAAAAAGTTTCAAAGGCTCAGGCGGCAAAGTCGGGAGCGCCGAATGTGTCCGGGTGAGGTGGGAGAAGGGCCCGCGCGGTAAGATGTCTATGGTCGAGATCCCCGGCAGCGGCTTCTCTCTGAAAACGGATATGGTTGTTCTGGCGATGGGCTTTGTCCACGCCGAGCACAGCGCATTGCTCAAGGCTCTGGGCGTGGAGTTTGACGACAGGGGAAATATAAAAACCAAAGAGGATTACAGATCTTCCGCCAAAGGCGTCTTCGCCTCGGGCGACGCCGCAACAGGAGCGTCTCTTGCTGTGCGCGCAATCTTCCATGGCCAGCGTTCCGCCCTCTCCGCCGACACTTTCCTCACAACCGCTAAACCCACAAAATAATCTCCCGAGCCAAACGCCGAGAAATTAAAACGTCAACCTGCCTGCCGGTAGGCAGGGGCCTGACCTTATTGCATTACATAAAATTTGCGAATTAATTGAAGAATTTAATATAATTCCACATTAAGGAGTGATGCGAGGGATTATGGACAATAAAAACTATAATTGGAAAGAAGAAATTGAATCTGAAAGTGCAAAAATAAAGGGGAGTTTATCCCATTTATTGGATAAGTTACCTGCATTGAATAGAATCAAGCTTATTGACTTATATGATGAATTAATCAAAGTAATTTCTGCGGACAACACTGTATCTGCTAATATCATTGTTTTTGTCTTCCCGTTAGATGTTAGAAAAGTACTGAAGTTCTTTGATACTGTTAAAATAAGATTCCTCAATGGAATGATATTGTACTCATTATTTCACGAAATAGGGGAAGGCACTTCATATCTAAACTTTTTTAATATTGTAGGTCAAATACAAGAAGATGAAAATAAAATTAAAGACAAAAAGAATGAAAATGAGCCAGTAGAGAAAAAGACATTATCCCTATCAAAGTGGACATATAGTGATTTAATGGGTGATATATTAAGTTCTTCTTTTTCTCCGCTTACAATTGATGAGCAGCTTTGGTTGATAAAATGTATAGAGGAAAAAAAGCGCTTCAAATTGACAAGGAAACTTACTAGTTTCGAAAAAGGATTTGTATTTGCCCAAAAAAGTGTTCTGAAGCTATATCTTGAAAGAACAAAAAGAGGATATTCAGCAGGTAGCGAGCTACTCAAAATTTATAAAGATTTATTAATTTTTCAAACCGATTTTACTCCTCCCCAAAGAAAAATATTTTATCTATCCTTGTTTACATCGCTGCAAAACTCTATGGCCTGCTCAATATCAACAATTGGAGAAAAAAAATTAATTGAATTACTACATGAGCTTTCAGATAATAAATCTGAGGAAAATATAAAAAAATTACAGCAAATAACTTTTGACTATCAGGTAATTAAAAAATACTTAGCAAAGGGGATAGGGACAGGAATTGAAAGTTGAGTAAGTAGGAGATGGTAAGTCAAAATGAAAAAAAATATCAGGCGTCCTCGATGGTTTACATCTTGACAATTGTAGCTTATCAGCTACAATAATAGCAGGAACATTATGGAAAAGCGTGTTATAGTTTATAAGACAAAAGGTAATAAGGAGCCTTTTCTTAAATGGTTGTTTTCTTTGCGGGATAAAATAACCCGGCAAAGAATTGAAGTTCGTATTGATAGGATAAAGCACGGAAATTACGGTGATTATAAATGTTTTCAGGGCATTATCGAAATACGAATGCATTTTGGAAAAGGATACAGGCTGTATTGCGCCGAAGACGGACATACAATAGTTATATTGCTTGTCGGCGGAGACAAGAGTTCTCAGGGAAAAGATGTTGCTAAGGCGATAGAATATTTGGAGGATTATTATGAGCAAAAGAAAATTTAGAACTTTCGATGATGCCCAAATAGAGTACTATAAAAAGCATCCTAAGGAGCTTAAAAGTTATCTTGAGATTGCCCTTGAGGAATATCAGGCGGATAATAACGAAAAAGCGTTTTTGTCAGCAATGGCGATTGTTGCTAAAGTCCACGGAGGATTCAGTAAGCTGGCAAAAAATACGGGGCTTAACAGAGAGAATCTTTACCGCGCTCTTTCAGAAAATTCAGATCCAAGATTTTCTACAGTTATCCAAGTTTTAAATACTTTGGGTGTAAATCTTAAAATCGCGTAAATGTAGCGTCAGGACATTGCATTAAGTGCGGGCATAGTTAATAATGGCGGACTATTTGAGTTGGTTTGGCGTATCGGGGAAAGGAAATAAATCATGGCAGAAGTTAAGGCGCAGACGATTAAAAATCTGAAGAACGAACTTCAGATACTTCATAACACGGCTCAGCTGATAAGCTCGTCGATAGAGATAAATGATGTGCTGGAGCAGATACTGGAACTGGTGACGGGTTTGACAAAGGCGGATTCCTGTCTGATATATCTTTACGATAAAAAAAATAACGAGCTCGTGCTGAGGGCTTCAAAAAAAGCGCATCCGGAGATGCTGGGAAAAATAAAACTGAAGATAGGCGAGGGCATAACGGGCTGGGTGGCGAAGGAAAAGAAACCCATATCCATTTCTTCGGGAGCGTATAAGGACAAGAGGTTCAAGAAATTCGCGAATCTGCCGGAAGACAAATACGAGGCCTTTCTCTCTATCCCCATTCTTTCCAAGAATGAGGTGATAGGCGTTCTCAACGCCCAGAACATCAGGAAGCGCGTTTACAAAAGCTCAATCGTGGAGCTCCTTTTCACGGTGGCGAAATATATGGGCAGCGCTCTCGTAAATTCTCTCGTTTACGGGGAATTGAAAAAGAAAGCGGAGCAGATAGAGCTCCTTTCAGAGGTGAGCCGAACGATCGTCTCAAACAAATACCTTGAAGAGATACTTCATCTGATCGTGACGATGACGGCGCAGGTCATGGGCTCAAAAATATGTTCTATAATGCTTGTTGATGAGAAAAAGCAGGAACTCGTCATAGCGGCGACGCAGAGCCTGAGCGCCAGATACAAGAACAAGCCGAATATCAGGATAGGCCAGTCCGTCAGCGGCATGGTCGTTGAAGAGAAAAAAGCCATCACGGTTTTAAACGTCGTCGAGGAACCGGGTTATATGTTCCCTGAGATCGCAGGGAAGGAGGGCATCGTCTCTCTTTTGTCCGTGCCTATGATGATAAAGGACAGGGTTGTGGGCGTTATCAACAGCTACACGGCGAAAGCGCACAGATTCTCCGCGGAGGAGATCTCAATCCTCCAGGCCATCGCCAATCAGTCGGCGGCGGCGATAGAGAGCACGCGTCTGAATCAGGACATTTTAGCGGCGAAGGAATCGCTCCTGGAAAGGAAGATAATAGAGAGGGCGAAGGGCATTTTAATGAAGAAAAACAACATAAGCGAAGAGGCCGCGTATAAGATGATGCGTCAGAAGAGCATGGACATGAGAAAGAGCATGAAGGAAATATCGCAGGCGCTCATCCTCGCTTCGGACCTTGACAGCGGCGCGGATTTAGTTTAGAATTCAGCAAGTTCGGACAAAGAAGTCTCAAAAACAAAGTCAGTTAACGGTTTAAAGGAACAACGAAGTTCTCCTTTTGGAATTTGGTATGGATTAAATGAGGAAACTTATTTATAATCCTGAAACGGGATTTGAGGAGAAAAAATGAAAAAGAAAATGACAGCGGATGATGTTTTGAAAATAGTGAAAGAGAAGAATGTCCGATTCATCAAGATCTGGTTTGTGGATGTTCTGGGGACGGTGAAATCGTTCACCATAACAGCCAACGAGCTTCCGAAAGCTTTCGCCGACGGTATGGGTTTTGACGGCTCTTCCATTGAGGGTTTCGCGAGGATCTACGAGAGCGATCTCATAGCGAAGCCGGATCCTTCAACTTTTGAGATCCTGCCGTGGAGGCCGAAAGAGGATGCCGTCGCGCGGATGTTCTGCGACCTCTACACGCCCGACGACAAGCCATATGCCGGCGACACGAGATACATACTGAAAAGAAATCTTGACGAGATGAGAGCCATGGGATATGACCTTTTCAATGTGGGCCCGGAGCTGGAATATTTTTATTTTAAGAGCGACAGCAAGCCCGAGATAACGGACAAGGGCGGTTATTTTGATTATCTTCCGCTGGACACGGCGCACGATCTGAGGCGGGAGACGATAATGGCGCTGGAGGACATGGGCGTTGTCGTTGAGTATTCGCACCACGAGGTGGCTCCGTCGCAGCACGAGATAGACCTGCGTTATGCGGAGGCCCTGGGGATGGCGGACAATGTCATCACCTACAAAGTCGCCGTCAAATCGGTGGCGTGGAACAACGGGCTTTACGCCTCTTTCATGCCCAAGCCCATTTTCGGCGAGAACGGTTCGGGGATGCATGTGCATCAGTCGCTGTTTCTCAAGGGCAAGAACACCTTTTTTGATAAGAGCGACGAGTTCAATCTTTCCGCGGACGCGAGGCATTATATCGCCGGGATCATGAAGTACGCGCGGGAGATATGCCTTGTCACGAATCAGTGGACAAATTCCTATAAGAGGCTGGTGCCCGGTTATGAGGCGCCCGTTTATATCGTCTGGGGAAGGCGCAACCGCTCGGCCCTTGTGCGGGTGCCGATGTACAAGCCCGGACAGGAGAACGCCACGCGAGTGGAAGTACGTTTTCCGGATCCTGCCTGCAATCCTTATCTGGCCTTCAGCGTCATGCTGGCCGCCGGTCTTGACGGGATCAAGAATAAGCTGGAAATGCCGGACCCTGTCGAGCTGGATGTCTTCCATCTGACTGATGCGGAGAGAACCAAGATGGGGATTAAAACGCTCCCGGGAAGTCTCATAGAGGCCATAGAGGTCACGGAGAAGTCCGAGCTTGTGAGAAAGACTTTGGGCGACCACGTGTTCGACAAGCTGATAGAGAACAAAAAGATAGAGTGGGACAAATACAGACAGCAGGTGACGCAGTTTGAGCTGGACAACTATCTTCCCATACTCTGATTTTTGCGCCCGGCCGTTTTGATTATGAGAACTTTTTATAAACTCAGCGCCTCGGGCAATGATTTTATACTCATAGATTCGTTCAAGACGGCCTTGCCGCAGAGTTATCTGAGGAAATTCGCCGTTAAGCACTGCGCCAGAAAAACCGGAATAGGCGCCGACGGTCTGCTCGTCATAGAGAAGTCCCGTAAAGCTGATTTCAGGATGAGGATATTCAATTCCGACGGGAGTGAGGCCGAGATGTGCGGCAACGGCGCCCGCTGCTCGGCTCTCTGGTTCTTCATCAAAAAAAGCGGGAAAAGCTCCCTGAAGTTTGAGACTAAGGCAGGGATGATAGAGGCTGTGCGCGCAAAAAACAGGATCAAGCTCAGGATGACGCCTCCCGTCGATATGGAAGTGGGCATCAGCCTGTCCGTGGCCGGACGGAAGTTGGCGCTTGATTTTGTAAACACTGGCGTGCCTCACGCTGTCGTGGCAGTGACAGGCCTTGATAAGCTCGACATCGTGAAAATCGCCCCCGCGATACGCTATCACAGGCATTTCGCGCCCGCGGGCACGAATGTTGATTTCATGGAGCATCTCGGCGGAAACAGAATAAAGATAAGAACCTACGAGAGAGGTGTGGAAGACGAGACGCTCGCCTGCGGCACAGGCTCGGTCGCTTCGGCGCTTATCTCGCTCGACCGTTTTAACACGGGCGGTAAAAAGAATAAGGGAAAGATAGAGGTGAGGGTCAAAAGCGGAGAGACGCTGAGTATTTACTTTGAAAGAAAAAACGGCATAATAAAAAATGTCTGGCTGGAAGGCACGGCGGCGGTGATATTTAAGGGTGAACTGCCGGAGTCAGGGGAGGGAGAGTGAGCAGATCTTTTGAGCTGGCCGACAGGCTGAAAAAACTTCCGCCGTATCTTTTCGCTGAGATAGACAGGGCGAAGAGGGAACTCAGAAACAAAAAAATATCTTTCATAGACCTCAGTATAGGGGATCCGGATATTCCCGCCCCGACGGCCGTTTTGAAAAAGATTTTTGAGGCATCCGCCATCAAGTCAAATCAGAAATACGCTCTGGACGCGGGCAAAGCTTCACTGAGGGCGGCTATACAGAAGTGGATGAAGAAGCGTTTTTCAGTCAATCTTGATCCGGGCAGTGAGATACTCCCTCTGATAGGTTCAAAGGAAGGCCTTGTGCACTTTCCTCTGGCTTTTGCCGGAGCGGGGGATTATGTTTTAATACCGTCGCCGGGTTATCCGGGATACAGGGCCGCGGCTTTGTTCGCGGGTGCGCGTGTTCATGAGATGCCGCTACTTGAGAAAAACGCTTTTTTGCCGGAACTGAAAAAAATCCCCGTGTCCGTCAGGAACAAGGCGAAAATAATGTATCTCAATTACCCCAACAATCCGACCACGGCGCTGGCACCGAAAAGTTTTCTTGAGGAAGCGGTGCGGTTCTGCTCCAAACACGGCATAATCCTCGCCTATGACAACGCTTATTCGGAGATATTCTTTGAAAAAAAACCGGTGAGTGTGCTTCAGATAAAAGGCGCTAAAGAAGTGGCGGTGGAGTTCCATTCTTTCTCCAAAACCTTCTGTATGACGGGTTTCAGGTTGGGCTGGGCCTGCGGTTCTGCGCATCTTGTCGGCGGCCTTCTGAAGCTGAAGACGAACATAGATTCGGGTGTGTGGGGCGCCATTCAGGAGGGCGGTGCGCACGCTCTGAATAAAGAATGGAAATACACGGACAGTTTGCGTAAGCAGTTTGCCGCGCGCCGTAATTTGTTTGTCGCCGGCCTTAAGAAAAAAGGTTTTGATGGCATACACGCGGATTCCGCGTTTTATGTATGGGCGCGTCTTCCCCGGGGCTACAGCTCTTCAATAGAATACGCCGCGCATCTCCTCAAAGACAAAAATATAGTGGCGACGCCCGGTCTGGGTTTCGGCTCTCACGGCGAAGGTTTTATACGATTCGCCCTCACCACAGGCACGGCCGAACTCAAAAAAGCCCTCCAAAAACTATAAAAGAAATTTTTGATTTAAAAATGCCAACCTTTTGTAAGTTAATGGTAGTGTTTCAAAATCCCATTCAAAATCCTAATTATACTTGTGAGTTTCAACATAAATGTGTAGGTATCAGCGTTGAAGCAGAGAAGAAAATATAGTATACTGAAATATGAGAATAGCGATTAGGAAAATACCTTTATTACTTTCAGTTCTTGCAGTTTTATCTACTGGAACAACTTTTTCTTATTCTGCAGAGGAAACACGAATTTTAGCGATACTCCCTTTTAAAAACCTGACTTCATATAAAAGTATGGACTGGTTATCCGAGGGAATAGCGTCTTCTTTAATAACTAAGTTATCGGAGGCCGAAAACTTAATTATTGTGGAAAGATACTATATAGAAAAGGTATTTGAAGAGAAAAAACTTGAAATGGCAGGAATTGCAGAGGCTACAGCAGCTGATGCCGGGAAATTGTTAGGAGCAAACATCATAGTTTTAGGAGAATTCCAATATTTTAATCAGAAAATAAAAATAAGTTTGAGGCTTATTGATGTGAATACCGGAAAAATAGAAGGAGGGGCCGAAGAGGTAGGAGAGCTTAAAGATATATTTATTCTTGAGAATAAATTATCACAGAATATACTTTTAAGTTTGGGCAAATCGACGGAAGAACTAGGCCAATTGGATATCGTATCGGTTAATACAACGTCTATTAAAGCATATGAAGAATATTCAATGGCAAAAAAAGTCTGGGATGGAAAAAGTGTTGAACCTGAGAATATCAGGAAGGCGATAAAACACTATGAAAAAGCTTTAAAGTATGATAAAGACTTTTTTCTTGCTGCTATGGAACTGGGAGATGCCCTTGGAGAAATTGCAGAATTTGACAAAGCGCTTAAATGGTTTAAATATGCTTTGAAACTGGGTAAAAAAACAATAGAGGATAAAAATATAGCAGAGCATTGTCAATATAAGGCTTACGGAAAAATAAGTTTAACGTATTTTAAAAAAGGAAAATTCAATAAAGCTCTTGAAAATTTAAAGAAGGCATTAAAAATTCATCCCCGATGTCCTATCTCACATAATTTAATGGGACACATTTACAAGAAAAAAGGAGAGATGGGCAAAGCAATAACAGCATATAGAAAATCAATAGAGATAAATCCGTATAATACGAAAGCACACTATGATCTAGGCGTGGTTTTGATGGAAGCGGGAGAAACTTTAGAAGCGATAAAGGCTTTCAAAAAAAGTATTGAAATAGACTACTTTAATGAGTTCAGCGATAAAGCGCAAAAATACTTAAAAGAGCTTAGTTAATAAGTTAATGAACGTCCCCCTTATTTTGTCATTAAAATTTGAACTTTTCTTACTATTCACTTAATCGCTATTTGCTCTTTTTGTTCAGGAGCGCTGACAGTTTGTTCCTGTCCCAGATATTCATCTCCGTGAATATTATACCGTAGTTAGAGGGTTTATCGGGCGGGGTACGCCTCACGACTTCACTCTTTAAATTAAATTTTTCGCCTTTCCAATCAAACGATATGTCATACACTGCACTGGATGGCAGTTCTTTCGCGCAGTTTAATGAAATTCCGCCGAGTGATATGTCCTTGATCTGCCCCGAAATACATTCCTTATCTGAAGTCGATATTTCAGCGGACAGTTCAACTGCCACTCTGAAATAATTCCGTTTTTCCAGACCCGCGTCCTGCGAGCCGCTTAATTTTGACATAAATAGAGTCAGTGTGTTCGGAAAAAAAATCAGATATGCCCATAATATTGAAGCGGAGATCAGATAACCTGAAATTATATATTTTTTTATTTCAGCGATTCTTTTCTTTTCCTTCTTGAGGGAATAGCCTATAACTATCTTTCCAAATTTCTCGCCCATGATCACTATCGGTATTTTTAACTCTTCATCGCCCGGAACGACCGATTTCTTTTTTAAAGATGAAGCTGATTGAGCCAGTATCTTATCTTTGTCGTCATAAATTATACAGTAGAGCACGCCGTCGCCGGAGCTCATATCGCGGGCAAACATCCTGAGCGAATATTCGTCTTGTACAGTTATTGAATTCGCCACATTGGTACTGAAAAATCGTCCGACATCAGTGATGTTGGATGTATAGCGGTTTATAAGAGATTTTTCAACCAGCATATTAATGCCGAACACAACAAGCAGTCCTGCGGCAAAGAACCCCGTAATAAACAAGCTGAGTTTTGTCTGAAATATATTTCTGCCCATAGTTCATATTATATCATATTGACTACTGTGAAAATGATAAATGTGGTAAATTTGAAAATATTTTCGTATATATAAGGGATATTATGAGAGATTTTGTTCATTTACATGTGCACACGGAGTACAGCCTGCTTGACGGCGTTGCGCAGATAGTCGATAACAAGGGCAATCCCGGTGACCTCCTTCTGGCGGCGCAGGTCAACTCCATGAAGGCGCTGGCCATAACGGATCACGGGAATATGTTCGGCGTGCCGGAGTTCTACCAGACCTGCCACAAAGCAAAGCTCAAGCCTATTCTCGGCAGCGAATTCTATCTTGCCACCGGCGCCGACGCCACGGACACGAAGGCCACTTACGCGAGGAAAAATTATCATCTCACGATTCTCTCCAGAAATGACACGGGTTTCAGGAACCTCACCAAGCTCAGCTCCTATTCATACAGCAAAGGTTTTTATTACCGTCCGCGCATAGACAAGGCCATCCTTGAACAGCACAGCGAGGGACTTGTCGTGTTGAGCGGCTGTCTGCAGGGAGAGGTGGCAAATTCTCTCAGGAACGACAGGTTTGAAGACGCTCTCGCGTCGGCAAAAAAAATGAAGGAGATCTTCGGCGACAATTTTTACATAGAGCTCATGGACAACGGCATGGCCGAGCAGAAGGCCGTGATGAAAGACCTCATCGAGCTGGCCCGGCGGCTGGATATCAAAACCGTGGCCACAAACGATGTGCATTACTCTCTTAAGAATGACGCGGCGGTGCAGGACATAGCTCTGGCTATCGGTACCCGCAGCACCCTTGATGACCCCAAAAGGCTCAAGCTCCCGACGCAGGAATTCTATCTCAAGAGCGGCGACGAGATGTTTGAGATTTTCAGGGAAGTGCCGGAGGCGCTGAACACGACGCTGGCTATCGCGGAGAAGTGCAATGTCGTGATAGATTTTGAGCAGTTGAGGCTCCCCGCTTACGAGCCCCCGAAGGGTTTTGATTCCTTCACCTATCTGTCCAGCCTTTGTGAAAAAGGAATCAAGGCCCGCTACGGAAAAAAGACAACAGCCGTCACGGAGAGGATGGGGATGGAGCTGGATGTCATAAAGAATATGGGTTTCTCGTCCTATTTTCTCATCGTCTGGGATTTCATAAATTACGCCCGCAAGCAGGGCATCGCCGTCGGGCCGGGCAGAGGTTCCGGCGCGGGGAGCATCGTGGCGTATCTTCTCAACATAACCGACATAGACCCTCTGAAATACGATCTTCTTTTTGAGAGGTTTCTCAATCCCGGAAGGATAAGCATGCCCGATCTGGATATTGATTTTGAGGAGGCGCGCCGGCTTGAGGTCGTGGATTACGTAAAAGGAAAATACGGCGAGGATTCCGTCGGACAGATCATCACATACAACAAGATGCTGGCCAAGGGCGCGATACGCGACGTGGGCCGTGTCATGGGCATAGATTTAAAAGAATGCGACATCCTGACAAAACTCATTCCTCCGGGCGATGACATAAAGACGGCGATGGACAGCAGCGGCGATATTAAAAAGATCACAGCGGCCAAGCCTAAGCTGAAAGAGCTGCTTCTGAACGCCAGCCGCATAGAGGGGAGGAAGCGGCATTTCGGAGTGCACGCCGCGGGGGTCGTGATAACGCCGGGAGAGATCAGCGATTTTGTGCCGCTTGCCCGTTCGAAAAACGGCCTCATAACGCAGTATGACGGGGATTATCTGACGAAAATGGGCCTGCTCAAGGTTGATTTTCTCGGCCTTAAAACTCTCACGGTCATACAGGACGCGGTCTCGGATGTTTACAGGAACAAGAAGATAAAAATAGATCTCAATAATCTTCCACGCGACGATAAGAAAACGTTTCAGATGCTCTCCCGGGCCCGGACGGTGGGGATATTCCAGGTGGAGAGCGAGGGCATGAGGGATGTGCTGAGGAAGATGAAGCCGACACTCTTCACCGACCTGAGCGCGGTGCTGGCGCTCTACCGCCCCGGCCCCATGAAGTCGGGAATGGTCGATGAATTTATTGAAAGGAAAAACGGTATGCGCGCTTATGAGTATCCGCACCCGCTCCTCAAGGATATCCTTGAGGAGACATACGGCGTCATCCTATATCAGGAGCAGGTCATGCTCATAGCCAGGGCCCTGGCCGGATTCTCGCTCGCCAAGGCGGATGTGCTGAGAAAGGCCATGGGCAAGAAGATAATGGCCGTGCTCGAGGCACAGAAAGAAGATTTTATGAAAGGCTGTGCCGCTAACAAGATCCCCGAGAAGCTTGCGGGCGAGATATTTGACACGCTGGTTCATTTCGCCGAATACGGTTTTAACAAGAGCCACTCCACAGCTTACGCGCTGATCTCCTACCAGACCGCTTATCTGAAAACGAATTTCCCTCTTGAGTTCATGACGGCTCTGCTCAATTCCGTGATAGGCGATGAAAAAAAACTTTCTCCCTATCTTGCCGAGTGCGAGCGGCTGGGTATCGGGGTAAAGCCGGCGGACATAAACGCCAGCGATGTGTATTTCAGTTCTCACGGCGATAAGACGATCATATTCGGCCTGCTCGCAGTGAAGAACACGGGCGAAAAGGCCTGCGGGGATCTCGTCGCTGACAGGAATAAGAACGGCAAATTCAAAGATTTCAACGATTTTATCGCCCGGGCGGTGGCTCTCACTTCTTTCAACAAGAGGATGGCGGAATTCCTCGTTAAAGCCGGCGCCTGCTGGGGCCTTTCGCGCGACAGCGGGGGCATTATAGAATCACTGGATATGATGATGGCCTCGGCCGAGAGCGCCAACAGGGACAAATTGTCGGGACAGGAGAGCCTTTTCGCCCAGCAGCCGGCGGCTGTTGAACTGAAAGGCGAGGTGACGGAGACGCAGAAACTCAAATACGAGAAAGAGGCGCTGGGTTTTTATTTTACGGGCCATCCGCTCACGCGATACGAGAAATATTTCCGTTATTTCAGGACATCTACGCTGGCCGGGCTCGAGAATAGCGGTGTGGCCGACCACACGTTGACGGGCATCGTCAAAGAAGTGAAAAACCTGAAAACGAAAAAAGGGAAGGATATGTTCGTCATCAAGCTGGAAGACCTCACGGGCGTCCTTGAGCTGGTGGGATATAAGGATAAGCTGCCGCCGGACATGCCCGAGATAAAGGAAGACAGTATAATAGCCGTTAAGGGCTCCATCACCGAAGCGGCCTCGGGGAAAAGATTTTTCGGCGAGAAGTTCTATTCGGCGAAAGAGGCCTTCAGGAAAATACCGAAAAAGCTCAAGATATATATGAGCACCGCCGGCCTTGATGAAAAATACATCAACGGGGTCGTCAAAGAACTCAAAAAATATCCCGGCAACACTCAGGTGTCATTCGTTCTGCACACAAAAAAACGCGGGAAATGGCGCTGGGCCACGGAAATAGGTGTTACAATAGATTCAAAATTCCTCAACGGGCTTGAGGATAAATTTGGCGAAGACTGCTGGAAAATAGAATCCTGACAGGCGCAAAAGCAAGTGTTATCAAGTAAGAAGAAACGGGGGGAAGGTATGAAAAAAATCGTTTTTGTTTTGTCGGTCGTTTTTGCCGTGTGCCTGTTTTTCAGCGCCGCGGCTGTTAAAGCCGAAGAGCCGGAATCGGTGATTAAATCTCCGGAGAAAACCGCGGAAAAATCCGAGGTGAAAGAAGATGAGAAAGAAACGGGAAACATCGCGGAGAAAGCTGGCTTGAAAGAAGAGGAAGATGAGGCCGACGATGATGACGATGCGGATGAAGACGCCGCGATATTGTATTTGAAAGCGCAGAGTTTGCTTGAAAACGAAATCACCCAAAAAGCCGAAGATGAATTCAAAGCCATCATCAAGAATTATTCCCTCACATGGTGGGCGGAGCTTTCGTATGTCAGGCTCGCGGGCATTGAAATGAAATCAGGAAGAAACGCTTCAGCGATAGAGCTTTTAAATGATTTCTCAGGGAAATATCCGGAGAGTTCTCTTAAAGAAAAAGCGGATTACAGTCTGTGTATAGCGTACGTCCTGAACAAAGACAAGGAAAGCGCGAAAAAAACAGCGCAGGGTTTTATTAAAAAATATCCGGACAGCAAAAAAATAAAAGAGGTTAAAAAACTTCTGAAAGAACTTTAAGCCGAGTTCAATTTCAGGCCTTTTTTGTCAATTATGATCAGCCGCTTTTTGTATAGCGTGCCGCAGGCCTTTTTGTAAACTTTTTTACTCATGCCGAAGATCGTGTAGATAATCTCGGGCTCGCTCTTGTCCGTTACCGGCAGGAACCCGCCGGCTTCTTTTATTTTGGATATGATAATTTCCGCCGCAGAGCCTATTCTTTCGTGGCCGGCTTCCTGCAGGCTGAGGTCTATTTTTCCGTCTTCCCTTATTTTTTTGATGAAGCCCCCTGTCCTGTCTCCTATGTGCAGTGGTCGGAAAACCTCGTTTTTATATATTATCCCCATGTGAGAGCTGTTGATCACTGCTTTGTAGCCGAGTTCGGTGGCTCCGCACACCAGCAGCTCTACACTCTGTCCCTCTTTGTAATCGGCGGGTGACTGGTCGAGGAAGCGGGTGAGGCGCGAGGACGCCGCGATGCGGTCGCTTTTTTTGTCCAGATATATTTTTACGACATAGGATTTTCCTTCCTCCATCTTCTTTTCCTGTTCGCGGAAGGGCACGAAGAGATCTTTCATCAGGCCCCAGTCGAGGAAAGCGCCTATGTTGTTGACCGTGACGGCTTTCAGAAAAGCGAATTCCTCTATCCGTGCGAGGGGCTGTTCGGTTGTCGCTATGACGCGGTCTTCGGAGTCCCTGTACACGAAAACCTCGACGATGTCGCCGTCTTTGCATCCCTCGGGCACATATCTTATGGGCATGAGTATCTCGCCCAGCTCGCCGCCGTCGAGATAGACGCCGAAATCCACATGCTTCACCACTTTCAATTTATTGAAATTTCCTATTTCCACCATATTTTCCCCTTTCGCGTTAAACGATAATCACGGAATTTATTATATCATATTCCCCGCGGAAATTTCCTGCGAGAATACGAATGGGGGCTATCCGGAGCTGAAAGTCCGCCGTGGCAGGCAGGTGTCTAAGGGCAGCATCTTTATATTAAAAATGAGCTTTCCGGGGAATCGGGCGATGTCTATATTGGGAAATTTGGAAAAAACAGCGCGTATATGATATAATCGCGGGAATATGCTTTAGGTAGTGTTAGGGAGAGCTATACTGTCCCGCTATGGAGGAAATATTATGAAACTTTACGATTTATCGCAGCCCATCAGTCATCTGACTCCGGCCTGGCCGACTTACGAACCCCTGCAGATAAAATTCTTCAAGAGGCTCGCGCCCAACGGCGCCAACGGCCAGCTGCTGACGCATTCCAATCATGTCGGCACGCATCTGGACGGCCCGCTGCATTTCTGTACTCACGGCAAGGACATAGCTTCTCTGCCTTTGAACGGCTTTCTTTACGGCCCCGGCGTCATCGTGGATCTTTCGGATATAGCCGAGGATTACGGGATCTACACCTCAAAAGATATTGAGGACAGGGTTGAAGTGAAGGAAGGCGATATCGTCATCATCAACACGGGCTATCACAAATACGCCTGGGACCAGCCGGAAGCCGACGAGGTGAGGTATATGGTCAGGCATCCCGGGCCGATGATGGAGTTCGCCGAGTGGTGCGAGAAAAAGAAACTGCACTGGCTGGGCGTTGACTGCGGTTCTGCGGATCATCCCATGAACACGAAGATAAAAGACTGGATGCCCAAGGAAGCGGCAAAGTGCGACACCTACCTGAAAAAGAAACACGGCAAACATCTGGACAAGATGTTCCCCGAGGACCATTATCAGCTCATGCATGTGAGGCTTTTTCCGCAGGACATCATCCACGCCGAGAATTTGGGCGGCGAGATCGACCAACTGCTAAACAGGCGAACGATAATAGGCTGTTTCCCGTGGAAATTCCAGGGCGGTGAATCGTGCATCTGCCGGATCGTCGCGTTTGAGAACGAATAAATATTTACGACACAGGACGGAATCATGAAAAAAAGAGACATTATTGAGGTGACGGATCTTAGCGAAACCGAGGTGCGGGAACTTTTCGCGCTCGCTTTCAGGATAAAGAAAAATCAGAGCGCCTATGCCGGCGCGCTGAAGGGGAAAATACTGGCCATGATATTCCAGAAGCCCTCCACGAGGACGAGGGTGTCTTTTGAGGCGGGGATGTATCAGCTCGGAGGGGAGGCGATAAACCTTTCGGGCGCAGAGCTTCAGCTCTCGCGGGGCGAGACGATAGGCGACACGGCCAAAACCCTTTCCGGCTATGTGGACGCGATAATGATACGCTCGACGAGCGATTCGGATGTGCAGGGCCTCGCGGAACACGGCTCTGTTCCTGCCATAAACGGCCTTTCAAAATCCTTCCATCCCTGTCAGGCGCTGGCCGATATTTTCACGGTCTGTGAGAAAAAGGGGCTGGATGAAAAAAGCGTTATTGATTTTGACTTCAGCAAAGTCAAACTGGTATTCGTGGGGGATTCCAACAATGTGAGCCGGTCACTTCTCAACCTTTCGGGAATAATCAAATACAGATTCGGAATTATCTGTCCTGAGAAATTCATGTTTGACGAGTCTGAATTTGAAGCTGTCAAAAAAGTGAATCCGGGTATTTATTCGTCCAGTGAGATAGACCCCGGATACATGAAAGACGCCGAATTTATTTACACCGATGTGTGGGCCAGTATGGGCGACGAGGGCGAAGAGGCGGAGAGAAAAAAACTTTTCGGCAGGTATCAGGTTAACAGGGAACTGCTGGACAAGGCTTCGGCAAATGTTTCCGTCATGCATTGCCTTCCGGCGCGCAGGGGACAGGAACTCACCGACGAGGTGATGGACTCCTCCAACTCTATAGTGTTCGCGCAGGCGCACAACAGGATGCATCTACAGAAGGCTATACTGCATTTTCTTCTGAGGGGCCTTAAATGAAGTCCAGCTTAGGATCGAATATACATCAACAGCTCCGGGCGATGAAGCATGTCGACATACTTGTCGGCATACCGTCTTTCAACAATGAGAAGAGCATACTCGGAGTTCTCAAAACCGTAGATAAGGGACTGTCAAAATATTTCCCGAAGTCAAAGTCCGTTATAATGGTCTCAGACGGCAATTCCACCGACCGCACGCTGGACATAGCTTTTGATAAATTCAAGAGCGCCTCATCCGAAAAGGTGTGCACGACATACAGGGGACTCGCTGGAAAGGGGATGGCTTTAAGGGCGATCATGGAAGCCGCGCGTATCCTCAAAGCAAAGGTGCTGATGCTCTTTGACGCCGATCTGAAAAGCATAAACCCCGAATGGCTGAGGGATCTCGGCACTCCGCTGCTGGCGGGAGAATTCGATTTCATCACGCCTTACTATGTCAGGGATTACAGGGACGGCACGATAACAAACCTGATAACATATCCTTTGACGAGAGCCCTTTACGGCCAGCGCCTGCGGCAGCCCATAGGCGGAGATTTCGGTATGAGAGCTCCTCTTGTGAGGTATTTTCTGGACTGGGCTTACTGGGACAACAACGTGTCAAGATTCGGCATAGATATATGGATGACGACGATAGCGGCCAATGAGTCTTTCCGCACGGGACAGTGCTTTCTCGGCGTCAAGGATCATGACAGCCGCCGTCCCGACCAGCTGGGGCCGATGTTCCGCCAGGTGCTCAGCACAAGTTTCAGTCTTATGGAAAGATACTGCCACAAATGGGAGATGGTCAAGGGGAGCAGGGACATCCCCTTTGTCAACGCTCCGTACGAAGTGAAGCCCCCGAAACTCGCCATAGGGAACGACGATTATTTTGAAAGATACATGGCCTCATCAGTTAACCTCATGAAAATATGGAAAGACATTTTGAGGCAGAGCACTTTCACTTCGCTTAAAAAGGCCAACGCTTCCAAAATGTTTTCCGCCGATCTGTGGACGAGGATCGTTTATGATTTCGCATGCGTTTACCACCGTTGGAAAAAAGACCGCTTCAAACTCGTCGGGCTTATAACGCCTTTTTATTACGCCCGGCTGGATTCTTTTCTGAAAGAATGCGAGCAGCTCGGCGTTGATGAAGCTGTGGGGCGGCAGGCCGGTATCTTTGAGGAAAACAAAAATTATCTGATTGAAAACTGGGAGAACTGAGCGGCATGGAAGAAAATAAGCGGATACTTCTGCTGAGTGAAACGGTTTCGCAGCTGGATCTGAGATGCAAGGTGATCAGCGGCCTGGTTAAACTCATGGATTTGGCCATAGGTAAGGATGAATTCCTCTCCCGCGCCGCTCATATCCTCGGTGACGCCGTGCATGCGGAAGTGATGATAGCCGTTATAGACAGCCAGACAGAGCTGTTCTCTTTTTATCCGGTCAAACGCGAAGACGAGCTGCTCGACGCGGATATGGAAAAGAGGGAGTACTCTCTAAAAATATTCAAAACCATAGAAGACGGCTCTGCCGGATATGTTGAAAACGAGGGTTTTATGTGTTTTCCCATAGGTTCGGGTGTGGCCGCGCGGGGGATGATAGCGGCCTTTCACACCGACAGGAGCGAAAAGTTCCCCGGTCACGAGGTGAAGCTCTTTAACGAAGCCGCGTCGCTGCTCGAGAAAATAATGGAGCAGGCCGTTCTTCTGGCGGATATGAACAGCAGCATCATCAAGATGCAGAAACTTTTTGATATTGTTAAAGCATTTTCCAAAGTGTCCGGTTTCCAGCAATTTATTGAGGATAGCGTCCGCGTCGCCGCGGATATTGTGGAATGCGAGGCGGCCTCCGTTATGCTCCTTGATAAAGAGAAAAACGTCCTGCGTTTTACGGCCGTAACGGGTGAAGTCAAGGATAAACTTTTAGGGTATGAGTTTCCCGCTAATGAGGGAATTTCCGGCTGGGCGGTGAAGACAGGCCGCGAGGCCATTGTCAACGAAGCGGGGGAGTCCGAGCACTTTTCTTCCAGGGTGGATGAAATAGCCGGTTTTTCAACGAGGAACCTGATGGTCGCGCCTCTTGGCGATGCCGACGGGCCCGTGGGCGTTATTGAGACGGTGAACAAGATCAACGGTCAGGATTTTTCGTCGCAGGATATGCTGTATTTGAGCATACTGGCTTCTCAGATCACCCAGGTGCTGAAACAGCCGCCGCGCGATTCCGGGATTCCCGAAACCTTTATAGACACGGCGGCGCTGCTGCTCGATACGCTGGAGGCCGGATATTCTCCCAATCCCAGGCACTCGAGGAATATGCTCTCCACGGCCAGGGAACTTGCGCTGGCATTAGGGCAGGACGAGAAGACGGCGAAGGAGATATCTCTGGCCGCTTTGTTGCATGATATAGGGAAGATCGCCGTGCCGCAGGAAATACTGCAGAAACCGGATCCGCTCAGCGACAAGGAATGGGCGCTGATGAAAAAACATCCCGAAACGGGCGCTGCGATTCTGGAAAAAAGCGCGGGGCTCAGCGCTTTGGCCCCTTATGTCAAATATCATCATGAAAAATGGGACGGGACGGGTTACCCCGAAGGGCTGACAGGAAAAGATATTCCGCTCGGCGCCCGGATCATAGCCGTTTGCGACGCTTTTGACGCTATGCGTTGCGACAGAAATTACGGCCGTAAATTAACGGTGGCCGCGGCGATAGAAGAGCTGATAATCAATTCGAGCACGCAGTTTGACCCCGAATGCGTTGGCGCGGCTGTTTCCATGTTCAGGAAAATGGAGGAGAGCCTTTTGTCATGAGACCGGCCACTTTTGCGGGCGGGGTTCACCCCGCGCAGCATAAAGACAGCTCGGCTTTTTCCATAGAGAGGCTCCCCGCGCCGGAGAAAGTGTATCTGCATCTTTCCAACAGCTGCGGCGCTCCGTCAAAGGCCGTTGTTAAAAAGGGAGACGCCGTGCTGAAGGGTTCGGTTATAGCCGAACCCGACGGCAGGATATCAGCTTTTATACATTCTCCCGTTTCCGGAGTCGTAGAGGATATAAAAAAGTGGTCGCATTGTTCCGGAAAAAAACTTGAGGCCGTTATAATCAAAAATGATTTTAAGGATGAGCCCGCTCCCGCGGGCAATGTTAAGGCTCCGTCGCTGCTTGCTCCGTCCCAGATCAGCGAGATAGTCAGGAATGCCGGGATCGTGGGCCTTGGCGGAGCGGCTTTCCCGACGGATGTGAAACTTTCGCCGCCCCCCGGGAAAAAGGTGACAACCCTTATTATCAACGCCTGCGAGTGTGAACCTTTTCTCACCGCCGACGAAAGCCTTATCAGGGAGAAGGCGGCTGATATAATAGAAGGCGCGAAGATCGCGGGCCGGGCCTTGTCGGCCAAACAGATAATCATAGGGATAGAGGACAATAAGCCCGACGCCGCGCAGGAGCTTTTAAACAGGAGCTCCGAGAGGATAAAAGTGAAGCTCCTTAAAACGAAATACCCGCAGGGCGGCGAAAAACAGCTGATCTACGCTGTCAGCGGCAGAAAGGTGCCGATGTGCGGCCTTCCGCTGGATGTGGGGGTGGCGGTTATGAATGTCGGGACGGTTTTCGCGGTTTATGAGGCCGTTGTCAAAGGCAAGCCGCTCTATGAGAGAGTGGTGACGCTCGGCGCTTATTTCAGAAAACCCGGAAACGTTATTATCCCAGCGGGAACGCGCCTGGAAGATATAATAAATTTCAGAGGGGGCATGCCCGACAATGTAAATAAGATCATATTCGGCGGGCCCATGATGGGCCAGGCCGTGTGCGATATGGATGTGCCGGTTTCCAAGGCCGCCAGCGGCATTCTGCTGATGTGGGACGGTGAAAGGAAAGAATATGAGTGTCTGCGCTGTCTGCGCTGCGCGTCGGTGTGCCCCATGGGCCTGATGCCCCGTGAGAGCCTTGCTCTTTACAAAGCGGGGAAGGCCTATGATAAAGCCATGAACTGCATGGAGTGCGGAGCCTGCGCTTATGTCTGCCCGTCGGGGATACCGCTGATCCAGTATCTCAAACTTTCCAAGAAAAAATTGAGCGTGTCAAATGTCAACCTGCCTGCCGGCAGGGATCTGACGCCGCTGTCAAAAAATGAAAGTTAGTTTTATTAACCTGAGGGATATTACTTATCTTGCCTCGGGCGGCCCGGCTCATGTGTGGCATGCCGCCACCGTCGCTGAACTTAAGGCTTTTACGGAGCAGTTTCATACTTTCAGGGTTTTGGGAAACGGCTCCAATGTCATTGTTTCTTCCGCGGGATTAACCGAACCGGCGCTCATGCTCGACGGGGATTTCAAAAAAATTAAGCTCAAAGGCAACGATGTTATCGCCGGGGCCGGGGCCGGGCTGAAAGATGTGATAAAAAAAAGCGCCGCGGCGGGGCTTTGCGGCCTGGAAAACCTTTCGGGGATTCCCGCCTCCGTCGGCGGGGCTGTTTTTAAAAATGCCGGCGCTTTCGGAAGTTCCATAAGCGATGTCCTCAAATGGGTCAGATTTTACCGTTCGGGGAGGGAATACAGGATCTCGGGCGGGAGGATAAAGGCTTCTTACAGGACGGGGCCCGTTCCAATCCCCGCCGTTATATCCGAAGCCTGTTTTTCGCTGAGGAAAAAAGCCAGGGAAAAAATAATTGACAGGATAAAAGATCTGACGGCAAAAAGAAAGGAAAAAGGTTTTATATACAAGAACGGTAGCGGATGCATATTCAGGAATCCCGCAGGGATGCCGGCGGGCAAACTCATCGAGCAATGCGGCTGTTCGCGCTGGCGCTCGGTCGGCGTTTCTGTCTCGCCTCTTCACGCGAATGTTTTTGTCTTGCGGGGCGCGAGTTCGGCCGATGACGCTTATGAGCTGATGAGCAGGATCCGCGCGAGGGTTTATGAGGCGCAAGGCGTTTATCTGGAGCCTCTCGTCGAGTTCTGGGGAAGATTCGGAAAATGAACAGGGCGACTTATTTTGAGGGGGGCGTTATATGCCCGTAAATATAAAAAAACAAATTATTAAGAAACGGGCGCCCGCAAAAACAAATGCTCTCTTGACGGATATAAGCGGGATGATAGAAAAAACCCGTTCGGCGGTCGCCGTGACAGTTAACGCCGAAATGACTACATTGTATTGGAATATTGGTAAAAGAATCCGCCAGGAGATTTTAAAGAACAAGCGAGCTGAATACGGCAAGGAGATTGTTGAGACAGTGTCGCAACAATTAAAGCTTGATTATGGAGCGGGATTTTCAATAAAAAATTTAAGACATATGATTCGTTTTGCTGAAATTTATCCTGATAATAAGATTGTCTCCGCACTGCGGAGACAATTGGGGTGGACCCATTTTAAAATTGTCATTTACATCGATGATCCTTTGAAGCGTGATTTTTATGTCGAGATGTGCCGTATAGAACGCTGGAGTACCAGAGCGCTTGAGAAAAAGATAGACAGTATGCTTTATGAGAGGACTGCTCTTTCCCGTAAACCTGAAAAATTGGTTGAATACGAGATAGCTAAACTTCGCAAAACAGATCAGCTTACTCCGGATTTGGTGTTTAAGGATCCGTATTTTCTTGATTTTCTTGGCGTAAAAGACCGCTATATTGAAAAAGATCTTGAGGATGCGATATTACGCGAAATGGAAGCGTTTTTGCTTGAACTCGGCGCGGGTTTTACTTTTGTCGCGAGGCAGAAAAGGATATCAATTGACTCCACGGATTATTATTTAGATCTTTTATTTTTTCATCGCGGGTTGCGCCGGCTGGTGGCAGTTGAGTTAAAATTGGATGATTTTAAACCGGCGCACAAGGGACAAATGGAGCTGTATTTGAGATGGCTGGCTAAATATGAAATGAAAGACGGGGAAGATTCGCCAATAGGTTTGATTTTATGCGCCGGAAAAAAAGATGAAACAATAGAATTGCTGGAAGTGGAAAAGTCAGGAATACGCGTAGCGCAATACTTAACGGAACTGCCTTCGAAACAACTGCTTGAGAAGAGATTACACGGAGCAATAAAACGCGCTCGTATGAGAATTGAGAATAAATCAAAAGTAAGGAATTGAAAGATAGCGATTATGTTAATTGGAAAAATTTGGATTTATAAGAAAAAACGATGGTTTTAATTATTTGAAGGAAGCAAACATGAAAATGAAGAAGCATTTCGCGCCCGCGCTGAAAAATATAAAGAAAATAGCGGTGCTCGCCGGCCTTTCAAAGAGCGAGAGGGAGATATCGCTCAAAACGGCCTCGGCTGTCAACGCGGCGCTGAAACGGCTGGCTTTCAAAAGCCGTATCGTTGACATAGGCCGCGGCGATATGGTCTCAAAAATCAAATCAGCCCGGGCGGATTTTTATTTCATAGCCTGCCACGGGTTATGGGGTGAAGACGGCCGTCTGCAGAGCCTGCTGGAAATAATGGCCCTGCCTTACAGCGGCTCGGGCGTGCTCGCATCCGCCATTTGCATGAATAAGGCCCTCGCCAAAACTATTTTCGCCTCGCAGGGTATAAAGACGCCCCCCGGAATTCGGATTATCAGGGGCGAAGAAAATATAATCAGCGCTGTTTCGCCTCTGCTGCCTGCCGTTATAAAACCTTCATCGGAAGGTTCTTCCGAGGGGTTGTCTATTGTTTCAAAAAGTTCTCTCATAAAGAAGGCGCTGGATAAGGCTTTCGCCTGCGGTGACGAGATAGTGGCGGAAAAATACATAAAAGGCAGGGAGTTTACCGTCGGATATCTCGCGGGGCAAGACCTTCCCGTGCTTGAAATAGTGCCGAAAAACAAATATTACGACTACGAGGCCAAATACGCTCCGGGCATGAGCGATCATATTGTCCCGGCGCGGATAGACAGAAAAGCCGCCGCCGCTCTGGGCAGGAACACTCTGAAAGTCTGTCGGGCTCTGGACATAAAAGGCGCCGCCCGTGTGGATTTTATAAGGTCCGGGGCAGGGATTTTTTACGCTCTTGAAATAAACACTATTCCGGGAATGACTGAGACGAGCCTTTTGCCGGAGGCGGCCGCCGCTGTCGGGATAAGCTTTGATGAAACTGTGACGGCTATAATAAAGGATTCTCTCAAAAGATGAAGAAGCGCCCCCGCAAAAAGAAAAAACAGGGCACCGGCTTTAAAATTCTTTTCGCGCTGTTTGTCCTGTTCGCCGTGGGCACGGCCGCGCATTTCTGTTACAATTTTTTGCGCGGCTGGGATAAGCTCAATGTCAGGAAAATAGAGATAAGGGGATTGTCGGTGCTCAATGAAGATTACGTGAAGAAACTCATAGACATGAAAACCGGAGCCAATATTTTCAGCTATAAACTGGATGAGGATCTGTTCCTGAAAGAACAGTGGATAGACCGAGCGAAGATAAGAAGGATTTTTCCCGGAAAGATAATCGTGAAGATCAAAGAGCGTATTCCCGCGGCCATGTTCATTGAGAACGGCCGGAAATTTATAGTCACCCTGGACAATAAGATCGTCAGGAGCGTTTCTGCCGCCGAACAAAAATACAAGATCCCGCTGTGGAGCGATTACAATGAGGCGGCATCCGGGAGGCGCGATGAGATCATGGCGTTTTTAAAGGATATCAGGGATACGGAAAACAAGTTCTACGAGGCTATAATTTCTTTTTCAATGGAGGGGGAATCGCTTAAAATGAATATGGCCGATTGCGCGGTTATATTCGGCAGCCCCGAACGGGAACTTGTCCGGGAAAAAGTGGAGTCTGTGGGCAAAGTTATAAAAGACGCCGCTTCAAAAGGCCGGAAGATCCAGTACATAGATTTGCGCCCATTTACAAAAAAAATGCGAAGTGCTATCATAAAATTTCATAAAGGAGTTGAAAATAATAAATGACAGGTGAAAGCATCAGGGCCGGACTTGAAATAGGGTCGTCACACATCAAATGCGTGATAGGCGATGTCGTCGGTGAGCAGATAAAAGTTCTCGGCTATGATTCCAGGCCCTGCAAAGGTATAAGAGAGGGAATCATCATAGATATTCCCCAAACTGTCGAATCCATAAGAGAAGTCATAGAAAGCGCTGAAGACAAGGCGCAAACCAATATTAATTACGTTTCACTCGGCGTGCACGGGATGCACATATCAAGCCAGGATCACCACGCCGCCATAGCGGTCATGTCTCAGGACCAGGAGGTGAGCTTCAACGAGGTGAAGCAGGTGCTCCAGGCCGCGCGCAGCAGCATACCGAATTCCGAGGATGAGATAATACACACGATACCGCTTGAATATATGGTGGATAATCAGAGGGGGATAATGAACCCCAAGGGGATGGCGGCGAAACATCTTCAGGTGAATGTGCATAATATTATAGCCAAAGCGTCGATGCTGACTAATATAAGGAAATGCGTGGAGAAGGCGGGGTTTGAGATACAGAACACCATCCTCTCCTCGCTGGCCGCCGCGGAACTTGTTCTTCTTGATGATGAAAAGGCTCTCGGCTGCATACTCATAGACATAGGCGGCAGCCTTTGCGAAACATCCTACTTTAATAAAGGCGGGATAAGAGGCTTTTTCGCGACCCGCAACGGCAGCGATTACATAACCAACGATATAGCCAGGGAGATCAAATCTTCGCGCCTGGAAGCGGCCAGGATCAAAGAGGATTTCGGTTTTGCCACGCAGGCGCACATCCCCAAAGAAGGCAAAATAGAGATCACAAGGATAGACGGCAGGACCAAGGATGAGGTGAGCCTTAAAGATATATCGGAAATAATAAGCGGGCGTCTCGCGGATATTTTCGGCAAGAGCGGCATCAAGGGGAAACTTGAGGCTATGAAGATCAATCCTGATCTTGTGCCGAGCTGCATTCTTGTCGGCGGCGGAGCCAAACTGCCGGGGATGGAGGATTATGTGCGCGCGGAGCTCGGTTTTCAGACGCGGCTGGGATACCCCGCCAATTGCGCGGGCGACGCGGCTGTTGTGGATGATGTTTCATGGACATCTGTTCTGGGCCTGCTCAAATACGATGTGAGCAAGGAATCCCCGTCGCTGACCGCCCCCGGCCACCGCAAACGCAGAAAAGGCCTTATTGAATGGCTTAAGAGCATGTTTTAGGATTGTTGTTTTTTTGGGTAAGTACAAAATTTAGAATTTGACATTTTCAAGGAGGAAAACAGAGTGAGAACGAACGGTTTTTTGGGAAGGGACTGGCTTGATCCGGAATTCAGCTACACAAAAGAAGAATGGGAAACCTTGATGGAGGTCGGCTTTGAACTGAAACGCCGCTTTCAGCTTGGACTGGACACCTCTAACATTTTAAAAGGAAAAACGCTTTTTACGATGTTTTTTAACCAGTCGCTGCGCACAAGAAGCACTTTTGACGCGGGCATTCAGCAGCTGGGCGGTTTCCACTGCTCATTAGAACCGGGCAAAACTTATACTCCCGCCAGAAAAGGTTTTGATATACCTTATGAAACAGAACGGATAAAAGACGTGGCCGAAATGCTCAGCCGGGTCGGAGATGCTATAGCGATAAGAATGTATGGACCGCCTGCCGGATGGAATTACGGATTTGCCCATGCGACTATGGAAGAATTTGCCGAATATTCGGCGGCTCCCGTCATAAACATGGAATGTGATATATACCATCCCTGCCAGGCATTAGCGGATGTTATGACCATCAAAGAGAAATTCGGATCATTCAAAGGCAAGAAACTTACAATGTCATTTGCTTATTCCGGTTCTATAGAGAAACCCAGGGCAGTACCGCAGAGTGTTATACTTGCCGCGACCCTTATGGGAATGGATGTGACACTTGCTCATCCGGAAGGATATGACCTGGATCCGAATGTTATTGCGAAATGCAAGCAGAATGCCGCTCAGGTAGATGGTTCGTTTAAAATCACAAATGATTTCAACGAAGGTTTCAAGGGCGCTGATGTGGTTTATCCGAAAGCCTGGGGCTCGACGACTTGTTTCAATTATTTCGATCCCAAAACCGGAAAAAAGATAAAGGATCAGGATCATGACGAAGCAAGACGGGTGAATGAACTTGCGAAAGGCTGGATGACAACCCAGGCGCAGATGGATCTTACCGATAAGAACGCGGTATATATGCACTGTTTACCTGCCGACCGAGGCCAGGAAGTGACGGATGAAGTTATCGACGGACCTAAGTCAATAGTTATCGACGAAGCGGAAAACAGGCTTCACGCGCATAAGGCGATCATGTCATTGCTGATGGGCGGCCGGCTGTAAGAATTTTTCAATTTTGAGCTTATTGAAAGATTGAAATTGTAAATTTAAATAAACAGGGAGAAGTAAATGGCAAAGTCAAAAATGTTCGGTAAAGATGTTGTGACCACGCAGGAACTTTCGGTTGAGGAAATAGAGGAAATACTGTCTCTGGCCGTGAAGATGAAGGCGAACCGTTACGGTGAGCCCTACAACAGTCTTCTGGCTTTTAAGACATTCATCATGTTCTTCTATAATCCGTCGCTGAGAACAAGGCAGTCTTTTGAGGCCGCGGCGACGGAACTCGGGGGACACGCCCAGTTCATCGAACCCAAGGCAATGAGGCTCAAGAGCGTCAAGAAGGGAGTTGAGGTAGCGGGTGAGACGATCCACGACGCCGCGAAGGTCATGGCGAGGTTCGCCGTGGGCATAGGGATAAGGATACTTGAAACATCCGTCGACAATTACGGCGACGGCAATAAGATCCTCAGGGAATATGCCAAGTACGCGGATGTGCCGATAATCAACATGGCGGATGATATCTATCATCCCTGCCAGGGCCTTGCCGATATCATGGGGATGAGGGAGCACAACAACAATCAGCCCACCAAAGGCAAGACTATTGTCCAGACCTGGGCGAAAGGGGCTCTTGCCCGCAGCTATTGTTCCGTGCACGAAAGCCTTCTTCTAAACTCCCGCCTGGGAGTCAATGTGAAGCTCGCTTATCCGGACGATAACTATTCGCTTCCCGAAAACATAGTCGAGCAGGCGAAGAAAAACGCCGAAGCCGCCGGCGGCACTTTTGAGATCGTCAAAGGCGATCCGAGGGCCGCGTATAAGGGCGCTGATTATGTTTATTCGCGCAACTGGTTCGGTAAAGACTTCTATGAGATAGGCAAAGAGGCCGAGATAAAGCGCGCCTCAAGTGATAAGTACAAAGACTGGATCTGCGATGAAGATAAAATGAAAACCGCAAATCCCGGGGCGAAGTTTATCCATCCCATGCCTGTCGACGAGGGCGCCGAGGTCACGCGTGAAGTGAACCAGGGCCCGCGCAGCATAGTTTTGGATATCGCCGAAAACCGGCTTCATGTTCAGAAAGCCATTATGGCTTTGACGATGTCGGATAAGCTTTAATCATTTCCGGCCGATCAAAAAACAGAAAGGTACAATTGAGGAGGAACAAATGGGCAAGGTAGCAGTCGTGGCTGTTGGTGGTAATTCACTCATAAAAGACAAGGCGCATTCATCCGTGCCGGACCAGTATATGTGTGTCGTCGAGACGGTGAAGCACATAGCCGATATGATCGACCGGGGTTGGAATGTCGTGATATCACACGGCAACGGCCCTCAGGTAGGTTTTATGCTTTTAAGGAGCGAGGCCGGGATAAAAGAAGGTTTGCATCCGATTCCCATGGACTCCTGCGGAGCCGATACACAGGGCTCTATAGGTTATAATTTTCAGCAGGCGCTTTCAAACGAGTTCCGCCGCAGGGGTATAAAGAGAGAAGTTGCCACGGTTGTGACAAGGGTTCTTGTGGATAAGGAAGACCCCGCGTTTCAGAATCCCTCAAAGCCGGTCGGGCCTTTTCTGACAAAAGAAGATGCTGAAGCAAGAAAGGAAAAAGAGGGTTGGGATATAGTCGAGGACGCCGGCCGAGGCTGGAGAAGGGTTGTTCCGTCGCCCTTACCCAAAGAAATACTTGAAGAAAACGCGATAGCCACGCTGGTTAAAGGCGGTTTCATTGTTGTGGCCGTGGGCGGCGGCGGCATCCCGGTGTACTATGATAAGGCGAAGAATATAATCAAAGGCTGCGCGGCTGTGATAGATAAGGATTTCGCGTCGGCTCTTCTGGCCTCCAACATAAAGGCGGATCTTCTTCTCATCTCTACGGCGGTGGAAAAAGTCTGTATTAATTTCGGTAAGCCGGATCAGAAACAGCTTGACAGGATCACGGTATCAGAAGCTAAAAAGTATATGGCCGAGGGGCATTTCGCCAAGGGCAGCATGCTTCCCAAGATCCAGGCGGTAATCAAGTTTTTTGAGAACGGCGGCAAGGAAGCTCTGATAACCTGTCCGGAAAAAATAGGCGAAGCCATGGACGGAAAGACCGGCACATGGATTGTCAAGGACTGAAAAGGGCTGGACAATCCTGGAATATTTGTCTAGGATAATCCCAATAGAGCGGGCGTAGTTCAGCTGGCTAGAACGCAACCTTGCCAAGGTTGAGGTCGTGGGTCCGAATCCCATCGCCCGCTCCAAAAATCTGGTTTTGAATTGACGGCGTCAGCAAGGAGATAAAGTGTTTTTAGAGGATGTTTTAAGTAAAAAGACCGTTGTGATAGAATTGAAGGGGCATGATAAAAATGCCATTATGGCGGAGCTGACAGAGTGCCTCGCGGCCGAAAAGGTTTTGTCGGACAAAGACGCTTTTTTAAAGGCCATCAGGGAGAGAGAGGAACTTGAATCAACGGCCATAGGCGGCGGAATAGCCATTCCGCACGCCAAGCATGAAAGTGTCAAAAGGATATTCTGCGCCATGGGAATCGTCAAGGACGGGGTGGAATTCAACGCTCTTGACAGCAAACCCGTCACAGCTGTTTTTATGGTGGCATCCCCGCCTGACCTGAACAGGGAATACATCCAGGTGGTGGCCCGAGCGGCGAGGCTGTTGAAAAGCGATGTCATGATGCAAAAAATTTTCGCGGCGTCTTCTCCGCAGGAGATAATGAAAGTCATAGCGGATTTTGACAGGATACTCCACAAAGCTTCCGTTGATGTCAGTACCAAAGAAGGCAGAGTAATTCACAAAGACATATAAAACATGGCGTCCCCGCCTTATGTTAAATAAAAAAGAACAACAGGAATTTTCCTTCCTGCTCAAAAGGGCTTTCAGTGAGGACAGGGTTCGTGACGATATCACGTCAAAATTTCTGCCGCGTGCGCGCAAGGTCAAAGCCCGCATTGTTGCCCGGGGTGATTGTCGCCTCGCGGGCATGGCTCTGCTTTCGGCTGTTTTCACCGCGAGATCTAAAAACATAAAAGTGAGAGCGCTCAAAAAGGATGCCTCGCCGGTTACCGGCGGTGAAATCGTCTGCGCTATAGAGGGCGATGCGGGCATGATATTTTCAGCGGAGAGGGCGGCGCTCAATTTTCTCTCTTTCCTTTCGGGAATAGCGACCAAAACAGCCTCTTTCAGGAAGATCATCGACGATAACTGGATAACGGCCGGAAAGCCGGCATTGCTGGACACAAGGAAAACGCTTCCCGGATTCAGATATCTTTCAAAATATGCCGTCCGCTGCGGCGGCGGTGTCAATCACAGGTTTGATCTGGCGGAAGTGGCGATGGTGAAGGACAATCACATCGCTTACGCCGGACTTGATTCTCTGATCGAGGCCTTCAAGGGAAAAAAAGTGATATTTGAAGCCGATGATCTCAAATCGGCCGAGCGGATCCTTTACATAAAACCCTATGTGCTCCTCTGCGATAATTTTACACCGCGTGAGGCCTCGCGTGCCGTGGAGCTGAGAGACATCATGTCTCCCCGTACGCTAATAGAAATATCCGGCGGTATAGATGAAAAAACCGTTCTGAAATATAAACACATTCCCGTCGACAGGATATCCTCGGGGGCTTTGACACATTCTGTGCGGGCCGCTGATTTTTCTCTTGAAGTTTAGCTCTAAAGACGGCGCGGATTTCAATGAGATAAGGGAAGACAAAGTCCGTGATATTTTAAAAAGGTTTTTCCCCTCATCGGGGCTTAAGATACTGGATGAATGCGTTTCGACGCAGACAGCCGTCAGGGAAGAAATCAAAACCTGCCCCGGAAGGCCTTTGCTCATTGTCGCACGCAGCCAGAGCGGCGCTTTCGGCAGATTCGGCAGAAAATTCCATTCGCCTCCCGGGGGCTTATGGTTTTCGTTTTTTGTGCCGTCTTCTTTGGCCTTACTCAATGAGGATTGCGCCATCAAGGCCGCGGAAAAGATCAAAGACAGCCTTGAGGAGGAGCTTTCGCTGGATCTGGGGACAAAAGAGCCTAATGATATTGTGACGCCTTCGGGTTCCAAGCTCGCCGGGATAATCGTCACCGGGTTGTACAGCGGTTCCAAATGCGTCGGCGCGGTTCTGGGCGCAGGAATTAATATAAATAACGATACTGATTTTGACGGCGTGGATGCGGCCTCGCTGCGTGAGCTAACAGGCGCCAGTGTCCGTCTGGAAGACATTCTGCGGCTATGCTTGCAAAGCATAGCGTCATTGGTGTATGATAAAGACTGATTTTAATGGAGGCGTGGCAGAGCGGTCGAATGCGGCGGTCTCGAAAACCGTTGTGTGCCTTTGGTGCACCGGGGGTTCGAATCCTCCCGCCTCCGTTTCCAGCAAATAGGAGCAAGCCAACTGCTTGGCTTGCGTGAGGATTCGAAGACCGCAGCGATGCGCGAGTTTTCGCTTTTCAGCGGAAGGCGAGCGCCGCGAGGGGCGGCCTGCGAGAATCCGCCGTCAGGCGGATTACTTGTAGGCGAATCCTCCCGCCTCCGTTTCCAACAAATAGGAGCAAGCCAATCCGTCTACGGCGGACGAGGCGTGGGTTTTTTGTAGTTATGGGAGAGATTTATGAAAAGATTTTTTGCAGTTTTTGTTTGTTTCACGGTAATTTTCTCGTTCACAGGTTGCGCCACCTTGCATATTCAGGGGAACGGGCAAGTGTTAGGAATGCCGAATGATACATGGAAGGAGTATGACACGTTTAAAAGTTTTTATCTTTTCGCTGGTCTTGTCCCGCTTGCAAATTATAAACTTGATAACAAATTTCCGGCCAAAGGAAGAGTGCGTATTAAAAAAAGATTTAATGTTATTGATTGGCTGATTAGCGGTCTGAGTTTAGGGATTCTTTATACGGAAACGATAACTGTTTACGCCGAATAAAAATTTTTAATTTAATATTTGCTCGCAGTCGTCGTATGTTGACATAACCTAAATCAGAAATGGCTAAATACCCTAAATGTTCTATTCAGGAGCGTATTGTTCAAGGTAACACCTATTACTATCTGCAATATAGGGATCGGGGAAAGATAAAGCAGGATTATTTAGGCAATGAAGTAGACCCAAAATTCAGAAAAAAGATCGAAGCACGGCAAGCAATTCAGGAAAAGCTTAAACCGATAAACGAAAAACTGAAAATACTACGGAGACTTAAAGAATAAAATTCGAAATCCGGCGGCAAGAATTTAGGGAACAGGACGGAGGAAAACGGGAAGGCAAATTAAGCGAGGTCGCAAATGCCGCTGAAAGTAGCAGAAGTGGTCGAGCGATTCGGGAAAGCAGACAGCCAGTACCTAATGGGTACTGCATCCGCTGACAAGCGGAAATCGCAAAGCGATGCTGTCTTGGTGGGAAAAGGTAGTGAGCAGTGCGAAGGACGCAATGTGTCCGAGCCTGCGGGTTGGAAATATTAGCGGAGTTTTAAACAATGGAATTTTCAGAAGTTAAATTATTAACAAATACGGTTCGAGCGTTGTTCAGTAATAGCCGAAGTTAGAATACGCGATATCATCTATAATTGCGCATTTTTGCCTTTTTTTTAAAAAATAAAATAGAATATGACAAGTCAGATGAAAATCAAACACATGTTGGCCTTCTTTGCGGCCGCGGCTCTTTTATGTCCTTCAGTGATATTTTCTTTTCCGCGCGGAGCGTTCTCTTTCGCGTACATATTCTTTGTCCGCTTCTTTTGCCCGGAGGCACATTGTTTTTGCCGATTTTTTATCACCGGTTTTTAAATAAACAAGCCCCAGATTTATCATGGCTTTGGCGTAGAGAGGGTTGTGCTCTATCGCTTTTTCAAAACATTTTTTTGCGTTTTCGTAAGCACCCCCGTGATAATAGAGTATGCCGAGATTGTTGTGCGCGATCGCGTAGCCGCTGTCGAGCGCAATGGCTTGCTTGTAATTCCGCGCGGCTTTTTCATTTTCGCCGAGTTTGTAATATATAAAGCCGAGCGTGTTATGCGCACGGCTCGACGCCGGCACATCTTTAAGAAATATCAGAAATTCCTTTTCAGCCCCGCGATAGTTATTATCGTCAAGCAGCTCCATGCCTTTTACATAGTGAGGGTTTTCTTCACTCAGCGCCGCTGCCGGCAAAAACAGCATAATTAAAATTATAATTCTAAACATTGTAGGTTGCCCGATTATACAAACACCCCCGCACAGAGACAACACACGAAATTTCCAAATACCGTGATGGCAGTCCTCCATTGAAAAAAAAAGAACAAAAAGCTACAATAAACCAAATTTAAAGTTAACGGGAGGAATAAAATGAGAGTTACTATTGACGCGGATCTTTGCACGGGCTGCAGCCTTTGCGAACAGACGGTTCCGGAAGTTTTTGAGATTGTTGACGGCGTGGCCGTGGTGAAAGGCGCGGTGACGGTGGATAAGGAAGAGGATGTGACAGACGCCGCTGAAAACTGTCCCGTGGATGCGATAAACATAGAATAAAAATCAGTCTGATTTGGAACGGCCCCGGTTTCAGCCGGGGCCGTTTATTTTTAAGCGCGTTGTAAAAAGGGAGATAAAAGCATAGTTATGGATAAGAAAAAGATCATAGGCACGGATTTTGACGGGATAATAACAGATACGGATCCCGTTTTCAGGGAATATATCAAAAGAGTCACGGGCAAGCAGTTTTACAGAGAGCAGATCACAAAATATTTTTACGAGGAATGCCTGCCCATCACAAAAGATGATGTGGATAAGGCCTATCAATTGATGCTGAAAGAAAATGTCTGGAGCCGAATGGAGCTTGTCGATGGCGCGAAAGATACTCTTGTGGAGCTGGCGGAAAAGTTCGATATAGTGGTGATCACGGCGAGGCCCGCCGACGCGAGAAGGCAGTCCGAAGAGTTTTTAAAAAGAAAAGGCATCCCGTTTAAAGAGATACATTTTATCAAAGAAGGCAATAATAAGATCAATCTGATGAAAGAATTTCCTTTTAAGTTTGAAGCTTTTATAGAGGACAGGCTTGATTTCGCGAGAGGCATCGCTCTTTCGGGAATCAAAACATATATGCTTGATTATCCCTGGAACCGCTGTACCGGCGATACGGCAAATCTTTACAGGGTAAGTTCGTGGAAAGAAATAAGAGAATCTCTTTCCTCCGCCCTGTCTTAATTTTCTTTAAGAGTAAACAGAAAGCTCAGCGCTATCGCCCCCGCAGCGGCGCCGAGCGCGAAGGTGTAGGTGTGATTCATGTTCCAGAGGATGCCCTGCGCTATTCCTCCGCCCAAAAGAGAAAAGGACTGTGTGATCTGCAGTTTACCCATGTTTCTGCCGCGCTTTGCGGACGGGGTCAATTCATTGATCCATGTTTTGATGCTCACCTTTGAAAAGGCCGCGGTAATTCCCAGCAGGAGCATTGAAGCGGTCAGATACGATCCGGGAATGAAAATAAATAAGGCGCATAAAATGATGAACAGTATGTTTGCGAGTATTAGGCCCTTTCTGCATCCGTTTAGCGACGCGAACTTTCCGGCCGGCACGGCGGAGACAGCGTAAGCTAAGTTATAGACGATATAGGCAAAAATTCCCGAGGAGACAGGGCTCCCCGCGCTTTTTCCGTAGATCTGGATGAAACTTATAAAAAACAGATAGTTGATGTTTGCCAGTGAAAACAAGCCCGTATAGATAAACAGAGAACTGATTTTAGCGAGGTCTGATTTCGGCTCGCAGTTTTTTCCGGGTATGAGTTTTTCCCGGAGCATTAAAATCGGAGGCAGCGCGATAAAGGATATCGCGGCCCCGGCGAGGATTATCGTTTTTATACCGCAGCCTGTCTGCCACAGTATGTATGCCGCCAGAGTGCCGATGAGCGCTCCGGCGCTGTCCATCGCTTTTTGTATCCCGAAAGCTTTGCCCGCGTATTCTTGAGGGACAGTGTCGCATATAAGAGAATCCCTTGGAGCTATGCGCAGGCCTTTCCCTATGCGTTCTCCGCTCCTGGATGCCGCCACAGCCGCGCTCGTCGGTGAAACGGCGATGAGCAGTTTGGACAGGCACGACAGCAGATATCCCGCGAATATGAGCTGTTTTCTTTTTCCTGTTTTGTCCGAGAGTGATCCGCTGAGATAATGTGTGATTCCTTCAAAAACCTGGGGGAGGTTGCCCACCATACCTAAGGCCATGCCCCCGGCTCCCATCACTGCCAGCAGAGCCGGCAGTACGGCCTTTATCATTTCGCTGGAAATATCGGTGAGTAAACTAATGGTTCCGAGAAGGTATATGTTTGACCACATGATCGAATATCTCGTCTATTTTCATCGCCCGCGAAGCTTTGAAAGCTATTAGGTCTGCCGGTTCCTTAACTACCGCGGCCATTAACTTTTTTCTGTCCGTGTGGATAGTGTATTTTATAGCCGGATTGATTTTTTTAAGCCCTTTGATGAAAGAGCCGCCGAATCTGCCCATATAATGTACGGATTCCACGCCCGATGCCGCGAAATCAGCGCCAGTTCCGGCATGGAGGCGCGAAGAATCTTTTCCCAGTTCCAGCATATCCGCGAAGACTATGGCTTTGCGCCCTTTTTCGTTTTTGAGAAGCTCCGCCAGCGCTTTTGCCGAGCCTGGATTGGCGTTGAAAGAATCGTTGACCAATATGCGGCCCTTGATCTTTTTAACGCTTATTCTTCCCGGGGGAGCTTTGAATGTCTTCACACTTTCTATGATTGTTTTCCACGGTATTCCGAAAATCCGAGCCACGGCGGCTGCGGCGGCTATGTTGAGAGTGTTAAATGCTCCGGGTAGGGAAGTTTTAAAGCGTTTTCCGTGGAGGATGAATTCGGTGCCGCTAAAACCCGTTTTTATTATTTTCACCTGGCAGAGGCTCTTCTTTTTCAGCGAATATGTTATGAGCTTTCCGCGGAAAATTTTTTTAAATTTCGCGGCGAATGGATCGTCGTTGTTTAATATAAGAGACCCGCCCGGGCTAATATATTCGGCCAGTTCGCTTTTTTCTCTGAACACATTTTCCCTTGTTTTCAGGTCGCTCAGATGACTGTCGCTTATGTTCGTGATAATGCCGGTATCGGGCCGGGCGATTTCGCATAGGCTCCGTATTCCGCCTATCACATTTGTTTCCATCTCGGTGATCATTATGTCCGCGCTGCGGGGTGTGCTAAGAACCGTAAGGGGCAGGCCGATAAAATTGTTGAAACTTTTTTCAGCGGCGTTTACGCGGAAGCGTTTTTTTAATATATGGGCGAGCAGGTCTTTTGTGCTTGTTTTTCCGTTTGAGCCGCTGACTGCTATAACGCGCGGCTCTATTTTTGTCCTCCATAGCTCGGCTGTCTTCTTGAGAGCCGAAAGGCTGTCTTTAACGAGGATGACGCTTTTGCCGCTTTTGGCAAGAGGTGCTTTTTCAACGATTGCCGCCGGGCATTTTTTGAGCGCTTCCGCGGCGAAACGGTGTCCGTCCAGCCGCGAGCCTTTAAGTGCGAAGAAGATATCATATCTGCGCAGGCGGCGGGAGTCTATGGAAACACCTGTTATTTTGACGCTGTCTTTACCGCTGATAAGTTTTCCGCCGGTCGCTTCTATAATTTCTTTGATGCTGAGAGATATCATTTCGAATTATAGCACAAAGCCGTATAGGAAAAAAAGGGGATAGTTAAAGATCGTCCGGAAATTTACAATATGAGCATCGCGTCGCCGAAGGAGAAAAAGCGCCATCTGCGTTTTATGGCTTCCGCGTAACATTCCATGATATTTTTTCTTCCGGCAAAGGCGCTGACAAGGACGATGAGGCTGGATAGGGGAGTGTGGAAATTGGTGATGAGAGCTTTTACGATCTTGAATTTATAAGGAGGAGTGATATACATGCCCGTGAGGCCGGACCCGTGGCGGACCGTCATGACCCCGTTTTTTTTAACGGCGTTGCTTTCAAGTGTTCTCGTCACCGTTGTGCCGCAGGCAAACACACGGCGGTTTTCGGCTATCGCGCGGTTGACGGCAAGGGCTGTTTGTTCAGGTATGGTGAAGAATTCCTCGTCCATACGGTGCTCCTCGATCGTCTTTCCGCGCAGCGGCGTAAAAGTGCCGAATCCCGTGTGCAGTGTTATAAATTTTATCTCAACGCCCTTTCGGGAGAGAGCACCGAGTATTTCCTTTGTGAAGTGCAGTCCTGCCGTCGGGGCCGCGACAGCGCCGTCGTTCCTGGCGTAGACCGTCTGATAGCGCCGCGGATTTTGTCTGACTTCACGGATGTAGGGGGGAAAGGGTATTTTTCCATAGGAAGCGAGGATCTCTTTGACTTCGCCGTTGAATTTTACCAGAGCCCGGCCTTCAGTTTTTTCCGCGATCTCGCATTGAAGGGAATTTTTTATAATGAGTATTTCGCCGGGTTTTACCTTTTTCAGCGGCTTTATAAGGCATTCCCAGAGCTCAGGCCCCTGTTTTTTGGCCCGGCGCAAAACAAAAATCTCCACTTTAGCGCCTGTTTTTCTCATCGCCGAGAGTCTCGCGGGTATGACTTTCGTGTCGTTTAACACGAGAAGATCGCCTTTTTGGAAATATTTGATAATAGCGCTGAATTTTTCAAAGCGGCGTTTACCGCTTTTTCTGTCAAAAACAAGGAGACTGGAGCCCGCGCGCGTTTTTGCCGGTTTCTGGGCGATGAGCTCTTCAGGGAGCGCAAAATTAAAAAGAGATGATCTCAAGCCCGGACCCCCCGCGAAAAATTTAAAGTTAAAAGCATGAGATAAAATACAAAATAAGAAGGTCCCTGCGCAAATATAATAGGATACGGCAAGTCCTGCTGTGTTATTGTGTAAAGGGGTCATTTATACTAAAATATACAAATGTGGACGCACTGATTATGTATTATGATAACAAGATAAATTCGCTTAAGCAGATTTTCGGCACAGACGAAATATGTCTGAGAAAAGACGCGCTCGTGGTGCGCTCTAAAGTATATCCGATCATTGACGATGTTATCATATTGTCCGAGTGGGGAAAATACACGGAGAAAGTCAGGAAAATTCTCGGTGTGGCCTCTTCGGACGGCAGTTATCCGGGATTTTCTAAAGACGTTCAGGACACCTTCGGAAAGGAATGGGTTAAGTACAGCAAAATAATGCCGTCTCACAGAGAGGAATTCGCGCAATATTTTGATATTGTGGACCTTGAATCCCTCCGCGGCAGACGCGCCTGTGACCTGGGGTGCGGCATAGGCAGGTTCAGTTATTTTCTCAAAGATGTGTGCGGAGAGATAATGCTCGTTGATTTTTCAGATGCCGTATTCGAGGCCAGGCGAAACCTGGCGGGGCGGGAAAACTGCCTGTTTTTCATGGGCGATATCAGCGACCTGCCGTTTTGCGCTAATTACGCGGATTTTCTGTTTTGCCTTGGGGTGCTGCATCATCTGCCGACGGACGCGCTTGATGAAGTGAGAAAACTTAAAAAATATTCTCCGCGAATTCTGGTCTATCTCTATTACGCGCTGGATAACAAGCCGTTTTATTTCAAGTGGATCCTCGCCGGGGTGACTTTTTTAAGGCGCGGCCTTTCAAGAAGCCGGAGCGTTTTTTTGAGAACGCTGATCCCGCCGCTTGCCGCGCGCCTTGTGTATTTTCCGCTTGTTCTCGTCGGATCCGTGCTTGACCGTTTTAAAATGTCAGGCATGGTGCCTCTTTATGATTCTTACAGGGGCAAAGGCATAAAAAGGACAGAGCAGGATGTGTATGACAGATTTTTTACGCCCATAGAACAGCGTTTTGAGAGAAAAGATATAATGAAACTGAAAGACAGCTTTGACAGTGTCACGGTGTCGGATAAGGTGCCATACTGGCATTTTCTGTGCCAGGCGCGGGAATCGGCCGCCATGGCGGGGAGAGCTTAGAGTGGGTAAAAACGATATTAATGTAATTTCATCCGTCGGCTTGGCTGATTTTCTTCACAAAGCCCTGGTGCTGCTTACGTCCGCGCTGTGTTTTTCGGCGGCGGTGTTCTTTTACCTTAAAACTTATGATTCGGCGACGATCAAGATAACCATTGTTCAGGTGGGAGGATCTCTCCTCATAGGGTTGTTCCTTCTGAAAAAACTGGAGGACGGCCTGCGTTTTTCCATTGAGGAGCTTGCTTTTATCATACCCGTTGCCGCGTATATCCTGTGGGGATATTTTTCTTATGCCACGACGCCCTTTAAAACATGGGCTTCTTTTGACGAATTCTGGAGAAGGTGCATTTATACGGGCCTAGTCTTTATAGGTTTCTTTGAATTCAGAAAACTCAAAGATGTGAAATTCCTCACCTCCGTTCTGATGCTGACCTGTTTCGTCGTTTGTTTTTACAGCATTATGCAGAAGCTGGGCTACGACCCCTACGCATGGAAAGGGGCTTTCGGCACCCGGCATTTTTCCACCTTCGGTAATCCCAATTTTTTCGGGGCATGGTTGGTGGGCGCGGCGGCCCTGCCGCTGGGCATGTTTTTCAAAACCAGAAATCCCCTTTATGCCGGCCTTTATGGCATGGCCGCATACGGCGTGTGGATCAGCGTTACCAAGGGCAGTTTTATAGGTTTTGCCGTGATGACGGCCTCGTCGCTTATGCTGACGGCACTTTTTGCCGGGTTTATCAACAGAAAAAAAGTGTTAAGGATCTTAAAATTCGGCCTACCGCTTTTGTTAGCGCTTTTGCTGGGCCTTGTCTACATAGCGGGCAACCCTATTTCATATAGATTCAGGATTTTTACATGGATGTCAAGTATGGAAATGCTTAAAAAGCATCCCGTCGCCGGCACCGGCATAGGCAGTTTCAAGGAAGTGTACCCGATGTTCCGTCATCCCGAGATATTCTGGATTGAGGGCAAACATAACACCGAGACGGATCATGCGCACAACGACTTCCTGGAGATTTTTTATGAAGAGGGAATGATAGGGTTTGGGTTTTATCTGTTAATTTTGTTTATAACATTTTATTCAGCGATAGGAAAATTATCAAAACTTGAAAGAGTGCCGTCGCAATCGGCCAGCAAAGACCTTATTGACAGGACATTTCTTCTTATAGGCTGGATGTCGGGGGCGCTGGCGATGCTCGCCCAGGCGGCGGTGGATGTCCATATGAGATTTGTGTCATCGGGGCATTTGTTCTGGCTGATGATAGGGGTGATAGGGGCTCTGACTTTTCCCGAAAAGGATAAAAAGAAGTATATAATACCGCTGGGTGATCTTTCCAAGATAATCCTGCAGTTCGCCGTCATAGCCGTGACGCTTTATTCCATGCTCTTCTTCAGAAAATTTTTCATAGCCGATGTGAATCACAATATAGCGATAGCTTATTCGAAGCAGGGGGTGTGGGAAAGGGCGCTGCATCATTATGATAAAGTCATCACCCTCTGGCCGCGCTTCATAATGGCTCATTATTTTATGGGCAATGTCTATAATGACAGATGGGACACGACGCCCCGCTACCATCCGTTATGGGATAAAACAATGACTAATGGCGCCGCGCGGACCGACCCCCAGCGAACAATAGCGAAGTACGATGATGTGCTCGCCATAGCGCCCAATTATGTGCAGGTGCATTACCAGGAGGGTAACATATATCTTAAAATGGGCATGTATGAGAAGGCTGTTGAAAAATTCAATCAGGCGATGGATATAGACCCCATATTTGCATTATCGCCTTTCAGGAAAGGATATTGTCTCGTGCAGCTGGGAAGATACGCTGAAGCTGAGCAGGCTTTTGGAGAGGCGATAGCAAGGCAGAAAATAAAAAATATCGAATTCGTGGAAGCCTATCTGAACTTGGCGAATGTCCTTTATCTGTCTAAAAAATACGATGAAGCCGAGCTTAATTATAAAAAAGTTGTTGAAATAACCCGATCCAGGGAAGCGTACACTAGCCTGCTGAATTTTTATCAGGCCATCAATAAAAAATCGCTAGCCAAAGAAACATGCCTAAAGATTCTGGAAATAGATCCCCACGACAAAAGAGCCGCGGAAATACTGAAAGGGCTCTAAGCCCCGTACGCCGTGGCGTACTTTCAGCCGCGTTCTGGGTTTTTGCGGCGGCGATATTTTTCTCGCCGCTGATCTTCTTTACGGCCGTGACGCGTAACCCCTACATCATCCAGAACATCATTTTCCGCTCATTGACCGCGGTCGCCGTTTTGCTCCTGCTTTTTTCCAGAAAAGGTCACATAACTTTCGCGAAGACCTATCTGGACAAACCCCTTGCCGCCTACGGCATCCTCATCGCATTGTCGCTGGTTGCCGCGCTTATATATTATCCCCAGTGGAAAACGGCTTATTTTGTTTTCTGGGGTAAACGGATGATATTTTTCGTGTTTAACTGCCTGGCCGTTTTTTATATTTCTTTTCTTATGGCGAAAGACAGCTATTATAAAAAAATTTTAATTTACGCGCTCATCGCAACCGCTTCCATTTCCGCGTTCTACGCCATTCTGCAGTACACCGGCCATGAATTCATATGGCCGCAGAACCTCCACCATTACGGCTCGCGCAGCGTGTCAACTTTCGGGAATCCCACTTTTATCGCCAGCTTTGAGGTTGTGATTATCATACTCTGCCTGTGGGCTTTTACAGGGGCTTCCACCGCGCCCTCGGCAATCGTGTGGGCTGTTATATTCTCGCTGAATTTTTTCGCGCTCCTCATCACTCAGACAAGGAGTTCGTGGGCGGGCGCTATTGTGGCGCTCGTTATATATACTGTTTTCGCTCTGAAAAAAGGCCTGTGGAAAAAAATGGCCGCCGCCTTTGCCGTGCTTTTCCTGGTAGCATGGATTTTTCCGAAGTTAGCTTATAACCACGATCATCCCACGGTTTGGTCAAGGCTGACCGTTGAGACGCGCAATATTTCAAATTTGATGGAATCATCGGGCATGACCCAGCGGCTTTTGATCTGGGGGGCCTCTTGGAGGATGTTCAGGCAGTCGCCTGTGTTCGGCCACGGGTGGGGCAGTTTTGAAATCAGGTATCCTGTAGAACAGGGAAGAATGATCGCGGAAAAACCTGAATTCGGGGGCTTAAGGACTCACGCCAATAATTCGCATAGCGAAATTCTTGAACAGCTCTCTCAGCTGGGGATTGTGGGTTTTTTTATTTTTGCCGCCATTTGGCTCGTGTTTTTTTATCGGGCAGGCCGCGCCTATTTTGAAAGCGGCGGGCTGCTCGTCCTTGCCTGTGCTGCTGCTGCTGCGGGCTTCATGGCCGATAACATGCTGGGCGTCACATTGAATTTCCCCATGCCGGTTATGGCGTTTTGGGCAATTTGCGGGATTGCCGTGGCGGAAAGTTCGCGCGGTGAGTATATTGTTTCGCGAAAACTGAAGACTGCTTTGGCGCTTAAAATAATTTTATCGGCGCTGGTTATTTTCTTTATAAAAAAACAGGTGGATTATTTTAAAGGGGAGATGAAGTATTTCAACGGTTTCACCCGTTCGCGCATGGGCGATATAAAGCGCGCAGCTAAAGATTGCCTCAAATCCTGGCGTTATTATCACTGGAACACGGATAATAACTATGAGCTTGGTAATTGCTTTATGAGATTGGCAAAATATGACAGGGAGGAGTGGGCTACGGAGTGGAAGAAGGCGGGGGTGGAGCCGTGGGCGACGAGGATGGAGGCGGCGGTGTGGGCGTATAAAGAGGCATTAAAGGCTAACCCGGGATATGATGAGATATATTATAATCTCGCCATAGCCTATCAGAGCATGGGTGAGGCGAACGAGGCCGAAAAAAATTACAGGGAAGCCGCCTCAATCAATCCTGTGTCCGCGGAATATTTTCTGGCGCTCGGAAATCATTTTCTGCGGGATGAAAAGACAAGAGATATAAAAAAAGCAGAGGAATTTTACAGCCGCGCTTTTGAGCTGAAGCCGGATTCTCCCGACATCGCGAATAATCTGGCCTATGTTTATATGCTTAAGGGCGACCTGCGCAAAAGTTATGAACTTTATAAAAAAGCCCTGGAAATCAATCCGGCTTATGATACGGCAAAAAGAAATTTAGAGAGTCTCCTGCCGCGCCTCGGAATTCCCGTGGAGAAGTGGCGGGATAAAGCCATAGCGGCGGTGAAGGCGGAGAATTTCGCCGGGGCCTTGTCTCTTTTCAGGAAAATAATAGATGCCAACCCGGGCGATGCGGGCGCCGCTTTTTATCTGGGGAATTGTCTCACATCGCTGAAACGTTTTGACGAGGCCGCCTCTGTTTATGAGAGGCTCGTGAAATTTCATCCCGGAGAAAAGAACTTCGCCACGAATCTCGCGAAAATCTATTACATGAGGGGCGACAGGAAAAAGGCCGTGAATTTTCTTGAAGAAATATCGCCCAATTTCCCGCGGGATAAGGATATAGATAGATTGCTCAATACATTTCGCGGTGTCGGGGGGAATTTTTGACCAATAGCGCCCACAGAAAGAAGGAAAGTTTTATGATTAAGACTTTCGGGTGCAAAACAAATCGCGCCGATTCGGAAAAAATAATTTCGGCGCTTCGCGGTGAGGGCTGGTCATTAGCGGGAGACGATATCTCTTTGTGTATTGTCAATTCCTGCTGTGTCACCGCCCGGAGCGAGAACAAGGCTCTCAAAACAGCGCAGGCGTTGAAAAAAAATCATCCGTCCGCCGAGGTTGTTCTATCGGGATGCGTGACAGATTCCCTGAAAGTGGCCGCGTTGGAATCATGCATAGGCATCAAACTGAAATATCCGCCGGTTTCCGCTTCAGCCCCGACGGAAGGCCGGCAGCGTTATTTTTTGAAGATACAGAATGGCTGCGATAATTTTTGCTCATACTGCATTGTGCCCGCATTAAGAGGCGCGCCTGCCAGCAGAAGCAGGGAAAATATTATGCGGGAATTAGAGTGCCTTGAAAACGCGGCGGCGTTTCCTTCTGAGCTTGTGCTCACGGGCACGAACATCAATTTGTACAAGGATCCCGGCGGGGGCCTTATGGATCTGATATATACCATAAGAAAAAGATATAAGGCCAGAATAAGGCTGGGTTCGCTGGAGCCGCCTTTTGAGGAAGGTTTTGTTAAGAAACTTTCCAGGGCCGCGAATATATGCCCTCATTTTCCCGTGCCGCTTCAAAGCGGCAGTAACAGTGTGCTGAAAAAAATGCGCAGAAAATACAGCGCTTCTGATTTTATGAAGACGCTGGATGAAATAAGAAAATATTTTGATAAAGCCGCTGTTACGACGGACATCATATACGGGTTTCCGGGCGAAAGCGATGATGATTTTAATGAAACACTGGATTTTGTTGCGCAAGCGCAATTCAGCAAGATCCATGTTTTTCCTTTTTCAGCGCGGCCCGGCACCCTCGCGGCCTTGTATCCGCCTTTGAAGCATTCTGTTATAAAAGAGAGAAAGGCGCGTCTTCTGGAAGCTGCGGCGAAATCATCCGAAGATTACCGCCGCAAATTTATCGGGCAGAGCCTTGAAGTTGTCGCTGAGACAAAGACAGGGGAATGGTTTTACGGCACCTCGGGCAATTATCTCAAGGTGAAATTTCCCGCGGGAAAGGCGCTGTCCGGAGATATAGTCAGGGTAGAGGTTGAAGGAACATTGGGCGGGTTTATGAACGGTGCCGCCGCGGAGACATTATGGACAGCAAACAGATAAAGCGGGATATAGAGGACAAGATCATGGAATGGCAGAAACAGCTGGATGAAAAAGACAGTAAGATAAACACTTTCATAGAGGAAAATGCTTTATTGAAAACTGAAATATCCCGGAAACTCATAATGAGCCCCGCTTTAAAAGAAAGGCTGATGGGCGATGTGGGGCGGCTTCTGGCAAACATGAAAAATGATTTGAGAAAAAGCGCCGTGAAAGAGAGAGATTTATCTTCCCGGCTGGAATCGGCACGGGCAAAAATAGATTCTCTTTCGGCCGAGATCGCCGCGCAGAATTCCATGATAGAAAAACTTAAGGCGGATATCGCGGTTGCATCCAAAAATGCCGATGCCGCCGCGCTCGTCTCCGGGGCGGAACACGAAAAAGAGAAGACGGAAGAGCTTAAAAGGCTGACGCTGGAATTTGAGAAAAAACTGCAGGAACAGGCCGCCGAAGCGTCCATGCAGATAGATGCGCTGATGAGGGAAATTTCGGAAAGGGAATAATGCCGGAATCAACTCAATATCGCAGGACGTCATTATCCGACAGCCGTCGATCACATCCCGCGCTATCCGTAGACGGCCGCTCACGTATGCGGTTTGTCCTCCAGAGGCCGACTTCGCAAGGCTCAGCTCCGGGCAGAGGGCGAAACTCCTCGCTCATATGGCCCGCCCGCCGCGGCGGACTTTCAGCGCCGGATAGCGTCTGATATGCTTGCCCGATATAAAATTTTCGCTGCCGATGGATCCGGGATTATGAGAATTTGGCTTTTGCGCGGATTATTTTTGTTCATGGCGGGCTTTTGCGCGCCGGCTCTTAGCGCTCCCGAGGCCGATCAGGATAAGATGATAGAAAAGGCGCTTATGGAATATCAGCGGGGCAATACGCCTAATGCACTGGATATGATATATAAAACGCTTGAAAAATACCCCAAAAATTCCCGCGCTATAGATCTTTACGGGCAGATCAAGAATGACGAGGCCCGGAGGCTTTGCCGTGCGGCTGAGATATATTTCAGAAACGGTGAGCTTGATATCGCGCGTAAGAAAATAGAAGAGAGCCGGGCTCTTTCGGTGGATGTTTTTCTCTCGTATATAGATGAGAAGGTCATAGAGGCCAAAAGTTTTCTCAGCTCTCAGGATCCTGTCCAGTGCGCCGAGTCCTCGTCCGAAATCCTGTTTTTCGATCCAGGGAACAATGAGGCGCTGAAGCTTAAAGCATTGCTCAAAAGCTCATTTTTCAGGGAACTTTATAGTAGCGTTATAGGTGAAAAGAAAAAAATCGCCGCTCAGAAATATACGGAAGCCATGCAGTTATCCGCCAATCCCGTGAAAGCGCTGGGCCTGGCGAATGAGGCGCTCAAACTGGACCCGTCCAACAACGCCGCCGCCAAATTGAGGAAACAGCTGCTGAAAAAGCTCTCGGAGGCGGAATCGTCGGATCTCGGTAAATCCGATAAGCAGCGCGCCAAAGATGAAGAGAAGGCGCTTGAGTATTTTTTAAAGGCGGAAGACGCTTACAAAAAAAGAAGATTTGAAAAGGCTTTTCAATATCTTGAAAAAGCGCTGGCAAAAGATCCCGCCATGGACCGGGCGAAGAAGATGAAAGATGAAACGGGGACATTGATATGCGAGGCGGAACTGGCTTCCTCTTTTGAGTTTCTCGCTTCCGGAAAGAAGCGCGCCGCCTCGCGCAGCGCTAAAAAGGCCCGCCGTTTCGACCCCGCGATGGTGTCGAAAAAAGCGCAGGAGCTCATGGCTGAGGCCAGAAGGCTGATGACTGCGGGTGAGAAAGAGAGAGCGGGAATCCTGTTTACTCAGGCCGCGCTCCTGAATCCGGGCTATGAAGATGATAAAAATATGTCGGAGTCTTCGGTGGAACTCAATGAGGCGTGGTCTCTTTACAAAGGCGGCAATTATGAGCGTTGCGCTGATATTATATCGGCCGCCTCTAAAAAATATCCAGGGAATATTGAGGTCACCTTTTTGGAAAGCCTGAATTCCGCGCAAATGTCCCTGGATAAAGGGGATTTTCTGCGAACAAGGGAATTCCTTCTGAAAGCCGTTAAACTTAACCCTTTGCACAGAGAGGTGTGGGATTTTTTTAACCGCATGGATGAACTTTTAAACATACTGGGCTATGATTTGGAAAAGCAGAAATAAGTGAGCGGGAGGGAATGCGATGAAAAAAATAAATATTTTTAACGGGGGGACAGGATTAATCCTGTCCCCCAAGGAATTAATGAAAAGCATAATTATCTTTACGGCTTTTTGCGCGTTTGTCCGCGCGGAGATCGACCCCCGCGCTTTCGGGGCGGCTTTTGAGAATTTCCTCACCGGAAATTATGAAGCCGCGTTTAAGGATTCGTCTGAACTTTATAAGACTGATCCCTCGGAAAAAAGGGTCAGGGATCTCCACCACAAGACGCTGGTGAAAATGGCTCTTTTAATGGAATCCCGGAAGGATTACGCAAAAGCCATGGCGCATATCTCGGACGCCGGCAAAATAGCTATCACGCCTGAAGTAAAAGAAATCAGTGAGCGTTTGTCAAAACTTATGGGCGGATCCAAGCCGGCTGTTGTAAAGCCCGATGCCGCTGGGGCAAAAAAGATTGCTCCAAAGGCGGAGAAAGAAACAGCGGCGAAAAAGCCCGCGGCAGAAAAAAAACCGGTAAAAAAACAGGAAGCCGCAAAAAAAGAAGAGGTTGTGCGGGAAATACTCAAGCCGGAGAACAAGGCGGAAATGCCTTATCCGACTTCTTTGTTTATTCTGCTCGCCCTGAACCTTATGGCGGTTATGGCCCTGGGGTATTTTGTCGCTGCGGCTTTTTCTAAGAAGAAAGAATCCAAGCTCATGGAAGAGGAGAGGAGGATTTCGCAAATAGTGCAAACGCTCGGCAGCAAGGGGGAATATCAGGCGATTTTACAGAATCAGAAGGAAATGCAGAACGCTCTGGCTAAACTGCCTGAGGAAACATCAATGATGAAACTTCAGAATGCCGAAGTCATCAAACTGATAGAGAGACTGACAAAAAGTAAGACAGGCACCAATATAGAGCTGTCTTCCCATTCGCCCCGGGCGGGTATCGCCGGAGTGGACGATACCGCCAGGGTCAGGGCGGATACGGTTGAGCTGCTGGCTGAAATGTTCAAGGACTCGCCTATTATGGAAGAGCTTCTCGATCCCTATCTGCAGGATCCCAATAACAGGGTGAGGGGCAACGCGGCTATCGCCCTCTTTCCGCGGAACAGGCGCCGCGCTCTGGATAATGTCTCGGAGATGGGCAAGGCGGATGACGTCTGGATGAGGATGACCTCGGCATGGGCCTGCGGTGAAATGGGCGTTTCAGAGGGTGTTAAAATAATGACGCCTCTTTTAAATGACAGTTCTTTTCATGTCCGCAAAAGGGCGCTCGCGTCTTTCAAGAAACTGAAGGATGCCGGAATAGAACTGCCCATAGAAACAGAACAGAAGATGCTGGAGATAGAGGCCGAGGATAAGGAAAATTAAACAATATTCCGGTTTTTCCGTTTTCGGAGTAAAATCATAAGTATGGGGAAAAGAATCGCTTTTCTGGTTAAAGGCGTTTTCGCGGCCTTTGCAATAGGGGCGTCTTTTTGTTTTGCCGTGCCCGCTCCGACAGGGCTTTTGTGCAACAATAAAACAAATCCCGTGTACGTGGAATCGCCGGAGCCCTCTTTCGGCTGGAGCGCCTCAACGCAGGTGGCGTACAGGCTGCTTGTTTCCACATCCAATGATTTCGGCATTATAAAATGGGATACTGAAATAGAGACGAGTTCGGTCAAATCCTGTGTTTACGGCGGTGTGCCGCTTTCCGGAAACACGACATATTACTGGAAAGTAAAGGTTTCCTCATCTTCCGGAGAATATTCGCAGTATTCGGATACGGCAACATTCAGGATGAATTTGTTTTTGAAAAAAGCTTCTTTCGCCGGCGCCGACCTGAACGCGTTTGAAGATGTCGGTTCCATAGGCGTCGGAGATCTTGATAATGACGGTTATATTGACATTGTGCTCGGAGGCACGGGAACGGAGGCCATGTTGCGTTTTTATAGAAATGACGGAACGGGCGCCTTTGACCTGATCTTTTCCACGCTATCGGGTAAGCAGATGGGCGGGGTGCTGATAAGAGACATCAACAATGACGGCTTAAACGATGTTATCGCCGCGGCCGAAATAGGCGGCGGCGCGGCCAATCAAAGTTCCGTTGTCCTCATAAACATGGGCGGTTTTATTTTTCAATTCTCTGCCGAGTTTAACCCTAAAAAAACCTCTTCCGCCGCTTGTTTTGATTTTAACAGGGACGGCAAATACGATATAATAGAGGGGCTTACGACCGGCGGGGTTTGGCCGGGGGCAACGGGGGAACAAAACACTTTTTACGCAGGCCAGGGAAACGGCCAGTTCGCATCCGCCGCGTTTTTCGGGGATCTGAACGAAACCAACTCCCTGGCTTCCGCTGATTTTGACAATGACGGCATTCTTGATCTTGTGGTGCTGAATTATAAAAACGATACGGATTCCACCTTTACCCCCCATGCTTATGCTCAGGTTTATAAAGGTGACGGCTCCGGGGGATTTTCCGCCGTTCCCGATTGGGTGTCTCCCGCTCCGGATTATTTCAATGCCGCGGGGATAGGGGATTTTAACGGCGACGGCTTGTGCGATTTTATAGCCGCCACAAGAGGCCCGAGCGAGACATGCGTCCTCACGGAAATAGGGATATGGATAAACGGCGGAAATATGACATTTACAAAAGATTTCTCGGTCGGAGGACCCCGCGCTTTCGCCACCTCGCTGGCCGTGGCAGATTTGGATAACGACGGAGATCTGGATTTCATAGTAGGCTGGTACCGTCTTGGCGTCGGGAAATACACGCGGGTTTATATGAATGACGGCAGTGGCGATTTTTCTCTGCTGGATGAGACGGAAAACACGGTGTACGCCCAATGTGTGGCAATAGCGGATTTTGACAGTGATGGTGACCTTGATTATGTCGCCGGCCACGGCGATGGCTGTGAGGTTTATTATTCAACGCTATCGGATGATGATCCTAACAGTTCTCCGGCGGCGCCGTTTTCGGGAATGGATTTCGCCTGGCAATCGGGAAAGCTGCATCTTAAATGGGGCTCTGGCGCTGATGGGGAGACGCCTGATGATCTTCTGCAGTATGATCTGGCCCTCCGCGATGATGCGGGGAATGTGGTCATTTCCACCGTATCGGGCACGGTGTTCAGCGAGTGCTCCGGATTTTACGGTAATATGCTCTATAGTTCATGGACATTGTTGAATGTTCCGCGCAAAACATACTTTTTTTCTGTCGCGGCGTTGGACGCGCAGGGCGCCAGGAGCGCACCTTCTTCCGAGGTCACCGTCAATGAAAAATCATATCCCGGCTGGGAGGCAGACAATGTTCTGCTGTCCACCTGTACGCGCAACTACACTTTGGCGGAGATTCTGATAGATCCGGCGAAAAAAGGCGTGATCGTCACGGTTTTTAAATTAAAGGATCTTGAAAGCAATCAATGTACGCTTAAAGATTTTGAATATTCCCTTGACGCCGGGTTATCGTGGGATTCGCTCGACGCGTCTCTGGTTTGCACGGGTTTTGATTCTTCTTTTACTTCGGCGGAGACATTAAGCGCTTCCGCCAGACACACTTTCTACTGGAAGACGAATCACGCGTCAAATCCGGCAGTCGTTAGATCAACGCAATGCGAGACCGTCAGCATAAGATTTAAAGCCAATGACGGATACGCGGACAGCGGATATTGTGTTTCCGGGGTTTTTGAAATAGATAATGAGAGGCCGGAGACTCCGGGGGATCTTTCTCCAACGGGCGTTTATACATCAACCAGCGTGACGCTCAGCTTCGGATCTCCTTCAGCCGACGTGAATTTTGACGAATACATCATATATTATAACGATGATCCGTCGGGTATTGTGAATGATTCCGGCGATAGTATCGGTTCATGGCAAGCCGCGGATGATATTAATCTGGACGCGGAAGATTTCAACGGAGTTTCTTCCACGACAATAACCGGCCTCAGCGACAACACCACTTATTATTTCCGTATTTACGCATATGACACCTTCGGGAACAGCATGGGTTCCGACGATAAAGCCGTGGCGGCTACCAATAACAGGCCGACGCTGAGCGCTATCTCCGTTTCGCAGAGAAGTGACGGCAGCGGGAATGTGGATTTTCTTTACAGGGGCTTTGACGCGAATAATGATTCGTGGTCATATGAGGGCCTTTTTTTAAAGAATTTTGACGGGGCGATGATAGGAATCTCATCTAATACAGCAGACAGCGCTTTCTCCGATCCTTTGTATTTTTGCTCGACAGGCTCTCTTCAGGATTTTGTCTTTAACGCGTTGAACGATATCGGGAAGGTTTATTATAACAATGTTAAAGTGACCTTTATTATTTCTGACGGCATTGACGAATCCGCCCGGCTTTATTCGTCCTCTTTTATGCTGGACACGCTGGAGCCTTCGGGAATAACGCGTTTCAGTCACAGGGGGCACGACTCTTCCCATGTACAGCTCCAATGGAATCTCAATGATGATGACACATCTATCTCTGTGATAGAGCATAATTTTTTGAAATATGTGGTCTATTACAGCACTTCTCCGGGTGTGGATGAATATTGTCTCTCGTGGGGGCCGGTACAGCAGACGGCGCTGGGGTCGATCACCACGCGTATCGCCAATGTGGGTGATTATGTTGATGAGCACGGAGAGCACATTATCGTCCTTTCAGCAGGCACCAGATATTATTTCAGGCTCTGCGTTTATGATTCTTTTGGAAACACCTTCTGGCCTGAAGAGGAGATCAGCGTTATCACCGGAGACGGGCCATCATCATGGATGGAGAATGTCCCGAAGCAGTCTTCTTCCGGCGACGGAAGGATATCTGCGCGAATTTTTTGTTCGCATCCGGATGATTTTGATTCTTTTGTCAATGTGAGTTATTCCACAAGCGGCTCCGGCGCGGGGGCGTCATGGCACGCTGTTACATTATCTACGGCCGTGACAGCTTTTTATTTTGACGGCGCGTTTCAGCCCCTCATTCCCCCCCCGGAAGTGGATAATGCCAATTATTTTCAGATAGGCACAGCACAAGAACCGCTCATTACGTCTTCCGGTACCCGCGTCGCGCTGGATGTGGTGTGGAAAAGCGCGGAGGATCTTCCGGGCGCCTTATATGGAAGCGTTTTTTTGAGAACTCTCGTAAAAGATGTATACGGTGTGACACAGTTTTCAGCGGCCGTATCAAATTCTTTTACCGTGGATAACCTGAAACCGGTTCCCGGGAGCGCCCTCTACAGCCACGGAGACGAAGCCTATTCCCCTGTAAATTCCGCGGAACTGATTATTTTTTGCAATAAAAGTCCCGATGTTATTTCCTATGAAAATATTTTCATATCGACATCGCCGCTTTTTCCTGACGGGTCTTCGCCGAGGATAAGTCTTGAAGAGACGGAATATGACGAGGCATCATCTTCATCAACTCTATATTTTAATCTGTCGCTTGAAAAATGGCGTCAGATAGCTTTTTGGGGCAGGAGCGCGGAGAGTTTGTATATTCATCTGTCGTCCGCATCCATTAGAGATTCCGCGGGCAACACGCCGGATGAAACAAGCATGGAAATTGCCTGGATCAAAGACACTACCCCCCCCTATCCGGAAAACCAGTTTTACGCTCAGAATGAGAGTGATCCGGCAAAATTATCGGGTTTCCGGCTGCAGTTCAACGATGAGATATCGGGCTGGGCGGAAGATATCGGTACGCTTTTGTCTGTCTACACTTCCAGAACCGGCCCTGAAACAAAGGTGACATTTGAAGACGGAATAACCATCAGCAGCGCCTCTGCGAATATTTTCTGGTTTTATCCATCTGAAGATAAGCATGTAGAGCTTTTAAATTTCGGTATAACTACACTTTATTTGGCCTGCGGCGGATTGGGTTATGATTACTCCGGCAACTGGCTCGAGAGCATAAGCAGGGAAAACGCCCTCTCTGTCCCCCTGACGCGAGAGACCAGCGCCCCGTGGGTTATTGATTACGCGCCGGATACCCTCCTTAAATCAGACGTTGACGCTGATATATGGATCAGTTTCAGCGAATCTCTTCATTCCGACTCGGTGACGACCGCGAATGTTTATCTGACAAAAATCAAAAATTCGCAGGGCCTATCCGTTTTCGAAAATGTTCTTTCGGCGATAAATTATATTTCTTCGTCCTGCGTAGTGACCGTCTCGCCTTATTCTCTTCTGGAATACGGGTGCGGTTACAGATTGACGGTGACAACAGGCATTTGCGATATATCCCTGAACCACATGCTCTCTGTTTTTTCTTTTGAGTTTGAGACGCTATTTGATCTTTCGTCAGGATTTACGCTTTCCACCGGTCCTGCCGCTATCACAGTGCCCGAGGGTACTCTTTCCGGTTCAGGGAGGATAGAGATGCTCCTTGATGATGAGAACGAAAAAATATACGCCGCTTTTTTGCGCGAAAGCGCAATGGGCTTGCCGGCGCACAGCAGGATCATCGGCGGTGTCGTGACGCTGGAGCTTTATGATGATTTTGATAATGTTATTTCGACAACTTTCGCGGACAGCGTCACATTATCTTTCTCTTATGAAGACAGCGAGCCGGACGGTTTCGTTGACGGCTTATCGCCTCCTGTAAGAGTGGAATCGCTGGCCATCTACTGGCTCTCGGATACGACTTCCTGGATAAAGCTGTCCAGTTCCCGGCTCGTTAAATCGCAGAAAAAAGTCCAGGCGGATCTATGGCATTTTTCAACTTATGCCCTGATGGGCGGCCCGCTTTTCAGCATTGATGACGCGCATCCATATCCTGTGCCCTATAAAAAGAGCGAAGACATAGGCAACGGTATAATCTTTTCTTTTCCTTCGGGCAGTGACGCTAAAATAGAAATATACGATATTATGGGCCGGCTCCTCAAGGAATTCAGCTATACGGACGCTACGGCCTCACCCCCCGGGCTTTTTACCGGCTGGACGGATGTTAAACTTCCGTCGGGGGTTTATATTTACAGAATAAAATCGGGCGAAAACGAAAAAAGAGGGAAACTCGTAATCATACAATGAAACTGAAATTTCTCAAGAAATCCGCGCGCTGTGAATATCCGTCGCTCTATCGCGCCGGCGTTGCACTGCTGCTGTCGGCTTTATTGACAATGCCGCCGGCCGCGGCGGAAACCTCTTTTCTGCAGATGCTTTTTGTGCCGGCGGATCCCTTGAGCGTGTCTCTCGGAGGCGCGAACGCCTCTCTCGCGGGGCCGGGTTCTTTCCTGATCAATCCCGCTCACGCCGCGCGGGCTACGAGGCCTGAGGTGTCAGCGGGTACGGTTTTCTGGTGGGAGGATATATCTTTGCGCGGTGTCAGCGCCTATCTTCCGCTTAATGCCGCTTTCACCGCGGGATTTTGTTCTCTCAGTTCGGATTACGGCAGCATTGACGCCTACAGCGCTCTTGATACGCCGATGGGCGCCGTTACGGCCGGCGATTCTTTCTTTGCCCTCGGCGCTGGTTACCGCTCGGGGGTATTTTCATCCGGCTTGAGTTTTGTCACTCTGAGTCAGCGTTTATCGGCTGAGCATGAGGGGAGCGCCGCCGCTTTACATGGCGGTGCGGAATACAGTTTCTGGTTTCTGAACACGGGTTTTTCTTATTTTCTGCCTATGGGTAAAATGGAGCTCGGCGGCGGCTCATCACCCCAGGCAATACCGTCGGTTATGAGGGCGGGCGCAAACTTCCGTTTTCTGGGAAGCATCCTGTCGTTTGCCGGGACATTCCCCTCGGAAGGTGAGGCTTTCCAGTCTTTCGGTATAGAGATCCCGGTGGGAGAAGTTTTGAGATTCCGGTCGGGTATGAACACAATAGATTCAATTATGGGTTTCAGCGCGGGCGTCGGGCTTAAATATGACAGATTTTCATTCGATTACGGCTTTACCTCGGTGGAAATAGGGGATGCGGTACATTCTTTTTCCCTCGCGGCGCGACTGGGCTATTCCACATTAAAAACCCGGCTCTACCGTGAGGCAAGGTCTTTCTTCAGGCAGGGCTTTTATGAAAAATCACAGCAGAAACTCAATGAAGTCCTTATTCTTGACCCGGATTATAGAAAGGCTAAGGTTTTGGCGTCTAAAATAGCTAAAATTCTCGACCGTTTAGAAAATCCTTCCACAAAAGAAGAGCAATAATAGTTTTGGAGTCGCCTATTTTCTTTTTCCGCACCATTTGAACAGCTTCATCCAGGTCAAATTCCATTTTTTCTATAAATTCATCATCGTCGGGTTTGGCCCCGGTGTGTTTAAGGTTTAATGCGGCGTAAACATATATTGTCTCGGTTGAAAAAGCGGCGCTCGGCTGGTATTTGGAAAGCAGTATGAATTTGCCTGCGGCCAAGCCGGCCTCTTCTTTCAGTTCCCTTTTTATACAGGCAAGGGGTTTTTCGCCGCGCGAGAGTTTTCCGGCCGGTATTTCAAGAGTGAATTTCCCCGCCGGATAACGGTACTGGCGTACAAGGACTACTCTGTTCCCGGGAAGAACAGGCAGAGCCCCGGCCGCTCCCGGATGGTCAGTGTATTCCCTGACGGCCGTTTTGCCGTTCTGCACACGGACGGAGTCGGCCAAAAAATCAATAGCTTTCCCTCTATATATCCTGTTTTTTTTTACGAGTATTTCTTTTTTCAGCATTTTGAATATTATCAAATGGTCATAATTCGCGCAATCACAGAGAGCGGCCACGCCAAAGCGGCAGCTTTGCGCTTGCCGAATCGGCGCTGATTTAATACTATTTGGACTGAATTATGAGCGATATTTTAACTGAGATTGTAAGACAGCGGAAGATAGACGTGGGCGAAGACATGAAACGGCTTCCGCTCAGCCGCATGAAATCGCTGATCAGACGCGCCGCGAAAGCGAGGGATTTTGACGGAGCCCTCAGTGTCCGGCCCTATTCGCTGATCGCCGAGATAAAAAGGTCATCGCCGTCCGAGGGCGTGATCGTCAGGCGTTTTGATCCGGCGAAATTGGCCGAAATTTACGCCTCATCCGGAGCTGACGCCGTTTCCGTGCTGACGGAGAACAGGTTCTTCGGCGGGGATCAGGATATGATAGGAGAGGTGAAGAAGAGCTGCCCTCTTCCCGTGTTGAGAAAGGATTTTATTTTTTCGGAATATCAGGTTTATGAATCCAGGTATTACGGGGCCGACGCGCTACTTCTGATCGCCAGGATTCTGGATAAAGATTTGTTAAGGGATTTGTTTGATTTAAGCAGGCGGCTCGGAATGACGCCCCTCGTGGAGCTTTACGGTGAGCGGGACAGGGAGAAGATAAAAGGCATGAAAATACCGGTGCTGGGTATAAACACGAGAGACCTGAAAAGCGGCGAGATCAGTTTCGCGAAAGCCGCCGCTCTTGCAGGTAAAGTAAAAACGGAAACGCTTGTGTGTGAGAGCGGGATAAGGAGCCGCGGGGACATAGACGAGGCCCTCGATGCGGGATTTAATTCTTTTCTCGTCGGCACGGCCATCCTGAAAAGCCGTGATAAGAGAAAATTTATAAGGAGCTTGACAGCAAAATGAAAAAGAAAGGATCATCCAAGGGTGTGAGAATAGCCATTGTCGGTTCAGGTTATGTGGGCCTTGTGAGCGGCATATGTTTCGCCGAAATTGGACACAGTGTCATATGCGTTGATAATAATAAGGAGAAAATCAAGAAACTGAAAAAAGGTTTAATGCCGATTTATGAGCCCGGCCTTGATAAGCTCTTGAAGAAGAACATGAAAAAAGGCCGGCTCAAATTCTCGGATTCCGTGAAAAAAGCGGTGCCTGTATCGGATGCTATTTTCATAGCGGTCAACACCCCTCCCCGTCCTGACGGCTCATGCGATCTCCAGTATGTGGAGGCGGTCTCCAGAGAGGTGGCGCTCTCAATGAACGGTTACAAAGTTATTGTTGAGAAATCCACGGTTCCCGCCTCAACCGGTCAGAAAATAAAACAGACGGTCAAAATATACAATAAGAAAAACCTTCCGTTTGACGTTGTATCCAACCCCGAGTTTCTGAGGGAAGGGAAAGCCATAGGCGATTTTCTCAAGCCCGACAGGATAGTGATAGGTGTTGAAAGCAAAAAAGCAGAGGAGCTCATGCGCAGGATCTACGCTCCCGTAAAAGCGCCGATGATAGTGACGAACACGGAGACATCGGAATTGATAAAGCACGCGTCCAACTCGTTTCTCGCGACAAAGATATCTTTCATAAACGCCGTGGCGAATATAGCCGAAAGGGTGGGTGCGGATATAAAGGATATTTCTCTCGCCATGGGGCTCGACAAAAGGATAGGCGGCCGTTTTCTCGACGCGGGTATAGGTTTCGGGGGCTCGTGTTTTCCCAAAGACGTGTTGGCCTTCATCCATATGGCTCACGAGGCGGGTATAGACTTCAGGATGCTCAAAGAGGTCTACGGAATAAATGAGAGCCAGCGTATGACAGTGATAAACAAACTCAAGGATATTGTGTGGAACATAGAGGGGAAAAAGATAGCTGTTTGGGGACTCTCCTTTAAGCCGGACACGGATGATCTGCGCAACGCCCCGGCCATAGATATCGTCAGGGAACTTCTCAAATTCAACGCGCAGGTCTGTGTTTATGACCCTGTCGCCATGGACGGTTTTAAGAAAATATTTGGGAAAGAGAAAAATCTCAAATACGCGCAGGCCATGACGGCCGTCAAAGGCGCGGACGCTCTCATGCTGCTGACCGAATGGGAAGAGTTTTCCAAAGCTGATATGAAAAAGGTGAAATCGCTGATGAGGGTGCCGGCGCTGATAGACGGCAGGAATCTTTATGATCCCGCGAAAATGAAAAAACTGGGATTTCTTTACAGGGGAGTGGGAAGAGTATGAGGATTGTTATCACCGGAGGCGCGGGCTTTATAGGCTCGCATCTGTGCGACAGGTTTCTTAAGGAAGGCGCTGAAATTATCTGCATGGATAATCTCATCACGGGATCCACGGAGAACATAAAACATCTGTTCTCAAATCAAAAATTTTCTTTCATGGAATATGACGTGACGAATTATATTTATGTTGACGGTGCGGTGGACGGTATACTGCATCTGGCATCCTGCGCCTCTCCCGTGGATTATCTTAAATTCCCGATACAGACTTTGAAGGTCGGGTCGATCGGTACGCACAAGGCGCTGGGATTCGCGAAAGCCAAAAAAGCTGTTTTTCTCATGGCTTCCACCTCGGAAGTTTACGGCGATCCTCTTGTCAATCCTCAGAAAGAGGAATACTGGGGCAATGTCAACTGCGTGGGCCCCAGGGGTGTTTATGACGAATCAAAAAGGTTTGCGGAGGCCCTGACCATGGCCTATCACTATTCCCACGGCGTTGACAGCAGGATAATCAGGATTTTCAACACTTACGGCCCGAGAATGAGGGCTCATGACGGCAGGGTTGTGCCCGAGCTGATAAACCAGGCGCTTGAAGGCAAGCCCCTGACCGTTTTCGGTGATGGCTCGCAGACGAGGAGTTTCTGCTACATAGACGACATGGTGGAAGGTATTTACCGTCTTTTCAAAAGTGCCGAAAACGATCCCGTGAATATAGGCAATCCGGACGAGAAAAAAATCCGGGATTTCGCCGAAACGATCATAAACATAACGGGTAGCTCCAGCAAAATAGTGTTCGGCAAACTGCCAGCCGACGACCCGAAGGTCAGGTGCCCCGATATCAGCCGGGCTAAAAAAATACTGGGCTGGTCGCCGAAAGTGCCTCTAAAAGATGGCTTGCGGAGCGCCGTTGAATATTTTAAATCACTGAATTTGAGAGGGGGTACGAGATGATACCGATAACGGATTTGCTCGGACAGTACAATGAAATAAAAGATGAAATAGCGGGGGCTGTGGATAAGGTGCTGAGGGAAGGAAAGTATATTCTTGGGCCGGAAGTGGTTGAGCTTGAGAAAAGGATAGCATCTTCTTGCGCGGCGCGTTACGGTGTGGGCGTGGCTTCCGGAACAGACGCTCTCGTTCTTTCCGTCGTCGCCGCGGGAATAGGGGAGGGCGATGAGGTTATTACCACGCCTTTCACATTCATAGCGACTATTGAGGCCGTCATAAGAGCCGGCGCTAAACCGGTTTTCGCCGATATTGACCCGAAAACTTATAATATGGATCCGGCCTCTATTGAGTCAAAGATCACATCCCGGACAAAAGCGCTGATGCCCGTTCATCTTTACGGCCTTCCCTGTGATATGGCGGCCATAATGGGAATCGCGAAAAAACATGATCTGAAAGTGATAGAGGACTGCGCCCAGTCTTTCGGCGCCGCCATAGGCGACAAAGTGACGGGAAGTTTCGGTGATTTCGGCTGTTTCAGTTTCTTCCCCGCCAAAAATCTCGGATGTTACGGCGACGGGGGAATGATAGTCACAAACGACGGGGAATACGCCGAAAAAATAAAACTTCTGCGCATGCACGGCTTTTCCGCCGATTATGATTACCGTCTCCACGGTTTCAACAGCCGCCTGGACACGCTGCAGGCCGCTATTGTGAATGTGAAAATGAATCACATAGACGAGTGGATAGAGAAGCGAATTCAAAACGCCGCCGGATATGCCGAAGGCCTTAAAGAGGTCAAAGAGGTTGAGGTGCCGTTTATCCCGGACGGTTACAAGCACTCCATGAATTATTACGCTCTCCGTATTTTTTCCGGACGGGAGACAAGGGACGGCCTGAAAAAATATCTTACGGAAAAGGGCATCGGCAATAATATTTATTATCCTCTTTCTCTGCATTTGCAGCCCATTTGCGCCGATATGGGGTATAAGAAAGGTGATTATCCGGTTTCGGAGAAGACCCAGGACGAAATTATAAGCCTCCCCATGTATCCGGAGCTTGAAGCGGAAAAAATAGAGTTTATATGCGGCGAGATAAGAAAATATTTTGGGGTTTAGGGAATTTTGGTAAAGCCAAGGAGATATTAAAATGACACAGGATGACAGAATGGAAGATGAGATAGATCTGGGACGGATGTTTATGACGCTGTGGGAGAAGCGCAGTATTATAGCTTTTTGCACAGCGGCGTTTTTTATAGCGGGACTTGTTTTCGCGCTCATTCTGCCGAAAATATATGAGAGTTCCTCCATGCTCATGATAATTCCCTCAAAAATGGAGTTTATTAAAAATCCTCTTGACACCTCACTGAGTCTTGATCTGAGCGGAAAATCCAAGAGCTCGAGTTATATTTCCGTCGCCGATCATCTTGCTCTTATGACGGCAGGGGATATTGCAGAGAGCATAGTTGCCGCAATAAATGCGCAGGGCCTCACGGCCTCCGGCGTGGCGGGGATGCTTTATCCCGAAAGAATAAAAGACACTTCAATGATAAAACTGGCTGTCAAAGGCAGGGTCCCGGAGCTGTGCGCCCGCGTTGCCGACGCATGGTCCAAAGTTTACATGAGTAAGGCCATAGCCATGATCTCAGGCGAGACGGAAGCCTCCCAATCTTTTCTTTACAGCGAATTAAAAAAAGCCGAAGCCGAAATGGTGGCGGAAGAACGGAAACTTTCAGAGCTTTCCATTAAAAACAACATTGATTTGAAGTCATCCGAGCTTGAGGTGAAAAAAGCGAAACTGGAGTCTATCCAGACGGCGATCATAGGAAATGAAAAAAAATTGAAAATCCAGCAGATACGTTTGACGGCTCTGAAAAACGAGATCAAAAAGCACAAACAGTATAAGAGTATGGCCAAAGCCGTTGCGGACGATGTGCTGTGGGATAAAATTATTGAGGGTAAAGATCTTTCCGCTGTAAAAGGCCAGAAGATTTATTCGGAAGAGCTCAATCCCATTTACCGTAAACTTGAATCCGAGATCGCAGAAGTTGCCGTTGATGTTGAATTCCTTTTAAACGAGTTGAATTATCTGAAATCGGAAAAAGAAATACTATACAAAGATGTGTATGCTCTTGAGACGAAAGTCGCGGAGCTGAAAATTATCAGAGATGAGAGTTCAAGGGCTCACACCATAGCCAAAACCAGATATAATTCTCTTTTTTCGCGTATAACAGAGGTATCAATAGCTTCGGCGGCGAAGTTGGGCGATATAAAGATCATATCAAAAGCCGTTGTCCCCGACTCCCCTGTTTCGCCGAAGAAAAAGAAAATTGCCGGCGTTGCCGCCGCCGCCGGTTTTTTTATGGGTATTGCGGCGGCTTTTGCCGCCGGTTTCATAGAGAAACAGAAGTTCCCGGCTTGACATTTGATAAAAAGAAAGGGATATGAAAAAAGCGCTTATTAAGACCGCGGAATTCCTTTTGTCAAAAGAGTGCTGATTCCCGTCCGTCCCGGCGGTAAATTTTTATATGCGTAAATCCGGAATAGATCTTGAGAGAAAATCCTCGGCGGTTACATTGTCTGATATGGAAATATTCGTCTTCCCCGAACTTCTTTACAGCCTTGTTCTCGCGAACATAATGTCGCCTAAAATATGGCGCTGGCGCCTTCATCCGTGGTTTGAGGGAATACAAAAGATGTCTCCTCTCAGGCGGATCCACAGGCTCAAGCAGTTTATCATGGACAATTACGCTTTCAATCTGGATATTGAGACATGGGGGCTCACATCCAAGAGCAGGGAAATGGCGCGCTTCAGTGATTTCGTGGATGAAAAAATCCTCGCCCGGTCAAACGCGCTTTTCGGTTATGAGGGCGATAAATATTATTTTGATATAGACATAAGGCGGCATTTCGGCCTTGAAAAATACACGGATGAAATAATACCTTACTGGAAAACCGAAACGGTGGAAGCCATGGACGCCTTCCGTGGCAAAAAATTCTATTCATCAGGTGCGGGGGAGTGCGTTTCGCTGGCGGCGCTGTACGCTGCGGCGCTTTTTATCGTTGCGGGGATTCCGCTGAAAGATATTTTTCTTATGGGCACACCCCTTCATTCGCAGAATTTCGTGAATCTCGGAAAAGGCGTTCTTACCAACAACAGAAGGATTGTCACAAAAAACATGTGGTTCAACGGCACGGCTCTTTCCGTTAAAGCCCGCAGGGCTCTTGAAAACGAAAAAGTCACTGTTGTCTCGCATGAAAGCGGTTACATCCACACGCTCTATGAAAAAGCCACAATAGATCCGGTGGAATACGGGCGGCTGAGAAAAAAACTGGGGTGTTATCTGAAAACCGAACTCACGACTCCGGTGCTGGGGGCTTTTCTCCGCCGCCACAGGGATCTTCACAAATGTTTCCAGGTGAGGGGCATTATCTGCGGCCATGACCGCTACGTGGGCCTGGATACGCTCTTTGAATACGAGTTGAAACATCCTTATTTGCTCACAGACAGCACAAGAAAAGAGCTCATCGACACAGTCGCGCCGACGGATTTTCACGCTTGTGCGCTTCCCGGAAGAATCGTGCTAAATGATATAGAGCATTATCTTTCATCCCGTCCCTTGGATTTCTCCGATATAAAAAGTGTTAAAATTTTTGAAGAAAAAATTTCCATAGGATGTTTCAGTTTCCGGAAACTCATCTCTGCCATCAAAGAATTCTGCGTCACTGCGGCGGATCTTCCCGATATCAAAAAGAAAATAGTCGTTCAAGAAACGCCGTTGGGTATTGATCCCGGCATGGACAGACAGGCTGTTATCAAAAGACTCTCGGCTATACGAAGTGAGAACGAGGGCGCTGATCTGGCTTTTTACGCCTTACGCGACATGAGAGAATGCGAAATAGGGCCTTTTGCCTATGCCGCTCTCACCCGCAACCCCGTCTCGCTGGAAGCTACCCAAAACATGACTGATAAAGAGGCTCTTACGCTCGTGCGTAAGCTTAAGAACGAGTCGATATACGAAGAAAATTACCGATTGGCGCAGCCGGATGAGATCTGGAACTTCGGCCGGGCCGACGGGCTTGAGAAGGCCTTTCTCGCCGCCAATATCTTATATGCGCGTTACCCGCGGGAAGAATCAAGCATTGAGATATCAAAAGGAGAGGTTCTTTTAAGGCACGGGAAAAGAAAAGAAGCTTTTCCCTCCCGTAAGAAAGTGAAGGAAAATAGAATAATTCTGGGACGGTGGTGATCAAAAGAAGCGTCCTCGCCGCGGCAGTAGCGGCGTTTTTCATCTTTTTATACAATCTTGCGCCCAGCGTATATGTGGGTGATTCAGGCGAGCTCATCGCCGCCTCATCAACACTGGGGGTGGCTCATCCGCCGGGCTATCCGGTTTTTGTCATAATCACCTCGGCTTTGTCAAAGATTTTTCCCGCGGGCAATATGGCCTACCGCATGAATTTTATCAATGCGATTTTTGTGTTTTCCGCGATGCTCTTTATGTGCCGCTTTGCCTCGGCGAGCCTGCTTCTGTATTTCGCGCTTGCTCCTGCCGTGTTCTCATCAGCGGGGGCCGCCGAGGTCTTCACGCTTAATCTTCTTTTCGCATGCGCGATAATATACCTGCTGTATTCGCCTTTTAAAAAAAACGCTCTGGCCGCGGCTTTTCTCTTCGGGCTCGGCCTGGCCAACCATCAGACGCTAATCCTCCTTCTGCCGGGAGTAATATATCTGCTCATTAAAAGAAAAATGTTTGATTTCCCTTTTGTCCTTATGGTTTTTTGCGCGGCCATCGCCGGTTTTTCCGCTAATTTATTTTTAATCGTCCGCGCGCAGAGCGGCGCCGTGTTCAACTGGGGTGATCCCTCAACCTTCAGCCGATGGATAGATGTGCTTTTGAGGCGGGATTACGGCACTTTCGCCCTTCATGGATCGCATCATCATGTTACGCTCAATGCTCTTCTGGATTATCCTCGTCTGGGTTTTATTTTTTTCGGGCCTCTCTTTATTTTTATCCCTCTTTTGTATTTTTTTCATTTCAGAAAAGCGGACGGATTCAATCACTTCCTTTTTATCTGTTTTCTTTTCAGCGGCCCGCTTTTTTTCATGGCCACAGGGCTTTCCTCTTCAAGCGGAGCTTTTGTCGAGGCGATAACGGAGAGGTTCTTTCTTCTGCCGGCGGCGATTCTTATCATTCTCGCCGGAGGGCTTTGGCGCTTTATATCTCTGAGGAAAATTTTCACATCCGCCGTGTGGGCATTCGCGCTACTGTTCATTTTTTCCATAAAAGGGCAATCGCTGAGAAATTTTTATTCGCTTTCCGATTTCGCGGATTCCGTCATCAGGGCCGTGCCGCGGGGAAACGCTCTCGTTATAGAGAAAGGCGCGGTGGGGGATGACCTGATATTCGCGCTCGCCTACAAAAAATGGGCGCAGAAAGTGAAAATGCCGCCGGTATACACGTCTTACGGCGCCGTTTTCCCGTCTTTTTACGGAGAAGATGCGCCGCGGGAAACTTCGGGTTTACGGAATCCTTCCCACGCCAGAGGCTATGCGGCGAAGATGAAGTTTATGTTTTCGGGCCCGGAAAAAAGTTTTTTCGCTTTTTCAAAATCCCAGTTGCCTTTTCCGGATTATGGTTTTGACGGTTTGCTGTGGACGAAAGACGCTTTACGAAACAGACCCAATCCCGCTTTTTTCTGGCGTACTTCAGGCCTTAAAAGCTACAGGGTGCGTTCGCTTGAGATCCTTGATTATTATTTCAGGGCGCTAAAAAACCCAAGTCCCGGCACCGCGCGCATATGTTCTCATTTAGGCAAAGACATAGACTGGCTCCTGACCAATATGGGGCCTGTCTGGGCGGGGCTCGGCAGAAGTGACGAAGCCCGTAAGTCATACGAAGCGGCGCTCAGTATAAATCCAGGATTGCCGGAGGCATTAAATAATCTCGGCGTTCTTGATTTCGGGGAGGGAGATTATGATTCCGCCGCGCGTCATTTCGCCGAGTCTGTCTCTCTCTCGCCGGATGATGTGAGATATTATAATCTGGCGCTGTCGCTGGGCAAGCTCGGGAAAACGGCCGAAGCGCAGGCCGCGTTTAGAAAATGCCTTAACATAAACCCCGTTAATTACGCCGCTTTGAACGAACTCGGCCTTATTGAGATGAGATCGGGCAATATCGCGGGGGCGAGAGAATTTTTTCAAAAGGGCCTGTCTATAAATCCTGATGATGAGAATTTAAAATACAACCTCGCGCTTGTGAAGAACGGAAAATGAAAGTTTTTAAAATACTGTTTTTTTTGCTCCTGTCCGCATGCTGTTTCGCCGGCGATCTTTTTGAGCTTTGCATAATAAAGAAAAGCGGCGGTTCCTCGCCGCTGTCAAGCTCTGTGGAGGCCGTCCTGAAATATCTCGCCTCGTCCACATCCATAGATCCCCCTCAGGAAGCGGTTTATCTTGAGGTGGGACAGGGTATCTTTGATTATCCCTTTCTCTGCGTCACGGGCAAGGGGTCGCTGCCTGATTTTACTAGAAAGGAAACGGCTCTTCTAGCCAAACATCTTTCATCAGGCGGTTTTCTGTTTATAGATGAGACCGAGTCCTACGGGCTTGATGATTTTTACCGCTCGGTTAAAGATTTCAGCTCCGGAATTTTCCCCTCCGCAGCGCTTGAAAAAATACCGGAGGATGATGTCATATTCAGGAGTTTCTATCTGCAGCCGAAGGCCGCGGGCCGCAATTCGGTCTCTCCCTCTCTTTACGGCGTGCGGATAGACGGGCGCTGGGTGATCGTATATTCGCGGAACGATATTTTCGGCGCATGGGCCAGGGATGAGAGCGGAAGATTTATTTACAGCTGTTATCCCGGAGGCGAAGCTCAGCGGCTGGAGGCCGTGAAAATCACGGTGAATATCGTGATGTATTCGCTGACCGGCACCTATAAAAAAGACATCATACACAGGGATTTTATAGAGAGGAAACTGAAATCATGGTAACCGGGTTGAAATTGTACAGCAAGTGCCTCAGATGGCAGCCGGAGCTGAAAGTCCGCTGTGGCGGGCGGGCCATATGAGTGAGGGGTTTTGCATAGCGCCCGATACGAATTGGCAGCGAACCGCATACGTGAGCGGCCGTCTACGGGTGCCATCTGAGGCGCTTGTTTTATAAATGATTGAAGATCTGACTCTTGTATTTTTCGCGCTGCTGGCCTATCTGACGATACGCCGCCGCAGAGCTTTTTACAGGCTCGCGGCGCTCGCGGTTGTTTTCTTTCTCATCGCCAATCCCGCGATCAGAAAAAAGAGCAGCGCGCCCGCCCCTGTTTTGGCCGTTTGCCTTGATACTTCATTGAGTATGGCTGTTGAAAACGGCAGGTCTTCCCGGCTTGAGGCGGCGAAGGGAGCGCTGCGGAGAGAATTGCCGGATCTTAAGAAGAAATTCAAGCTGTTATTTTACACATTTGATTCCGAGCCGTGCCTTCTCGAGGAAAGCGCGTTTTTCAATTCCCGCGCCTCCGGCGGCTCCTCGCTTATCTCCCGTAGCGCTTCTGAAATAACAGCATCTTTGCCGGAAGGCGGCTCCATGCTCCTTCTTTCCGACGGCAGAGACACGGCGGGCGAGTCCTGTTATTTTTCAAAACCGGTGCACTCCGCAGGGTTCGGACAGCTTCTTGAGGATGACATGTCGGTCAAAATACTGGAGTATCCCGAAAAGGTGTTTCAGGGCGCCGTTTCAAAAGCGCGTGTGCGCGTGGAGCGCCCTCCCGGCCGCTTCCAGGCGCGCATAAGAATAGGCCGCCCGGGGGAGAAAGCCGGCGAAAAGCCGGTCGTTTTTTCGGAAGGTGAAACTGTCAAAGATATCGATGTTGAGTTTATTCCGGGTGAGGCGGGGGATAATATCAGGTATAACGTTGAGCTTCTGCCTTCCGACACTAATCCCGGGAACAACTCCGATTTTTTCAGAGTGTCTGTTTTCAAATCGCTGATAAAAGTTCTTTTTATAAGCGGCCGGCCAGGCTGGGAATACAGCAATCTGCGGGCGCTGATAAAATCCGACAAGAGGATAGACCTCACCTCTTTCGTGATACTGAGAAACCCTTCGGATTATGTCCCTTTCCCCGACAACAAACTTTCTCTTATCCCTTTTCCCGTGCGGGAAATCTTTTTAAACGATATCACGAATTACGATCTTGTGATACTCCTTAATTTCGATTACACAAAATTCATAAGCCCCGATTATCTCTCGATGCTCCTGCGCCATATTAGATCAGGGGGGGCTCTTATGCTCATAGGCGGAGAAGATCTTTTCAGTAACGGGAATTATTTTAAAAGCCCGCTCGGGGAGATTCTTCCGGTCAAAGAGCTCCCGGGCGGATCTTTCGGCGAAGAAAATTTTTTTCTCAGGGCCTCTCCCGCCCATCCCGTCACTTCCCTCATTTCCGGTATTTCCGCATCCGGAGATGTGCCGCTCAAGGGCATGTCTCCCGCCTTGGGGCTCGCGCCTGATGCGCAGAGTATTCTGACAACTTCCGGCGGCGACCCTGTTGCCGCCGTCAGGGACTGCGGGAAGGGCCGGATCATGACGCTTTTGACAAACAGCCTCTGGCGCCTTTTTTTCGCGGGCCCGGAAACGTCGTATTTTTACCAGGAATTCTTTAAGAATTCTTTCGCGTGGCTGACGCGGTCTCCCCTGCTTGATGAGATAAGTCTTTCGGGCAGAAAGAATTATAAAATCGGAGAGGACTTGCTTTTGCGGATACAGTTGAGGAACGCGTTGAATTCCGGCGTCACTGTCCGGCATGTCGCGCCCGGGGGACAATCTTATCTTCCGCCGGTTATGGTGTCGCCGGGCGTTTTTGCGGTGAAAAAGATAATAGAGGAGTCCGGCCCGCACAGCGTCAGGGTATCCGTTTCGGGTGAGAGGGGTGTGCGCGCGGAAAAGGTTTTCTCATTCACTGTCACGGAAAAAAGCATAGAAGAAGAAAACACTTTCGCCAAACATTCTCATCTGCATGAGATCTCGCGCCTTTCGCTCGGAAAATATCTGGGCAGCGATTCATTCCGCGCCGCGGATATTCCCGCGCCCGTTGACGATTCGCTCTTTTACCGTCCGGCGATGAAAAATTATTATCTGATCTTTACCGCTCTGTTCTTCGTGTGGCTGTGGTTTAAGGACAACACGCGATGATAAATGATGATTTCCTGAGGAGGCTGGGCGTTCTGCACGGAGTGCGCGTAATGGCCGCTTTGGCCAATTGTCTTTTGATAAGATTGGCCTCGTTCGCGGCGGGCTTTGCCGTTTTTTCACTCGCTGATCTTGTCTTCCCCATGAGTTTCCGTATAAGGAGCTTTGTGCTGATATTTTTCGGCGTTTACTTTATGGTGAGACTGTCCACGGGTTTGATTGAAATTTTTAGCTCCGCCCGCGAGAAAAGCGCCCGGGCCGCAGGGGATGATGTGCTTAGGGCCTGGGATCTTTCGGTGAGCAGGGAAAAACTCTCCGGGCTCGGTATTTCGCGGGAGCTTATAGACGAGGAAATCAAAACTGCCGCGAAAATTGTGAAAGATATCCGGCTGTTGTCATTTGTGTCGTTGAATCCGAAAGCCGTCCTTGCCATGATAGCGGCGGGCTCTGTGTTGTTTTTTAACTCTGTTTCCGCGAGGAGAGTGATTGTTCCGCGCGGAGATGATATAAAAAGCTATCTGTCTGTCGAAATGGAGAAAACCGCCGTCAAGGGCGAGCCTTGGGAACTGATTGCGCGCGCGACCCCCGGGGCGAGACCGCGGGCTATGTTTTTGTTCCCTTCTTCGACATGGGTGGAAAGGAAGCTCGGGGGCTGCGAGGGTCTGTTTTCTTTCAGGATAGAAAAGTGTCTCGTGCCTTTTAAGATCAGGTTCCGGTGGAAAAATATATATTCGGAGGTTTATGATATCAAGCTTCTTGAAAGGCCAAGAGTCCTTTGGCGGAAAATCAAGATCAATTACCCCGCTTATCTGAACCTGCCGGAGGATGAGAGTTCTTTCGGCGGTTTTGCCGCTTTTCCGGGCACCGTGGCGGAGCTGATAATAAAATCGTCGCAAAAACTTGAAAGCGCCTCTATTACCGCTGTTTTTGAAGGGAAGGAAAAGAAAATAAAAATGGCTGTATCGGGGGATCAGGCAAAAGGATCCTTCACGGCATCCGGCGCCGGGCACTGGAAGGTAGAGCTCCTCTCACGCGATGGGCTCGTCTCTTCGGGAACGGTTGTGTGGAAGGTGGACGCGGCCGAGGACAGCCCGCCGTCGGCATATATATTGAGCCCCGGAGAGGACCTGATAATAAATGAGAGTTTTTCCGGCATTGATATCGCCTGGCTCGCCGAAGATGATTTCGGCGTCAAGGAGGTGATGTTCTACTCTTCAAAAAACGGCGGCCCCCCCGTAAAAACAATGATCTTTAACAGTTATGCCAAAACGTCCCGCGGAAAATGGGATTGGAAACTTTCGCAGGTCATGGCGGCGGCGGATGTGATGGAGTACTGGATTGCCGCCCTGGATGCATCCGGAGCGCGAGGCGAGAGCCGGCGTTTCACCGTTACATTAAAGGATTTTCTGCACACGCACAGGGAAAATATGAGAGGCGAGGAGGCGTTAAAGGAAAACATTTTCGCCCTTTATCAGAAGCAGGCGGAATTGAATATTAACCGCGAGGCCCTTAGCGCCGATGAGATCGCGCGCCGGCAGAGAGAAGTCGAGAATAAACTGCTCTCTCTTTCCGAGGAGGCTGCATTAACCGCCGCGCGCGCGGAAAAAGACCCTCTTTACAGCAGCTATTACAGCGCTGAATACAGGGGATTGAGCAAAGCTCTGGACGGGCTGGCCGCTGATGCCCGCCGAGCGCAGGACGAATTGAAAGCGGGGGATAAGAAAGGCGCCTTTGATACGCAGGATGACATCGCGGAGTCTCTGGAAAAACTTTCCGCTTTCAGCGAAGAACTTTTTAAAAGAAGTTCGATGGATAATATGGGAAACATAGCCCGCGAATCATCCGAAGTGGCGGATAAACTGAATGATTTTCTCGGCTCATCCGCCCCCGATGAAGAAATGCTGAAAGAGTTAAGGTCACTGACGGAAAAAATTGGCCAGCTCATGAGAGAGCTGGCCGAAACAGTTAAGAACATGCCGCAGAATCTGCCGGAGGAATTCGTGAATTCCGATTCAGTCAAATCCATGGATTTCAATTCCGTCGAGAATTCTGTTTCAGGACTCAAAGAGGCGCTTTCTTCAGGCGACATCACTTCGGCCGTTGAACACGCGAAGGCGCTCCTTAAAAGTTTGAGCGGTATCAGGAAGAATCTTGAAGCGGGTTTTTCTTCTGTCGAAGCCCCGTCGCTCCCCCGGAAAGAAAAAGACACGGCGCTGGCGGAAATAATAAGCGGCGAGGAAAAGATAATCGCAAGCAGTGAAGCGCTGCTCGCGCGGGGCCGGGACAGGCTGAAAGAGATCTCCGCCCGCAGAGCGCGGGAGCTGAGGGGCCGCGCTGACGGGGTTAAAAATTCCGCCGCGCGCCTGCTGAACGACAGAAACAAATTGTTCGCTAAAGAGGCCGCGCGGCTTTCGCAGGGCCTTTATAATTTCAACAGAAATGTTTCGGATTTCGCTGAAAGATTTATGGATAAGGGTTTTGATTTTGAAAGGCCTCTTGAAGATGCCCAAAAACAGCTCCGGGCGCTGGCGGCCATGGATATCAGCAGTTCAACAGCGAATATACTGAGCGAAGCGCGGGATGAGATAAGGGATTTTTTTGATATTTATTCCGATACCGCCGCCCGGACTCTGAATCAGGATGAGATGGAATACGCTATGGAAATATCGTCGGCGCAGACGGCTCTTGCCGGGCGCGCGGCGGCTCTTGAAAAAAAGATGCGCGAGTACTCAAGGCAGAGCGCCCAGTTTCCTTCCGCTATCGCGGGAAATGTCAGAGCCGCCCGCAGAGAGATGATTTCCGCCGCATCTTCCCTGAAGGCGGGCCTGCCGGCGGATTCTCTGGCCTTTCAGGAAAGGGCGCTCTATCAGCTCAAAAAAGCCCAGAAGGGAATGGATGATTTTGAATTCAACCCGCAGTCTGAACCCGGCGGCTCATCCATGCCCTCATTTTTTCCTTCTTCAGGCGGGAAGGGAGATTCTCCGGGGCAATCTTCTCCCGGCGCGGGGTTTAAGCAATATGATTTTAACATTCCCCGTTCTCTGCGGCCCGGTTATGACGCTGAGGGCGAGATCATCAATGACGCTATGCGCGGCGAGCGTCCGCTCAAATACCAAGATATGCTCAAAGAATATTATGAGCAGCTCCTGAAATAAAAAAGTGGTCGGCATCATTTTTATTTGGTAAAATAACTTCTATGGAAAAAATCGGAATAATAACATTTCACGGGCCGAAGTTTGTTTTTTTCGGGTCCGGCGCGGCGCAGCGTATCCCGCGCGGAAACGCCGTGGTGAGTCCCTCGGTATACAGGCATTTTCCGGCGCTGATTAAAAACATTGACCCGGATCCTGTTTTGTTTTCCCGTGCGTCCTCAACCGGCGAGCCCTGCGAAGAAGACATTTTAAAGCTTGCCGGGGTTTTGAGAAAAAAAATAAAATCTTCTCCGGAGCTGCCCGTGATAGCCGTCGGCGGCGGCTCTGTCATAGACGGGGTGAAACTCGCTCTGTGCGTAGCGGCTTGTCCGGGGCTGACTTTTGAAAAAATTTATAATGAAGGCATTCCCTGCGGAAACTATCCCCGGCTGATCGCCGCGGAAACTACATCCGGCACCGGTACAGCTGTTACGAGCGTGGCCGTTGTGACAAAAAAAGACAATGTTAAAAGGGGCGTCGTCTCGCCGTATCTTATACCTGATGAGGCTTATTATGACAGCGATTTTATAGCGTCTTTGCCCGCGGATGTTTTCGCTTCATCCGCCATGGACGCTCTGACCCATGCCGTTGAGGCCTATGTTTCAACCATAGAGAATATCCCCGCGGACACAATGGCTCTTAAAGCTGCGGAGATGTTAGGGAAAAACGTGCTTGCCGGCTATAAAGGTTCCGCCGAAGCGCGCGAACAGGCGCATTGCGGAAACATGATGGCAGGGCAGGCTTTCTCAAACGCCAGGCTGGGCCTCTGCCACGCTCTCGCGCACTCCATAGGCGGGCGTTTCGGCGTCGCTCACGGCAGAATAAACGCTATTCTTCTCCCCTCGGTGATAGATTACAATTTTCCCGAAGCCTTTGAAAAATATGACAGGATAGCGTCTTCTCTGGCTATAGCGCACGGAGGTCTGGCGGAATATATAAGAGAACTCAACTCAAAAATGGGGATAGACAATTCGCTGTCTTTTCTGGGCGCGAAATTTGAAGCTATGATAGATGATATAGCCGCCGAAGCCGCAGTGTCTTCCCTTATGGCGGTCAATCCCCGGCCGGCTGATAACGGCAAAATCGCGGAATTTCTGCGGGTTTTATACAGCAAATAATGTAAAAGCGGGCAGGCTGCTTTTTGCGCAGGGTATCCGCGTAAGCGCTTCGGAAGACCGGTTCCGTAGGCGCGGGGGAAATTTTATTTGAAAACTTTTCCGGTTTCCTTGTACCAGAGCAGCAGATCCAGTTCCGCGGGAGGTATGTTCAGATCCTTCGCGAAGAGCATAAATAGTTTTTCGATCTCAAAATATTTTTTTTCATTAATTGACTCGGGGATTTCCTCTATAACTCCGAAAGTTTTAAGGTTCCGCAGGATGTGCCTGTCGAGTATGGCCAGATGTTCTCCTTTCCCTATGTTGCGCAGAAAATGGCTCGCTTCCTTGAAGCCGTAGCCCTTTATGTCTTTAATGAGGCGCTTTCGTAATTCCAGTGGATTGTTTTCCTGCTTGAGAAAATGCATTATTCCCGGCAGTTTTGATCTCGCTTCCAGTATATAGAGGGATTTATTGTTAGGGAAACGGACCTTCCGCAGCTCGGCGGCTACTTCTTCCTCCCCGCCTTTAAACAGCAGCCCCTTGTTTTTAAGTTCGCCGACCGCCGCCCAGCAGTAAACGGCTTTTGACTGGGGGGTAAGAAGGCAATAAACCATTTCTGAAAATATTTTTTCTTTGCTTCCGGATTCTCCTGTTCTGCGGAAACTTTCAAGAGCTTTCAGCAGATCACTCCGCACCCCGCGCCAGAGGATTTTTATTTCAGCCGGCCGCAGAGTGTTGACCTGGGATCTTAATGTCAAGGTGCGTGTTCCTCTTCTATTTAAGAAGGCCCTTGATTATCAGGGCCACGGCGTCTTTTTCGCTGAGGCCCCGCGCCATCAGTGTCTGGAGCTGTTTGGAATCCACACTTCCTATCGCGGCCTCGTGTGTTATGCGGGCCTGAGGGTGGCTCACCTCTACGACGGGAATGGCCGAGGCCACTGCTTTATCCTGCACGATTTCCTTGCAGTCTACATGACCCCGCGCTCCCGGAGCCGAAGCCGTGAGTTTGTTGTATATTTCGGCCCGGGCCGTGTCCCGAACCGCTATTCTTGAATTCAGAAATCCGCGCGAATTTTTTCCGGTCAGATGCCCCGTCTCGTTTATTTTTATAATGTCGTCCGCGTAGCCGCTTATTCTGGCTGTCATCTCAAGAGAGCTGTCTTCGCCGCAAGTCGTTTCGTAATCTATGTCAATCAGCCCGACCCTGCCTTTTACCAGCTCAAATTCCGTGGCGAAACTCGCGCCTTTTTTAAGATTGACTTTCGCTTTGGGGTACACCTTTGTGCCGCCGGATTCTCCGTGCACATGTCTTTCAAAATACCGGTATTCCGCTCCGTCTTCTATGTTTATCACCGCCTCCATTATGTGGCTTATATCAATGGCGTTAGGGAAGCTGCAGTGGGCGATTATGGATATCTTTGAATTTCTGCCGCATCCGACATCCATGATTATTTTCTGCGTTCCTTTTTCGGGGAGCATCCCGAAACATATCTGAACGGGGTTGTTTATCACCGCGTTTTCTTCTATCCTCATAACCGCGCGGATACCGTCTTTTATTTCCTCAATGTCCAGCTTTAACCCCGGGACAAGATGCGATCCCAGCACTTTGTTGTGGTGCACGACAAGATGGGCAGTGTGCCTGTCATGCAGTTCGTCGGCCGTTTTGTTTATCGAACTTAGAAGCTCATCAAGAGCCGTTTTTTTATCTGTCATAGGGTATCCCCTGTTCCGCCACGTATTTGAGATCGCAGGGCATGCATTTGTCATGGAAATAGGAGCTTATTTTTTCAGACGAACCCGAATCTCTTATACCGCCGTGGCACATGAGCAGGGCTCTTTCAGACTGTTTCAGCACCTGCAGGCTGTGAGTTATGAGGATGACGCTGCTGCCGTTTTGTTTGAGCATCTGCATGACTTCGAACATTTTATCCAGCGCTTCCACATCAATCCCCGAATCCGGCTCGTCCAGAAGAGTGAGTTTCGGCTCCATAACGAGAATGGAGGCTATCTCCACTCTTTTTCTCTCCCCGCCGCTCAAAGTCTTGTCGCAGTCGCGGTTCAGATAATTTTTCGGGCTGAGTCCCACGGCGTCCAGCGCCTTTTCCAGATTTTCCCTGGATTTGTCTTTGGCGGATGCTTCGAGAAAATCTCTTATGCTGATGCCGTCGAAACGCGCCGGTTCCTGCCAGCCCAGTGTTATTCCAAGCTTCGCCCTTTTGTCCGTGTCCAGATTTTTTATGGATTTCCCCTCGAAGAGGATGTCTCCCTCTATGTGCCTGAAATCCGGCAGGCCCATGAGGACGGACGCGAGCGTGGATTTTCCTGCGCCGTTGGGCCCCACCACGGCATGCACTATGCCGGACTCAAAAGAGGCGTTTATATTCTGCAGTATATTCTTCCCGCCCAGTTTTAAGGCAATGTCCCTTAACTCAAGAATGGTTTCAGTTTTGCTCATCCGCTATTAAACAAAAAAAGACGGTGTAATTCAATTGGACGCGGAGTGTTCCTGCGCTAATATCCGAAACTTTAATGTCTTGACAAAATAACAAGAACACCGTATAATATGTTCAGTACGAGTTGAACGATATGAAAAAACAGCAATCTGATATAAAGAGAGATATGATCAATCTCGCCGGAATGGGCTTTTCCCGATTCAGCCTCAGTCCCATAGCCGGTCAGATATATGCTCTTCTTTATATGAGCGACGGGCCTGTCACACTCAACGACATGGTCAGGGAGCTTGGGATCAGCAAAGGCTCAGCTTCAATGAACATAAGGATCCTTGAAGCATGGGGGGCTGTGCGGAAATTGTGGGTTAATTCAGACAGAAAAGATTACTATGAGGCAAATCCTGATATAATGACCATAGCGCTCAAAAGATTCAAAGAAGGTATGGTGAAAAGACTTGATGAACTGGCGCCGGCGCTTGAAAAAGCGGGGGATTCGGATTTCAAGGGCGGTGCGGCCGCGAAAGACGCCGAATTTTACAGGGGAAGGCTCGCCGAGATCAAAAAACTTATGGGGGGTATCCGTAAAGCGGTAGAGATCATCCCCGAGTCAGCGTCGGATAAAAAGTTCAGGATAATCAGTAAAATAATATCCGTCTTAAAATGAGGATCTGCATGCTTATACCGCGATTTTATCCTGTGATGGGAGGAACGGAAAATCAGTGCCGCCTTCTTTCAAAACAGCTCTTTAAAATGGGTCACGGCGTCTTTGTGCTGACACAGCGAGAGAAAAACACCGCCGCCTGTG
>Ga0180732_1000070_pt1 | contig 108795 bp, 108 predicted proteins | sample KR11_01MetaG_FD_148674 | JGI IMG/M metagenome (GOLD analysis project Ga0180732, IMG submission 148674) | Groundwater microbial communities from the Olkiluoto Island deep subsurface site, Finland - KR11_0.1 MetaG | ecosystem: Environmental > Aquatic > Deep subsurface > Groundwater | place... | reverse complement strand
CTCTTCCCGTCATTCCCGCGAAAGCGGGAATCTATAACTGATTGAGAATGCTTGTCCTCGACCTGATCGGGGACTGGATTCCCGTTTTCACGGGAATGACAATTTAGACTATTTCTATCAAAATTCAAAGGTTTCTTATTGTTCTTAATAAATACTCCTGCTAAAATATATTCTTCGTCATGTTTTTAATGAAAGGGCGTCAAATCGTTCAAGGGAATAAAGATAACTAAAAATGGAGACCAGGCAATTTACCGTAAACCAAGATGCAGAAGGAACTTTCCGGTTTAAAGGGAAATTGACCATACATGACCTTGAATACCTGAAAGAGTTTCTAGATTCTTCTCTTGACCGTATAAAAAATATTTTCCTCAACATGGAAAAGGTTGTCTATGCCGATACAGCTTCAATCCAGTTGCTCATCGCCTTCAGGAAAGCACGGAGTTCGGAAGTCAATTGGAAAATTACTGATATGTCTTCCGAGCTTGAAAAAATTCTGGAACTAAGCGATCTTAAAAAGGAGCTGATATAATAAGACATGGGTTGAGCGGTTCAACGTTCACGGTTCACGGTTGAAGAGTTCTAACTGGCTGTTAACAAAAGGATGACGCATCAATAAAGAAAGTTCACAGTTCAAAGTTCATAGGTTCAAAGGTTGTCAACCGTGAACCCTGAACCGTGAACCGTGAACTTGGAACCGATCACTTTAAGTAGGAGAAACATGGAAAAGCATATCTTAATAGTAGATGATTCACCTACCATTAGGTCAATGGTTTCCTTTTGCCTTAGGAATGCCGGTTATAAGGTAACTGAGGCTGAGGACGGAAAGGATGCCCTGAAAAAGCTGGAGAGCATGAAGGAGAGCCCGCAAAATCTCGCCCTGATTGTGACAGATATAAACATGCCCGAAATGGATGGTATCACCTTCATAGAAAATATCAAAAAAAGCGACCTCCGATTCCTCCCGATTCTAGTTTTCACCACCGAATCAGAAAAATATATGATCGAAAAGGGAAGGGCCGCTGGGGCCTCGGGATGGTTAGTTAAGCCCTTTCAGCCCGAACAGCTCTTGTGGGCAGTAAAGAAACTAGTGTGGGCCCAATGAACGAACGTGACGAAACTTTAGAGATCTTCTTTGCCGAAACAGAAGATCTGATTAAAACTTCTGAAGAAAGTCTTCTGCGCCTGGAATCCGCACCTGGGACAGGACCAGCCCTTGAAGAACTTTTTCGGGCTGTCCATACATTTAAGAGTGGCTCAGCAATGGTCGGATTCGACCAGATCTCAGAATACACCCATCTTCTAGAAAACCTTCTGGACCGACTTAGAGACGGAAAAGTTCCTATAACCAAGCCCCTAATTTCCTTTCTTTTGGAAGCAATCGATTTTATCCGCAACACGGTAGATAATTGTGCCAGAGGTGATACAAACATTGAACCTAAAGTTCTCGAAACAAAAAAGGCCCAAGTAAATCGTTTCCTGGGACTGGAGGGTATTCCCCATGAAGATGCTGGTTTACCCGAAACGATCACCGATATTCCAGTTGAAGCCCCAAAATGGTATTATTATAATATAGATCTTATATTTAGAAAAAATCTTTTTGAGTCAGGTATAGATCCTCTCCTTCTTCTTCTGAGCCTGAAAGAAATGGGCGAGTTTGTTGATGTGGTTTCGGACATTTCTGAGCTTCCACGCTATGAAAAAATAGATATTTACAAGCTGTATATTTCATGGCGCATTATCCTGAAGAGCACTGCACCTTTTCAGGAAATCGAAAATGTATTTATGTTCGTCAAAGATGACAACAATATTGAGATAAAAGAAATAACAGACCGTTACAAAGATGGGATAGATCTTAAAGCCGGAAAAATGCCCATTGGTGAAGCTCTCATTGAAAAAAAAGATATCTCCAAAAACGACCTGGATAACGCTCTAAAAAAACAGAAAAAAATTGGAGAAATTCTTGTAGAAGAAAAGAAACTTGATAAAAAGACTTTGCAGACGGCTATCACCATGCAGGAAGAAAGCCGGGCTGTCTATCGCAAAACGAGCATAAGGGTTGATGTTACAAAAATAAATTGCCTTGTTAATCTTGCCGAGGAAGTAGGTGTCGGTCTTTCCAAAATGCAAAGCATTCTTTCAGATAGAGAAACTGTAAATATATTAGACATAGAGCAAGAACTGGAAAATTTACTTAAAATAAACCGTGAATTCCAAGAAAGAGTTGCTCAGGTACGTATGTTTTCTCTGGAAGGGACATTCCAACGATTCCAGAGAATTGCCAGAGATACTGCATTGGATCAGCACAAAAAGATAAAAGCCATAATGTCAGGTACTGAAACTGAACTGGACAAGGAAGTTATAGAGTGCATCACAGATCCTTTGAAACATCTGGTGCGAAACTGTGTGGATCATGGTATTGAGTCTCCTGAAGAACGAATAGCAAAAGGCAAATCTGCAGAGGGAACAATAGAATTCAAGGCATATCAGAAGGGAGGACAGATTTTCGTCCAGATCAGGGATGACGGCCGCGGTCTTAATATTGAAAAAATACGACAACGAGCTCTGGAAATGGGAATTGAAGTGCCGGATGATGAAATAGATAATAAAACCCTTGCAAATATTATCTGTAGTCCAGGCTTTTCTACCAAAGCGAATGTTACAAAGCTATCTGGAAGGGGAGTCGGTATGGATGTTGTTAAAACAGCAGTTGAAAACCTGGGCGGCTTCCTGAAAATTGAAACAGCAAAGGATAAAGGGACAACTTTTACCCTCGCCCTTCCTCTAACATTTGCCCTAACCGATGCTCTCCACTTTAAAGAAAAAGACATGTCTTTTCTGGTGCCTCTTTGGGGTCTGGTTGGAACCGAAAAGTTCGATCAAAGCAATATGCGGTCTTTTGGAGGAAATGAAAAACTCTATAGATTTAGAAACGTATATCTTCCTATAATGGATTTATCCCGTGTTTACGGAAGCGAAATGTCAAATATCAACAATCAAGGGAAGGTTCTGGTATTTCTCGATACCGGGAGGCAGGAATTCGGGCTTCTAGTAGACGAAGTCCTTGACTGCAAGCAGATTGTGGTCAAAAGTCTTGAATCGCACTATCGGAATGTAAGGGGCATATCCGGCGCAACCATTATGGGCGATGGCTCTGTTGCACTTGTCCTTGACCTTTTTGACCTTGAGGAAATCTTTTTTAATAAAAATCTTATCTAGGAGTAGGATATGAACAAAAAAATACATAATATCAATATCCGAATATGGTGGTTTGCATCATGTTTATTCTTCCTGGTTTTTCTCCTTTTTTCATTTCCTTCATTAGCAGAAGAAAAAAAAGAAAACCGGTACGTGGGCTGTGATTCTTGTAAACCATGCCACGAAACCCAGTATGACTCTTACAAAAGTCATGCAAGAAAAAGCCGCTCTTTCGAAAGTGTACAAAAAATGAAAAAAGGTCTTACTGAAGATGAAATCAAAGGATGCTATGCCTGCCATACCATGGGATACGGCAAGCCTGGCGGTTTTACAAGTGCTGAAAAGACACCTGAACTTAAAAATGCAGGGTGCGAAGCCTGCCACGGCCCCGGCAGTCTTCATGTCAAAACAGAAGATCCAGCTCACATTATTCGCAACGTGACAATAGACATTTGCAAGGAATGTCACATTCAAGAGCGGGTTCAGGCCTTTCGATATAAGCCTATAATTTTTGCCGGTTCCCACTGATCATCTGGAGGTAAATATTTATGATTAATTTAATGCATTCGCTTTTGAAAAAGTCACAGTTGCGAACCAAATTTTTGGTAACTACCATTTTGGTTGCAGGTCTCTTTATGGGATTCAGTCTCTATCAAAGCATTGTCTCCTACACAGACTCCTCTATGAATCAAATTGCAGAGTTTTCAAACCGGTTGCTGGAAAATACATACAGCGCCATGAAGTTTCCCATGTCAATAGGAGACGAAAAAACAGTAGAAGAACAGCTAAGGGGTATTAAAAAGTACATGACCGGCGTTCAGGTCTATATTACCGACTTTAATCAGGATATTATTTATGCGTCAGAAGAAGGGTTTATTCACAGTAATATGAAAAACCATCTCAATTATGACAATTCACGCAATGCCCTTGGAGAGACTCTGTTAACAGGCAAAGCACCTGACACATCCTTTCAAGACGAGATAAGAGATGAACCTTTTCTGGTTACCATAAAACCTATCCTCAATGAATCAGCATGCCATCACTGCCATGGAGCCAACAGAAAAGTATTAGGCACCATGGTAATAAAACAGACTCTCAAAAAGGTGCTTGCCTCAATCAGCCATACCAGGAACCAGTTAATTATTGAATTCACGATAGCTCTTGTAGGGCTGGTGGTATTAATGAATTTTCTTTTTTCCAGGTTGGTTACAAAACGTATTCAGCGATTAAGGGAGAAAACCGAACAGGTTGCTGCAGGAGATGTCACAGTAAAAGCCCACGATGATTATGAAGATTCGATTGGGAAATTAGCCCATAATTTCAACCAGATGGTAACAAGCATACGTGACCGTATAGAATACGCCAACAGCCTTAAGCTCGGCATAGTTGATCCTTTCTTTATGGTTGATCCGGACATGAAAGTTACTTTCATTAACGAAAATGCAGCTCGTGTAATAGGCCTTGCTCCGGAAAATATAATAGGCAAACTATGCCATAAAGTATTCAAAAGCACCGCATGCGAAAAAGACTGCCCTGTCAAGAAAGCGCTGCAAACAGGTGAACTCAGCGAAGCAGTAAAGATGACTCTAACAGATGGCAAAGGAAAAGAAATTCCTGTTGTGTCTATTTCTTCTATATTGAAAGATTCATCAGGTAAAGTTCTTGGAGCATTTGAGATAATTCGTGATGTTAGTGCAGAGGTGGAAGCTGAAAAAAATCTTCATGAAGCATATGGCAGGGAAGGAGAGGCCAAAAAAGCTTTGGAAAACAAAGTTAAGGATCTTTCTGAAATGCTCGAACGTGTCGGGCAGGGCGATTTTACAATACGGGGTGTGATTTCAGGCTCCGGAGATGCCATGGATATACTTACAAACAGGATGAATGAAACGCTGGATGCAATAGTTAATCTGGTAATCCAGGTTAAAAATCATATCGTTCCTGTTATCAAGGGAATCATGCAAATCTCCCATGGAAACCAGAGTCTTTCCCAGCGCACACAGCAACAAGCATCAGCCATGGAAGAAATTAGCGCCACCCTTGAACAGCTTGTAACCACCATAGCTGAAAACTTGAAAAATACCAGACGTGCTGACACACTGTCAAAAGAAGCAGTAAATGTAGCCCAGGAAGGGGTAAGTCAGGTTGAAAAAACAGCCCATGCCATGGTGGAAATGTCAAATGCAAGTCAAAAAATCGTTGAAATGATGGAGCTGATAAATGAAATAACCTTTCAAACTAATCTGCTGTCAATTAATGCTGCTGTCGAAGCAGCAAGGGCTGGAGAACAGGGACGCGGTTTTGCGGTAGTAGCGAATGAAGTGCGGGATCTCGCAAAAAGAAGCGGATCTGCTTCTAAGGATATTCAGCTATTGGTGCGGGAAATTATGAGCAAGGTAACGACATCCGGTCAATGGGTTGATGAACTGAAAAAGGGTTTGACAAAGATTGTAAATACTTCTCAACAGGTTTCAGATGCGCTTGGAGAAGTTAGCCAGGGAACAGATGAAAGTTCAAAAGGGATAGAACAAATCAGCCAGGGGACCCAGGATCTGAGTGATGTCAATGAAAAGAACGCCTATTTTGTGGATGAGATTTCTCAGGAGACTCAGCAACTAACCGAAAAGGCGGAACAACTGCATAACATAGCAGGAGTATTTATTCTCGATGAAAAGGTGGAGAATGAAGAAATTCCGAAAGTAGCTTTTAAAACAGATCGTTACAAATCCTCTGATTCAAAGAATCGTCGTAAGTCCGAAACTGTCACTACCCCACTGCAGAAAGATCTGCTGAGCAAAGCACATGTTGAAGATATTGATGAGGATTTGTTAGAAAAAGAATTTGAAGAAGGCTTTGAGGAATTCTGATGGCTAAAACCCAATACATTGTTTTTTCTATTAATCAGCAGCCTTTTGGGATTGAAATCTTTAAAGTAAAAGAAGTTCTAAGTTACCGAAAGATAACCCCCCTTCCCCAAATGGAAGGGTTTATCAAGGGAATTATTAATCTTCGGGGAGCCATTATTCCTGTTTTTGATCTGCGTGAAAAATTTAATCTGCCCATAGAAGAGTACACACAGTTTCACGTGATCATTGTAGTGGAAATCTCAGGACGGATAATGGGTATAATTGTTGATGACATTTCAGATGTGCTTGAGATTCTCCCTGAAGAATTTCAAACAACAGGTAATCTGCCACCTAACATTCGGCGTGAATATTTAAAAGGGGTCGGGAAAAAGGGCGATGAAATGATAATTCTTTTGGACATGAATCATCTGTTAAGCCCTCAAGAGCTCGAATTGGCTGATGCCACATAAAATACCCCCGCTGTTTTCCAAAAAAGATTTTAATCTCATACAAAGACTGGTTAAGAGTAAAGTTGGAATTCTTATCAGGCCGAGAAAACAAAACATTCTTGGTATAAGATTGGCTCCCCGGCTTCAGCAATTGGGATTAAAATCTTTTTCTGCCTACTATCGCCACCTTTTAAAACCCGAAGGGGAAAAGGAGCTGCGGCACCTTGTTAACACCGTTACCATTGATAAAACCGAGTTTTTCAGGGGAGATCTACATTTTGAACTTTTGCGTAAATCTATCCTTCCTGAATTGCTCAAGCAAAAAAATAATGAAAAACGTATCAGGATTTGGTCCTCAGGATGTTCCACCGGACAGGAGCCTTACAGCATAGCCATAATTGCAAATGAAGTGCTTGGCGCTAATAGAGATTGGGATATCAAGTTCCTGGCCACTGATATTAACACAGATTCCCTTAAAATTGCTTGTTTAGGACGGTATTCCAAAAAGCAGGTTAAAGATATTCCATCCAAATACCTGGAAAAGTACTTTCGCAAAGAACTGGTTGGAGAAGAAGAGATCTTTCAGATAAAGGAGGTCATTAAAAAAAAAATTATATTTCGAAGACTCAATCTGTTAATGTCTATTAACAGGATTAAAGGCCCTGTTGATATGATTTTTTGTCGAAATGTTATGATATATTTTGATAACCAGGCAAGGAAGATGATTGCTGACCAGTTCTACCGTCTTCTTGAACCAAAAGGATATTTGTGCCTCGGTCTTTCTGAGTCGCTTGTTGGAATTGATAACCGATTTAAAATCATAGAAAGTTCAATATACCGCAAGAATTGATATTATATGACAAGATTTTACAGTAAAAAATATAACAAAACCGTAAACATGCTCCGCGCAGGTGAGTATTATGCCTCGAAAAATGGAGAAATCCTTCATACAATTCTCGGATCATGCATTGCCGCCTGCATCTATGATCATGAAAAAAAAATTGGAGGAATGAATCACTACCTCCTGCCGAGTATGATTCGTCCTGATGAAATAATGGTATCAGAAGTAGGCAGATATGGTATGTATGCGATGGAACTTCTTATCGGTGAACTTATAAAATGCGGAGCAAAAAGAAAAAATCTCACGGCTAAGATATTTGGTGGAGGGAATGTTCTGGAATTCAGAAAAGCTGACGGAGATGTGACCGGCTCGAACATACGATTTGTAAAAAAGTTTCTCGAACTTGAAGGCATACCGATACAAAAGGAAGACCTGGGTGGATACGATGGCAGAAAAATAATGTTTTTTACAGACACGGCAAAAGTATTGCTGAAAAGATTTAATATGAAAAAAGATATTGAAACCTTTAACGAAGAAAAGTCCTATAAGAGTTTGATATTCCGAAAAAGGGACATTACGCCAACTTCTTCTGTGGTTCTGTTTTAGAATATGAAACCCATACGCGTACTCATTGTAGAAGACTCTCCTGTTGTACAGACAATTCTCAAACGTATTCTTTCCAGTAGACCGGATATTGTTGTAATGGGAGTGGCTTCTGATGCTTTTGAAGCTAAAAAATGGATAATGAGGGACACTCCTGATGTCATTACCCTCGATATTGAGATGCCTCGAATGGACGGCATTACCTTTTTAAAACGCCTCATGAGTTATCGCCCCATTCCCGTGATAATGATAAGCTCCTATACACATAAAAACAGCTTGCGAACCATGGAGGCACTTGAGGCCGGAGCAGTTGATTTTGTAACAAAGCCGTCACAAGACGTAGAAAAAGGACTTGCGGAATTAAGGGATGAAATTATCGCAAAGGTCAGGACTGCGGCGCAGTCACGGGTTAAGGCCGATCTTCTTAAACATAAACCAGAACTTAAGGCTGAGAAAGAATATTATAAAGTCTCCAGCAAACTAATTGCAATTGGCGCTTCTACGGGTGGACCTCAGGTAATTCAAAAACTTCTTTCCGGTTTCTTTTTTCAGACAAAAGGTATCGTTATTGCTCAGCACATGGCTGCACAATATACAAAGGCCTTTGCGGAGAGGCTAAACAGCCTGTTTCCTTTTGAAGTGCGCGAGGCCTGCGACATGGATCGCATTGATCAAGGAAAGGTGCTGATCGCACCGGGAGGAAAACATATAAGAGTTGTCCGAGAAGGTAATGGTTACTTTATCAAAACGGTCGAAGCGTCAAATACAAGACAGCAATGTCCATCGGCAGATATACTTTTCCACTCGGTCGCCGAAAGCGCCGGCCCAAATGCTGTGGGAATAATATTAACCGGCATGGGAGAAGATGGGGCCGATGGGATTTTAGCTATGAAAAAGGCCGGTGCATATACCATCGCTCAGGATGAAGCCAGCTGTGTAGTTTTTGGAATGCCTAATGCAGCTATTAAGCGAGGTGGTATTGACGTTGTTGCTTCACCCGATGATATACCTGTTCTTGTACTTGCAAAAGTAAAAAAGCAACAGATATAAAAAAGGAGCTATCTATAAAATGCCTACAATTCTGGTAATCGATGACAGCAAGCTGATAGCGCATGTTGCAAAAAATATTCTGACCAAGCAAGGCCATGAGGTTCTTCTGGCTCAGGACGGTGAGACGGGCTTAGATATAGCAAGAGACAAAAAACCAGACTTAATTCTACTGGATCTGGTTCTGCCGGGAATGGACGGATACGGGATTTGCGAACGTATCAAAAACGACTCAACTATTAAAGACATACCAATAATCATGCTTACTTCCAAGGCAGAGCATGCCGATAAAGTACGAGGATTGGAATTGGGCGCCTCGGATTATGTAACAAAACCCTTTGACGAGGGAGAACTGAGAGCCAGGGTCAACACTCATCTGCGTATTAAGGAACTTTATGAAAGTGTGCAGGAAAAAAATCGCCTGCTGCTTGAAATGGCAAACCGCGATGGGTTGACGGGTCTTTACAACCACCGATATTTTCAGGAAACTATTGCAAAAGATTTTAAAAAGGCTCTGCGCTATAACGAATCTCTCGCATGTGTCATGTTCGACATAGATCACTTTAAAAAATTCAATGATACTTATGGACATCCGGTTGGAGATATAGTCCTCAAAACACTTAGCGAGCTGGTCAAAAATTTAATGAGGGATAGCGATCTTGCAGCCCGTTATGGAGGAGAAGAATTTGTCTTGATCCTGTATCATACAGAAGCAAATGATGCATACGATATTGCCGAACGCCTGCGAAAGACTGTAGAGCAGCATAAATTCCAGGCGGAAGATCTTGTACTATCGGTAAACATCAGTATAGGAGTTGCCTGTTACTATCATCCGGATATCCAGGATGCTAAGACCCTGATTGAATGCGCAGACAAGGCTCTTTACCGCGCAAAGGAGGAAGGAAGGAATCGAGTTGTAGCTTTCTGGGAAATTCAGCCCGCCAATACCACGGAAAATACATCCTAAAATTTTATGTTGCCAAAAGTGTCGAGACCTTTGCAAAACGCCCCCTTTTGCCCAAATAGCGCTAAAGCTTCACTTCGTGTCGGCGTCAGACTCAAATTTTAAGCCTCGAAATACTCAATGTATTCCTGCATTTAAAATTTTCGCCTTCCTTGAACTTGAACAAAATTGAACATTTTTCAAAGGTCTCGTGTCTTCAACTTTTCGCAATTGCATCCAATACCAGTGTTATTGGTCTGTCTTCCTCGCTTTTTCCAGTAAAACGTATTGGCCCCGGCCTTCTGTAGTTGTTCTCACAAGGCGTTGCAGCAAGCCATTTATCTCTAAATGACTTTACAACCTGAAAGGATATGGAATCAACATCTACAATACTTTTTTCCAATACAAGGGATAACTTCCCTTTTCTTTCTTCAAGATGCATAAGTGGAGCAATTGGAATTCCAATAGGCTCCCATCTGGAAAAATCCATTTCTAAATTCTTTATGGCCGCCATCTGGCCTGTTGCACCGTCAGCTATCAGGCTAAAAACAGTTAATCCGAGATTATAGGTATAAATACAATCAAATCTTGTCGGGTCGCTTCCTCTGCCGTCGTAACCGTAAAAATGGACCTGAGTCTTAAACGTTGGAATAGATTTTTTATAAATTTGCTCAATAGGAACTGGGATTATGTCATTTTCCTGAATAGCTCCTTCTTTTACCATAATCTGTTTTAGCGTTTTTTTAGATATAATGAATTCTTTCAAAAGGAGAAATTTATTTTCTTTGTTATAGTTATTGAAAAGTATTGGACCAAAGTAATCAGGATCAAGCCCGCCTTTTGATAGTGTCTTTATATAATATGAATTATCGATCCCTAGTTTATAAATCCCTTTTTCTTTAAGAATATTCAAATAATCTTTTACCAGTCCCATAATTACCCTGTCTGTCTCAACCTGCGAAAACTGGAAATTTCCATGGCTGTCTCTTTCCATTAAGAGCCCTTCCTGAAAAAATTCGGGTATATCGTTGAAAAGATCATCATCTCTTGTATTCCAAATCGAAAACAAATTGTCTTCACGTGCAAGCCTTGCCAGTCTGCGAAGGTACTCCAGCTTGTCATTAAGAAGCGGGAAATCAGAATGGAAATCACTATCATGTGTTTTGTTATATTCAGCAATAATTGTATTAAGTTTGATTATAAACACCTGAATCTCATCAATAAACTCCAGAATACCCTCTGGTATGACAATTACGCCATAGTTTTTCCCTACAGCGGCTCTTCTAACAATACTATTACAAATCACACGTGAAAGATGGCGCAGTGTAATACCATAAGCACTGTAATCCGCTATGCCTTCCATCTCAACTGCCCTCTCAAGTCTCCTCCTGTCAATATAGTTAGCCAGATCCTCGCCGATCAGAGTTATATTGGCATGGGTCTGTAAAGCTACCTCAAGGGCTAAATGACTTGCGGATCTTCCCATTACCTTGCAAATGTGCCAGTATTTTACATCTGAACTGCAGTCAGTGCAAAGATTGCTTATTGCATTTGCAAAAGCTCTTGCTGCTGTATGGAACCCAAAAGATATGGCGCATAGAATATTGCCGACAGCATCTTTAACTTGTATATCACCATCAATTGTCTTGGGAACTCCAATAACCTGAATATTGTCTTCAAACATCTCCTGGGCAAGAAATGCTGCATTCGTGTTGGAATCATCTCCTCCAACTATTACAAGAGCATCCAGTTCAAGCTTTTTGCATGTTCCTTTTGACAGCGCCATCTTCTCTTTTGTGTCTGTTTTAGTCCTGCCTGTCTTGATCATTGTAAAACCACCCAGGTTCCTATATTCATCAACAAGACTGTTGGTAATTTCAATGGCTTCGTTTTCAAGTATTCCATCTGGTCCAAGCAAAAAACCGTAAAGTTTATTCTCCGGGTTGGCTTTTTTTGATGCATCATAAAGACCGGCAATAACATTATGGCCTCCTGGGGCGGGTCCTCCGGAAAATACAACACCGATATTACGTTTTTTACAGTATTTTTCTTTTAAAGATTCTTCCAGGTTTTCAGCGCCTGTTATGCTCTGTACCTTATTATCTATAATGTTCGGCAGTTGTTTTTTTGCTTCTTTATCAATGACAAATCTAAATTTAGAATTATCCTGCAAAACAGTATAGGGATATGTAAAAACTTTACATACAGGAGGGGCATATTCTCTTCTTTCAACTAATTCCTGGTTAATATTGCTGGTTACCTTTTGAACATCAGGATGTTTCAAAAGATCTTCAAGGGACATTGATTCTTTCCTTGACATGGCTAACCTCTCAAAATTTAATGCAAAAATTACTCAAACAAATTAATCAACAATGTTAAAGTCCCAGACTTTGTTGCTGTAAATGTCCCTAAGTTTTCTGGAGGCTTTTTCCGGTGTTTCGGCTCTCCAGGTTAAGGGCAGGTTATCATGGGACATATCTTCGACCTCATATGTCCAGCCATCTTGTTTCTGTACAAGAATCAATGAAACAATTCCGCTGTACTTTTCCTCTTTTGCGCTGACTTCAGCTTTATTAATGATAATATTTTCTTCTGTCACAGTTAATTCAACTCCAGTATTTTTTTTAATTGTTCGACCATATTATTCTTATGCGTAGCATTCCAGTAGAACCTTTTGCAGGAAGGGCAGGTTTTAAAGTTATCCAGGGTACAATAAACATATTCCGGCACACTGTCTGCTACAGAAATCTTGTCGATATATATAAGCTTTTTATTGCATAAAAGGCATAGAGTAAAGAGATTTTCCTTTGGATCGATTGAAAAAGCTTTTACAACCTGTTTTAGCTGATCCTGGTAATGGTCATATTTAACAAAAAAACTGTTTTCTCTGTTTATTTTTCTCCTGATTAACATTGTATCTCTTGTCAGAATTATACGCCCACTATGATAAGCTCTTTCTGAAATTTCATTATCCGATATTTCCGGGAAATATTCAACATCACATCCTATTATCCTCATCCATTTTGCAAGTTTTCCAAGCATGGCATCGGCAATGAAAATATTTTTCATAGCCTCACTTTTTTAAGGTGATAAGCGCAATTTCGCTTTTAGTGTTAAATCTTATAGGAATACATACCGCTCCGCAGCCCTGGTTTGTGTAGCCTTTCATGTTTGAATAGCTCCACAAACCACTATGAAATTTTTTGCCCACATATAAATGAGTGATTAAAGGAATCCCTCCGGGAAGAGAGATTTGTCCTCCATGAGTATGTCCGCACAGATATAAATTATAGTCGTTATTTGCAGCCATATCATATAATTCAGGGGAATGAACAAGGACGATTTTAAAATTATCGCATTCTTCTTCAAGAGCACATAAAGCCTGATCAGTATAATAATAATGAGAATCATCTAATCCTGTAACGGCAATTTTATCATTTTTTCTGCAAATATATGTTGTTTCATTTGTTAATATTTTAATGCCCATATTCTCGAGATGGCTAACCATCAGGTAGCTGTCGTGGTTGCCCAGAACCGCAATTATTCCATCCTTTGCATTTATTGATTCCTATTCCAATTTATATTATCTGCCCAACCAGTTATTATATAGTTTCTGACTATTCCCACAGATTCATGATTGTTGACCAAAAATTAGTAAAAAAGTGGTTTTTCTAACTGTATATTTCAATAATTTGGATATTAAACAAAAAACCGGATAACCCTATTGAAGGATATCTCGCCAGACGTTTGAAGTAAAGATATCTTGCCAGAGTGCCACCTAAGAATCAAACAATTTTCTTGTAGATTGTATTTGCATATAAAAGTTTTTAAAGCGTTTCAATTTATTTCATATAGAATAAAATAGATAACAGTATAATTTATTTGAATATAATTGGATTTGGTTGTGTTGAATGGACCATCCCGATTTTGAGATATTTGTCTAATTTTGTTGACCTCTTGAATTTTTATATTGTAGAAGTCAATAAAAGACCGGCCAATATCAATATTCAATTATAACATATTTTCGAATAGTTCGATGGGTTTAAATGGATTACATCGCTGGTTATATAGGCAGAAAAGCCACAAGTACTGCAAACCACATTTTTAACTTATTCGCGTTTACCTACCGAATACTTGTTCTCATATTCCAAAGGCCCAAGGCAGGCAGGGCTCTTGTCAGAAGAGTTACTCTTGAGCAGGTTTATTTTACCTGTGTTCAGGCATTACCTATTATTATTCCGATAGCGCTTGTTTTTGGAAGCATGCTAATCATACAGTTTGCCAAGGTTTCAGGCCAGTACGATCTTGGTAAAACAATGGTAATGCTGATTGTTAGAGAGCTTGGTCCCGTTATAACAGCACTTTTGGTCCTATTAAGATCAGCAACCGCTGTAGCAATAGAGATCAGCTATATGAACGTTTTCCATGAAACAGATGCTCTTGAAATGGCAGGAATTGACCCTATGCGTACAGTCTGTCTGCCAAGATTAATCGGGATAACTTCTGCTATACTTTGCCTTTTTATCGTTTTTGATGTAGTGGCTATTATTGGAGGGTATTTGATAGTCTGGATATTTACATATATCCCCCTGGGTGACTTTATGGCACAGATAGGGAAAGCTATAACCGCCACCGATATTGCCGTTGGAATTATAAAAGCTATATTCTTTGGAATCGTAATTACCGTTACATGCCTAAAGCATGGTTTCAGTGTAAAAAGGCTTATTACAGATATACCGGTCACCACTTCCAAAGCCGCTGTTGAATGTTTTTTCTACTGCCTTGTCATCAATGTTTTCATATCAATATTGTTTTACATGTAGAGACATAAATGTATTTGATCAATCTTGTTAATTATACTATTGATTCCCCAAAGGAAGATTGCAGCCTTGACAAATTGAATTTTGCCGTTTCCCGGGGTGATGCTTTTGCGATAATTGCTGATTCTCCTGATCGAGCCCATATGTTTCTAAGGGCGCTATCGATGCTTGTTAAACCTGTATCAGGCGATTTCTACTTTAAAGATAAAAAAATAGATTTTTCAGATTACAGAAACCTTCTTCCATGCAAAAAAAAAATAGGTTATATTGCTTCGGATGCAGCAATGATAAGCAATATAAGTGTCAGGGAAAATCTTCTTTATCAGAGATACTATTTTGAAAATTTACTCTCGCTGTCTTTAGATGAAACAGCGAAAAAATTATGCGAAAACTTTGGTATTTACGATAAACTTGATATGCGTCCCGGAAGGCTTCGCAGCGTAGATTTGAGAAGCGCCATTGCGATACGCGAGCTTATCAAGTCTCCTGATATACTTCTCCTTGAACGTCCTGAAGACTTCATGGGGCATGCGAACTTTGATCTATTTGTCGAGGTTTTGAGAGATAAGGTGTTGACCAAAATATCCCTTGTATTTATATCTTATGACAAGGATTTCATTGAAGAGTTTTCTAATAAGAAAATATTTCTCAAAGGTGGAAATTTAGACATCGTCAAATAGTTGATTCGAAAATAGCCAAATGGGTTTTATTTACCAGTTAACTAACATACCATTAAACCATTTAACGGGATCTGTATGGAAGTCGATTACAATAAAAAAGAGAAAATAGTCGGAACGTTTGTAATAGGCATTGTGATTCTTCTGCTTACCATGCTGATTATAATAGGCCGGGGCAAGGACTGGTTTAAAACATATGTTACCTATTATACGACATTTGAAGAAAGTTATAATCTTAAAGAAAACGCAGCCGTTAAACTATACAAGGCAGATATTGGAAAAGTTAAAAAAATCACCCTTGAAGAAGATAAAGTAAAAGTTAAATTGGCTATTCTGGAAGATTATTCATCAAGGATCAGAAGTGATTCCGCGGCAATTGTTGACAGCCCTACTTTTATAGGTTCTGAATACATCTCCATAATACCCGGCAGTGCTGATACGCCTTTAATCGAAGAAGGCGGTGAAATTCCTTCCAGGGAAAAAAAGTCTGTTTCTGATATTCTTGCTGAATTTGAGGTGGAGAAAACAGCCAAAATGGTTATTCCGGCAATACAGGATTTTGCAGAAGTTGCTCAACTACTAAGGGATCCTAAAGGACCATTGTTTGCCGCGCTTGATAGTTTTAACAATACGCTTTTTTCTTTAGAGAGAGTTGCACATGATATAGAAGCAGGGAAAGGTACTATCGGTGGAATAATCAGATCCAGGGAGTTGTTGGATAAAATTTTTAGTGATCTTGATAAATTGGATAAAATCCTTGAAAATATAAATAAAGCTTCCTCAAAGACTCCTGTAATAATGAACCAGGTTCAGGACAATCTTGCAGCAGTAAAAAAGATAGGCGATGACGTATCAGAAAGTGTTTTAAGCCTTAAAAGGATAATAAAACAAGTTGAAGAAAGTCATAATATACCTGAAATTACTCATTCTGTAAAAAATGGAGTTCAAGAAATAAGATATGGGGTAGAGGAGATAGATAAAGTTGTTCAGTCTCTTCAGAAAAATTTCTTGATAAAGTCGAATCTTCCTCCTGAAGAGGAACCGGAGAATATTGATGCCGGACTCCGGCAGTAATTTAAGAATACTGATATCGGGTGTCGTTCAAAGAACTTTTCTCAAAGACCACTTCATCAATGGATTCCAACGCATGTATAATAGAGACCTTTGCAAAACGTCCCCTTTTGCCCAAATAGCGCTAAAAAGCTTCACTTCGTGCCGGCGTCAGACTCAAATTTTAAGCCTCGAAATACTCAATGTATTCCTACATTTAAAATTTTTGCCTTCCTTGAACTTGAACAAAATTGAACATTTTTCAAAGGTCTCTAATAATCGAATGGTATATTTAGGCATAACTCTGATCGCATTATGCGGCTGTTTTGGTTGTATGCAAAAGACCAGGATTGCTGTGATTAGACATGCCGAAGTATCTCTTCAAGGCATTAGAAGTTTATCTATAGTTAAATTTGACGGCATGTACGAAGAGATGGTTCGAAAAGCGCTTTATAATAAAATCATTGAGGCCCAAAATTTAAATAAAGTTGATGACATTCGGGTTATAAATATCGAGCGGGCCGGTTTTGAAAATTTTGAAAAGTTGCATGCAGACGGCGTTATTTCAGGCAGAGTTACTGCCGGCATAAAAGACGTTCATGATGCCGAAAAGGTAAAGATACAGGAGGGAACCGGTGAATATAAGAAAGGCAAGAATGTGTTCGGGCAGGAAGCGCAGGTGGAGATTCAACGAACAGTTATAAGAGTAGTCCCCTATGTTATGCGTCAGGCCAGCATTATTGTAGATTTTAATATAGTTAATCTGAAAACCCAAGAGTGTATTTTTGCTGATAAAGTCTCGGAAGAATATAAAGAAAAGTTTGGTGGAGAGAATGAATATAGAAGCTATTTAGGAAGTAAGATGAGTCAGCTTCCTCCGCAAAATCAAACCTTGAAGGAACTTTCTGATAAAGTCGCCGCAAGGATTGTTGCAAAAATTTTTACTGCCGAGATTACCAGAGTTGTAGAATTTGATAACGGCAGCAATAAATATGCGATGGGCATAGGCGGCAACAAGAAAGTGAAAGAAGGGATTAAATGCGCTAAGAACGGGGAATGGGAAAAGGGTATAGAGATCTGGACGGATGTGCTGAATAACGAACCGGAAAATTCAGCAGCTTTCTATAATCTTGGCCTTGCTCATGAAAAAATTGGAGATTTGGAAAACCTGAAGATAGCACAAGAGATGTATAAAAAAGCTGTCAAATATGGAGACAAAGCTGTTCATTTAGATGCTATGCAGAGAATCAAGGAAACTATCCGTGATTTTCCCAAGGAGTCGCAGACAAGATAAAAGAAAGACTACTTTTAATTTTAGATAACTGCCAAGGTTGTCAGGTTCACGGTTGGTTACTTTGCGTTTTTCATATCAATTTCCATCGCTCTCTAACCTTGAACCTTGGAACTTTGAACCTGAGCAGTTAAAATTTGAGTTATGCAATAGGTTTTAAGCCACCCAGACTCATGGCCGGGTGGCTTTTAATTTTATGACGGCTTCGTAAAAAGTCCATTTTCTTCCCGCTGTAGCGGGATGCATCCCCTGCCCTGTTAAATTTTTGCTATGCAAAACGGCGTAGCCGATTTAACAGGGTAAATCATTGCGACGTAGCTATAAGTACGTCTCATTCCTCAGGATTTGCGCGCCTTGAAACTGGAGCTTTTTACTTTGCCGTCCGAATTTTGACTTTTTTATAATTTATAGGGAGGTTCATAATTTGGCTAAACTGCTTGTAATTGATAATTATGATTCTTTTACATACAATCTGGTACAAATGTTTATGAATTATGATCTTTCTATTGAAGTGTACAGAAGTGACAAAATTTCTATTGACGGGGTTGAGGCAATATGCCCCGACTATGTTCTTATCAGCCCCGGGCCCAGAGGCCCATCACACTCAGGGATATCTATTCCGCTTATTAAATTTTTAAATGGCAGAGTCCCAGTCTTGGGCGTTTGTCTGGGCATGCAGTGTATTAATGAAGCATTCGGAGGCAGTACTGTTAGATCGCCAATTCCGATGCACGGAAAAGTAAGTATGATTTACCATAATAATAATGGAATTTTTAAAGGACTTCCTTCTCCATTTACTGCAGCCAGATATCATTCATTAATGGTAAAACTTAATCAGCACGAACTTATAGTAACCTCTCAAACCAGCGATGGTGTTATTATGGGGATTTCTCACCAAGAATTTCCGATTCACGGGGTACAGTTTCATCCTGAAAGCTTTCTTACGGAAAAAGGATTTTTACTGGTTGAAAACTTTCTCAGGCTGGGGCCGCTTGAAGATAGAGTTGCCTATGAAAAATGTTGAATGCTCAATGGATGAAATAAAAAAAATAACCGGTGAAATTGATGGTATTCATACTGAAAGGATTGAACTGGGCGAATCTTTCCTTGATTTTGCTGCTCGTTTTGCCGCAATGCCCGGCACGGTTATTCTTATGAGCGGAGGAGATAATGACTGCTCAAGATACCACATGCTTGGCGCAAAACCCTGGCTGACTTTTACCGGACGCATCAATGACATGCAAATCAAAACCGAAGATCATGTCTTCAATTTTAGAGCAGATCCCTTTGATACTCTCAGGAATATCATAAATGCTTACAGACCGTACGTTCAGCATTTGAATAAAAATACACAATCGCCTTTTACAGCAGGCATTTTGGGATACCTGTCTTACGATCTGAAAGATTCTCTTGAAAAACTTCCTCGCACTTCAATAGACGATCTTTATCTTCCGCATATATGCTTTTTCGCCCCTTCAATAATTATTATACATGATCAAAAAACACACACAACAGATCTGTTTGTTCCAAGACGAATTGTTTCCGGGGAAAGTGTTTTGCATAAAGACCTTGAAGTTTTTAAAAATATACTGGCATCAAAAAAACCTTTAATAGAGAGTTTCGGCGGAGATATAGATGGATTTCGATCAAATTTTAAAAGATCCAAATACATAAATACTATTAAGCAGATAAAAGAATACATTGTATCTGGCCATGTATATCAGGTGAACCTTTCCCAGCGTTTTGAAATGAGTTTTGAGGGCAGTGTATTCGGCCTGTTTAAAACACTTTATAAACTTAATCCTGCCCCCTTTTTTTCTTATATAAATGCCGAAGATCATTTTGTTGTTTCCACATCGCCCGAACGTTTTCTTCTCCAGTCCGGCGATCGGCTTGAAACCAGACCAATTAAGGGTACAATACCAAGGGGAGAAAATCTTAATGAGGATAAAAGACGCGGTATTGAACTTAAAAACAGCGATAAGAATGATGCCGAGCTTTCAATGATAGTAGATTTACTGCGTAATGATATGGGGAAGGTATGTGTGGCAGGATCTGTTCGTGTGGCTGAGCACAAAAGACTTGAGGCTTACAATAATGTTTTTCATCTTGTGTCAATTGTTGAAGGGATTTTGGACAGAGAATATGATGCTGTGGATATCATAAAAGCTACGTTTCCCGGTGGTTCGATAACAGGTTGTCCTAAAATTCGAGCTATGGAGATTATAGATGAATTGGAGCCACACAGCCGCCATATATATACAGGTTCCATAGGATACATAAGTTTTCACGATACGATGGACTTTTCTATCGCTATCCGTACAGCCACAATAGTTAATAAAAAAATCATATTTTCAGTCGGAGGAGGTATTGTCTTTGATTCAGATCCGTTTGATGAATATGATGAAACAATGCATAAGGGCAGGACACTTATGGAAGTTTTCAAAGGAAAAGAAAAATCGTTAGATACCAATAGATATGTCTGGATAAATGGAAGGATTGAATCTATAGATCATGCAAATATAAATGTTGCAGATCAGGGCTTTTTGTTCGGCTATGGTTTTTTTGAAACAATCAGGGTAGATAAAGGAAAACCTCAATACCTTAAAGAGCATATCTCAAGATTAAATCAGACCTGGGAACACCTCTTTAATGAACGAATTCCGGATTTGACCTGGGAGGATATTATATATCAGGTAATTTCCAGTAACGGGCTGCTGGAAGAAACAGCGGCAGTTAAAATTATTGCCTCAAAAGGGAACTGTGAAAAGTCTTTTTTTGATTTCACGCTGATCGTTATGGCTAAACCATATATTCACCGGCTGGCAGAAAAAAAAGAGCAAGGGGTAAACCTTGTAGTTTACCCGAAGCCTCGGCAGACACCTCTCGCTGATTACAAGACCCTGAATTATTTATACTACCTGCTTGCTGGAGAATGGGCAAAGAGAAAGGGGGCTGATGAAGCGCTTATATTGAATCCAGATGAAACAATCTCCGAAACAAATACTGCAAATATCCTGCTGATAAAGGATAAAACTTTCATAAGACCGGTTTCGCCGCATGTGCTGCCCGGTATCATGGAAAAGGTTGTATGCGAACTTCTTTCAAATTGGGGTTATATGTCAGAAAGTAAAAAGTTGTATCCTGAAGATTTATTTTTAGCTGATCAGGTTATTATTACTAATTCACTTATTGGTGCGGTCCCGGTTCTGAACATTGACGGGAAAAAACTGAGAACCCCTACAGACCTTTGGATGAAGATAAACAATGCGGTTCTATAACCGCTATGCTTATTCCCCTTACGCTTAACGTATCCCAGCTTCTAAAACCCTATATGTTTTCGCCCGTTATGAAATTTCTTAATCTCAGCTTCCTCTTGTAATGCCTGTACTAATGATTGAGGACTAAGCTCTTCAGGGTGATGAAAGAAATTTTTATCCCGAACAACCTTGAAATCCCCCGGGGCAAGATCGGTAATCCTTTTCAACACTTTTCTGGTGGCTTTATCCAGTGGGGTAGCGGTCAGAGGCTCCAGGAGCTTTTGGTAGAATGTAATATTGCCTTCGGGCTTAAGGTAATTGAAACCGATCTTATAATTAAACCTGCGCATCGAAGCATTATCGATACCTTTCAATCTGTTTGTCGTGCATATAAGAATTCCCCTGTATCTCTCCATCTGGGTCAGGAATTCATTTGTAAAACTAATTTCCCAGGATCGCTCTGCCTGGTCACGGCTGAAAAGCAGAGAATCAACTTCATCTATTATCAAAATGGCCTCTTCCGACTCGGCTTCTTCAAACGCTTCTTTGATGTTCCGTTCTGTACCTCCTACAAAGCTATCAAGAATATCGCTGGTTTTCTTGCAGATTAGTTCTTTGTCCAGATGGCAGGCAATATAACGCGCAAGTTCACTTTTGCCGGTTCCGGGAGGCCCATAGAAGAGGAGATTCATATTTATCCTGCTGTTTCCATCAGATTGCTGAAGATAGTTATCGAACTTTTCAAGCTGCTTCATCATGAACTGTATATTTCCTTGAACATTCAATCCTTCCATGGAATAGTTTTTTTCTACTGTGTCTTTATCCTTGTGATTTTTACCGTGATTAAGCAGACTTTCATGTGAATCAAGGGTAAGCGTTACGGCTTTATGAAATCTCTTTTTCGATTTTGTGCTTTTTTCAACAGCTTTTTTTACTGCTATGTCCATAGCGCCGGCGCTAACCTTATAACGTCCGGAAAGATTCGCAATATCAGTATCCGATAAGAGACGTTCTGCCCTGTTGTTTTTCAATACAGAGTTCCAGAGACGCGTGCGCTGTTTCCTGTTAAATGGCTTGAAGCAAAGGCTATAGGCAAAACGCCTCAAAACGGATTTTTCAACACCGTCTATGGAATTTGTAATCCAGATCATTCTTGTTCCAGGCTCTTCAAGTATCTGGTTGAGCCAGCCCTTATCCTGAGTTTCACCCCTCATAAACCACGAAAAATATGTGTTCAGAATATTATCCGCTTCATCGACCAGAATAAGAGAGCCTTTATCCGAATTTGTCATGTTCAGACAAGCCATGATAGCGGCCCGTCTCTGGCTGGTCTTATTGTCATCCCCCCTCACAATTTCATAAGCCGGTATTCCCAGTCTTTCAGCCAGCCCATAGGCATAGCTGGTCTTCCCTGTACCCGGCGAGCCATAAAGAAGGATATGTGTTGCTGTTTCTGGCTTGTGTTTTAAAAGCTCCAGGATATGTTCGGTTTGTTCCTGCTCAACAAAATGATACTCAAGCGGCACGGTATTATGCGGCATTTTGGAGAAAAAACTTTTTGTAAACGAACGGGTTGAGGAATTCTGAATTAAACTAATAAGGTCATCTGTAATACTCAGATCAAAGCCGCTTATTGCCAGCAAGCCTGTTCTTGCGAGAGTTCCCTCTAATATCTTGCTGTATTCCTTTTGAGACAAATTCAGGATGTTGAAGAGGTTTTTTCTTCCAGCAAAATGATCGCTTTTTAAATGGCAAATGAAAAAATCGCCAGGGATTTCGTAACCTGCGGTTATAAAGAGGAATATGCCAAACTCAACCTCCTGATCCGTAAGATTAAACATCTTTTTAATTGCAGTTATGCTTTTTTCTATGTCGGATTTACCGTTGTAACGGAAGTTTTTGAGATTCCGCTCCAACAGGTGAAAGATGAACTGTTTGAATTTATAGAGGCGTCCTGTTTTGACCTTTGCCAACATGCGGGCGGCAAGATCGGAATACTCTTCGGGATCAAGTCCGCATTCGGAAAACTCTTTTTCAAATCTCACTTGCTGAGAATCATCCAGCAAATCTAAAATATATTCGTTGACCTGCCCCATTTCACCTCTCAATGTATAGCAAAGCATATTCATGGTTTCTTCATCCATGGTGAAATAGCGGTCTAAATGCCGCCGCAGATATAAAGTACACTTTTTCAAGGCAAAGCATTCGTTCTTATCAAGGTTTGCTTTGACATCTGTTGATAGCTGTTTTTTTCTTCGATGTCTTCTCGGCATAGTTGCTCTCCTTTCAACTTGTTTTTTCATATTATAGCATGTTAATATTCCATATTACGGAACGGAAATCCTTTTCCCTGGAGGTGTTTTATGCCTGAAAAATTAAGCCCTTATAAGAGTTATGGAGAAAAACTGATCAGCCTGTTTGCGAGGCTTATGTTTTCAGGACAAAGCCATTCGCTCACCGAACTTTCTAAAATGCTCAAGTGTTCAAAACAGACTGTATTACGATTGGTAAACGACATACAAAGATCGTATGGCGTAGATATTGAGGAGAGCATGCAGGGGAATAAAAAATATTACCGGCTAAAGAAGCCGAAGTTGATACCCCCTGCCATCAATCTTACAGAAATGGAGATGAACGTTCTGCGGATGTGCAAAGCCTTTTCAGAGCATTTATTAGGCAAAGAACTTTTTAAAGAAGCAACCCGGGCGCTTGAGAAAAGCCAGGTTCTTCTCCCGAGAGATAAAGCGCTATCGTCACATTCTTTTGCCTCTTTTAGCCCCGGAAGCATTGACTACACGCCTTATCAGGAAAGCATTCGTATTTTGTTAGAAGCAATGGAGAAAAAGAAGATATGCAAAATCAGTTACCGTGCCATTATGTCGGAAAGTTTAAAGACCTTTTACATAAAACCGCTCAAGATCTTTTCACATCATGACACGATATACCTTCACGCCGGTATGGCGAGAAAACCAGGGGAAACATACAAAGAACCTGATTTTGATCCCTTGCTGGCAATGCACAGAATCAAAAAGGTTGAACTGACGGAAAGGATGTTCGAATTCCCCACAAAATATGACTTTGAAAAAATCTTTAACCAGGATTTCGGAATCATAAAGGAAGATTCCTTCAGGGTAGAGGTAGAATTCACCGGATGGTCGGCTGAATACGTGGCCGAGAGAATATGGAGCCCTGATCAGAAGATCATTAAAAAAGCTGATGGAAAAATAAGACTTATCTTCAGTTCTTCATCTGAATCCGAGCTGACAGGATGGGCGCTTTCTTTTGCAGATGAGGCCAGAGTGATTAAGCCAAAGTGGCTGGTGGAAAAAGTAAGTCAGACCATCAAGAGGATGGAAAAGGTGTATTCATAATCAATTGTAAATCAACCTGCATAACTTTGTATTTGACGTGCCTGCGCAGCGAAAGAAAAATATCTTGTTATTTTCAAAAAAATCGTGTTTGCTGTTTGTGCCGCATAATTTGAAATTTTCGTTTTAACAAAGGAAGGTGTAAAAATGAATAAGGCAGCCTTAACAAAGCATGAGATTTACAATAAGCTGTTTGGATTTACTGAACATGATTTAGATGCTGTTGCCAATTTTATCGATTTTATGAGGCATAAGAAAAAACTTGAAACAAAAAAGGTATTCAAACTTGAAGGCATTCTTAAGGATTATGATATAGACTTTTCTGATCTGAAGGAGTTCAAGCAGCAAACGTGGAAACACGTTGAACAGGATCAATATCAGCCTGCTTAAGACCGAAGATCTTTTCAAAAGCCAAAACTATCAGTTTGAGCCGCTGACCTTTGAGATTCTTAAAACTGCTTCCGAGATCGATGACATCCCCGAGTTGCATGACCGGCTTATTGCCGCAACTGCCAGATATCTTGACTTGCCAATTATTACCAATGATCCTGTGATCCTGGATTCCAGGTTTGTTGAAGTTCTGAAATGATTTTAAAATAAGGAACGCCGCTTGTCATACTCCATGCATCTTCTTGCATAATCAAAACTTGATGAACTCGTAAAAAGTCTAAAAATACCGTTTCCCGTCATTCCGGCGAAAGCCGGAATCCAGTCCTTTCAAGCAGTTGCAGACTATCTGGACTCCGGTTTTCACCGGAGTGACGACTTTTTACGAGTTCATCAAACTTTATTATCGTACATTGCTCCGTCACCCCGAAAAGTATGTTCGAATTCCCCCAAATATGACTTTGAGAAAATCTTTAACCAGGATTTCGGAATCATAAAGGAGGATACCTTCAAGGTAGAAGTGGAATTCACCGGATGGTCGGCCGAATACGTGGCCGAGAGAATATGGAGTCCTGATCAGAAGATCATTAAAAAAGCTGATGGAAAAATAAGGCTTATCTTCAGTTCTTCATCTGAATCCGAGCTGACAGGCTGGGCGCTTTCTTTTGCAGATGAGGCGAGAGTGGTAAAGCCAAAGTGGCTGGTGAAAAAAGTAAGTCAGACTATCAAAAGAATGGAAAAGGTATATTCATAATCAATTATAAATCGACCTGCGGCACTATATGTCAGTCAGGTTGCGTTTATTAAACGAAGAGATGGTTAAGACCAAAAAACAGATCAAGATACTGCAGAAAAGAACAGATGAAAAAACCGTCAAACAAAATAATATAACACCTGTTATCGCCTATTATTCAGCGATTCCTCACACAGCCATATGGGAAAAAGCTGTAGCCTCTTCACGTTACGAACTCGAAGCAGACCCTGTATTTACAAACAATTCAATACTGCCCTGTCAGAAGGAGCCTTTTTCCTGGGAAACAATTTCATATCTGAAAAACCTCGCCGCAGCATAATCCGGCTGATAGTGACACATAAATATAATATTACCAATAAGATGATAAGTTAATAAACTGATTTACAAATAGAGTTACAAATTAACGTTATAGTTCTCCACTAAACACTATCAGTATCATTGTTCTTGACGAGACAGGTTCTTTTAAATTAAAAACATAAAATATCATCAATTCACAATCAAAATCATCTAATGTAGCGTAAGCTTTGAACTTATTGAATTTGCAGGTAATTTTATTCTGCAAGAGCCAGGAATTTATCAATGCGCCAATCTTTTCAATTAGCCCTGAACTTTAACCACAGCCAGCCTGATAATACTCCTGCTTCGGAAATACCCTCAGAAATACCAATTGATAAGTATTTCCCTGAAGATGAGGCCAATAAGCTTGCAGTTTTTGAGTCTTATAACAAGCATTTATACAGGCCAAATACTTATTTACATAAATGGTGGGCTCGTCGGTCTGGCACCACCTTTCGTTACATACTTAAGCAACTGACAGGCGACCCGGGCAAGCAAAATTTTTATGAGGCTGGCGGCCTTGAAGGCAAAATCATTTTTGATCCCATGATGGGTGGCGGCACGATTCTTCACGAGGCCATTCGAATGGGGGCAAATGTTATAGGAATAGATATTGATCCGATCCCTGTTCTTCAGGCAAAAGCAAGCTTAACTCAATCTTCTCTGAAACACAAAAAAGATATATTTACCTGGTTCATCAAAGCATTGAGGGACAAATTAACTCCATTATACAAAACGTTATGCCCCATCTGCAATCTGGAAAGTGAAATCCAGTTTACATTGTACGGGCTGCGTAAAAGGTGTTCATGCAGGGAAGTAATTTTTGTAGATAGCTTTTTATTACGACAGGACAATCACAATGATGTAAACATCTGCTCAACATGCCACAAAGTTTACACAGGCGAGACTCATACCTGCCAGAGGCAACCAAACACTCCATTAATCTTAAAAGGTACACGACGCTGTGAAAAGTGCGGATCTGTATTTGACGACATTTTAGACGAGCCATTTTTAGAGCGTTATTTTCCTCTGGTAATAGTCGGATCATGCGCCGAACATAGGGCATTTTATAAATCAGTGGATAATGATGATCTGGCACTAATAACTCAATCCCTTTCTCAAACAAAAGATATAAGTTTTGGGAACTCCCAGGACTTTCGTATCCCTAAAGGCCCAAAATCCAGCGACCTTTTGAGGCGAGGTATCAACAACTTTAACGAGCTGTTTACTTCCAGGCAATTACTTTATTTGAGCGCTTCTTTGCGCTGCCTGTCAACGCTACCTGCTGAAGATCGATTGTGGTTGGCATTGCTGATTTCTACTTCTTTAGAGTTCAATTGCCTTCTGTGCGGGTATAAGGGAAGTGATATTCGGAGACCCGGTGCGATTCGTCATGTATTTTCACATCATGCCTATTCATTCCCATACACGGCTCTAGAAAACAACCCGGTATTTTCCGGCAACACATCCGGCACATTGAACAGACTTTTCAATGATCGTATCCAAAAAGCATGGAAATGGGCTATTGAGCCTGTTGAAACCATGATAACCGATAGCCGCCGTATAAAAATAAAAATCATCGGAGAGATAGATGCTGGCGAACCAGTAAACGACTGGAAATCCCTGAAACAGGGAAAACGTAAATTCTTAGTGCTCCAAGGAGATGCTGGTGGTGTTGATCTTCCTGACGTAATAGCAGACTATGTGGTTACCGATCCACCATACTTTGACAGTGTACAATATAGTGACCTGTCAAATTTCTTTCGAGTATGGTTGTGTCGATTATTGCCGCACGAAGCAGACTGGCATTACAACCCCCTTGGGTCAGCGGTATCAGAGGGAGGCGGCACAGACTGCCACAGATATGGCAAGGTCTTAGGTAAAATATGGAAAAATTGTTTTAGGATTCTTAATAAAGAATATGGCAGGCTCATCTTTACTTTCCATCACTGGAAACCGGAAGCATGGGCAGAATTGACTCTTTCTTTGAAAAAAGCAAATTTTACCTTAGTCAATCGCTATGTTGTATTCTCCGAAAATCCCACATCCGTTCATATTATGGGTTTAAAATCTCTGAAACACGATACTGTGCTTGTCCTGCAACCCAATATTGGTGACAAAAAACCCGGGAAATGGTTAAAACCTTCACTGATTGACACTACAGACAGCTACAGATTTTGTCATGATTGCGGAACATCTCTGGGCTGCTTTTTGGGCTCAGATGCCAGCGAAGAAGATATCAGAAAAGAATGGAAACGTTTAATCGGAAGAAAGGATAACAATGGCAAAGCATCCGGCTGAAGTATTCGGATACCCTATCAGATCAGTTTCAGAACTCCCAAAGAAAGGTTCTAAAAGGTACTGGTGTCCTTTTGCGGAAAATAAATGTAACAAACAGAGTCGTCTTATCAGATATCCCATGGGTGTGTGTTCTGTAAGGTATGGCGATAGCATTGTAGCTTTATGCCCAAGACGATTTTTGCAAAATAATACTGTCTTTAAGAACATTGCTGATCGGCATTTCAAGACACGGAATGACCTTGTTATTTTCAGTGAAATTGGTTTGTCCCATACGGGGACTTTTGACTATGTGATGGTAAAACATAAACCGTTCAGCAGCGATATTGAAGATTTTGTCGTTATTGAATTTCAAACAGGGCAAACCACTGGTACAGGCCAATTAGTTCAGGGGCTCAAAGATTGTATAAAAGGAGAAGATGTCGGGGGTAAGAGTTATGGATTTGGGCTGAACCTGGCTGACATCTGGAAGCGCTCATTTACACAAATTCTTAATAAAGGCATAGTCATGGAGAATTGGGGTCATAAGATTTTCTGGGTTATACAGGAACCTGTTTATCAGGATTTTCTGAACCGGTATAATCTCAATGGCATGGCATATCATGATGAGCATGCAACTGTTTTTACAATTTATGACATGAAAAAGGAATCTGGTAAATATAACCTGTTTGACACAAGAATTGAATCTTCCACAATTGACGATTTATTCAACGCATTCAGAAACAACCCGAATATCCCATCAAAAAAGACCTTTGTTAATAAACTAAAGACTAAACTAACGGCAAAGATGGAACTGAAGCTGAAATTTTAATTTGAGTCGCATTAAAGATGTATTATGGTCGGTAAACGACAGCATTACATACCTCGCTTCCTGAGAGAAATCAGGTTGGCGCATATCTGTTGAAGATTCCATCAAAACCGTCAAACAAAATAATATAACACCTGTTATCGCCTATTATTCAGCGATTCCTCACACAGCCATGTGGGAAAAAGCTGTAGCCTCTTCACGTTACGAACTCGAATCAAACCCCGTGTTTACAAACAACTCGATACTGCCGTGCCGGCATAAGCCTTTTTCCCACTGGCGGAAAATCTGGTTTTTCTGGAACTCATTCGCAGGGGTTATGAAGTCCACTACTGGAAAGATAAAAGAGAAGTCGATTTCATTGCTCAAAAAGAAGGACGAACGCTGGCAATAAATGTCTGCTACGAAGACGTTATCCCGGAAAGAGAAACAGAAGGTCTGAAGGAGCTGAAGGACTCCGGCTTCAGATCGGATGAGCTGTTTCTGGTGACCAGAGACACCGATAAAGAACAGGACCGGATAAGATTCGTTCCCCCAATCCACACAAGCAAAGCAGCAATTCGAGGCGAGAAGTCGACAAAACATATAAAATATTCTCTGGTTGGATAAAAATAAGTTGAAAAATTGCGTGCGTCCCGCAAGTCCGCCCATATCCAATTAACGCTCCTTTTGGACATAGAATAACACCTGATCGTTCCATACTGCGGCACGAATATTTCTTTTTCCGGCAAAGAAACACCGGCAAAGAAACAATGTAATTAATAAGTAGCTGACCTTCAGGTGCTAATCTGGTATATATTTATGTATGTTTTTTCCTATCTCATCTACATCCGCCTCTGTAACGATTCCACAGTCATCATCATCAACCACATATATATACTCCTTTACTGTCGATCTTGGCACTTTACGTTGACGACTGATCTGTTTTTTATTGAAGATCAGCACTGAATCTTCGATATCAACCAAAACATAACCGACTTCGAGAAGCTCTAAACGCACGTTCTCTATGATGTTTGCTAATTTTAAATTCCTCCGCCCTCCAATAATCTCTCTTAATATATCCTTGGATATTTTGTAATCACCTGATATTTTCTTCATGAAGGGCTTTTTATAGATTTGGCGTAAGATTCCTGCAATTTCCTCTGGCGATTTTGGCCTAATCATTTTCCTTTCCTCTTTAATCTTTTTAGGATCAATCACCTCTTCCCATGTTTCTGGATCTATCTGTTGCCATACTTGTCCATTTTCCACATGATAAAGAATAGCCCAGTCACTCCTTGGTGTCAGATAATCCAATCTCGCTGCTGTTCCCCCAACATGCTGTAATTGTTGAATGAGATATTGAGAAAAAGTATCTGGAAATCCAAGCGGAACAATAAATTCCGACCAAGATGCATGAGGGTGATGAAAGTTTACCGACTGACAACCCCAAAACCAAATTGTGGCTGGCTTTTTAAAATCATTGTTCTCAATCCATTTCTTTGTAATTTTTGAAACTAGTAAAGACCAGCGTGGCTTGTATTCATCAGGAAGATTATCGATGTCGATTTCAATAGCCAGGAAAGATCCGGTTCTTTTTGACACGAGCGACGGAACAAAATTATCCATATTGCTCCTCCATTTTCATGCTATTGGGGATTTCCCTTGCTGGTTCAGGCTTCCAATTCAATTCAGTACTCGATCTCTCGAAGTTCATTCTGCCAGAATTTTTTTAATTCCGGGATCTTTTGGATAAAGGCACGGCGTCCAACTTCAAGGATACGTTCGTGAATTTTAGCTATTTCATCTCCTGCCAGCAATGCGAGAGGTTGCTTAAACCGAAGGCATCCACCATCTTCAATTTCTTCGTCGATTATTTCTTCCGAAATTCCAATCTGTTTCCAATATGAACGCATTTCCGCTGTTGTGTTCCAGTCACCACCAACTATGTTTTTAAGTGTCTTCTCCAAATCTCCTCTTTGGAGGGAAAAGGGATCCATCTTGTTCAGTTCGGTTAAAGAAATATACATTCCCAAGCCCCACGGCCCTTCTTTGGAAACATATTCATAATATAGGGAAAACCAAGCATATCTTGGTATTTTGGTTGAAGATACCTTTGTGTATAAACATGACCATTGATTATCAAAATCACATTTATTTTTGTTTTCGTGAATCAGTTTTACTTTTTGAGCTTCGGATTTTAGACGGGAAAGAGGCGGTACCATCAACTCATAAGTCTGCTTGTCCACAAGCTCTACTGCTTTCTGTATTTTGTCTTTTTCGGAGGAGTCAAGCTTTATCTTTTCCCAAACATCTTCATCTTTTACTGCCTCATAGATTTGAGAGAAATCTTCATTGTTGGCTGTGGCAATCTCAAGCAATTTGCTGACCTGCATATTGTCCTCCTTTGTATTCCTCCAGGATTTCTTTCACTTTTATTATGTGAGATGCATGTGCGACTGCATTCTGCAAAGTGTCGTCTTCTGGCTTTTTGCTTACAACAGGCACCCCGCATACATGATGCAAAAGTGTGCTTGTCCATAGGCGTAACAATTCATATCCATCATGGCAGTGTTTTCCTTTTTTGATCGGCTCAAATTCGCCGTAATTAGCTAAGGCACAAAAAGCTAATGCTACGTCCTTCCAATCCAAATGGCACCAAGGTTCTTCCGGTGTTTCACCATTAGGAGTCAAATAAATTAAAACATCATTCTCTTCAGGTTTGAACCCGCTTTTATAATCAGACAATTGATCCTCTCCCTGCTTTCCCTCAATTTTACCCTCAATAAGAATACGGCATTTCGGTATTTCCATTTCAATGTATATGTCAAGACGGAGCTTTTTCCCGTTTACTTTAATCCATCTTTCCGCTTCAATTTTTCCGACGGAAATCTCCTGATAATTCTCCACACCTATTTCTACTTCCGAAACAGATGCTGCTGCTAATAAAAATCCCATTGGTAAATTATCAAGACCATGTTCCCGCTTAGGATCAAGAAAAAAGGCCAGCATTTTGGTATGAGGCACTTCCTTTAAGCCCCATTCGATAAGAGAAAAAGCATCTACCGTGCAGAAAAGTGGGTCATCGGGGTTCAGTTGGAATTTTGACTCTTCTATGAGAGCATGATATTGTTTTTTTAATGTTTCTAATAATGACCTCAATTTCCCATCGGTAAATTCAACCGCCAAGGAATTACCCTCCGCAATCTTTTTCACCTGCTCACTTTCATAGATGAGGGCGATCTTTTTAGCGAATTCCAAAGGGAAATCATTATCATTCTCTGCTGAGGATTCGTTATTGGTAAGTAATGTCTTCGTAGTGCTTTCCATCGCTATGATCAATTCTTTTCTCAGCTTAGCGTATGCCTGCTGAAAATGGTCATTGGCAGTCATTATTTTTCTCCATATTGGTTTAGAGAGTCTGCCGAATTAGGTCTAACCGTGGATGATTTGTTCGACGTTGTCAAGGAAATCTATAGCATCGTATCAATGAAAAACGCAAGTGGTCTCATCAATATTTTTTACAGGTGATAAACTCTTACAAGTGCCTTCTCTGTTACCTTCTCAATCTCGAATTCTTGCGAGGGTTTCAAGGGATTGTCTGAATACTTCCAGGATTTGATTCCCTTTGCACCTTGATTCCAGAGTACCCCCGTGGGCCATCTCGGCGGGATGGGTCTGTTGAAGAAAACTGCTGCGCCAAATGTTGGGCAACCCCACTCCTTTGAAGCGCCGACAAAGCCATACATTGCGAAGTATTGGGTGCTGGAGCACGGTTCTGGCCTTGGATTGAACTTGTGCACGAGGTTGAAGACTATGTCTATATCTGGGTTTTCCAAGGACCTCCGCCTAATTCCATAGCTGTCGTAGCATACGGCAAGAAACACACGTTTTCCAGCTATCTCAAACATCCTTGGGTGCTGGCCCTCGCCAATAAAAGGCCCAGGAGCAACATCAATGAAACCATCTTCATCCTCTGTGGGCTGAAACTTCCGGGCAGATGCAATTACGCCGTTAGATCCAATAGCAACTGCTATCTGATCCTTTACCTGATCCTTCGTAGCCCTTCCGTCTATCCCGAAGCAAACGATTAGCTCGTGTTTCGCCAAGGTGATTATTTCACGCGTCTGTTCTGCAAAGAATTCGAGACGGGTTGATGGTCGACCTTTCGTCGTGTAGTAGCCCGCAGGAAAGACAAGCACGTCGGCTTTTCCCGCAGTTTCTCGTACCACCTCGCGCATGAGTGCGAGCCTGCTTTGGTTGTCATAATTTCCATCTGAAGCGACGACAACTGTTGCTACCCGGATCATACCGGTCTTTAGATGCGGCTTTTTCTTTCTGGACAGCAATGGTTCGTGGAATTAAGCCGCCGCGTTTTTTTGCGGTCGGCTTGAATAATGGTGTATGCCAATGCTCTTATTTCTTACCTACGATGAAATAAGGGCGAATACTTTCAAGTTTTTTGGGGCTGATTCCTTTTACGTTGATCAAATCATCTACGGTTCTATAGGGGCGACCGGCTATAATTCTTTCAGCAAGAACGGGACCGATTCCTTTTATAGATTGAAGTTCTTTTTTACTGGCGGTGTTTAGGTCAAGCAAGCTTTGGGGGGTTAGGGTTTTTTTTACTTGGCTTTGTAATTCCTTTAATTCCTGATCTTCACTACGTTGCTTTGCACGAAGTTCGGCAATCCGATCTGGATCACTCTCCGACCAAATGCCAACACGTTTCAACATAGCTGAAATCTCAAAATCCCGAAACCCTTCAACCATTTCATCACGTGATACTCCATCGGGTGTTTCCCTACCTATGCCGTGAGTACGGGCAAAACCATTTTTAACAAGCAGACTCCCCAAATCATTTCCGTCAGCAGTAGTGATGAATCCATATACACGGCCTTGGGCCGACCTTCCCCCCGCACTTGCAAAGGCGGTATGAACGGTAAAAGGTTTAGCAAGGACATGCTCAGTAAAGGTTTTTGCTTCGTTACCGAAATTAATAGTACGTGCTGCATCAGACAATCCAAAATATCGTGATTGCTCCCGTACCCTTTGTGCATCGCTCTTGGAACTGGTGGAAGTTTCAGGACAGTCAACAAAATAAAGCCTTACACGGAAAGACTTTCCATCAGCCTCCACAAGCAAGCTATCCCCATCATTTGCTGGATTATTTATCAATATCCCATTGGAGAACATTTGCAAGTCAGCGGCAATTGATGGAAGAATACTTCCAAACATCAGCACCGCTGTTACGAATAAAAACTTGATTGGCGATTGAATAAATCTTTTCATAACGTTCATAACGTAACTTTACGCGCCTAACGGGTTTTTCACAGGCGCCCGCTTTTTGGCGTTCTGTGCAAAAAAAGGTTATATTTTCAAATTATAAATCAACTCTTTCGGTGGCTTATATAGTTTAGATTTTACAATCAATCCATTGAACCCTAACTTCTCACGAAGATAATGCTTATATACGTTAAACAACTGATCCGGCGCACGTGGATCAATTACTACCGAAGTTATGAGGTGATAAGGGTCAACTTTATATTTGAAAATTTTGTTGGATTTTTCTGATTTATCCCCCAGGTATATAAGGCGAACCTCATTTTCATGCTCAAATGAATTCCTTTTAACAAGTAATGTCTTAGCAAAATTAATACCGGTACTTTCCATAATATCAGAGGCAATTTTCTTGGAATGTACCTGTAATTTTTTCTCTGTAAAATATTCAACTTTACCTATAAATGCTGAAATTCGATGCCCTTTTAAATTAGCACTAAGTGATTCCGCTAAATTTTTCACAGTTGTTCTAATACGAACGCATGATTTATCTGGAGAGTAAATGCGCCACATAGCATCAGATTCGCGTTTGAGTGACCAGCATTGACCAAAACATTTTTCGTGTATTGAAAATGTAACTTTTTCACCGTTTAGATCAAAAGCTGCTTTTAAAATAAAGTTTTCAAAAGGATCATCCCATAAGCTTGGTGATAAAAGAGTATTTTGTTTTGTTTCAAACAGTTCAACGAGGCGACTAAATGAAATTGTTCGATAAATGTATTTGATTTTTTCTTTTTCTGAAAGATTGATATAGTTTCTTTTTTGCATCAAACGATGTTCCTATTTCCAAAAATATAACCATTAAGCATAAAGATTAAATTCAATGATATTAGCTATTATTGGATTAAATTTTGATTTGTTTTGCATGGTAACATATCATAATTATTTATGAAAAAGCAAGATAATCACAAAAACCCACGAAAACTGCTGGATCAGGTGCGTTGACGCCTTAAGGGACTAAACTTATCAACTTATTTACCGGTTAGCGAACATTTGTTAGCTTCTCACCTCGAATTACCGATTTGCCGACCTGCCTGTGCGATGCACGCAGACAGGTGGGTTGTACGGACCTGTTGGCGATGACATGCTGCGAAAACGTTGTCAGTGGGTTGGCAACCATGGATCAAGCAGGGAAGCCCCGCTGATTTCCATGTCTGATGTGTTCCGTGTTACAATAATAAAATCATTTGCGATTCCTGTAGCTGCAATCATGCCATCAATGCCGGCATGGCTTTGCCTGCTAATTCTGACCGAGCCTGGATTTTACCCCAGGTGGTTGCTGTCTGTAGATCAAAATTGATTATCCTGCCCTTGAACCTTTCTTTCAGGTCGCAATTCACCCATTTGTGCAGTTTTACTTTTTTCCTGATTTCAGGAAGTTTTTCAATACCTTTATGGAGTTCTCCGATTGTTAAAACAGATATGAATAGATTGGTTTCAGTTGTTCCGGATATCCATTTAACAACTTGTTTATTTGGATTTTTTTAATTAATTCTGAAACAACACAAGTGTCTAACAGGTATTTCATAATTCTATATCTCGCGGTAGATCCTTATTCCTTTTTATGTCTAAATTAATTTTTGAAAGAGGAGAATTCTGAAAGAATTTCAACAAGCTGGTTTTCGGTTTCATTAATTTTTTGTATTCATCAATTGATAGAACAACAACAGCATCTTTGCCATGTTTGGTTACTACTTGCGGGCCATTACGTTGAGCTTTATCAACAAGGTTACTGAATTTGTTTTTTGCATTCTGAAGTTGCCATGAATTTTTTATCATTTCCATCACCTCGCAGGATTATATTTTGTATGGTTCTGGCTATCTTGTCTAAAAAATAGTCTTTGGGGGGAGTTAAATGTCAATGATATTGTTCTTATAAGAGATGTCTATTATCTTACATGGCCTCATCTTACTATCTTTCTCAACTTTTCCATTATCCTCACCATCCCCAGCGTATCGAGGTTGCAATACTCCTGAAGTGCTTTTCGTATTCTTTCAAGTTTACCGGGGTCTTCTGTTTGGCACATAGTGGAATATGCATCCATTGCCATGCCGCCGTTGCTGATTTCCATTTCATCATAGCTCAACCCTGGAACCAAAGCGGGCAGTACAAATTTGATGGAATAGGAACCGTTCATCTGCCATAGGTAGCAGGCTTTACTTCTGAAGGGTGCCATCAGGTCTTTCATGTTGCCGATAATGTTTTCAATCTTGTCGCTGTGTTCGGGGAACCATGATCCGAGATCCTCTAAAATGCGCTTTTCAAATGACATATTATAGGCGAGAACACAGGCGTTGTCCGGAATTTCATTTATCAGCTTTTCTGTCAGTTCTTTTCTCGGGTCAAAATTTGGGGAAGCAAGAAACTCGTGGTGTTTTAATTTTCCTCCATCACTTTTCAGATAATGCAGGGAATACTGGAAGGGAATTTGCTGATATGGTCTTGTTCCATCAAAGAGCGGTATGGGCGACATAAAAGTTTCGAAATCGAGGAAACATAAAGGATACCAGAGCGATTTAAGAAAATCCCGCATATTCTCTTTAATTATGTGATTTTTCTTTTTTAGTGTTCCCTCTACCTGAATGCCCTGTTTAAAGTTTAACATGTCTTTAGGAATATCCTTCATACGAATGATTCCCTGCCGGTAAAGGTTAAATTTATTAACGCCTTTTTCTCTGAGATCGAAAATAGAGTTTTCAGGAATATGTGACCAGCAGTGCCCCGCAAAGTCACAGTCATACGGATTCTCACAGTACTCACCGATATCAATATCAGGTATATCTCCTTTAAGCATTTCCCTTTGCTTTTTTAGTTCTCTGGAAATGTCAGGTTTCATTTTTTTTGCGATTTTCGTTAAATCCTGAATTGTAAAGAGTCTGTCCACTTCGATATCGCCGTCTTTTACATATTGATTGTTTATATGCACCAGAGATGCTTTGGAAACCGGAAGACCTGTACTTATCAAAACATAATACTGAAAAGCCACATCATCATAGTACACGTCCTTCATGCCCGTTGAACTCTTGACCTCATAGATCTCCCATCCTTTTTTACCTTTATGGAGAATATCAACTTTGCAGAAAGCTCCTTTGTAGCCGAATGCCGCTTCGTATATAGTGGCAGTTCCCTTTTTAATTTCAGTCTGTGTCTGTTTGATCTGATCGGACAGTGTCTGGTCTTCATAGGATATTTCCACGCCTCCCGGGAAAAGCTGTTGAGCAAATATCCCGACATCCCTTCCGCTGCTGAAAAGCGTTTCTTTTGCATCGGAAACATCGTCCTTCAGTTCCGGATGATATTTTTGAAGATAGAGAGCCTTGTGGCATTGCAAGCCCTTTATAAATAGTGTTTTGCTGAGATAGGAAGTATCTTTTTTTATCGCGTCAGACATAATGAAAACTCCTTTTCATTCTTCATGATAGATTAATACCATAACAACGTTCCATATTGAAGAACGGTTAATGAATATTTTTTGACATAAAACCGTGTCCGAAAAAAGGGTTTTTCATTCCGCGATATGGAACATCCTTATGGTATGATACAGCAAAGCAGGTTAAAGAAGAAAGCAATGACGCTAAATGTACGACGATCTGCGGAAAATTAAATTCCATGCAGGATATCACCATGAGAAAAGAAACAACAAGGCGTAAGTTTTTATGCGATGTTGGGGCAATGTGTTTGTTTGGCGCTTATGGCTGGCGGAAAGAGAATCCGCCAGCTAACAAGAAGAAATTTGCAATATGTTCAAAAGAATTATCCATGCATGGAGCAACCGAGGCGGAGCCCTTGCTTGCCAATATTGGATTAACCACAGTTGTAAAAATTATACATATAGACAGTTATGAACTTCCCGGTCATTTCCCATTTCAGGTCTCGGTTGATTGTAAGGCATTGGATAATTTTGCGACAATACAAGATATGTGTATGGAATTTTTCCCAAAGACAATTGAACAAAGAAACAAAATAGTCGAAGACCTGAAGGCCGATTCTATATTTCTGATAAAGGGAGAGTACAGCATGCTTAAAGATACTCCCGTCATGCTTTATGAGCCGGATTATACCAGGGTTAAGCCAAAACCTTTAGAGAATAAAATGAGAAAACTGTTTCAGATATTTGAAGAATAAAAATCAAAATTTAACATTATGTTACAAAAAAGGAGATATGATTATGAAAAAAAGAACTATGCCTATCGTTGCTTATGCTGTGTGTAGTGTATTGCTTTTTTGTGCCTGCGGGAATTCTGATGTTAATTTCGTCAAAAACGGGACCATGAATGGTTACGAAACAACGACTATAAGTAAGGCTTTTGATGCTTCATTTGATGAAACAAAATGGGAAGTTTTTGAAAGTAAGAAGGGTGAAAAAGTAGTACAATTTGCAGGAAAAATTTCAGAAGACTTGCACAAATCGGCATCCCGAATCATAGCAGCGGAGTTAGGAATAGGTGTTAAGGACGAAATTGCACAGTATGGATCATATGAAGCATATCTTGTTGTTTGCAGGGTCATCAGTTATGAGCGAGCAGCCGAGCTTGCTGAGAAGCTTGGATTTAAGCCTGATGAAACAAATGAACAGGTAATGAATGCTGTTTTTAATGATTTTTTAACTAACTTCTGGAAACAGGGAACACCAGTTACAGTTCAATGGATTATCACGCCTGATGGCAAAGGCTTCAATCTTTCTCATATGAGTAGTAATGCGTGGGAAGGAATGGAATTTTCAAAGATTCTTACCATTATTTATTCGTGATAACGCAGATAAATCCACAAACCTCGCACTTAAAAATCAAACATTCTTTTATCTTAGAAAGGAGGATATCTATTTATGGAAGGTTTAATTTTTCTTGTAATTATAGGAAGTTCAATCTGGGTTTTAATCGATGCAAAATCAATTGGAGTTAAAAAGGGCCAAATTGGAGGCCTGGGGAATTTGGGGCCATGGGGTTGGTTTTTTGTATGCTTATTATTATGGATTATCGGCTTTCCGTTCTATCTTGCAAAGAGGTCAGAATATAAGCGAATTAATTCAAAGGGTAATTGAAATTTTGTTCTGTGATTGCTCTGCCATCGTTGTTTTTGAGTTGCATTACGATCATCGCTAATCATTTCATAAAGGAGAGGAGGAATACCATGGGATATGGGCAGAAAATTAACCGTAGGAAATTTTTGACAATTATATCAAAATATTGTGCCATACCTTTTATTCCATATTCTTCTTTTCACTTTTCCAGAAATGCTATTGTGAAAAATGATTCCAAAACAATTGAGACTCCTATCATCAAAGATAAAATTCCCAATATCAACGTTATCGGTGTTGGAGGCGCTGGCGGCAATACAATAAACCATATGATCGATTCAAAGCTTCAGGGTGTAAACTTTATTGCTGCCAATACTGATGCTGAGGCTCTTGAATATTCTAAAGCACAGTTCAGGCTACAGATTGGGGGAAAGCTTACTGAAGGCTTAGGTGCCGGTGCAAATCCTCAAATTGGACGGGATGCAGCATTAGAAAGCGAAAAAAAGATAAGAAAAGCTCTCAAAGGCAGCGACATGGTATTTATTGTTGCGGGACTTGGCGGAGGAACCGGAACAGGAGCAGCATCTGTTATCGCCGGTGTCTGCAAAGATATTGGAGCACTTACTGTAGCAGTTGTCACGATGCCTTTTTATTTTGAAGGTAAGAAACGTATAAATCATGGGATTGACGGTATAAATACACTAAAGGAAATTGCAGATACAGTAATCACAATACCTAATGACAGACTAAGAGGAATTGTGTCCAAAAATGCAAAGATGGTCGATATGTTTAGGAAAACAGATGAAATTCTCCTTCATTCTGTCAAGGCCATTACCGATCTAATTATGATGCCCGGTTTGGTCAACCTTGATTTTGCAGATGTAAGGAAGACTATGTTAGGAGCCGGCATTGCTTTTATGGGTACAGGCACAGCTAATGGTGCAAACCGTGCAAAATATGCTGTTGAAAAGGCACTATCTCATTCACTCCTGGAAGATATCTCTATCACCAATACAAAAAATGTATTAATGAACATAACCGCTGCCGGCAATATAACTATTGAAGAGATAAACAAAGCCCTTGATTTTATATATAATGAGGCTGGTAATGATGTGGATATAATATGGGGAGCTGTCTTTGATGAAAGTCTTAACGATGAAATGAAAGTAACATTGATAGTAACTGATATAAGATCCAAGCTTCCTCTGGGCCATGTTTAGTTGAACATAGAAATGGGGGGGCTTTTTACGTTTTAGCAAACAGGTCTTGACTTAAGATAGCTGTTGCGTTAAAGAAACGCGCATTAATTACTATCTTCTCCATGTGTTAGATATTTAAAAAGATATAAAAAGGTTTTTATATGCTTAGATTGGGTGCAGGTTCTTCAGATATGAGAAAAATATTAAAAGATGATATTTTGTTATTAAGGTTAAAACTTCTTATCATAATGTGTAAAGCTTATCTTAACGATTATCCCATGGGAAAATATCGAAAGAAAGCAATAATAGAAAATGCTCGGAGTGTTTTCGATTTGTTGCCGCAGATATCAAGTGAGTATGGTGAAAGATATGGCCATATCTTTAACTTTCAAACATATGCGGAATCAAAAGAGGAGAAAAATTTATATTTTGATGTGTTTCAACAGAGAGTCCATCTTCTTACAGTAATGGCTAAAGCTTTAGCCGAAGGGCATCCGATGGGTTGTTTTAGAGAAAAAGCCCTTAAGGATAATATATCTGCTATTTGCGAAACTATTACATTTAACAGCGACGCAGGTGATATCAAGTTTTTAAAAGTAGCGTGAGGCGAGCCATCAGATCGAATGTAAAAATTGTCGTGGTCGATGATGATAAGTTGACCAGGGATCTTATGGTCAATGCGTTGATGTACTGCGTAAATAGAGATGTATTATCGTTCGAGAACGGTTTTTCAGCTCTGGCTTATTTAGATGCCGATGAAGACAGCTTGGACATTATTGTTTCCGATGTTGATATGCCGGAAATGAGTGGGCTGGCGCTGCTTGAGAGCATAAAGAAGAAATGGCCGAGTAAAATATGTATTATAATGTCAGAAAATCCCGCCAATGAAAAATCTGCAAGTGATTTAGGTGCAGATGCCTTTTTAGCCAAACCTTTCAAAGTAACCGACCTCTTTAAGATCGTGCAGGAATATATTGTAGATGCGGAATAGAAGAGATTTACTTTGCCATCATTCTTGAGCATGCTTAACAAGATGCCCTAATTCAGGAAAAATAATATGCTTACATGCGAGTTTGCAGGCTTTAAGGCTGCCAGGGAGACAGAATAGTATTGTTTTGTTTATTATGCCGGCAGTCGCTCGTGATAAAAGAGCAGCAGAATCAATTTTTTCAAAGCTGAGCTGGGCAAAAAGCGGTCCGAATGCTGTCAGTTCCTTTTCAAATAATGGAACCACAGCTTCAATAGTTACATCTTTGCTGCTTATACCGGTTCCGCCTGTCATTAATATAACCTGAGGTCCATGATCACGTATAACATCAATGATCTTTTCGGTTATGGCTTGAATTTCATCCTGTATAATGTAGTGAAATACAACTATGTGCCCTTCTTTTAAGGCTCTATTATTTATCCATAATCCGCTCTTATCATCTTCTAAGGATCGAGTGCTTGAAACAGATATAATTCCAAGTTTGATTTTCCTGGGAGCGTTTTTTTTATGTTCAATTTTCATCGATCTCCAACCTTGAACCCCTGGCCCAGACCTGGCTTCCCTGCCCCATTGGGTAGAAACGTCTATCGTAGCATTCAGTGAGATCGTGCCAAGAATGCATATCAAGTCGCGCCAGGGCAGGCGTGAACTCTGGAACCCTGAACTTGAGTAGTTACAAAATATCAAGATTCAGTGGTGCGGTTTTCTATGACAACGCAGTCCTGGCCATCGTGTTCGGCAAGCAAAACATTTACAGTTTCCGAGCGCCTTGTTTCAATAAATTTCCCAACATAGTTGGCCTGAATTGGAAGTTCTCTGTGGCCTCTGTCAACAAGCACCGCAAGTTCAATACGATCAGGCCTGCCAAAATCAATAATAGCATCCATGGCAGCTCTTATTGTCCGACCTGTAAAAAGAACATCATCTATTAGAATAATTTGTTTTCCATCGACAGGGAATGATATATCTGTTGCCTGAACGACGGGGTGGTGGCTGATTCTTGTCCAGTCATCGCGATACAGATTTATATCAATATTGCCTGTCGGGATTTCGATGCCTTCTATTTCCTTGATTTTTAATTGAATACGCTTTGCAAGATAAACTCCTCGAGTATGAATGCCTATCAGACTGAGGTTTTCAGTGCCCTTGTGTACTTCAAGGATCTTATGAGTGATTCTTGAAAGTATGCGGTCTATATCAGATGTATCCAAAATTGTATTGTGTTTGCTCATCGTTTTCTCCGGCTCAAGTATATTCATACAACATTATTATACTTAAAAATTATATCATACAGTAAGGTAATATCAAGATTTATATCTATCTGCATAATTAATAAAATTCAGACAAGCCGGAATTGCCTTGATTTTAGCCTTTATTTTATCTATTTTGATTAACCGTGAACCATGAACCGTTCAAAAAGGTCTTGATGTAATGAAATTCCCATGTACAGGAGTGATATTGGCTGGCGGACAGAGCACGCGCTTTTCGGGCACGAACAAAGCATTTATAAGTGTCGGCGGAAAGCGTATTCTGGACAGAATATATGAAATATTTGATTCCCTTTTTGATGAGGTTATTCTGGTTGCCAATGACCCGATTAAATATCTTGAATGGGATTTACATATTGTCTCTGATATATTACCATTTAGAAGTTCTTTAACAGGAATACATACAGGACTTTTTTTTACAAATAATTTTTATACATTTATTACAGCATGCGATATACCGTTCCTGAAAAAAGAGTTGGTTGAGACTATCCTTGAAAATATAGAAGCAGGAGTTGACGTTGTTATACCGGAAATTTTAAATGGGATGGAACCGCTTTGTGCGGTATATTCAAAAAGATGTCTTAAGCCGGTTGAAAATAATCTGATTCACAAAGAGCTAAAGATTAAGCAGTTCTTTAAAAAGGTAAGAGTCAAAAAGCTTCCCGAAAATGTTTTGCGTGAAAGAGATCCTGATTTGATTTCTTTTTTTAATATTAACACTCCTGATGATCTGGCAAGGGCAGAAGCTCACGCACGGTCGGTTTAATAAAGTAAAATGTTACAATGAATTTAATCTCCCTTATAGAAATTATAAAGAGACATCCGCATTATGACAGAGTCGGAATGATTCTTTGTCATAACGGAGTTGTGCGAGGCACATCACGAGATGGCAGGAGAGTATCAGGGCTGAATATCACGGTGGATTACGAACGACTGCAGAAGGTGATAGAGAAGCATAAAGAAAGGCCGGGCATTATTGAAATACTGGTTAAGATATCAGAAAATAAAAAACTGGCGGTAGGAGATGATGTTATGCTTCTTGTTGTTGCCGGTGATATCAGGGAGAATGTTATAAAGGTGCTTAATGATGCTCTTAATGATATTAAATCAACTGTTACGAAGAAGATAGAGTATTTTTTGTAAGGAGATTGTTATGTCTTTATTTTCCCATATTGATGATAAGGGGCGTTCTCGAATGGTTGATATAACGGATAAAGAACCTACATTAAGGTTCGCGGTCGCTCAAGGGGTTGTTTCAATGGAGCCTTCAACGTTTGAAATGATTCATAATAATTCAATAAAAAAGGGTAATGTGCTTGAAACTGCTAGAATTGCCGGAATAATGGCGGCAAAAAAAACTTCGGAACTAATTCCAATGTGCCATCCGATTAATATTTCACATATAGATATCAATTTTGAGCCGGATAAAGAAACAAGTTCGATCAAAGTCAAAACTTCGGTGCGGCTTTTCGGCCAGACAGGTGTTGAGATGGAGGCTCTTACAGCGGCATCTGTTGCAGCTCTCACAATATATGATATGTGTAAGTCGCAAGATAAAAGAATAATTATTTCTGATATATGTCTTCTTGAAAAATCAGGTGGCAAAAGCGGAATATTTGTAAGAGAAAAGCAAAATATATGAATTCATTGGCAGACATAGCTTTCTTTATTATAGGTACTGCATTTGGTTTTTTGATAGCCTGGTTTTTTGCAAAGTCAAAGTTTTCAAAGGAATTCCTGGAGATTTCTAAAGAGCTTTCTTCTGCATTAAGCAGACTGGAACAGATGGAAGATCTTAAGAAGACACTTGAAGGGCGCACCCAGGAAATTGATTTGCTTAATGTAACAATTACCGAGCTGAAAGAGAACCAGGCAAAGCTGGAAACAATTATCGATAAAGAGAGAATATCTGTAAAAGAAAAAATAGAAATGCTCGAGGATGTCCGGAATAATATGGTAGATACTTACAAAGCAATTTCAGCCAGCGCTTTAAGGGAAAACAACCAGAGTTTTCTTGATCTTGCAAAAACTACTCTTTCTAAATATATAGAATCCGCTAAAAGTGACTTTAATATACGAAGCAAAGAAGTCAAAGATATTGTCATTCCTGTCAGAGATGCTCTTGATAGATATGACCAGCATGTCCAGGCCATGGAAAGATCGAGGGAAAAAGCATATGGTGGGCTTTCTCAGCAGGTGCATTCCCTTGTGGAAACCCAGATAACTCTTCAAAAAGAAACAGGTAAACTTGTAAAAGCTCTTCGGGTACCGCACGTTAGGGGGCGGTGGGGAGAAATTACCCTTAAACGCGTTGCAGAGCTTTCCGGCATGCAGAATCGCTGTGATTTTTTTGAGCAGCAGTCAGCCGCCGATGATAATGGCACGATGCGGCCTGACATGATTGTCTATCTTCCAGGCAATCGTCAGATTGTTGTAGATGCCAAAGTTTCCCTTTCGTCATATCTTGAAGCGCTTGAGGCAGAGACAGAAGAGGAACGCGAGTCATTTATGGCTCAACATTCAAAACAGATTCAGTCTCATATACACAAACTCGCCCAGAAGGCGTACTGGAAACAATTTAGTCCAACCCCTGAATTTGTTGTGTTGTTTATTCCGGGTGAAAACTTCTTTAGCGCAGCTCTTGTCAAAAACCCTCAACTTATAGAAGAAGGTGTAAATAAAGGAGTTATCCTGGCAACTCCAACTACTTTAATTTCTCTTCTAAAGACCGTTTCCTTTGCATGGCGACAGGAAAATGTTTCTGAAAATGCAAAGGCTATAAGCGAACTCGGACGTGAGCTTTATATTCGACTCAATTCAATGGCAAAGCATATCAACAAACTTGGCCGCGATATTGAGCGATGTACTATTACATATAACGATACTATAGGTTCTTTTGAGAGCAGAGTCCTTACTTCTGCGCGCAAATTCAAGGATCTCGGCATTTCTCTGCCGGGCGATAAAGATATTGTTGGTATTGGTCCTGCTAAAGAGAAAGCCCGTAAAATCGACATTGATTCAGGTGATACTATCGAATAAAATACTTATTATTCAGTCCGTTATCCTGTGCAATTGATATTAATTAAAGGTGCGAAACTTGAGATATTTATATTTATCTGTAATTGTCGCCTTATTGTTACATCTTTCTTTTATAGCCGGATGCTCTGTTTTTAGAATACATCCGTCTTTAAAAGATGAATTCGTTGCACAAAAACTTCCTTCTTCAGAGTATCCTGAATTTTCAGATGATATGGCCTATGATACTTTAGAATACACTATTTCGCAGAGTATTTCATATCTCAAAAAGCTTCCTTCTTCCAGGCTGTTCAGATTCGGGGAAGACAGCTTTAATGCTGTCCATATGATCAAGTCCATGGAGCATTTTCTAAATTTTATACAGACCAGACCCTCAGAAGATGAACTTAATAAGTTTATCAGATCAAATTATTTTGTTTACAAATCGATCGGCGGCAGAGATGGTCATGTCCTTTTTACAGGTTATTATGAACCCATCCTGAAAGGCAGTCTTGAGCAGAATACTGAATATGGAATTCCGATTTATGCTCGTCCATGCGATTTAACAACAATCGATCTTTCATTATTTATTCCTAACTTAAAAAATAAAAGAATAATTGGAAGATACACCGGCCGGACGGTTGTTCCCTACTTTGAACGGGATGAAATTGAATACAAGGGAGGCCTGGAAGGCAAGGCGGAAAAAATTGCCTGGATTAAAGACCCGGTTGATCTTTTTTTTCTTCAAATTCAGGGCTCCGGAAGAATTTATTTTGATAACGGGAAGACAATTAATGTCCATTATGATATAACAAACGGACATCCATACCGGAGCATAGGAAAATTACTTATTGAAAAAGGGATGATAGAAAAATCAGAAATGTCTATGCAAAAAATTCGCGCTTATCTGCGTGAAAATCCAGAAGACGTCAAAGCTATTTTAAACTTTAACCCCAGTTATGTTTTTTTCAAGATAGAGGAAGACGGCCCTTTGGGTTGTATTGGAGTTAAATTGACGCCTGGCAGGTCGATAGCATTGGACAGGAGAATATTTCCTTTGTCAGCTCTTGCTTTTATAGAAACGCTAAAACCTTTGATAAATGGCGATGGTGAAATTCATAATTGGACAAGTTTTAGCAGATTTGTTTTGAATCATGATACAGGAGGGGCGATACGCGGGCCTGGCCGTGCGGATCTGTTCTGGGGAAACGGTACATACGCTGAGATAGCGGCGGGTCACATGCAACACCCTGGGAAGCTGTACTTTCTTGTTCTTAAACCTGAAATTAGTTGAGCGGTTGATTTCCCTGGACTTTTAATTGTACCATACGAGTCCAGCGAGCTTGACAGTTTTTTGAAAAATAAGTACTGTATAACTCATTTTGTGATTTATATTTTACCCTAAATTAAGACTTTTGTTATAGGTGAGCGATATGTTCGGCATAGGCATGCCTGAAGTATTATTAATTTTAGCTGTAGCGCTTATTGTTATAGGTCCCAAAAAGCTTCCGGATCTTGCAAAATCACTTGGCCGGGCAATTGGCGAATTCAAGAAAGCCACACAGGAATTTAAACAGTCTATTGATATAAATAGTGATTTAAAAGATGTTAAAGATAAGTTTGAGGATATGAACGATAGCATAAGGGAGGCTGTTGATGACGTTCCCACCCCATCTAATGATGGAAAAAAAGTTGATAATGAAGCAGCAGAAGGGCCTTTAAAAAATGATTGAAGATGAGAAAATGCCTTTTTCCGGCCATCTTGAGGAACTAAGGAAGCGTCTGGTTATCTGTTTTATAGCTATAGCTATAGGCTTTATTATTTCATATGGATTTAAGGAGAAAATTTTCCATTACCTGACCATACCTTTAATTTCTGCAATGCAGGCAGATGATAAACTTATTTTTACAGGTTTGCCTGAGGCGTTCTTTACATATCTAAAAGTATCATTGCTATCAGGTTTAATGCTGTCAGCACCTGTAATATTATATCAGTTCTGGTTGTTTGTTGCACCAGGGCTTTATGGCAAGGAAAGAAAACTTCTCGTTCCTATAGTTTTTCTTTCTTCTTTTTTCTTTATCGGCGGGGCATTGTTCGGATATTTTATTGTTTTTCCATTTGGATTTAAGTTTTTTTTAGGATTTGCCACTGAGACAATCCGGCCGCTTCCATCCATGCGTGAGTATTTAAGCTTTTCTTCGATGTTACTTCTTGCATTTGGGCTGGTTTTTGAACTTCCTCTTGTTATTATTTTTCTGGCCAGGCTCGGCATAGTTACAGTTGAATTTTTAAAGAAAAACAGAAAATATGCCATACTCTTATTTTTTGTTGTTGCTGCTATTTTAACTCCCCCTGATGTTGTAACCCAGATCATGATGGCTTTTCCACTGATGCTTCTTTATGAAATCAGCATAATTGGTGCCAGAGTTTTTGGGAAAAAAAAATCACAAAAAATCGATAATGATGTTTAATTGATTTTTACATATATTCTTTGTCATTGACAGAATAATTTTTACTTGATAAAGAATTTTATATATTATATATGAAAAATTATTAGATGAATTGTCAATTAATAATCCTTAGAATGTAAGGAGGTGAAGAAAGTCTATGAGCAAAAGATATTTGTTGATTATAGCTGTTGTAGGAATTGCTTCTCTGTTTCTTGCTACCGCTATTTATGCCGGGACCACCGTAGCTGATGTTGTCAATATGGAAAACAAGGCTTATGACAAGCACAAGAAGAGCATAGTCACCTTTACACACAAGAAGCATGTTGAGGAATACAAAGCAGTCTGTGGTGACTGTCATCATGATGCTGATAACAAACCGCTTAGTGGTCTGAAAATGGGTGATGAGGTTAAGAATTGCATCGAGTGTCACAGCACGCCGGGTGAAGCTCCAAAGGGGAAAGACGCTCCAAAGCTTTCAGAGAAAGAGAAGATGGCATACCACGCAGAGGCTATGCATGAAAACTGCAAGGGTTGTCACACGAAGGCAAATAAGAAAAGCGGCACGAAAACAGCACCTACAACATGTACAGGGTGCCATCCTAAAGCCGAAAAGTAATTTAATAGCTGCAGGATTTAATTATTCAGGGCAAACATTAAAATAATGTTTGCCCTGTTTTTTTTGCAGGAAATTGCGTTGCGAACAAAATTTTCAGCCCAGAATTGAGTACCAAGAGCATGGAGGTCAACGGCGCTCATCATTTCAGTTGTTTAAAAAGATCTTCAGTTCTTAAGAGATAACTGTTTCCTATCAACTTCAGGCCTATATTTTGTATTCTTTATAATGTTGGTTAATAATCTGGGGCTTTGCCGAGAATTGCTGTCATTGACAGAACAGTTTTTACTTGATAAAGAATTTTTCATATGAAAAATTATTAAAAAGGTTATTGATTGATAAATTTTGAATAATGGAAGGAGGTAAAGAAAGTATATGAGTAAAAGAAATTTTGTGATTTTGTCAGTTGTAGTTATTGCTTCCCTTTTTATTGCGAGCAGTATTTATGCTGGTGCTGAATGCCCTGATATGATCAAGATGGACAATCCTGCTTATTCCGAGCATACAATGGGTATCGTTATGTTTTCACACAAGAGGCATTTTGAGGGATATAAACTACCTTGCGGTGAATGCCATCATGATGACAGCGGTCAGCCTCGTACTGATCTTAAGGTTGGTGATGAAGTCGATGGTGGTTGTATTGATTGTCACGGCAACCCAAGCAGAAAACCAAAGGGCGCTAAGCTTTCAAAGAGTGAAATGTTAGAATACCATGCTGAGGCATTGCATATGAACTGCAAGGAGTGCCATAGGAAGGAAAAAAAGGCTGGCAAGAACGCACCAACATTCTGTGATGAGTGCCATCCCAAAAAGTAATAATTTAATATCTGCAGATTTAATTATTCAGGGCAAACATTATTTATGATGTTTGCCCTGTTTTTTTGATTTTTTTGTAGGAAATTGCATTGCTGACCATAGACTTTGCCCATGAGGGGGTACCAAGGGCATGAATATGGGTGTATGTGGCGAGCACATTTTTATAACATATGCCGTCTTTTTTATTAATAAAACCATTTCCTCTTTTCATGTTAAAAACCAGATCCTCATCATTTCCTTTCCATTCAAGAACGTATGAGTAGTGAAACTCATGGCCTCTGATTTCGCTTCCCTTCTTGAAATACTTGTTTTCTCTTTCAATTGAAATGATTGTATAGCCGTGTCCTTTTGGTTTTTTGGAAAGGCCAAATACAACAGGCAGAACTCCTGCCATTTGATATGATTTGTTATCAAGAACAAGTTCTTTTCCCAGATACATCAACCCCCCGCATTCAGCGTATATTGGGAGGCCGTCTTCAGCCAATGCCTTTAACTCATTTCTGAATTGCTCGTTTTCTGATAATTCTTTAGCATGGGTTTCAGGAAAGCCGCCGCCGATATAGAGAGCATCTATAGGTGGTATTTTATTTGTTTTAAGCGGGCTTATAAATACTGTTTCTGCACCTGCCGCAACAAGTGCATCAATATTTTCAGGATAGTAGAACTGAAAAGCGGAATCCTTAATTATGCCTATCCTTACTGATTTCGGATTTCGGATTTCGGATTTCGGATGCGTGATTGCAGATGGTCGTTGAAAAGAAACATCGCAAGCAATTTTGGTTAATGCGTCAAGATCAATATAGCTTTTAGCCATTTTAAGTGCAGCATTTATTGAATCATTTGCCCATTCATGTTCTGGAGTTGGGATAAGCCCCATGTGCCTTTCAGGAAAATTTTGCTTTTTAAGCTTTGGGACAGCACCCAAAACCGGTATTCCGCAGTAGTTTTCAATACTTTTGCGAACAATGTTTTCATGCCTCGATCCTGCAACACGGTTTAATATAATACCTTTGATGGGTACGGTCGGATCAAATTCGACGCATCCCAACACAACTGCAGCCATGGTTCGCGTGCTCTTTGTGCAATCTATGCACAGGATTACAGGCAGATTAAGAAGTTTTGCAAGCTCAGCAGTGCTGGTGCTTCCTTCTGCATCCAGGCCATCGTATAGCCCGCGATTTCCTTCTACAACAGCTATATCACTTTTTAATGTATGGGTATAAAATGAATTGAGGATTTGCTTATCTTCTACGAGGAAGGTGTCAAGATTGTAGCAGGGCCGGCCGGCCGCCATAGCAAGCCAGCCGGCATCTATATAATCCGGACCTTTTTTAAAGGGGGCAACAATTTTTTTAAGATTTTTCCACGCAGCAATTATTCCTATGGACAGTATGGTCTTTCCCGATCCACCTCTCAAGGCTGCAATAACGATTCCGGGGAAATCCATACTTTCTTGCTGCATTAAATTATAATCTTACTCATCTTCTTCGGTGGCGTGTTGCTTTCCGAGACCTTTGAGTCCAATTAAAGTTGTGCTTCCGCTAGACCAGTATTCCAGGATTTCTTCTCTTACCATTTGATTTACAAGTCTCTTCACATCCATAAGTTTTTCATCGGGAAGCATTTTATAGTAATCTTTAAGATAAAATTTTGTTTTGCCCTTTTTACCCTTAAGAGCTTCTACAATTATATCTTTTGCTGCTTGTTCATCAATTGATATAGCCATTATTAAGCCTCTTAAATTTATACCGGAGGCAAAATTATTTGCCTCCGGCGTATTGTTTAATGTAATTAGAACTTAAAGTTTGTTGTATGACGCCATGTGTAATATGCAGAATCACGGAAATCATCAATGAGATGATGTGTGAAATCAATCTCACATTTTTCAAAGAATCTTTCCCAGCCGATTCTTTCCGCCCATTCACCGACACGCTCGTATTTATTTGCACCACTTGAATATGCTTCAACAATTCTCTTGATTGTTGCTGTCATGGTCGGCCAGCGAGGCGGTTCATTCGGAATAAATGCAACAACGCACTTGGAGAACTTGGGTGCGCTTCTTCTGTTGGATATTTTACCGCCTGCCATGATTACTATTCCGTCACCCTCGGTATCAGCCAGAGGCATTGAGGGGCACATTGTGTAACAGTTACCGCAGTACATACACCTGTCCTCGTTAACTGAAACAGTGTTTAGCTTTTTGCCACCTATTTCAATTTTAGAAGGCTTGATTGCTGCGGTCGGACATGCTGCAATAGCCAGAGGAATTTCGCACATTTTGTCCAGATATTCATGGTCAAGAAGTGGCGGTTTGCGGTGATATCCGAGAATCGCAATATCTGAGCAGTGAACAGCGCCGCACATGTTAAGACAGCACGCCATTGAAACGCGGAGTTTAGCAGGCAGCTTCATGTCTGTAAACTGGTCATAAAGCACATCCAACGTTGCTTTTACTGTGCCTGATGCGTCGGTTGCCGGGGTGTGACAGTGAACCCAGCCCTGGGTATGCACGATGTTGGTAATGCCGGCCCCTGTACCGCCAATTGGGAACTTGTTGCTTCCTGCAGCAAATTTTCTGCCGGCAAGATCCTTTTTTAGAGGTTCAACCTTATCTTTACTGTCCACCATGAATTCAATGTTGTTTCTGGTAGTAAATCTCAGGTGTCCGTCGCAATGTTTATCAGCGATTTCGCATGCTTCACGGAGCAGGGTGATGCTCATGAGACGAGCAGCACCGACTCTTACAGTATATACTTCATCCCCTGTTTCAGAAACATGTACCAGAACGCCTGGTTCCAAGATTTCATGATATAACCATTTACCCTTATTTGCTGCAATAACCGGAGGGTAAAAATTATCGTACTTTTTTGGACCGATGTCGGTTATTCTGTTTTCCATCGGTTTATCAGGATTGTAACCTGAAGATATAAATGCCATGGTAATTTCCCCCCTATCTTTGATGATGTTTTCTAAATTCAACGATATCACGCTTCCAACCACCTGGAACTTCATCTTCTCTCCAGAAAATATACGGGTTGGCACGAGGTTCTAGAACATGCTGCGGAATCGGTTTCAGGTTGCATTTATCAAGCATCTTCTGCAAGCCCTGACGTTTGATTAATTCGCCCACCCGCTCTCTGTTCTTTCCTTCTTCCATCCAGTAGTCCCAGACATTTCCAATTAACTCATGGAGTTCATCATAAGGCTCTTCAACTTTTACAAAAGGAACAAGCAGAGTAGCAATTTGTGCTCCATCGAGAATCGGGGCTTTTGCGCCACAAAATATAGATAGGCCCTTATCTGTGCCAACCCTAAGAGCTCTGGGCATTGTGTTAATGCAGTGCATACATCTGGTGCATTCTCTGTTGTTGATCTCGAGTTTTCCACCTTCATATCGCATGCACCCGGTAGGACAGAGGCCAACAACTTCTTTCTGGATGTCAAACGGACCCCAGTCACGTCCTGAATGGGCTCCTGCGTTTGAAGGAACTTCACCGCCGACATAAGCCTTTACCGCTTTCTGGTCAATACGGATATCATTGCGCCATGTGCCGATAAAGGACAAGTCTGAACGCGCAATGGATGCAACACAGCAGTTAGGGCATCCGTCAAATTTGAATTTAAACTTATATGGAAAAGCCGGACGATGAAGCTCATCCTGATAATGATTGGTCATGAAATGGCACAGTTCCTGGGTATCGTAGCAGGCATATTCACAGCGTGATGTTCCAAGACAGCAGGAAGGAGTTCGCAGGTTGCCACCGGAGCCGCCAAGGTCTGTGTTCATATTGTGGGTTAATTCCCAGAAGATTTCTTCCAACTGGGGTGTTGTTGTGCCGAGAAGAACGATATCACCGGTAGCGCCATGCATGTTGGTCATACCGCTTCCGCGCAGTTCCCAGATATCCATAAGATCATTAAGGAATTTGGTTGTATAGTATTTGCCTGAGGGCTGGTTTACGCGGATGGTGTGGAAATGTGCAACACCCGGGAACATCTGCGGCTGGTCACAGTATCTTCCGATAACACCGCCGCCGTAACCGAATACACCGACGATTCCGCCGTGTTTCCAGTGAGTTCTTCCATCCTTGTAGGAAAGCTCAAGCACTCCCAAGAGGTCCTCACAGATATCCTGGGGTACCTGGTAGTCTAAACCCTTTTCATTCTTTGCCCTTGACGCGGCCTCCTGCTTTATATCGGATATAAAGCTTGGCCACGGACCAGTTTCTAGCTGGTCAATCAAAGGGGTTTTGTGTTTTGCCATAGTCTTACCTCCATTTTTTGTAAAAATTAACCATTCTGACTATAAATGAAATGAAAATTCCTTTCCCCATACGGGACTATCAAGGTCACCTCCTCTCAATTTGCCTTTTAATTCGATGCGGTATTTTATTGATATTCTATTGATTTTATAGCTTTTTTCTTTGGGTTGTATATAGATAACCCATTTAAGTTTATGGATATATAACCAATCTTGTTCTTTGTCAACAAAAAAGGAATATAAGGTATCGCATAGAGAATTTATATTGTTCGAAAATATGTTACAGGCTTTTTACACTTTATATTGAGTTTTTGATTCTAAAAAGTTCTTTATATTGTGTAATTGTATGCAAATAATTTTTAAATAGAAAAGCATTTACAATCGGACCGCAAGCCATAATATTAATAAAAACGCAGTGATTTCAAAATGATAGATTTTTTATTGTACTAAAAACTATATCAACATGATTTATTAAATTTTGTCTTATTACAGAAATTTCAGGAGCCATTGGATTATATGTATTAACTATGGAATTAGATATTTCCAGCAAATCTGTTTTTGCAAAACATGAAATATAATTTATGAAATTAACTGCAATGGTATTAGTTAATTTATTGGAGGATATTTTAGACAAACCTTTTAGAAAACCTTTTAGAGTGCCCTCGACAGCAATATTATCGGACCAAACTATTTCTCCAATTCCATCAAGCCTGTCAAGGCGGTTTCTTATTGAAATATTGAGAAAAAATACAAGCATGGCTTCAAGCGGCAAATAGGCAGCGCTGTTTGTGTTTTGTCCTTCCAGTTCATTTTCATTAGTATTTTTAAACATGGGTGCGTACTGCCTGACTGTAATGAGCCTTATTTCCATCTTGTTTTTTTGAAGTTTTATGACAAAATCTCCTGCAGCGTGATGCCAGGGAAATATTTGTTCAAAAGTCTCAGCATTATAGTAGCATGTCAAAATCATGGCTACCTGGCTGTAAAGTTCCAAAGTTTCATCAGCGGAAAGGAAAAAGTTGCCTTTTTCATGGTCCCATACAACTATTTTTATGCTTGAATCTGTTTTATCTTGTGAAAGATGAAATTCATTAAAACCTTCAAACCACTCTCCCAAAAACATTATAATATCTAACCCTTTATTTTTTAAGTGTATTTCACCGATGTTATATGCTGTTGGAATAAATGAAAATGAAAACTCATTGTTCAGTTTATTTAGAATTTCAAACTCTCTTTTGATATAATTTTTACCTGTACTTGATATGGCAACGTTTAATACAAAAAGGATGCTTGATCCATTAATATGGGCTTCTATCCTTGCTGGATGGTAAAATTCTCCGTGTTTTTCCAGATAGATACGAATTTCTTGTATTGCTTCAGGTTTTATATTTTGATTTAATTGTTGAGAGATTGCAGAAGTAATAGATTTAAATTCGTTTTTTCCCAAAAAAGAGCGGACTGCATAAAAATAGTCTCCATAACTTACAGAAATTCCTTCAACTTTTTGGGACTTTTTCCTTTTCATGGGAAGTGGTTCAGTCCATATATGGCTGTTCTCGTCAATAAGGTTTTTTGTGTATTGAAGATAATACTTGAATAGGGGTTTGGATGGCATTTTAATAAGTCAAATAAGTCAAAAAAAATGCGGCCCAATAATTTCAGTTAGTTACAATGAATATGGGCCGCTTAATTACAAAGACATATGTCTCAGTAGTTAGATGCTTTATCTATGCGTATCAATTTCTTTTAAAATTTCCGGTGCTACCTCGTAACCGAGTTTAATTGCTTTATCGCAATTTTCAACGGCTTTGTCATATTCACCTTTTTCTAAATATGCTATTGCTAAGTTATTGTAGGCAACTGCAAAATTAGGGTCCAGTTCAATAACTTTTAAATTGGCTTTTATGCTCTCATCAATCAAGCCTGACATCAAATAAGCACTTGCCAATGTAGAATGAGCCTGAATAAACTTGCAATTAAAGGAGATAGCTTTTTTAAGGGCTGCTATAGCTTCTTCCGCCTCTCCCCTTTGAAGATGAACAAATCCTATATTGCCATAACCTTCGAAAAATCCAGCCCTTGCCTTTGTTGCCTGTTTGTTGTATTCAAGGCAGCCGTCCAGGTCACCATGCTGCAGGCAGATTCCTCCAAGTTGTACATAAGCTTCGGCGATGTTTGGGCTACAATCTATCGCAGCATGCAGCTCTCTCTCAGCTTCATCAAATTTTCTCTGCCCTATCAGGCCTACTGCAAGGTTATAATGAGATGTTCCGCAATCCGGATTTGAAGCTACGCTGGCCCTTTGCATAGCAATATATTCTTCGACATTTTTTGCTTTTTGCATGATATATTCCTTTATTAAAAATAAGTTTGTAAATTTCTGATAATAATTATCGAATCATTGAGACATTTTTCGGGTTATTGTCAAGCAAAAACAGATTGAAGTCAAGTTCATCTTTCAGATAAAATGGTAAGGGCTTATGCAAACCCGGCCGATTTATTTTTTGCGTGAGCTCTAAGAAAATTAATTTTTTCCTTGACATAATTATATATTTTATACAATTTCTTAATGTTATAGAATTTAGGGGCTTCGCTCCAATTGGAGTATTGGAAGAATGGAACAGTGGAATGATGGGTTTAGAGGAATAAGAAATTAATTTTTTCCCCTTACCCACTATTCCATTATTCCAACATCCCATGTATGTTGTAGCACGCACGAGATGCCGCTAAAAGAGTTATAATGTCAATAGGTTGTAGAAATTTCGAGACGTTCTTTCAGTGGGTAAATTTCTTTTTTTCTTAAATAAGGGGGTCGTTATGATAAAAGGATGTTTTACAGCGCTTATAACGCCATTTAATAATTTTGCCGTTGATTATGAAAATCTTGGCAAACTTGCGGATTTTCAGATAGAAAATGGTATTAAAGGAATTTTGGCTGTTGGTACAACAGGTGAAAGCCCCACTTTAACATGGGATGAACACAACAAAATTATAGAGGATGTTGCAATAAAATCAAAGGGTAAATGCATTTGCATAGCAGGCACAGGAAGCAACAACACCGATGAAACTATTGCAGCAACTAAACACGCTGCTGCTGTTGGCGTTGCTGCTGTATTGCTTGTAGATCCATATTATAATGGCCCAAGCTCTCTTGAAATACGTAAAGAATATATTGGGCAGGTTGCCAGAGCTTTTCCGGATGTTGAGATTATTCCTTATGTAATTCCTGGAAGGACCGGCACGCAACTGTTGCCGGAAGATCTGGCTTTCCTTAACAAGGAGTTTGGAAATGTAAATACAGTAAAAGAGGCAACTGGAAATATAGAAAACATGAAACGCACCAGAGCTTGTTGCGGAGATGATTTTACTATTCTATCAGGTGATGATGGAATGACATATGATATGATGCTTGATCTGCAGATAAAAGCAGCGGGAGTTATTTCAGTTGTTTCAAATATTGCACCAAAAGCTGTTGCTGAAATGGTTAACTTACTTGAGCAGGGTAACCAGACCGAGGCCAAGAAACTGTTATCGGCACTGGGACCGCTATTTAAAATGGTTACCGTTATAACTAAGGAAAAGACGCCTTATGGAGAAGTGGTTTGCAGGGCAAGAAATCCTCTGGGCATAAAGACCCTAATGGCCATTCTTGGCGTTACTTCTGGAGAATGCAGAAAACCTTTGGGGAAAATGACAAAAAATGGTCTAAATAAAGTACTTGAAGCTGCAAAAAAAGTACAGGCTGATAACCCTGAGATATTCCAACCGGCAGCGGATTTTTTTGGTGTAGATATTGAGGCTCGTTTAAATGATCCTTCAAGCTGTGAAGGACTTTTTTATGAAAAATACTAAGGAACGGGGACGAAATACTTTCCCAACTATGCATCACAGCTTCAAGCCATCTTTGCCCGATCTTAAATCCCAAAAATATCAAAATAGCCTGCTATTCTATCAACTTTTGTGCTTTAAGATCGAACGAATCTAACCCAAATCTATGCGCCTACTTGGGGAAGTTATTTCGTCCCCGTTCCTAAAAGCATGGTCGAGTGGTCGAGTAGTCAACCACTCGACCAATTTTCCACTCAACCAATATCAATTAGATTTCTTCTCTTCTTTTATTTTGAAATCACCGGCTTTAAAAAAAAGCCATTTCAGCCACCTGATTCCAAATTCTAACAGAGCAAGTTCATCTTTTTTTATTTTCTCAATAAGTTTCTTTTTGATATCATATCGTTCTAAGAATGTGCTTTCAAAAACAAATTCTCTGAACTTGTCAATATTATAACTGACTAAGAAAAACATTTTCTTGCTTTGTTCTGTGAGCATTACATTTTTTGGAAAAGATCTCTTCCTGACCAGCAGATCCGTCCACCCCGCATTAATTTCATCATGGATGTCAACCCCCTGATCTTTTCGCCATTCGCGTACGGTCCATATTTTTTCTTCTTCAAAGCCAAGACAGTGAGGTTCATGTACAAAAAAATAGAATTCTTTGTCATCGGCTCCTTCTTTGTGGCTCAATGAAGCAACTCCCAAAGGATAATAACGACAGGTAGTTGGTCTGTCTTCATAGATTATGCATCCATCATCCCTTACAAAAGGGCATGATTTTTCTTCATCGTCCATCAGCTTTAAAGTTATAATAGGAAGGTCTGTTTTTTCTAAAAGCTGCGGTTCAGTATAGATTGCCAAGAATTCTTCTGATGAAAGCTGCAGACGATTTTTTAGCCTGATAATATCATAAGGAGTAAGATTAATATTTATACCCCTGCAACATTTGGTAAAACATTTTACACCCTTATGGCATTCAAACTTAAATTTATCATCAGGGCCGAATCTAACAGGTTCGATACCAGCCATATCAGGCTTATCGTTTAACAAATTCATATTTTTTTCCTTTCATGGGTTTAGTATCAAAAAACTTGGACTTTCCTATCTGAATAGAAAAACGATGTCAATAGCTCAGGTTTTGTAAAACTATATGAAACAAGCTATCTATGGGCTGATATATTTTCCAAAAGCTATGTTACAAAAAACTTATTTCTTGATTTAAAGAGGAAATATTTTTATATGTTATAAAATAAAATAAAAACATCAACCTGCAAATTGGATTTAACCTTTTGTTTATATGAAGAATATGTCTTTATCTGAATTTAAGCTCGGACGTTTTTTTTTAGGGTCCCTTCCTTACGGCAAGGATTTGATAGAGTCTGTTGAAGACTTCTGTAAAGAAGCCTCAATCCAGATGGCCGTTTTTTCGGCGATTGGCTCTGTTTCATCCGTTACATTAGGATGTTATGACCAAAAACAGCAGGTTTATGTGACTTTCAGCGAAGAAGCTCCTCTTGAGATCATAGCATGTATTGGTAACGTCTCAGTAAAAGAGGGCAGCCCATTTGTACATGCACACATTGTTTTAAGTGATGAGAAAGGTAAAATTACCGGAGGGCATCTTTTTTCAGAGACAATTATTTTTGCAGGGGAAATCAACCTTCAGGAATTAACAGGAAAGCCTTTTGAGAGAGCTTATGATAATAAAACCGGTCTTATGCTATGGAATTTATCGTTTGTCTGAGGAGGTTTAAATGCAAATAACTATTAAAAGATGCGACAAATTGAAGCAGCGGCCGGATGCTTCCAATCTTGGTTTTGGAACAATATTTACAGACCATATGTTTAATATGGATTACAATCCAGAAGAAGGCTGGCATAATCCACGCATTGAGCCATACGCATCCTTTATAATGGATCCCGCCACAATGGTTCTTCATTATGGCCAGGCCATTTTTGAAGGGCTCAAGGCTTTCAGGACAGAGTCAGGCAATATACAGATTTTTAGACCGAGAGATAATTTTACAAGGCTTAATAAATCTGCACGTGCCTTATGCATTCCTGAGATTGACGAAGATTTTATTTTTTATGCCATGAAGCAGTTGTTAAATATTGAAAAAGACTGGGTGCCTGGTACTCATGATGCTTCCCTTTATATAAGGCCTGCAATTATCGCAACGGACCCGTTTCTGGGCGTCCGCGCTTCTCATACATATCGTTTGTTTATTATCCTTTCACCGGTTGGCGCATATTATAAAGAAGGTTTTAATCCAATTAAAATCTGGGTTACAAAAAACCACGTTAGAGCAGTGCGAGGCGGTGTTGGAAATGTAAAAACAGCCGGAAACTATGCAGCAAGTCTTTATGCCGGCGAAGAAGCCCATAGAAATGGTTATACACAGGTTTTATGGCTAGATGGGGTTGAGCTTAAATATGTGGAAGAAGTAGGATCGATGAACATATTTTTTGTCATAGATGACGAGATTATTACTCCGATGTTAAGCGGAAGCATACTCCCAGGCATTACCAGAGATTCTGTAATTTCCCTTGCAAAAATGTGGAATTTGAAAATTACAGAGAGGAAGATCAGCATTGACGAGTTGATTGATACTCACGAATCAGGCAAGCTTCATGAGATTTTCGGATCAGGCACTGCTGCCATTATTTCACCTGTCGGAGAAATAAGATACGGCAAAAAGATTTTAACCATAGATGACGGTAAAGTTGGTCCTATGGCAAACAAGTTTTATAATGCCATAACAGACATACAGTATGGTATTGCAGAAGATCCTTTTGGATGGATTGAGCCGATATAGATGTTAAGAAAACGGTTCACGGTTCACGCTTTTTTTAATGAATTATGCAACGACTGAAGCATTTTAACCGTGAACTCTGAGAGGGTATTTATTTGAAGACTTCAGGCGAACCAAGATATTTGCAGGCCTTTATATCAAAGATGAAAACAGAAGGTATTCAGCCTATAGTTATTGATACATTTGCATATTATTATGAAAAGGTTGCTGCCGGTGAAAAAGGATTTATTTATGATAAAGATATAAGGCCTCTTGATCCAGATGATATTGAAGACGCAAAGGATGCGTCTAAATATGCAGATGCCGGTGAAAAAGTATTGAAAAATGTTGCTATGATAGTATTGAACGGCGGTCTTGGAACAACTATGGGTTTAACAAAGCCCAAATCTCTAATAAAGGCAAAAAACGATAAAACATTCCTTGAAATAATTTTAGAGAAGGCAGAAAAGTTAAATGTTAAGCTGTGCCTTATGAACAGTTTCAGTACTCATCAGGAAACAATTTCCGCGCTGTCAAAAATTAAGCCATCCATAGCTCCAAGGTTATTCCTTCAGCACAGGTTCCCCAAGATCTTACGGCATGGCTTTGCTCCTGCTGACTGGCCCGGCAACCGACGCCTTGAGTGGAATCCGCCCGGTCACGGAGATGTATATACAGCCTTATTAACCTCAGGAATCCTTCAGCAACTAATTGATGAAGGGATAATATACGCTTTTATTGCAAATTCTGATAATTTGGGCGCTACCATAGATAAATCGCTCCTTGGATTTTTTTCCGAAAAAGGCTTTCCTTTTATGATGGAGGTCTCGGAAAGGATACCCGTTGATTTTAAAGGAGGTCATATGGCCAGAGATAAAAATGGCCATATGATTTTACGTGAAGCAGCTCAGTGCTCGAAAAGGGAACTTGAAAAGTGTAGAGATATAAGTCAGTATAAATATTTCAATACAAACAATATCTGGATAGATTTAAGGTCTTTGAAAAATTTAATTGATAGACACAGGACAGTTAAGCTTCCTATGATTCTGAATCCTAAGAGCTTAGATCCGAGAGATGAATTAAGTCCGCCTGTTTATCAGATAGAAACCGCAATGGGGTCAGCTATCTCAATTATTGAAGGTGCAACAGTAATTAGAGTTCCCAGATCTCGGTTTTTCCCTGTTAAAACGTGCAATGATCTTATGGCTGTTCGTTCTGACTGCTTTTTATTTTCAGAGGATAAAAATTTTATTGTTAACCCGGCCAGGAAACAGAATGGCAAAAATTTTAATATAATAATTGATCTTGATCCGAAATATTACAGTAAAATAGATATGTTTGATAAAAGGTTTGCAAATGGTATTCCTTCTTTAGTTGATTGTGAATCTTTGACTATAATAGGGGATGTTTCTTTTGAAGCAAATGTTAAGATCAGGGGAGATGTCGTAATAAATAACAGGGGCGGGTCCCAGGCAATTATAAAGGAAGGTGCAGTTATAGAGGAAGACATTAACGCTTAAAAATTTTCTTGACAAACTTATTTTAAATAACTAATTTGTAAACTTTATTGGTGGTGATAAATTCCAGTCAACTAATTAAATAGTTTTTTATGATTGATAATCGGCTTATTACCGTGAGACCAGTTCTTTATAGACTATATCTCACTTTAACCATAGAGGATTGGACTAAGATTATATAAATTCTTTTCTAATTTAGAAATCAAAGCTAATATAAATCCCCATATGGTGCAATCCCAGATGCGGGATTTTTTATTTTCAGTTTTTGTAACACCTAAGTTGAGCGATTTTTTGCGAAGAAATGTGCCGAGATCTTGATGCAGCAAGGTTTGCGAAAAGCGTAGGCATACCAATGGATATGTCGAGACTTTTCGCAAGTCCTTGATGCGCAACAGATTGGTGCAGGTCGAGTAAAAAATCGCTCAATTTAGGTGCAATATTATAATTAGGATAAAAGCATTATGGAAAAGACTTCTGAAAAAGTAAGAAACATAGGTATAAGCGCACACATTGATTCAGGTAAAACCACGCTTACAGAAAGGATTCTCTTTTACACCAAACGAATACATGCAATCCATGACGTGAAAGGAAAAGATGGTGTTGGTGCAACAATGGATTCCATGGAGCTTGAAAGGGAGCGCGGCATAACTATAGCTTCAGCGGCAACGTACTGTGAATGGCAGGGCCATGAGATTAATATCATTGATACCCCTGGGCATGTTGATTTTACAATAGAGGTTGAAAGAGCGTTAAAGGTTCTTGATGGCGCGATACTTGTTCTATGTTCTGTAGGCGGTGTCCAGTCACAATCCATTACTGTTGATCAGCAGATGAAGCGGTACAAAGTGCCTTGTCTGGGCTTTATAAACAAATGTGACAGGAGCGGAGCAAACCCTTCACGCGTAATCGACCAGCTAAAGAACAAGCTTGGTCACAATGCGGTTGCCATGCAGATGCCCATTGGGCTTGAGGCGGATTTTGAGGGAGTGGTTGACCTGGTTGCTATGAAAGCCGTTTATTTTGATGGTATAAATGGCGAGACTGTACGTGTTGAAGATATTCCTGAAAGCCTTTTGTCAGAAGCCATTGAAAAGCGGGAAGAACTTATTGATGTTGCTTCTATGTTTTCAGATGAACTAATGGAAGCTGCTCTTGAGGATAAAGTTACCGATGAACTACTTATCTCTGCTGTACGAAAAGCTACAATTGCTCGAAAAATAACTCCGGTCTTCATTGGATCGGCATATAAAAACAAGGGGGTTCAACTGATTCTTGATGCAGTAACAAATTTTTTGCCATGTCCATCAGAGATAGAAAATCATGCCCTTGATATGAATAATAATGAGGCTGAAGTAATTCTTTCCAATGATTCACAAAAACCGCTTGTTGCTTATGCTTTCAAGATAGAAGAAGGACAATTCGGGCAGCTTACCTATGTACGTGTTTATCAGGGAACGCTTGCAAAGGGAGATACAATTTTTAATGTCAGGACCGGAAAAAAGGTAAAAGTTGGCAGACTGGTTCGCATGCATGCAAACCAGATGGAGGATATCGGGAAGATATCTGCCGGATATATAGGGACTCTTTTTGGTATTGATTGTGCTTCAGGCGATACCTTTGTGTCTCGGGGCTTTAATCTTGCCATGACATCCATGTTTATACCTGAACCGGTTATTTCACTTGCCATTATTCCTAAAGATAGTACGGCTGAAGTCAATATGTCCAAAGCCCTGAACCGTTTTTCCAAGGAAGATCCGACATTTAGAACATATGTAAGCGAGGAGACAGGCGATACAATTATTTCAGGGATGGGAGAGCTGCACCTTGAAGTATATGTAGAAAGGATGCGTCGCGAGTACAACGCAGAAGTTACAACCGGTACTCCTACCGTATCTTATAGAGAAACTATTACACGCCTGGCAGAATTCAATTATACACATAGAAAACAAACGGGTGGCGCCGGGCAGTTTGGCCGTGTGGCTGGTTATATGGAGCCGGTTATCGAAGACGAATTTGTATTTGAAAACAAGGTTACCGGTGGATCAATTCCAACACAGTTTATCTCTGCATGTGAAAAGGGATTCAGAAACTGTCTTGCAAAAGGACCTAAAATGCAATTCCCGGTTACCGGTATAAAAGTTGTTATCAATGACGGCCAGTCTCATTCTGTTGATTCATCAGAAATGGCATTCCAGGCCGCTGCCCGTGGAGCTTTTCTGGAAGGTTATGCAAAAGCCAAACCAGTTATACATGAGCCTATTATGAAGGTTGTGGTCGAAACGCCCACCGAATATCAGGGCGCTGCCATGGGCTCTCTTAACCAGAGGCGGGGAATAATTGTTGCTGCTCAGGACGAAGGGTCCATATGTGTTATTGAGGCCCAGGTTCCACTTGCAGAGATGTTTGGTTATTCAACTGTATTGAGATCGTTAACTCAAGGCAAGGCTCAGTTTACCATGGAATTTTTTACATATAAGCAGGTGCCCAGTTCGATTTCCGAGGAGCTGGTCAAAAAGGCTGCAGAAGAAAAGAAGAATGTTGCGTAGCAATTTATAACCTTCCGAGGTATAATTAATGTTTAAACGAAAATTCCCTGAATTACGGTTTTCCTGTCATTGCGAGGGAGGTACGACCGAAGCAATCTCCCTGAAACAAGGGGATTGCTTCGTCGTTCGTTCCTCACGCCTCGCAATGACCGCTCGGAACCAGGGGTTTTTGTTCAGGCATTAATTAAGATGGTATCTGGATGAGAACAGCGACAAGCAACAAGATCATTTACCTTAAAGAAAGGAATTCCAATATGTTAAAAAAGGAGTTAATCTTCCGTAATCCTCTGAGGCTTATGGGCCATGAAACAGAGAATATTCTTCAGCCAGGAGGGTTTGGTGCCGTGCTGGCGCGGGCTGGTTTAGGTAAAACGGCAATCCTTGTGCAGTTGGCTTTAGACGGTCTTCTGAGAAGCAGAAATGTTCTTCATATAAGTTTGGATGATTCAGTAAAAAAAGTTTGTTTGTGGTATGAAGAAGTGTTTCGAAATATTGCGGATCAGTATAACCTTAGTCAGACAGATCAGTTATGGGAGTCCATAGTATCGCACCGGCTTATAATGACATTTAAGGTAGATGGTTTTAGCGTGCCAAAACTTGAGGAAAGGCTAACCGATCTGATAGAGCAGAAAATTTTTTTGCCACAGGCAATTCTTATTGATGGTCTTCCATTTGATAAAGACATGAGAGAATCTCTAGCGGAATTAAAAAAGCTTGCAGAAAGTCATTCCATGCATGTCTGGTTTACAGTCAGGACACACCGCCATGAAGAGCCCTGTCCTAATGGTATGCCGGTTTCTCTTTTAAATGTAACTGATCTTTTTGATATTATTATTCAGCTTCAGCCTGAAGGAAAAGAAATTCATGTTAAAGCGCTAAAGGGAGTACCTGCGGCTTGTGATTATCCCGAATTGCTTCTAGACCCTTCTACTATGTTAGTAAAAGGATAGCCTTGTCAGAAATTTTTTTATAGCTTTTTCAGCCTTTCAAGATTTTCCCTTACAGATGTCATGCCTGGATCCAATGCCAAGGCTTTTTCGTACATCCCGATTGCCGTGTTAAGATCTCCTTTTTCACGGTAATTAGATCCAAGACTGGCATAATCAATAGCAGAAAAAGGATCGATTTCAACAGCCATTTTAAGGTTTTCAATAGACTTATCATAGTCTTTAATCATGAAATAAGAAAAGCCAAGAGTATTATAAATCTCTTTCACATGGCCTGCCGTTTCCTTGGCTTTTTCCAATTCGCCCACGGCCTGCTCATAGTTGCCAAGGTTGTTGAAACATGTTCCCATATAGATCAAAATCCTGATCCGGTCATCATGTTGAGTCTCAGATTGCAAGGCCTTTGAAAATTCTTCCAGAGCTGTGACATAGTCTCCTGTTTCAAAATAACAAAGCCCTTTATAAAAATGGAAAAAATATTGACCTTGGTATCCTAGTTCAACGCTGTTAAAGGCTTTAAGAGCTTGATCGTACTGCCCAATCTTGGTGTATCCAAGGCCAAGTCGGAAATAAATAGGATCGGTTTCTTCAATCGGAGAGAGCTCCAGGGATTGCTTAAAGTTTTTTACGGCCTGAAAATCGTCTTCCGACTCCTGGCGTAACATTCCAAAATGATAGAGCAACGCTCCTGTCTTTTGGTTCGTGTCAAGAGACTTGGGCAAATCTACAGAAGAACCAATCACCTTTTCTCTGCATCCAAGGCAGTCTCTTTTAGATTTGTCTTGTTTATAATAATGGGCCAGGAGTTCTTCCAAACTATGTATCCCATAAATTTTTGCCAGGCTTTCATTTTTGAGAAATGCTTCCATACAACTGTAAACATTACAATTTTGAGCCGAGATAATGAGCGAATCAGGGCAAGGGTCTGTCATGGATAAATCGTTATTCTCTAACTTGTCCAATGAATCATCAATGATATCTTGACAAAATAGATTATAAACAACGTCTGTCATCTTTCTGGAGTTTCCAATGCCATAGTAAACTTTGTCCGTCAAAGACAGAAGCTTTTCATCTTTTGCCAGATTTAAAGTATCTTTGTTCAGGTAAAGGCTGGGCAACAAAAAAGAATTTTTTAGCACATTAAGTAGATCTATAAGTTGGGTCGGCTTGCATTCATCATCTGGAACAAGAACCGGCAGTGATATAAGCCTTGGCAGTTCCTGGTGTATGTAACCTTCCTGGTCAAATTTGTCAGTCGATTGTTTCAGGTATTGATAACATAGCGTTATGCCATTCATGGCTGGTTGCGGGGTAGGATGGACAATATGTACATAGAGCCTGGCAAAAAGGTTTTCGCTGAGAAACTCGTTGATATTTTTCTGGATACGTTCCACCTGGGGCATGCTGTCAGGAAGATTTTCCGATACAAGATAAATATTTGATGTCAGGTTAACATATGAATATAGGAACGATAAAGTCCGCAAAACCCATTCAAGATTTTCATTGTCGTGTTTTCCAAGTATTATATATATTTTATTAAAGGCAGGAATCATTATTTTATTTAGTCCTTTACCCTATTCAGAAACCAATTCGCTATCTTATCACGACACAATTCGTTTCCCACCATCTATTGAATTGGCCTGCCACAGTTGTTGAATCTGGTGTAACTCATTGCGGCCAATGTGGTCGGTTTCGTACTGAGAACCGATGGACAGATATGCCGGGCGGTTGTTGTTCAAGGGGCGTATATTGTAGTCCTCATAGTGTCGAGCCATATGTGTGCCAAAATAGATTTGCAATTGCTGGGAGTTTGTATTGCCCATTATCTTGACCTTGTTTTTCTTCACAAACTCCAGGGTTTTCACCGCATCCTCAAAGGTTTCATAGGGGAGGCCATATATGGTAAAAAGTTCAACTTCTATACCATGCTTCTGGGCAAGTCTGATTGCTTCAGCTACCTTGTCAAGAGTTATATGCTTGCCAAGCCTTGACAGGACACGTTCTGAGGCTGATTCAAGTCCAAAGGCAATGGTTTTTACACCTGCCCTTTTCATCTTTTTCAGCAACTCCGGAGTTACAAGATCTACACGAGTTTGTAACCAGATTTCAGTCTCAATGCCTTCTTGTAAAATTCCATCAAGAATCTCTATAAGCCGTGACGGTTTATAAGAAATATTCGGATCAGCAAACCAAAGACTTTTTATTCCCTTTTTTCTTATCCATCTAATTTCTTCAATGACCCTTTCTACGGAATGGTAGCTTATTTTGTGTTTGAAGGCATGGGGGGTGTAACAGTATATGCAGTGGTGGGGACATCCTCGAGATGTCAGCATAATTGCCTCCCGCATACGCGAATAATCAAAAACGTCATTCAGATATGCTGAGGGATAACGATCTAAATCTGTGTAGCCTTCAAGTTCCGGTGTATCAAGAACAGCATCATTGTCATCTTTGTAACTGACACCGGAAAGATTCAAAAAAGGTGTTCCATTCTCAATAGCTTGCGCAATTCCCAGCAAGGTAATTTCGCCCGGAGAACGGCATATATAATCTACATCGGGTAGCTCTGCAAAAGCAGCCGAGGGCATAAAGGTGGCCTGTGGGCCGCCTATGGCTATTTTAATGTTATTGTCGATCGATTTTATGAATTTGGCGAGTCCTATTATATATAGCATAATTCTCTGATAGGCGGAAAATCCAACCAGAGCAGGTTTAAAGCTGTGTATAATTTCGTGAAAAGCAGAACGCGATAAGGAAGTGTTCTGTCCAATAGACAATATTTTTACACCAAAGCCTTTGGATTTGAGGAAGGAGGCAATGTATCCCAGCGAGATAGGTGTTGTTTCCTGTACAAAAGGGTTTATTTCAATCAGCAGAACATTCATAGAAGAAAGTTTTATAGGAAACAGGCAGGTTGATGTCAAGGTAAAACATGACGGTTCAGGGTTCAGCGTTCACGGTTACAAGAATTTATTACATATTGCGCAGGACATAAGCCAGTATCCCCCCATGTCTGTAATAATTAAGCTCTATTGGAGAGTCGATTCTCGCAATAACCCGGAACTTAGTTCTTTTACTGTCTTTGCCTTGAGCAAAAACAGTAAGCTCTTTCAAAGGTTCAAGCTTATTTTCTATTCCAGCTATTTCATAAGTTTCGGTACCATCCAGGTCCAGGGATTTATGGTTTTCGCCGGGTTTGAACTGGAGAGGCAGAATTCCCATACATATCAGATTGCTTCTGTGTATGCGTTCAAAACTTTCAGCAATTACCGCCTTTATTCCCAAGAGATATGTTCCTTTGGCAGCCCAGTCGCGTGAACTGCCCGTACCGTAATTTTTGCCTGCAATAATCAGCAATGGCGTAGCTTCTTTTTGGTATTGCATTGCAGCTTCATATATTGTCATTTTTTTACCATCTGGCAAAAAAACCGTCCAGCCGCCGTCAATGCCGGGTACAAGCTTATTTTTTAAGCGGATGTTTCCAAAGGTGCCTCTCAGCATTACTTCATGATTTCCGCGGCGCGACCCGAAAGAATTGAATTCAGAGGGAGTTAAACCCTGGTCGATAAGATATGCTCCTGCCGGGCTGTCAACCGGGATTGCGCCCGCAGGTGATATGTGATCGGTTGTTACACTATCGCCCAGTAATGCCAGAATCCTGGCTCCTTTTATATCCTGAAGTTCAGGAATTGTTTTGTTTAGGTCTTTTAAAAAAGGGGGTTCTTTGATGTATGTGGATTTTGGGTCCCAATTAAAAAGCGTTCCTTCAGGAACAGGAAGAGCTTGCCATTGATTTGATCCTTCAAACGCATTTTCATAAGCTTTTTTGTACATTTCCGGACGAACAACTCTTTTCACGGTCTTTTTAATTTCTTCAGTTGATGGCCAGATTTCATGAAGATATACAGGCTTGCCGTCGTTATCCAATGCTATTGGTTCTTTGGCAAAGTCAATGGTAACCTTTCCGGAAATAGCAAAAGCAATAACTAATGGTGGTGAAGCAAGAAAGTTAGCCCTGGTAAGAGGAGAAATTCTTCCTTCAAAATTACGGTTGCCGCTGATGACGGATGCCACCACAAGGTTATGTTTTTTTATTGTGTCTGCAACAGGTTTTGAGAGAGGGCCGCTGTTCCCAATGCATGTGGTGCATCCATATGCCACAAGATGGAACTTTAAAGCCTCAAGATAAGGCATAAGCTCCGCTGCTTTTAGATAATTGATTGCAGCTTTTGATCCCGGAGCAAAACTGGTTTTGACCCATGGTTTTACTGATAGCCCCCGTTCAACGGCTTTTTTAGCCAGGAGCCCGGCGCCGATCAGGACATTTGGATTCGATGTATTGGTACAGCTTGTAATTGATGCAATCACAACTGACCCGTTGCTGAGTGACGATCCGTCAGCTGAAGACGCGTCCTTAAATTCGTTTATGAAAGTTTTTTTAATTTTAGAAAGAGGAATTCTCTCCTGGGGGCGTCTTGGGCCTGCCATGCTCGGCTCTATTTTCCCCATATCAAGTTGGATTGTATCGTTAAAAAGCGGATCTTCCATTGTTTCTGTTCTGAAGATCCCCTGTTCTTTACAATAGCTTTCTATAAGGGTAATAACATTGTCGGGGCGACCGGTTAAACGAAGGTAGTTTATTGTTTCGTCATCCACAGGGAAAAACCCCATTGTTGCACCGTATTCAGGAGCCATATTTGCTATAGTAGCGCGATCTTCCAAGCTTAAGGCATTAACGCCGGGTCCAAAGAATTCGACGAATTTCCCAACCACTCCTTTTTTTCGCAGCAACTCGGTAATTGTAAGTACAAGGTCTGTGGCTGTTGTGCCTTCAGGAAGCTCGCCTGTTAATTGAAAACCTATCACTTGCGGAGTAAGCAGGTAATATGGACTGCCCAGCATAACAGCTTCCGCCTCTATCCCTCCGACGCCCCAGCCAACCACACCAAGTCCATTGATCATAGTTGTATGTGAATCAAGTCCGATTAGAGTATCAGGGAAGGCCATTCTTTGGCCGTTAATGTTTTTTACAAATATAACTCTGGCAAGATATTCCAGGTTTACCTGGTGTATTATACCTGTGGCTGGAGGGACGACGTTGAAATTTTCGAAATTTTTCTGGCCCCATCGCAAAAAGGTATATCGCTCAAAATTACGTTCAAATTCTTTTTCAACATTATATTCAAAAGATTCTTTGGACCCAAAAGAATCAACCTGAACCGAGTGGTCTATTATAAGCTCGACTGGAATAGTTGGATTTATTTTTGTTGGGTTGATTTGTAGGCGTTTTGCAGCTTCGCGCATACCGGCCATGTCAACTAAAGAAGGAACTCCTGTAAAATCCTGCAACAGTATGCGGGCGGGCATAAAGGGCACTTCATGACATACCGAGGCATCAGCATCCCACCTGCCCATATTTTCTATATCGCTTGTTTTTATAATAATTCCGTCTTCATTTCTAACAAGGTTTTCAAGAAGGATTTTTATGCTAAAAGGCAATCGGTCAATTCCAGTAAAACCTGAATCCGCTAATTTGCTGAGACTGAAATAATTAACTTGACCATCTGAAGTGTTTAAAGTGGATTTTGTTCCAAAACTGTTCTTAAGAATAGCCATATAACTCCCCAATATTTTCCCAATTATAGTTATTTTGACCAAAAGCCTTAAAAACATAAAAAAAATAACTTTACAACCTTTTGTTATAAATTAGATTTAGTAACTGGCTTGTCATCTTTTTCATCTTTTTATTCTTGACAAAATTTAGTTATTTGTTTATAAGCTACAACTCAAAGTCTGATTCATATGCCTGAAAGCCTGAAAGCCTGTTTTTCTTATTAATTTGTTGAGTGTTGCCAATTTATTTTAGGTATCATTTTTTATTTAAAAATGCGAAATTAAGATTGGACCTGCAATATGAGGCTGGACAATTTATTAAAGCGAAACAAAGATGCTATTGTAAAAAAATGGCTATCTTTAGCTATTGATGCCTATCCTGCTGACACCTCTAAATTTATAAAGAGCCAGAAAGATCCTTTTGCTAATCCGGTTGGAAATACCTTTTCTAATTTAGGGCCACTTTTTGATGAGCTCCTTAATGAAATGGATTATAAATCCATAACCTCTTATCTTTATCCCATTATCAGGGTCAGAGCTGTTCAGCCCATCCTTTCATCTTCACAATCGATCGGCTTTATCTTGTCGTTAAAAAAAGTTATCAGAGAAAGTTTTAAGAAAGAATTTTCAGATAACGATATTTTAAAAGAGTTATTAGTTTTTGAATTAAAGATCGATGAATTGGCTTTGATTGCCTTTGATGTCTATATGAAATGCAGAGAGCAGGTTTATGAGATAAAGGCAAATGAAGAGAGAAACAGAACATTCCGCGCATTTGAGAGAGCGGGTTTGTTAGCTGAGACTTCGGCAGATGGACCGAGTCTCTGAAGATTCAAATATTACTATGGAGGCTTCAAGCAGCAAGTAAAATTTGAAAGTTGCTGTGAAGCCATAGAGCGAGGTAATGTTAATGAATGAAAAGTACTTGTATTCCCTCATAGCAGTTATTGCTCTTTTTCTGCTTGCCTATGCGGGCGTTGAAGCAGCAGGGCTTCAGTATCTATTCGGGATTATTATCCCTTATCTGGCCATAATTACATTTGTTGTGGGATTTGCAATGCGAATCATGGACTGGGCGAGTTCTCCAGTTCCATTCCGAATTCCTACAACATGCGGCCAGCAGAAGTCACTTCCATGGATCAAACATAATAAAATAGACAACCCGTTTACAGGGGGTGCCGTCGTTATAAGAATGATTCTGGAAATATTATTCTTTCGGTCATTATTCAGGAATACCAAATGCAAAATGAACGAGGGGCCAAGGATTTCCTATGTATGGGAAAAGTGGTTGTGGTTGTTTTCACTGGCATTTCACTATGCATTTCTTACAACGCTGATAAGACATCTGCGTTTTTTCCTTGAGCCCGTTCCTTTTTTGCTTCAAATTCTTGAAAAAGTTGACGGATTTCTCCAGATCGGGCTGCCTGGTGTCCTGATTTCCGGTGTAGTTCTTCTCGCAGCGGTAATATTTTTGCTCCTCAGAAGAATATTAATTCCGCAAATAAGATATTTTTCACTTGCCGCAGACTTCTTCCCCTTATTCCTTATTATCGGTATTGCCGTATCAGGAATAATGATGCGTTATTTTACAAAGGTAAATATCGTTGGCGTTAAAGAGCTGACAATGGGTCTGGTAACATTTCATCCACACATTCCAGAAGGCATTGGTGCTATTTTTTATGTCCATGTATTTTTTGTCAGTGTTCTGCTGGCGTATTTCCCATTCAGTAAGCTGATGCATATGGGAGGAGTATTCCTGAGTCCGACCAGGAATCTTCCAACCAACACCAGAGCTTATAGGCACATAAATCCGTGGAATCCTGAAGTTAAGATACATACATATCAAGCATATGAAGATGATTTTAGGGAGAAAATGATAGAAGCTGGACTCCCAGTGGAAAAGGAGTTGTAATGGCAAACTTAAAACCAGATGAATTAATTGCAAGGATAGATTATACTCCGCCCAGTACAGGGTGGATGGACACCCCTACTGTAATTAGAGCGGGGATGTTTTGTTATGCCGCTAAACCGCCAAGTGTTGAAACACTTGGCCTGCCATACGCAAGAGAGTGGAATCCGCTTGATGATGACTGGAAACTTCCTGCCAACTGGAAGGAGATTGTTCTTGAGGGGCTAAGGGACAGGCTGGAAAGGTTTAGATCATTCAAAGTTTTCATGGACATTTGCGTGCGTTGCGGCGCCTGTGCTGACAAATGCCATTTTTTCATTGGAACAGGCGATCCCAAAAACATGCCTGTTGTTCGAGCCGAACTCTTGAGGTCGGTATACAGGAACGATTTTACTAAAGCCGGTAAAATTCTTGGCAAGCTGGCCGGTGCAAGAGAGCTTACTTTGGATGTCCTGAAAGAGTGGTGGTATTATTTCTTTCAGTGCACTGAATGCCGGAGATGTTCGGTATTCTGTCCTTATGGTATTGATACAGCGGAAATAACAATGATGGCCAGGGAGATATTTAATCTTCTGGGGCTAAACATAGACTGGATTGCAACCCCGGTCTCAAATTGCTACAAAACAGGAAATCACATGGGAATCCAGCCGCATGCATTCAAAGACATGATGGATTTTTTTGTTGATGAAATTGAAGAAGTAACCGGCGTAAGGGTTGAGCCTCAATTCAATAAAAAAGGAGCTGACATTCTTTTTATCACTCCATCCGGTGATGTGTTTGGCGATCCGGGCACCTTTACTGCTATGGGATATATGATACTTCACCATTATTTAAAAGTGAATTACGGGCTTAGTATAACATGGAGTACCTATGCTTCAGAGGGCGGTAACTTCGGCTTTTTTACTTCTAACGAGGTAATGAAAAGGCTGAACGCTAAAATGTATGCAGAAGCCAAGAGACTTGGTGTAAAATGGATACTTGGCGGTGAATGCGGGCATATGTGGCGTGTTATCAATCAGTATATGGCTACGATGAACGGGCCGGCTGATTTCCTTGAGGAACCGGTTAATCCTATAACCGGCACTAAATTTGAGAATGCAAAAGTCACAAAGATGGTACATATTGCTGAATTTACTGCTGACCTTATCAAGCACGGCAAACTTAACCTTGATCCTAAACGTAATGATCATTTAAAGGTTACCTTTCACGATTCCTGCAATACATCAAGGGGAATGGGGATGTTTGATGAACCACGGTATGTAATAAAGAATGTATGTAATAATTTTTATGACATGCCAATAAACTGCATCAGAGAGCAGACCTTCTGTTGCGGCAGTGGATCAGGACTTAACGCAAGTGAAGACATGGAACTGAGATTATCAGGAGGTTTGCCGAGAGCTAACGCAGTAAAATATGTGCATGAAAAACACGGGGTAAATATGCTGGCCTGTGTTTGCGCTATTGACAGGGCAGTGCTTCCACCTCTTATGCAATACTGGGTTCCTGAAGTCGATGTCACCGGTCTTCACGAGATGGTAGCTAATGCCTTGATAATACCTGGAGAAAAGAAAAAAACAGTGAATCTGCGTGGCGAAGATTTACCAGGCATGGAGGATGAAGCTGATGAATGATAAGAACAGGATAACTTTTGGGCTAATTGTTTTTATTGCTATTGTAACATTTCCTTTTTGGTATAATTTGGGAAAAGCATCCTCAGCGCCTGAGCTAAAGCTGTCTGAAAAGGCAAAAGCTGCAAAAGAATGTGTTAAGCCTAAAGAAATTATGAGACAGGAGCATATGCAGATTCTTGACCTGTGGAGAGACACAGTAGTGCGGGATGCAAACAGGGCTTACAAGAGCGGCAGTGGAAAGACATTTGGAATGAGTCTTTCCAGTGGTGAAGAGTCATGTCTGGGATGTCATGAAAGTAAGACCGAGTTTTGTGATAAATGTCATAATTATGCCTCGGTAGCACCTTACTGCTGGACTTGCCACATAGCGCCGGAGGAGAAGAAGCCGGAGGAGAATAAGCCGGAGGAGAATAAGTAATGGAAAACAGCAACAGAAGAAGCTTCTTGAAAGTAGCTGGAATAACAGCTTTAGGGTTAGGGACGAAGCCCGTTCTTGATGTATTTGCTGCATCAGGAGGAAAAGCTGAAGAGCCCAAACCCGAAGTCTATAAAAATGAAAAGGCCCTCATAGCCAAAAGATGGGGAATGGTAATAGATACCAGGAAATTTCACTCAAAAGAAGATCTTGAACCGATGATTGAGGCCTGCCATAAAACTCATAATGTTCCCAATCTTACAGAGCCAAGACATAAGATCATGTGGCTCTGGGAGGATGAGTACAAGCATGTCTTTACTCACATGGAACATGAGTTAATTAATGACAGAATTAAACATCTGCCGTTCCTGGTATTATGTAATCATTGTGAGAAACCTGGGTGTGTCAGAGCATGTCCTACTAAAGCTACGTTTAAAAGGGATGACGGGATTGTTTTGATGGACTTTCACAGGTGTATTGGATGCAGATTTTGCATGGCGGCGTGTCCGTATGGATCGAGAAGTTTTAACTTCAGAGATCCCCGTCCTTTCATCAAAGAGGAAAACAAGGAATTCCCAACAAGGATGAAGGGTGTTGTGGAAAAGTGCAATTTCTGTGCTGAGAGACTGGCTGTCGGTAAAATGCCTGCCTGTGTTGAGGCATCAAATGGAGCGATGGTGGTCGGTGATCTTGAAGATCCCGAGTCAGAAGTAAGAGAATTGTTAAGATCAAATTACACTATTCGACGTAAACCAGATCTCGGTGCTGGGCCGTCTGTTTACTACATAGTATGATGAGGTGGTTTTATGCTTGAATTAGCGCTTAAAGGAGACAGGAAATACTGGGGATTGGTAATCGTATTGCTTACTTTTATGGGTGTAGGCTTTGCTGTTTACCTGAAGCAGCTTGATTTCGGATTGGGAATAACAGGCATGAGCAGAGATGTTTCCTGGGGTTTTTACATCGCTCAGTTTACATTTCTTGTCGGTGTGGCTGCTGGTGGTGTTATGGTGGTTCTGCCCAGATATCTGCACGATTATAAGGCATTCGGCAGAATTACGATTCTGGGAGAGTTTTTGGCCATTGCTGCAGTTACAATGTGTATATTGTTTATTATTGTAGATCTTGGGCAGCCGATGCGGATATTTAATGTTATGCTATACCCCACACCAAATTCCGTCCTTTTCTGGGATATGATCGTATTAAATGTGTACCTTTTGTTAAATATAGTTATCGGCTGGAATGTTCTTGAGGCTGAACGAAACAATGTCCATTATGCGCCGTGGGTGAAACCATTGATAATTACATCGATCATATGGGCTCCAGCCATACATACAGTTACGGCGTTTCTTTACTGTGGTTTGCCTGGAAGAGGATTCTGGCTTACCGCAATTCTTGCACCAAGATTTCTTGCCTCGGCTTTTGCTGCCGGTCCTGCATTGTTAATTTTGTTGTGCCTTATAATCAGAAAGTTTACTAAGTTTGATCCAGGAAGAGAGCAGATTCAATCTTTGGCCAAGATAGTTACTTACGCCATAATTATAAATGTATTTTTCCTTCTCTGTGAAGTATTTGTGGTATTTTACAGTAGAATACCGAGTCATATGTCTCACCTTCAATATCTTTTTGTCGGGTTTCATGGATATCATGCGCTAGTCCCATGGATGTGGACATCAATGGCTCTTATGGTTACAAGCATTGTTTTACTGGTAATCCCTGCTGCAAGAAAGCATGAGGGTGTACTTGCCTTTGCTTGCGCAATATTATTTATCGGTACATGGATTGATAAGGGCATGGGTATGATTTCAGGCGGTTTTGTACCCAACCCGCTTCATCGTGTTACTGAATATATGCCTACGCTGCCTGAAATCCTTATCACCCTTGGCGTATGGGCAACCGGATTTTTTGTATTAACAATTCTATTCAAGGTCGCTGTGGGCGTTAAGGAAGAAGTCTCAGGTGTAAAAGATACTTGTGAGAGTTGTTGAGCTTAATAAGTAGATATTAATAATAACTAAAAAATAAAGGGTTTATCCAGTAAAATTGGATAAGCCCTTTTGCTTTTTATACGAGACGAGATTTGCCGCAAAAGACATATAATCCGGATTTTTCGGCAAGGCATGCTATTGTAATGTTTAGCTGTGATGCAAGCTTAACAGCATTGGATGTGGGACGTGATATCGCAAGAATCACTGGGATACCGGCTCTTGCGGCTTTTTGGACAAGTTCGCAGCTTATTCGCGAAGAAAGAATTAAAAGAGAGGCTTTGCAGAGCGTGTCGTCTAAAAAGAGCTTGCCTATTGATTTGTCAAGGGCATTATGCCTGCCAACGTCTTCGGAAACAGATAATAGTTCAAAATCAGAGTTATAAAGAGCGGCCGCGTGAGATGAGCGTGTGATTTTTCGTAAAGGCTGAATTAAGGAAAGATTTTCAAGGCAGTTTAAAGCATTCCTGAAATCTAATTTAATATCATCTTTTTTTACAGGGTAAAATTTCTGGTAGTGATTTCCGATTATTTGTGAATAGCTAATATTAAATTCCTTTTGGGATGATAAAGAAAATTTCTCAAGCATTTGAATAATTTCACTTCTTCTTGATTTATTTAGTGAAACACTAATTTCATTTGCATCCGATTGATCTGAAAAAGACATCGATTCAATATCTTGCGGGTTATCCACAATACCTTCGGACAGACAAAAACCAGCGGCTATCGGCAGTTCGTCGCCAGGAGTTCGCATTATAATAGAATATAATCTGTCCTGTATAATTATTTTAAGAGGTTCTTCACTAATTAGCTTGTGAGGGGAAGAAGAGACGCTGTTTTTATCCATATAGACTGCTGAATGTTTTAAAAAATTATCCAAAATCTACCACCTTTTTATGAAACTCGAGTGCATATAAATAAATAATAAATAAGGTTCACGGTTAAACAGCAATGAAGAAATTAAGGCAATCAACCGTGAACCTAACAACATTAGTAGTTACCATGCTTTAATCATTAAAGAATGCATTTAAAAAAACCTTGAACCTTGAACCTTTGAACCCGTGAACTGTTACGTTTATATTTACTGTTAAATCAAAATGCAAATATATCTTGACAAAAATTATGAATAGAATAGATATTAATACTTTTAATTTTGAATATTATTGTAGTTTATCAGGGAGGATAATTTTATGTACGCTGTAGTTTCTTCAGGCGGAAAACAATATAAAGTTCAGAAAGGTGAAATCCTAAGAGTCGAAAAGATCTCAGGGGATATTGGTGCTCCTGTTGCATTTGACAAAGTCCTAATGTTTTCAGACGGTGAAAATGTTAACATAGGGCAGCCTGTTCTTGAAAATGTTTCAGTTAATGGTCATATAGTTGAACAGGATAAAGCAAAAAAAATTATTGTTTTCAAGTATAAAAAACGCAAAAGATATCGCAGAACACAGGGACATCGTCAGCAGTATACTGCTGTCAAAATTGATAATATAGCACAAAACAGTTAGTATTATTGTAACTACTCAGATTCAGAGTTCACGGTTCAAGGTTAAAAGCCGACTAATCCTGAACCGTGAACCTAACAACCTGAGCAGTTATGGTTTATTTTATATTAAGGAGTTGTAGCAATGGCACATAAAAAAGCAGGCGGCAGTTCAAAGAATGGCCGAGACAGTAATGGGCAGAGGCGAGGTGTAAAACGATTCGGCGGAGAAAGTGTGAGGGCCGGCAGCATATTGGTACGCCAATTGGGCACTAAAATACATCCGGGAGAGAACGTTGGATTAGGAAGAGATTATACCCTGTTTGCTAAAATAGATGGTCTTGTTGCTTATGAGCGAATGGGACGTTCTCGTAAAAAGGTAAGTGTTTATACAGAGTGAAATTTATTGATGAGGCTATTATTACCGTTCAGTCCGGCGATGGCGGCAGAGGGTGTGTTAGTTTCAGGCGTGAAAAATCTATCCCGCGGGGAGGGCCGGACGGCGGAGATGGAGGTAAAGGTGGAGATGTAATTTTAGAGGCATCATCTCAAAAACGCACACTTTATTTTTTTAGATATAGAAAAAATTTTAAAGCAAAAAATGGTGCTGGTGGTCAAGGCAAATGCAAGGCAGGCAAATATGGCGATGACCTTGTTATAGAAATTCCTCCAGGAACCGTGATTAGCGATGCCGATACCGGACAAGTAATCAAAGATTTTGCAAAACCCGGTGAGAAATATATAATAGCTAAAGGCGGCAGAGGAGGACAGGGTAACACTCGTTTTAAAACATCAACAAACCGTGCGCCTCGTTTTGCTCAGCCAGGCGAATCAGGTGAAATATTAAAACTTAAAGTAGATCTCAAACTTATTGCCGATGTTGGTATAATCGGTCTTCCCAATGCCGGTAAATCCACCCTTATCAGCGCAATTTCTTCAGCACATCCCAAAATAGGAAATTATCCCTTTACAACTCTTGTCCCAAATCTCGGCGTTGTTAAAACAGACTGGGGAGAGCCCTTTGTAGTGGCAGATATTCCAGGTTTGATTGAAGGTGCACATAAAGGCGCCGGGCTTGGTATAAGCTTTCTGCGCCACATAGAAAGAACACGTATTCTTATTCATTTGATAGATTCGTCATCAATTGATCCGGCAGACCCACTTAAATCATATAAAACTGTAAATAATGAACTGGAAATGTACAATAAGGAGCTTGCAAAAAAATCTCAAATAGTTGTTCTTAACAAGATTGATATGCCTGATGCTAAAAAGGCTGTTGATATTTTTCAAGCTTTCGCTAAGGATATCAAAATCATATTAATTTCGGCTTTAACCGGAGAAGGAATTGATAGTTTAAAATCAAGACTTGTTCAATCCTTGGATAATTTAGATGAATGATAAAAGAAAAATATGTTTTGAATGCGCAAAACGCATAGTCGTAAAGGTAGGCAGCGGCGTTCTTACAGAAGATAATGGATTAAATTTAAAGGCTCTTAGATCAATCAGCAGACAGATTTGCCAGCTTGCCGACAGTGGATTAGAGATAATTTTGGTATCATCCGGTGCAATGGCTTCAGGTATAAAAAAAATAGGACTTTCTAAAAGACCGGATGAAATTCCCAAAAGACAGGCTGTTGCGGCTGTCGGTCAGGCCGGACTAATCATGGAATACGAAAAAGCTTTTGAGCATTATAATAAAAAGGTTGCACAAATACTTCTTACAAGTGACGATCTTGTTAATCGTAAAAGATACTTAAATGCACGCAACACTCTTTGCACTCTATTGTCATGGAAGGTTATTCCAATCATAAATGAAAACGATACAGTTGCGGTTGAAGAGATAAAGTTCGGGGACAATGATAACCTTTCTGCAATGATAACCCTGCTTATGGATGCAGATATTCTTATTAATCTTACTGATATTGATGGCCTTTACAACAAGGATCCGCGCAAGAATCAGGATGCTGAACTTATTTCAGTAGTTACGACAATTAAAAAAGATATTGAAAAGTACGCAAGCGATATTCCTGGTGCTCTGGGAACCGGCGGCATGCTCAGCAAGATAATAGCAGCAAAAAAGGTTACTGCCGCAGGCATACCTATGTTAATAGCCGGGGGTGAAAAGCCCGATATTCTAATAAAGCTATTTTCCGGTGAAGAGCATGGTACTTTTTTTATTCCGAAAAAAGAAAAACTGGCGAACCGTAAATGCTGGATAGCTTTTACATTAAAACCCAAAGGAATTATCGGGATTGATGATGGAGCTGCGGCTGCTATCCTTAAAAGAGGGAAGAGCCTTCTTCCGAGCGGTATTGTAAAAGTAGAGGGAGAATTTAGCGTTGGCGCTGCAGTTGAATTCAGAAGAGAAAACAATGATGAGATCTTGGGGACAGGTCTTGTAAATTACAGTTCTTCCGATATACGAAAGATAATGGGCCTCAAGTCCGGTAAGATAAAAGAATATCTTGGGTATAAGCCTTATGATGAGGTCATACATAGAGATAACTTAGCAATAACATGTGACCTGAAGCCTGCATAAAACCGTTTACGGTTATCGGTTTACAGTTTACAGTTGATCAAAACATAAACCAACATGTGAAAGTTAAGGCGTTCGGAAAAAACCGTGAACCGTGAACCGTGAACCGTTCAAGGAGGAATCAGATGTCTGTTGAGTCAACAATTGTTGAGATGGCAAAAGCTGCAAGAAGTGCTTCCATTGAGATGGCAAGATGTCCTTCAAATAATAAAAACGAGGCGCTTATAAGGATAGCTGATAATATTGAAAAAGAAGCTGCATATATAAAGGCGGAAAATGAAAAGGATCTTTTACGTGCCAAAGAGATGGGGCTTTCCGATGCAATGATTGATCGGCTCACGGTAAAGGATTCAACAATTAAATCCATGGCAGATGGACTAAGAGAGGTGGTCCAGATCCCGGACCCAGTGGGCTCAATGAGCAATACATGGCTTAGGCCTAATGGATTAGAAGTATCACGTATGCGTATACCTCTTGGAGTCATTGGCATTATTTATGAGTCAAGACCGAATGTAACTGTAGATGCTGCCGGTCTTTGTTTAAAAGCAGGGAATGCTGTGATACTTCGTGGAGGTTCTGAAGCTCTTCATTCTAATCAGGCTTTATCTGCTATAATAAGTAATGCCCTTAAAGAATCCGGACTTCCTGAGGGAGCAGCGCAAGTTGTTCCTATAAGGGACAGAGAAGCTGTTAATATTCTTTTAAAACAGGACGAATTTATTGATCTTATTATTCCTCGAGGCGGTGAGGGGCTAATACGTTTTGTGGTAGAGAACTCGAAAATACCAGTCTTAAAACACTACAAGGGTGTATGCCATGTATATGTTGATGAGGGGGCGGATCTTGCAATGGCCGAGGATATTTGTTTTAATGCAAAAGTCCAGCGTCCGGGTGTTTGCAATGCTATGGAAACAATGCTTGTCCACAAGTCTGTAGCTGAGAATTTTCTGCCGGCCATGGGAAAACGTTTTGTTCAGGCAGGCGTTGAAATCAGGGGCTGTCCTGAAACATGCCGAATCTTAACAGAAGCAGCAAATGCCGTGGAAGAAGACTGGCCGGCGGAATTCCTTGATCTCATCCTTGCTGTAAAAGTTGTGGAAGATATGAAAGAAGCTATTACGCACATATCAAGATATAGTTCCAGCCATACAGAAGCAATTGTTACTTCAGATTATAATAGAGCGAGGCGATTTGTCCGCGAGGTGGATTCTTCAGTCGTTCTTGTCAATGCTTCTACTCGTTTTAACGATGGTGGGCAGCTTGGGCTCGGAGCTGAAATAGGCATAAGTACCTCAAAACTTCATGCCTTTGGGCCTATGGGTGTTAATGAACTAACAACAACCAAGTTTGTTGTTTTTGGTAATGGACAGATAAGAATATAGGTAATAGTTCACAGTTCACGGTTCACGGCCTAAACGCCTGAGTAGTTGCCATGCTTCGATCATTACAAAATTCACTAAAAAAACCGTGAACCGTGAACCGTGAACTGTGGACCGTTACATAAGAGGTCTGTTTTTTGGAACATATAGGGCTGTTTGGAGGGACTTTTAACCCGATTCACGTAGGGCATCTTAGAGCTATTCAGGATGTGCAAAATCGTTTTGCCTTGGATAAATGCTATCTGATTCCAGCAGCTCTTCCTCCCCACAAGGAGCCGGGTGATGTGGTTGATGCAAAATATCGCCTTGAGATGATTCGGCTTGCTGTCTCAGAGTATTCTGATCGTTTAAATTCAGTTATTATCTCCGATGTTGAGCTAAAGCGTTCAGGCCCATCATATACTGTTGATACTGTTAACCACTTTAAATCCATTCTGCCATATAATTCCAGGCTTTACTTTATACTTGGCATTGACGCCTTCCTTGAAATAGATACCTGGAAATCCTACTCAGATCTTTTTTATCTTACAGCTTTTATTGTTATGGCGCGGCCGAGAGGTGTAGATACTGAGGGATCGTTTAAATGGAAAGTTCTTGAAGATTATATTAAGGGAAAAATATCCGGCAGCTATAAATTTTCCATTTCCCGATCATGTTTTATTCATGACGAAAAGCAGACAATTTTTTTTGTTGATATAGATTCAGTTGACATTTCATCAACTCAAATTCGCAATCTTATTAAAAAAGGCAGACCCATTAAACTTTTCGTTCCTAAGAAAGTAGAAGACTTTATAATCAGCAAAGGACTTTATGTATGATTTGTAACCATGATCCTTCTCTCGATGTTTATATTAAAGCGGCCTTGAACAAAAAGGTTATAGGGCTGGTTGCCCTTGATGTTCGGGGGCTGACTTCTATTGCGGATTATTTTATAATTTGCAGCGGGCTTTCTAATCGTCAGGTTGGAGCGGTTGCTGAATATATTCAGATAGATCTGAAGAAGAATGGAATAAAACCACTTAGCATTGAGGGTCAACAAGAAGGGCACTGGGTCGTTATGGATTACGGCCATGTTATTATTCATATTTTTTATGAACCAATACGTACTTTATATGATCTCGAAGGCCTCTGGATAGATGCGAAAAGGATAGTTGACTATAATGAGTAATACAAAATTTTGTATGCTTATTATCCTGGATGGATGGGGAATTAGTTCTAATAGCGAAGGCAATGCTGTTATGCTGGCCAAAACTCCTTATCTTGACAGGCTTGAGAAAGAATATCCACACACCAGCCTTTTGTGTTCAGGGGAAGCTGTGGGACTTCCAGAAGGAATTATGGGAAATTCCGAGGTCGGGCATCTTAATATCGGAGCTGGAAGGGTGGTATATCAGGATCTTCTAAGAATAGACAAATCAATAAGATGCGGAGAATTTTTTGAAAATCATGTTTTAAAGTCTGTAATATCAAAAGTTAAAGCAAATGATTCTGCATTGCATTTGATGGGACTTGTTTCAGATGGCGGCGTTCACAGCCATCTCAGCCATTTACTGGCTTTGCTGGACATGGCAAAGAAAGAAGATATCAAAAATGTTTACATCCATGCCATACTTGATGGTCGGGATACTCCTCCTGACAGCGGAGCTGATTACATAAAAACCTTACAGAATTATATAAATAAAATCGGCTTTGGGACCATTGTTAGCATTTGCGGTCGATATTATGCAATGGATCGCGATAAAAGATGGGACCGCATTGAAAAGGCCTATCGTCTATATACGTTAGGTGAAGGTGTTAAGGAAAAGAATTCCGTTGAAGCTGTAAAAAATGCATACAGCCGGAATGAAACCGATGAATTCATACAACCGGTTATTATTACAGATGAACGCGGGAAGCCGCTTAGAACTGTTCAGGAAAATGATGGTATCATCTTTTTTAATTTTCGGGCAGACCGTGCGCGGCAAATTATACAGGCGTTTACAGATCCGGAATTTACATTTTTCAATAGAACTTCCTTGTCCAAGCTTTGTGATTTTGTGTGTATGACGATTTACGATGAAAAATTTCCACTTCCAGTTGCTTTTCCTCCAATTCATATGGATGGAATACTTGGTGAAGTTATAAGTAAAAATAATTTAAAACAGCTCAGAATAGCTGAAACAGAAAAATATGCTCATGTAACTTACTTTTTTAATGGCGGTGAAGAAAAGGCTTTTCATCTTGAAGACAGATGTTTGATACCATCACCGCGCGAAGTTCCAACATATGATCTAAAACCGGAAATGAGCGCTTTTGAAGTAACAGAAGAAGTTATTTCCCGTTTGCAGTCAAAAAATTATGATATTATTATTCTTAACTTTGCCAATATGGATATGGTGGGACATACAGGAGTTCTTGAAGCTGCAATCAAAGCCTGCGAAACAGTTGATAAATGTGTGGAAAGAGTTGTGAGCCAGGCAAAGGCCCAGGGAGGTACGGTATTAATTACCGCCGATCACGGAAATGCAGAAAAGATGATTGAAACCAATGGACATATACATACAGCCCATACACTCAACCCTGTTCCATTTATACTGGTCGATGACGAACGAAAAAATATAAATCTAAGACCAGATGGCGTATTGGGAGATATCGCCCCTACCATTCTTCATATCATGAATATCGACAAGCCTGAACAGATGACAGGAAGCTCTTTGATCAAAAGTTAATCCTGACGGCTTCTTAAAAAGTCCATTTTATTTTTCCATTGTAGGGGAAGGCTGGTGATGCATGGCGGCAGGAATAAACAAAATGGATAAGCAGTTTGAGAGAATAAAAGAGATTTTAGGAAAAGATTGTGAGCGTAACAGCCAAAACGCAATCAGGTATCTGACATATCTAAGAAAAACAGTGAAAACACCTTGCCTCCTTACGGGCATAGAGGACTTCCTATGGGAAGAACCATACGTGCTTGGCGGATGGGATAATCGTGAATATCAAGAATTAAAAAAGAATAATCCATCTTTTACGGATCAATTCGAATTATTAGAATTGCTGCCTCCAAATTCAGGAGATGATGATATTATCGCTAAAGTCAAAAGAATCTCTGACCAAAAGATTTTTGAAATAGGACTTTCATGGTTGGAGTGTGCTGATTTTATGGATGTAAATTACCAATTTATACATGATTATGCTGTATGGCATACAAATTATTGAATTTATATACCGAACATCTGTATCCACTTGGAGAACTTGGGCCAATCCACCTTTGTTGAAAACTATCCGACTAAAAATTGAAAGAGACTTCCAATGAGTAACGAACCGGAAAAAATTATTTATACAATGACGAAAGTCAGCAAGGCATACCATAACAAACCTGTGCTAAAAGACATATCCCTTTCCTATTTTCTTGGTGCCAAAATTGGCGTCTTAGGATTAAATGCCGCGGGGAAAAGTTCTCTTTTACGTATTATGGCAGGTGTTGATCAGGAATATGACGGACAAGCCGTACTTTCCCCGGGGTACACTTTAGGGTTTCTTGAGCAGGAACCTTTGCTTGATTCAGATAAAACCGTAAAAGCTGTAGTTGAAGAAGGCCTGCTGGAGGTTGTAAATCTTGTTGAGGAATACAATAAAATCAGTGAAAAATTTGCTGAGCCCATGTCTGACGATGAAATGAATCAACTTGTTGAGCGCCAGGGCGAATTGCAGGAAAAAATTGATCATCTTGATGCCTGGGATATTGACGCGCGTTTAGAAATGGCAATGGATGCGCTGCGCTGCCCTCCGGGAGATACTCCAATTAATGTTATTTCCGGTGGTGAAAAAAGACGCGTGGCTTTATGCAGACTTTTATTGCAGAAGCCGGATATCCTGCTATTGGATGAACCGACAAATCATCTGGATGCCGAAACTGTCGCCTGGCTCGAACATCATCTTCAGCAGTATAAAGGTACGGTGATTGCTGTCACGCATGATCGTTATTTTTTGGATAACGTGGCGGGTTGGATTTTAGAGCTCGATCGAGGACACGGCATCCCGTGGAAAGGCAACTATTCTTCATGGCTTGAACAGAAACAATTACAGCTTAACCAGGAAGAAAAATCAGAATCAAAACGGCAGAAGACCTTGCAGCGGGAATTGGAATGGATCAACATGTCACCAAAAGGCCGCCAGGCAAAGGGAAAGGCACGCATTAATGCTTATGAAACACTCTTAAGCCAGAATTATGAAAAAGGGGCCAAAGATCTTGAAATATATATTCCACCAGGACCACGTCTTGGAAAGGTAGTTATTCAAGCAGAAAATCTGAGCAAAGCATATGGCGATCGTCTTCTCTTTGAGGGAATGACATTTGCTTTACCTGCGGGAGGTATTGTCGGCGTTGTTGGTCCTAACGGCGCAGGCAAAACAACACTCTTTAAAATTATAACTGGTTTGGAAAAACCTGATTCCGGGATCATTAAGATCGGGGACACTGTTAAACTCGCTTGCGTTGATCAGGAACGCGATATTCTTAAACCCGACAAGACAGTATGGGAAGTGATTTCCGGGGGCATGGAGATGGTTGAGCTTGGGAAAATAGAAGTGAACTCAAGGGCCTATGTTGCCCGTTTTAATTTTTCGGGATCAGACCAGCAGAAAAAAGTAAGCATGATTTCAGGCGGCGAGCGTAATAAAGTCCATCTTGCGTGTATGCTCAAAGAGGGCGCCAATGTGTTGCTTTTAGACGAACCTACAAATGATCTTGATTTGAATACAATGCGTGCCCTTGAAGAAGCGTTGGAACATTTTGGAGGCTGTGCGGTTATTATCACTCATGATCGCTGGTTTCTCGATCGCATCGCCACCCATATTCTTGCTTTTGAGGGAGACAGTACTGTCATGTGGTTTGAAGGCAATTATTCAGATTATGAAGCGGACAGAAAAAAGAGGCTTGGAACGGCCGCTAAACAGCCCCATCGGATCAAATACAGACATTTGACAAGAGGATAAAGGGCGCATTGGTATTCGCTTTTTTCAGCTTACCTCATACGCTCCGGTCACCTTTTATGACTTTATCATTTATGTCTCTACCTGTTATCCCGAAACTGAAGCTTACCGACAGAGGATTATTCGACGTAGAAAAATTTGAATATCAAGACCTTTGAATTCAGGAATACATCGTTGCCCGGCACTCACAGGGTAGCGTGGGGTCTCAGGCATAATGCTATCGCAGGACTTGGTTTATTCTTCTGCTTTTTCCGGTTCGGAATAATAACCTTCGGGCCACGAACGGCCAAAGCCCCAGCGAAACGGGGTCGGCAACCAGCCGTGGCCGGTGATTCTAACTCCAATATACATAAATATCGGCAGGATAGTATGACCCTTCTCAGATATACATTTCATTAATCTTAGATCTGATTCTTTCCTTTCCTGAGGTGTTCCGCCCCACCAGTAGTCTTTATCATGGTTATAGCAACAGTCGTAATAGTCCCAATCCGGCCAGCATGAACACCCGTCGCTGGCAAAAGGCTTTTCAGGAGGTTCCGTGGGTTTTGAGGGAAAGGAACAGCCAGATATTATTACAAGCAATAGTGATGTGATAACAAGAAGTCTCATAGTAACCCGCTTTTCTGCCTCTAAGTGTATAAAAATCCATAATAGCCAAAATTTAATAATAAGCTTTGTTTGATAAGGTTTGATTAAACCAATATTTTTCTACCAATTTTATATAGCTATGATATAATTACTTATATTTCAAGGAAATTAAACACTGTTATCAAAACCGCAAAATCACAAATGAAAAATGACCGAATAAAAAAATTAGAATCACTTTTACCAGAGGCTCTTTGTGCTGACAGGCAGGCTGTAAGGCGTGAAATTCTACGCATAAAATACTCTAAAACAAAAACTTTGACTGATAACGATGTAAAAGGGGAATTTCTCAGGCTTGAAAAACAGCTTCATGCCTCTATCAAAAAAAAGTCATGGAGAAAACAAAACCCGCCCAGGCTAACCTATAATCCTGATCTTCCAATTACCGACAAGAAGGATGAAATAATTGATTCAATTTCAAAAAACCAGGTATTAATAATTTCCGGCGAGACAGGTTCAGGCAAGACTACCCAGATACCAAAGTTCTGCATTGCAGCAGGAAGAGGTGTGGACGGCAAGATTGGATGCACCCAGCCCAGAAGGATCGCTGCCACAACTGTTGCCACGCGCATAGCAGAAGAACTCGGAGAAGAGCTTGGCAGGTCTGTGGGTTACAAAATAAGGTTCAAGGATGAAACCGGCGATGATGCATTTATAAAGATTATGACTGACGGCATACTTCTTGCCGAAACACGGAACGATAAATATCTGAACGAATACGACACAATAATAGTGGACGAGGCGCATGAAAGAAGCCTTAATATTGATTTTATTTTAGGCATTTTAAAGACCCTTTTAAAGAAAAGGAAAGATCTTAAAGTAATAATAACATCCGCAACCATTGATACGGAAAAGTTTTCAAAAGCATTTGATAATGCCCCTGTTATAGAAGTATCAGGACGTATGTACCCGGTTGATGTGCAATATTTTACTATGGAACAGGAACCTGAAGGCAGTGATGAACGGACACATGTTGAGATGGCGGCATTTGCTGTTGACAAATTACAGAAAAAAAGTCCCTACGGCGATATTATTGTATTTATGCCCACAGAGCAGGATATCCGTGAAACCTGCGAGATCCTGGAAGGAAGAAACTATAAGAGTGTGATTGTTCTTCCGCTGTATGCAAGACTTTCATCCCCAGAGCAGTCAAAAGTCTTTTCACGCCAGGTTGGCAGAAAGATCATTGTTGCAACAAATATTGCCGAAACTTCAATAACAATACCGGGTATAAAATATGTGATAGATACGGGGCTTGCGCGTATTTCACGTTATACTCCCAGATCAAGGACCACCTCTCTCCCTGTTGTTCCCATATCCAGAAGCAGCGCTGACCAGAGAAAAGGCAGATGTGGACGGGTTGAAAACGGGATTTGTATAAGATTGTTTCCTGAACAGGATTTTTTGTCCCGTTCTCTTTTTACACCTCCGGAAATCTTAAGGGCAAATCTTGCTGAAGTTATTTTGAGAATGATTGCCTTAAAACTTGGAGATATAGAAAATTTTCCCTTTATAGACAGACCGGCCGCAAGCAGTATACGCGACGGATTTGATCTTCTATTAGAACTGGGAGCTATCAAACCCGTAAAAAGAAGTAAGGAATCAAGGAGCAAAAATTTTTTTCTTACTGAAAAAGGCAGGCTTATGGCCCAAATGCCGGTCGATCCAAAACTTTCCAGGATGCTTATTGAAGCAAACCAGGAGGGATGCTTAAATGAAATAGCCGTTATCGCCTCTGCCCTGAGTATTCAGGACCCTCGTGAAAGACCTGTCGAGAAAACTCAGGAAGCCGACCAGACACACGCACTCTTTAGAGATCCTTCGTCTGACTTTATTACTCTTCTTAATATCTGGAAAAGATATCATGATACCTGGCAACAGGAAAAAAGCACAAACAGAATGAAGAAATTTTGTAAAAAGCATTATCTTTCCTTTAAAAGGATAAGGGAATGGCGTGATATCCATGCACAGATTTTCGCTATACTTCAGGAATCCGGGATCAATAGTCAGAAGTCAGAGGACAGAGATCAGAAGTCAGAGGTCAGAGGACAGAAGTCAGAGGTCAGAGGACAGAGGGCAGGTAAGCTAAATAATTCAGAACAGGAATTTTATAGCAAACAATACGAAGCGATCCATAAATCCATATTGAGCGGTTTTTTATCTAACATTGCCGTAAAAAAGGAAAAGAACATCTTTCAGGCTGCAAAAGGTAAAGAGGTGATGATATTCCCTGGTTCAGGGCTTTTCAACAAAGCAAAAGCATGGATAGTTGCTGCTGAAATGGTGGAGACATCCAGGCTTTTTGCCAGAACGGTTGCCAATATCGACAGCAACTGGTTTGAGGCCCTGGGCGGAAATCAGTGCAAATATACTTACATGAAGCCGCACTGGGAAAGAAGCAGAGGAGAGGTAGCAGCTTATGAGCAGGTAAGCCTGTATGGCCTCATAATAGTACCCGAAAGGCCTGTATCCTATGGCAGGATTAATCCTGAAGAAGCTTCGGAAATTTTTATCCGCAGTGCGCTGGTTGAAGGAGATATTAGAAAACCCCTTTCATTCATGGAGCATAATAGAAGGCTCATTGATGAAATCAGTAACATGGAAAACAGGTTAAGGAGAAGGGATATTCTAATAAGCGATGAGGATATTTTTGCTTTTTATCAAAAAAGACTTGAAAAAATTTATGATATCAGAACCCTTGAAAAATATCTTAAGAAAAAAGGCAGTGACAGATTCCTTAGAATGAAAAAAGAGGATCTTCTCCGATATTTGCCTGATGAAGAACAACTGTCTCTTTTCCCGGAGAACATTACCCTTGGAGCACACAAATTCAAATGTAATTACAGTTTTGAACCTGGAAGCCTCGATGATGGTGTAACCATTAAAGTTTCGTCAGCGATTGCGGCAACTGTTCCTGCAGAATCTGTTGAATGGCTTGTACCCGGCCTGTACAGGGAAAAAATAGCCGCACTTATTAAAGGGCTTCCCAAAGATTACAGAAAACAGCTTGTCCCTGTAGCAAATACCGTAGATATAATTGTGAATGAAATGCCTAAGGAATCAACTTCTCTGATAGCGGATCTAAGCAAATTCATTCTTAGACGCTTCAGGGTGGACATACCTCCTTTGATATGGCCTGAGGCTCAACTGCCCGATCACCTTAAAATGCGGATATCTATTACAGGTCCAAACGGCGAGGTTATATCTTCCGGCAGAGACAAGACCATTCTGAGCCGAGATATATTCAGCATGGCGGATCAGGATAAAATTGACGAATTTGAATGCGCAAAAAAAGAACAAGAAATAATCAACATAACAAAATGGAACTTTGGCGATCTGCCCGACACCATCACCATAACAGGGAAATACGGCACAAAATGGGTTGTATATCCAGGCCTTGAATTAGAAAAAAAAGATAATAAAAGCATAAAGTTACAACTTTTCCAAAAAAGGGACGAAGCTGTAGAATCTCATAAAAAGGGCGTTGCTGCACTTTTCAGCATATATTTTTCAAAAGATTTGAAATTTTTAAAAAAGAGTCTGACTCCGCCTAAAGACAAAAAAAAGATAGCCAACTATTTTGGTGGGGCAAGGATTTTTGAGCAAAGGCTTTATGATAGTATTATTAACATATTATTCGGCAGAAACATAAGAACAGAAGATGACTTTTACTCATATGCCGGATTCATAGGACCAGACATACTTAAAAAAGGGCAGGAGTTAATAGACAGAATATTACCAGTTCTTGAAGTCTATCATGAAACAAGATTAGCTATTTATAATTTGGAAAATGCAAACAAACCAGGCAGCAATACTGCACAGTTTTTTAATGGCCTGAGAAACGAACTGTCAAGGCTTGTTCCTGAAAGATTTATGAATTTATACGATAATGAAAGGCTGACCCATATTACAAGATATATCAAGGCAATTGGTATCCGGGCACAAAGAGCATCTGTAAATTTTGAAAAGGATGAGTTAAAAGCAAAAAAACTTAAGATTTATGTTGACAGACTTGATGAAATGTTAAAAAAGCTTTCTACTTTTGTATCGGAAGAAAAAAAGCTGGCAATTGATGAATACTTCTGGCTAATCGAAGAATACAAAGTATCTATTTTTGCCCAGGAACTTAAGACAGCTTTTCCTGTTTCTGAAAAAAGGCTTGATAAAAAGTTAAAGGAAATTGAAAGAATGGTTTAAGAGGTAAAATTTAATGGGGAAAAACATCGGGTTTGTTTCAACACGCTTTGCGGGAACAGACGGGGTTACATTAGAATCGAGCAAGTGGGCACAGGTTATAAAAAAAAGCGGACATTCCTGTTTCTGGTTTGCCGGCGAACTGGACAGAAATTCCCAAAACAGCTTTCTGGTCACAGAAGCTTTCTTTAAGCATAAAGATAATAAATGGATCAATGACCAGATTTTTGGTAAAAATAGAAGAAGTCGCGCTGCAACCAATGCAATTCATTCCTCAAGATCTTTTTTAAAAGCAGAACTCTATGAATTCATAGAAAAATTTAAAATCGACATGTTGATTGCTGAAAATGCTTTAACCATTCCCCTGCATGTCCCTCTTGGACTGGCTTTAACAGAAATCATTGCTGAAACTCAGATTCCAACTATTGCACACCATCATGATTTTTACTGGGAAAGGGTACGTTTTACAGTCAATGCGGTGAGCGACTATATCCGTATGGCATTTCCGCCCACTCTGTCTAATATTGAACACGTGGTAATTAACTCTGCTGCCAGGGAAGAACTGGCTCTCCGTACCGGAATTTCGTCAACCATTATTCCTAATGTTATAGATTTTGAAAATCCACCCTTTGTGGATGAAAAACGTACAGAGGATTTCCGTAATAAAATTGGATTAAAGCCGGATGATGTTATGATTTTGCAACCATCCAGGGTCGTTCAGCGGAAAGGAATTGAACATGCCATTGATCTGGTTCATGAATTGAAAGATCCGCGCTATAAGCTCGTAATATCACACGAAGCAGGAGATGAAGGATTTGAATATGCCGAATGGCTTGTAGAAAATGCAAAAGATCGCGGGGTAGACCTTCGCCTGTTTGATACAGGTATAGCTGATCCAGCCAACGATGGGCTGAAAAGTCCTAATCAATATTCGCTCTGGGATATTTACCCTCATGCTGACTTTATCACCTATCCCAGCCTGTATGAAGGTTTCGGGAATGCCTTTCTCGAAGCTGTTTACTTTAAAAAACCCTTGTTGATAAACCGTTACGCCACATTTGTAAGAGATATAGAACCAAAGGGTTTCGACCTGATAGTCATGGATGGATTTCTGACCAAAAAAACAGTTCAGAAAGTAAGAGAAATCCTTGAATCGACTGAAAAAAGAGAAGAAATGGTAAATCACAATTACGAGATTGCAACTCGTTACTATTCTTATTCTGTGCTAAGAAAATGGCTCAATTCTCTTATAATAAATTTCTTTGGAATAGAGGTGTAAAAAATTGTCTTTATTTCATGAAAAGGGAAGAAAGATTCCCCGGCGGTCTATCTTTCCAGGCACCTCGGTGAAAGGCATCGCTGGCAAGCAGAGGAAGTGTAATGGTAGCTTCACCAAATACCATCTGCTGGTACTTCAAGTCTACTTTACCCCATGAGCACGCCTCTTTGAGCGTAGATCCTGATAGTCCACCATCCCGCTCGTCAGCCACGGTGAGTTGAATGGCGTATTTGTGCATGGGCTTTTCTTCTCCTAAAATATCTGTAGCTACTACGATGTCCTGAGTGAAATTCTTGGGTACTCCACCGCCTACCATGATAATACCGGTCTCTTTTGCGTCAAGCTTGATCTCTGTCAGTTCGCGGAAGTCGCGAACAGAATCGATGGTCAGATGTTCTTCCTTTTTGTGCCACTGGTGATAGACCAGCCCAAAACCAGCGGAGCAATCTGAAAATGCGGGCACAAAGATTGGGACACCTTTCTTATAAGCACTGTAAATTACGGACCGTTCTGCTTTTAGCCCTTCCTTTTCTAAGTAGGTTCCCATGGCATGGATGAATTCTCTTGAGGAATGAGGTCTCGGAGGCAACGTATCAGCAATGTCTGCTATAGTCATGTCACAGATTCGCAGTTCGTCTTCGTCAATGTATGTATCATAAATCCGGTCAATGGCAAGTTTTTGCAATGCCATGTCGTCCGCATATGGGCTGCCGATGTAATGCTTGAAACCGAGCGCTTCGAAAAAATCCTGATCTACAATGATAGCACCTGTAGATACGATGCTATCCACCATGTTGTGATCGATCATATCTGCTACAACATGCTTTAAACCAGCGCTGAATAGAGAGCCCGCGAGTGTGAGAATGATTTTACAGTTGTGATCTGACAGCATGCGGTTGTAAATTTCTGCCGCAACAGAAAGATTTCGCGCCTGGAAAGCCATTGAAGCGTAGGCGTCTACGATCGGCCTGGCATCAAATGTCTTAATGTCGATATGCTCGACTGATTTCCTTAAGAGATCTTTTTTCCCCATCAACTTTCCTTTTTCTTTGTAAAGATCATGCTTAAGACCCGATAGACCAATTTGGCGGCCATGAAATCCGGGGATCTGTTGGCGGGATTTGGCAATAGCTCGGTTACGTCCATTCCGACTACATCTTTCTCCCTTACAACCAATTTTATCAGTTTTATCAAACTATACCAATCCAATCCTCCTGGTTCAGGAGTTCCGGTAGACGGCATGATTGAAGGATCAAAAACATCCAGATCAATCGTGATATATACATTGTGTGTTAATGCTTTCAGGATTTTATTGGTCACATTTGAGCCATTGAGGATTTCATGGGCAAAAAATGTGCGATCGCGATTCAACCTTTCGAGTTCAGAGGAATCCATACTTCGAATACCCGCCTGAACATAAGGGCAGATTTCAGCAATTCTGGACATGACACAGGCATGATTATACCGGCTGCCCTCATATTCATTTCGGGTATCGGAGTGAGCATCGAACTGCAGAACAGAAAGATCGGAAAATCTCTCTGCCGCAGCTCGAACTGATCCAATGGAAATGGTATGTTCACCACCTATGCCAACTATAAATTTGCCATCGTTTAAGATGGATCTTGCACGGTCACAAACAACATCGACCATTGCTTCCGGGTCATCTGGGCAAGAAACTGGATCAATGGTAACAATCCCGCGTTTGAAAACTTCTGAATCGGTCTCAATGTCGTACAGTTCCATGTTCGCAGAGGCATCCAGTAAGGCTTGTGGACCAAGGTTTGAGCCTTTCATCCAGGTGGATGTGCCATCGTAAGGGATTGGCAAAATTGCAATGGATGCCTCTTTGTACCGGCAGAACTCTTCAGGAATGCAGCCATAAAGGCCAGGATATATACTAAATTCCATAAGAACAAAAACCTATGATGCAATTCGAATGGCTGAAGGAAAGGCAGCGCCGCGTTCCTGAACATGAAACACAGGGGATTTTGATTGGAAGAATTGGACAATATGGTCTTTGGCCCCATCCACATCAAATGGTTTGCATGAAAACAGGTCAACAAATGCGAAGCGCTTCCTGGGATAAGTATGAATTGAGATATGACTCTCAGCGATAATAGTTACGCCAGTAATACCTTCATCTTCGGGTACGGGTGCGCTGTAGCGAAACACATAGGGCTGTGTTATCTTTGTCATCCCGATTTTCTCTGGCAACTCATTCAACAGTTTAAAACAAGCCTCAAGATTATCCAAGATTGCTGGATTGCAGTCATTCAAGTCCAGCATTAGATGGGGGCCATATCCACATGTCAGATTCTTCATTTTTCATAAATCCTCCTTCCTTCCCAATAATGGTTTCAATCTTGGCCTATGTAAAGAACCATAAAATATGTCGCAACTGTTTTGCCATGACACCTTTATTTATTCTATTAAGCCCAAAAATCATAAGATTGCGTTTTTTAGGGCCTTGCCTGCTTTAAACTTTACCGCATTACGGGCCTCAATGGTTATTTTTTTGCCGGTTGCAGGATTTACTCCCTGGCGGGCTTTACGATAAACTTTTGAAAAGGTACCAAAACCAGTGAGTGTAATTTTGCCATCTTTCGCCTTGATTGCTTCCGTAATACCGTCAATAAACGAGTTAAAGGCCTTACCTGCTTCGGTCTTTGAGATGCCGGCATCATTTGCCATCTGCTCAATAAGTTGTGTCTTTGTCATTATATTTTTCTCCTTTGTTTGTCTGAATAAAGAGTTTTGTCTAAAACCCAGAAGCCTTAATAATAATGTAGTGAAAAGTCAATAATAATATTTAAAGCTCTTCTTTTCATTTTTTTTCAAAAATGGCGAAAGAAAGGATTCTATATTAGTGATTTTCACTTGTTTTTAACCTGCAACTTTTTACTGTAATGGTCTTGCGATCTTTGTTTGCCTTTCTCACCATGCCGCTGACCTCAACCTCTTGCCTTATGAGCCCTATTAATTCTTTCCCCTTTTCATCTTGTTCAATCAGATATTCCTGCTCATCCGGACTAGAGATAGCAACAGCAAGAGCGTTACCTTCCTTATCCCAATCAACTGGGATTACAATGCCTCTCACCATGGTCAGTTTGTCAACTGTTCTCCTTTTTTTCTTCACCTCCTTTCCAGTTGACGCTATTCTCATGATAAGCCTTTACCGACCTTTTATTTGATCACGCTTTGTAGTATGAATATCCACAGAATTTATATTCTGACTTACAATCCAAAGCACTACCCGTGCCAAAGCTATAATACGTTGACATTTAAAGGTTTATTAGGGTAGGTACAAATTGATATCGGAACTATACGTTCTTATTAAATCGAAAATAGGAATCGATAGTGCCGATTTAAAATTATATATATTTGTAAAAGTTAATGTTTCAAGCAGTTGTAATTTTGGTAAGGAATTTGCTTATAAAATAAGGATAAGCATTGACAGCAAGTGTAATATAATCAATTATTGAGAGAATATATGAAACAGGGTTTTCTTATGAAAAAGCAAGTTGAAAAAGATTATAAGAGACAGATAAAAAAGAAAAATAATACAGGCAGAAAATGTAAGATTTGCGGGAAGGATCCTTCCCCCAACTATTTCTTTTGCCCCGCTTGTCATCATAAAATTAGTCTTCAAGGTGAAGATGAAAGATGATAAGATTATAAGATTATTTAGGGCATTTTAACTTTTGGTAATTGCACACGAAAATTATAAATGTTATGAATTTGTGTGCAATTACCTTAAATTATTATTCTTTAGCTTCAACTTCAGCTTCAACTTCATATGAGATAACAGTAATGATTTTATCTCCCTCATCGCTCTCTTCAATTGTTCCACTTATTTTTACAATTTTGCCAATATTTTGAAGAACAACCTCATCACCTTTTTCACTCTCCGCTACTTCATAAATCTGTCCGTCTTCGCTTACAATTTGATATTTATCATTAACCGTACCTCTGATGGTGATTTCTTCAGCTAATACATTTGTTGAAAGAAATATTGAAACCATTAGAAAGGCCATAACGCTAACTACAAAGGATGTTTTTTTCACAATATTACCTCCGTTATTTATAATTATAATTGATGGTGATTCTGAAAGATATTTCAGAAGTTATTTTCTAAAATAAAAAGCAACAGTTGTGCCATTTTGTTAAGATTGGAACAAATATCATTAAACCCATTGAAACTATAAATAATTTAAATTGTTTCAATATTGTTTAAGCAGGTTTTCGGTGATATAATTAATATATATAAGAACAAATAGTTCTGTTTTTTTTATTGAAGGCTTTAGGCTTTTCATGTAATATGCGAAAAAAGGACTTGAGGTTTTTGAGCCGCGATAATGAATCGATCTGATATCAATCACTATTGATACTAGCGTGGAGGTATGGATGAAAGGCGTTCTGGTTGCTTCTAATAATCAATCGGCCTGTAATGCGATACGTGCCAGCTTACGATCCGAATACAGGATCGATGCTGTATCCAGCAAGGATGGCTGTTTGGAGATGTTCCGGAAAAAGCGGTATGAATTCCTATTTATAGATATAGAAGTTCTTCGTGAGTCAATGCTTAACAACAACTATAAGACGGCTTTACAACCATTTTGGCATGCGTATCCGACAGCTCAAATCATTGCCATGTCATCCCAGGAAATGATCAGAGAGGCTGTAGGGGCTGTTAAGGCTGGAGCCAGCGATTACCTCACCTATCCCATCAATCCAGATGAAGTGAACCATATCACTCAAAGCATCTATGCAACTATAATCATGGAATCCGAGCTCGATTACCTTCGGGACAGATTCTGGCAGGAGGATTCACTTGAAATCGTGCGCACGAGAAGTCCCTTGATGAAAAGACTCTTTGATAAGGTGAGGGCTGTTGCGTCAACCAAAAGTACGGTTCTTCTGAACGGTGAAACAGGAACAGGGAAAGGTGTGCTATCAAGACTGATTCATCAGCATAGCAACCGCAAGGATGGGCCGTTTATCAGTGTTCATTGTGGAGCCATCCCAGATACCCTTTTGGAAAGTGAGCTGTTTGGACATGAGAGGGGGGCATTTACAGGTGCTATCCGGAGAAAGTTGGGCAAGTTTGAAATAGCCCAGGGGGGCACAATTTTCCTTGATGAGATCGGCACTATTACTTCTTCTGCACAGATCAAGCTCTTGGAGATACTTCAGGATGGGACTTTTCATCGCGTTGGCGGAGAAGAGAGAATCGAGGCAAATGTGAGAGTGATAGCAGCCACGAATACGGATCTAAAGAAAATGTGCGAAGCCGGCCAATTTAGAAGAGACCTCTATTACCGATTAAATGTCTTTCCACTAGAGATTCCACCTCTCAGAGAACGAATGGAAGATATTGTGTATATTGTCGAGATCATTCTTAAAAGGCTGAAGAAATTTGATGTAAAAGAGATTCACGATGTTCATCCCCATGTCATAGATGCTTTTGGAAAGTACTCATGGCCAGGGAACATCCGTGAGATGGAAAACCTTATTGAGCGTGCTTACATACTGGAAAAGTCTTCAATCCTAACGCCCGAAAGCTTCCCAAACGAGCTTTTCGCATCAAATCCTTCGCCGATTCAGATGAAGCCGAACATTTCACTCAGCTTGGCAGAAGTGAGACGCACGGACATAGAACATACCGAAAAGTCTTATTTAAAGGAACTCTTAGCTGTAAACAAAGGCCGAATAAAAGAAAGCGCCGAGGTTGCTGGAATCAGCACTCGTCAACTACATAAATTGATGAAAAAATATAGCATTACAAAGGAGGAGTTCAAAACCCTCCCCTCCTAGCCAATGTTTCATAAGTATAAATAAGCTTTCTTGCAGATACTTCTTTAAATATGATTATATTCCAATTACCCTCTCAAATTTTTCTTCCTTTGTTTTACATTCAATACATAGAGTTGTAACTGGCCTTGCCTTTAAACGTTTAATAGAAATTTCTTCACCACACCTTTCGCAAATTCCAAACACACCGTCTTCAATTCGTTCAAGGGCTTTTCTAATTTTCCTTATAAATCTGCTCTCTCTGTCTCTAATACGGAGCATCAATGACCTGTCTATCTCAAATGCAGCCATGTCAACAGGATCACCATAACTACCGATCTCCTTCCTCATGTCAGCGACTGAATAACCAGCCTGTTTCAGAAGCTCTTCCAGTTGGGTATTTAGGAGCTCTTTAAAAAAATCAAGTTCTTTTTCCTTCATTATTATATCCTTTGCAATAATTTTTGGATTCTAAATAAATGATTTAAAATAAATAACCTAATTATCAGGTAAAAATATATTATAGATTTGTTCTGTAACTAACTTGAGAGTCCAAAGTTCTGCCGTCATGCCGGACTCGATCCGGCATCCAGCTTTATTATGCTCTTGGAATTATTCTGGATTCCGGCTTTCGCCGGAATGACGTCACGAATGAATCAAACCCATGAATATCAATGCGTTAAAAGAACTTTGGACTCTCAAGTGAGAAGTAGTTAGATAATAAGACAATTGCTGTATGTATATTAAGAAAAAGTGGCTTTAAATAACTGATAGGATAAAAAAAGCAACAAAAAAATTAATTGCTTTTAAATATTTTTTCAAAAGGCTTATAGTATTTTTTCAATGGGCACATAAAATTATCAATTTTCCCAATTATTCCAATTGGTTTTATGCCCGAGTGGCTCTCAACAGCTTCAATATTTTCGCTTATCATATCCTGAGGCGTAGCCTTTTCTCCAGCATCTATAAAAACTACTCCGAGCGGTTTAATATGCCTTTTATGCATAGCCTCTATTGTAAGGAGAGTATGGTTTATTGTACCCAATCCTGCACGGGCGGCAATAATTGGTTTTGCGTCGGTAATTTTGATCAGATCGATTATTAATGTATTTTCGTTGACCGGTACAAGAAGCCCGCCGGCAGCCTCCATTATAACAGGAGAATAAATACGGGCTTTATTGTCCAGCGTATCCTTTATTGCCGTTATATCAATATGTTTTCCCTCATCGCGGGAAGCAAAATAAGGGGCTTTAGGCTCTCTGAAACAATAGACTATTGAATCAGCGGGATCTTTTTTAGATAGCTGTTTTACATGGTTATAAATGAATCTTGCATCACTGTCTTTATCGTAAGGATCGCTGCATCCTGTTTGAATCGGCTTTATATAGAAAGGAGCATAACCTTTTGCATAAAAGAATTGCATAAGCAAAAGAGATAGAACCGTTTTTCCTACGCCGGTATCGGTTCCAACAACAAAAATTTTATCTGTCTGCTTTTTCAAATTTTCCAGTTACCTCTTTTAAAGAACTAACTAACTTTTTTACATCTCCCTCAGTATGAAGAGCAGTCATGCCTATCCTTAATATGGCTTTATGCAGCGGCACAGTGGGATACCGTGCAGGTAAAACAAAAATATCTTCTTCAAGCAACTTCCGAGATATCTCCATAGCCCTGCTTTCATCTCCAATCACTATGGCAAGAATATGAGCGGCTCCTTTTACACAAAAACCCTCGCAAACAAGGCTTTCTTTAGTAAGACTGCTTATCTTAGACAGATGTTTTCTTTGTTTTTCGCATTGAGAAATAATTTCTAAAAGGTCTATGGCTGATGCGGCATGAGCTTCAGGAAGGGCGGTTGTGTAAATTAACGGCGAAGAAAAATTGAAAAAATATTCTTTGAAGCCTGCAGGCATTAGTACAAAAGCACCAAAAAGACCAAAGGCTTTCCCAAAAGTTCCAATACTGATATCGGCCACATCACGAGCAATGCCTCTGCCATTTGTACCCACAGCACCGAAAGCATGTGCCTCATCAACTATACTGAAAAAATCGAAGCGTTTTTTGAGAGCTTTAAAACCCTGAACATCAAGAAAATCACCATCCATGCTGAAAAGAGACTCTGTCAGCACTGCAGGGTTCTTTCCGCTGGTTTTTTCAAGCCATTTGCAAAGATGCGACATGGAGTTATGGTTATATCCATGGAAATCAGCGCTACTTAATAGCATACCCTTCACACTGCTGGCATGCATATGCTTGTCGAAAATTAACAAATCACCCTTTTCAAAAAGAGCGGAAAGAATGCCTATATTTGCCTGATAGCCGCTGGGGAAAAACAGAGCATCATCATAACCAAAAAAACGGGCGTATTCTTTCTCAGCCTGGTTGATGACGGAATAATTCCCTGAAACAAGGCGCGAAGACGAGGAGGATGTATTGTACTTAAGAAAATTTCGAGACACCTTCTGTCTTAATTTTTCTGAAACGCTTAGACCAAGATAATCGTTGGACGCAAAGTTTAATACCTTTCTGCCCTCAATTAAAAGAAATTTCCCTTCCCTGCTTTCTATTTCTATGGGTTTTCTGTAAAGACCTGTCTCTTTCTGAGCAGTCAATTTATTTATTATTATTTTCTTAAACACGAAAATACTCTGCGGTAGTGTTTTTCCAATATTTTTTTGTTGAAATTATTATTATATTTTAGAGTTGAAAACAAAAACTCTCCCTCAATCTGAATTTGATCTTCTTTTTTAGCCCTTAAGAAGTAGGAGTAAGAAGATTTGCTTTGATTAATAAGTCTTCCATCAATCAGATATTCACCATGTAAAATCTTGCTTCCAATAACATGGCAATGGGTTATTTTTAAAAGAAAGGCGTGTATTTCAAAATCATTAATAAAACGGACATGAAAGGCTCCTAATTGTGCAAGAGATTCTATTCCCAGATAAACCGGATCATTAAAATATCTTCTTTCACCTGTAATTATTTCATCTTTAGCTTCTGATATTCTGTCCAAAAGGACAAAATCTTCTAAGCCCGAATTTATTTTTATATTCATCGTATCCAACAATTAATACTTTCTTACAATCAGAGCACTGTTCTGTCCGCCAAAACCAAAATTTTCTAACAATATACTTTGTATTGGATATTCCCGTTCTTCACGAACAAAGTTAAGTCTATCATGGCACGGTTCATCAAGATTTCTTATTTTTGGAAGATAACTGTTTTGCATACAGGCAAGACATATTGCAAGCTCAACAGCGCCACATGCCGCAGCTATGTGTCCAATCCATGATTTAAGTGCAATGATAAAGGGAGCCCTTTTCCCGTAAACCCGATCAATTAAATCTGCTTCCATTGAATCATTTAATAGGGTCCCGGTTCCATGAGATGAAACAACGTCTATATCGGATGAAGTAAGTCCTGCCTCCTGTAAAGCCGCATTCACCGACCTTTCCGCCCATTTCCCTTCTGGTTCTGGAGCAGTCATTGAATATCCATCAATAGAAGCACCATAGCCACAAATTTCACAATAGATTTTTGCGCCACGACTTTTTGCATGTTCGAGCTCTTCCAGCAGAAAAAAAGCACCGCCTTCACCGGGAACAAATCCAGCTCTGCTCTTATCAAAAGGTCGACTCGCCTTATCCGGATCATCCATTCCATTAAAAAGAGCCTTAGCTTTTTTATAAGCTAAAATAGCGCTTTTGCTTAACCTTGAATCACCCCCTCCTGCAAATGCAAGGTCAATGTAACCATGCTTAATTTTGCGGAAAGCTTCTCCAATAGCCTGTATTGAAGCAGAACATGCTGTAGTTAATGTGTGATTCTCACCGTGGATTCCCACCAGCCTGGCGATAACTGAGGCAGCAGTATTCGGCAGGAATTTCAACATCCAGAGAGCCATAAGATCTTTTCTATCTATTTCTCCATCCTTAATTTCAGGGAATTCTCCACCTATATCGAGATTTGGCCCTGTCCCGAGGAATAGGCCTGACTCTGCTAATAATTTCTTGTCTATTCCTGCTTTTTTTACGGCTTCAATGGCCGAGGCAACACAAAACTGCGCGCCTCTATTGAGATAGCGTTTATCTTTAAAACGACCCGCAAAATTTTTGACATCAAACTCTTTTATGGGACTTACAACTACTTCATCATCAAAAATTGATTTCTCAAATGAAGTGTTCTCATTTTTCAAATTACAGATTATCTCTTCTGCTGTAAAACCCAGAGATGATATAACTCCAACAGAGGTAATGACGACTCTTCTTTGCATATCTATTTATATTTCACTGATAATCTCTGCAATGCTCTTTCTTGGCGGCATATCTGGTTTTTCGCCCGGAAATCCTGCTGTAATAAAACATTTTATTCGAACATCATGAATCCCGAGGATTTCTTCAATGTTTGGAATAAACACCATCGGACCGGTAAGGATGCATGTTCCAAGCCCCAGTTCTTCTCCTTTAAGTATAAATCCTTTCAAAGCCAGTCCCACAGTAATGTCAAGGCTGGTTTCTTCTCGTCTGTCGTGCCTGATTATTCCCTCTTCAAACATTCTTTTTGAAAAGCTCTTATAGGACGTAATTGTCCCAACAGCAAAAAGGATAGGTGCTTTAAACATGAACTCAGAATATCGGTAATAGGTATTTATCCAGTTTTTCAGCTTCTTTGCTTCTTTCTTGTGTTGTATGGCCCTCAAGAATTCCTCTTTACCTGAATTCAATCCTTGATAAAGCTTTTCTCTTTTTCCGGTAGAGCTGATTCTGATAAATCGAACAGGTTGACTGTTTGAAGGCGAAGGAGCCATTAAAGCGCAGTGCAGCATGGTTTCAATCCATTCTTTCGGCGGATTATCCGGTTTATACTTTCTTATGCTTCTTCTTTTATTTATAAGATCTTCCAGAAACGATTTGTCGGGTTTAATTCCCATTGCGCTGCATTTCCACATAAGCCATTAAATCTTTAACCTTAAGAGTTGGACCTCCTTCGAGATCTGTTATTATATCTTCCAGCCTTTTCCGCGTTAGAAACGGAATCTTTTCAGCCAGGTATTGCAATATATCCTTATTCTGTTGCCCTGCTTTTGTTATGTACTGCCTTAGTTTTCTTAAAAATATTTCATCGTCATTTACATCTATTTTAAATCTGGAGTTCAATGCTACTGCCAGCTCCAGAAGATCAATGGATTCGGCGCCCAATTCTCTTATCAGATAAGTTTCAGGAGAAATATTACGGTCATCTATATCAAGAATATCGGATAGAATTTTTGTTATTTCTTCTAAAATATCCATAACTCTACTTACCGGCCGTCAGCCCGCCGTCCATTGAAATTTCTGTGGCATTAAAGCCGGCAGCGCTGTCGGAAAGATAAAAAAGTATAGCCTCTGCAACTTCTTTTTTTGTCAGGGCTCTTTTTATAGGCACCTTATCAACAACTTCCTTACTATGGGTTTGAATGAATTCTTTGCCTCGCCCTGAATCTATATAACCGGGACGCAACGTTACAGTTGTAATACCTTGCCCACCAAGTTCCAGACCCAGATTTTTATAAATGGCTTCAGATGCAAGCTTTGCCGCTGCATAAAATCCCTGGCCATGATTGGGTCTTGCTGCCGCTGATGAAGAAATATAAACAAGACGGCCTCTTTTGTTTTTCAGCATTATCCTTGCAACTCTTTTTACGACCTCTGCGCGAAAGGAAACATTTTCAGCAAAATAACTGTAAATTCTGTCCGCATCAGCAGAGGCAACAAGACTTTCAAAATTTCCATGTACAAAATCTACCATGTAATTGATGTCATCACCTATTTGGCTAAAAAGAGAATTCATTGAATCGCGGGTGCCGAATTCAAGGTAAAAGGAGCTGAACTTTTTCGGAGAGTTCTCCATATTTTCTAATATATAATCTCTGCCTTTTTCGTTCCTGTAAGTTAATATGGGGAACAAATTTTCTTCAATCATGCGCCTTGCAAGAGTAATAGCGATATCACAACTTCCGCCTAAAATAAGAGCCCGGTTGCCTGTAAATTTCATTTTCTTATTGTTCCTGTAACAATTGGTTTTGTTAAATCCAAATTATTTTTAAACAACTTGCATTTCATTTGATCCTGTAACATTTCGATATTAAAAGTGTATTCTCCTGGAGAAACAAATTCTTTAAACTTAAAATTCTCTATTATGTAATGCTCTTCGTTAATTCCTTCTTCTTTCAATGCTTTCAGAAAAGCATGAATTATAAGACTCCCCGGAACAACGGGATTGCCTGGAAAGTGCTCCGCATAAATTCTGTCAGAAGGATCAAAATAAAATGTTCCTTTAATATTCATAAAATTATCTTACTCTGTGTTCTCAGTGTGCTCTGTGGTGAATTATACTTTTTCTGTAACAACCCGGATAGATTCGTATGTAATGTCACAAAGTCTGTCGAGCTCATCAATTGAAATGCTGAGCGGAGGCATAAGAACAATTACATCCCCAAGGGGTCTTATTATAAGGCCCTGCTTCCGCGCCTCTTTTATTACCCTGTGTCCGATCCTTTCTTCGGGAGGAAAAGACTCTTTTGTATCTTTATCAGCTACCAGCTCTATGCCGACCATAATTCCACATTGCCGCACTTCACCGACATTGCCCAGCAATGTGAATGCCTTGAGCCTTTGTTTGAAATGCTCAATTTTTGCCTGAAGTTTATCCAGAACCTTTTCTTTTTCAAAAATTTCAAGGGTTGCTATTGCTACAGCACAGGCCAGTGGATTTCCCGTATATGTGTGGCCGTGGAAGAATGTCTTGAACTCTTCATATTTCCCCAAAAAACCTCTATAAATTTTCTCAGTTGTCAGGGTGGCTGCTAATGGCAGATAACCTCCTGAAATACCCTTTGCGAGAGCCATAATGTCCGGTGTTACATCTTCATGCTCACAGGCAAACATCTTTCCTGTCTTCCCGAATCCAACCGCAACTTCATCTGCTATCATAAATATATTGTATCTATCGCAGAGCTCTCTGACTTTTTTTAAATAGCCTGGAGGTTGAATCAGCATTCCGGAAGCTCCCTGAACCAGAGGCTCAATCACCATTGCCGTGACTTCATGTGCATGGGTACTCATAATTTCTTCCAGTCTGCTTAAGCATTCAAGATTGCAGCCAGGATAAGATTTTTCAAATGCACATCTATAACAATAGGGTGACTCAGCTTTTATGGATTCAAAGAGAAGATTTTTATACATTGAATGAAAAAGATTGATACCTCCAACACTCACGGAACCTATGGTATCTCCATGATATGAATTATAAAGAGAGATGAATTTCTTTTTTTCCGGATCTCCATCTTCAGCCTGCCGTTGATATTGGAATGCTATCTTAAGCGCTATTTCAACAGCAGTTGAACCACTATCCGAGTAAAATACTCTGGTTAAATCTTTGGGTGCAATTTCGACAATTTTTTTTGCGTATCTGATAGCAGGAACATTGGAAAGCCCCAGCAGAGTTGAATGAGCTATCTTATCCAGTTGCTTTTTAATGGCGATATCCAGTTCTTTTTTTTTGTGTCCATGAACATTCGTCCATAAAGAAGAAACTCCATCAATATATTCATTTCCATAGATATCCGTTAAAATGCATCCATTCCCTTTCTCAATTATAAGAGGCTCTTCTTTCTCATAATCCTGCATCTGCGTGAATGGATGCCAGATATATTTTCTGTCATCAATCTCTAACTGCTTGTTCCGATCTTCAATTGACTGCAAATTAATCCCCCATAACTAATATCGTAACATCTTGCCTTACGTAACATTGAGCTTCAGGTATAATCAAATTCAAATCAGGACACGAAGTGAAGCATTAGCGCTAAACTGTTTGAGCGCATTAGAAAGCGTTAAGAAAGAACCTCGCAGGATCCTGTTCATTGTTTATTAATGGCTTGTTGAACTGTTAATATTATTTTCATTCGGGGCAAGTTCTTTCTTTACGATATCTTATGCGTGAGTTTTTCATGGTTTTAATTTGATTATACCTGAAGCGAATATATCTCCAACAAGCTATAATATTAGCAAATATTAAATCCCATTTGTCTGATCATATCCATATCCATTTCAGCGCTTCTTCCCTTTGTAGTAAGATAATTGCCAATCATAATCCCGTTAGCACCTGCCATGAAAATCCATGACTGAAAATCACCAAGAGTTTTTTCCCTGCCGCCGCATACGGTTATGTCTTTATCAGGATTTATAAATCTGAAAATAGCTATACATTTGAGAGCATCCACAGGTGGAAGCAAGGATCTGTTTTCCATTCTTGTGCCTGGGATAGGATTTAAAAAATTTATTGGAATTGAATCTACATCCAGTTCTTTAAGGGTAAAAGCCAGTTCCACACGTTGTGCCCACGTTTCACCTAATCCTAAAATCCCTCCGCTGCAAACCTTAAGTCCTGCTGATTTTGCTATTTTGACCGTGCGAATATCTTCGTTATATTCATGAGTTGTGCATATTTGATCAAAATAGCTTCCGGCTGTTTCCAGATTATGATGATAAGTGGCAACTCCTTTTTCTTTGAGCTTTATTGCCATGGGTTCAGTCAACTGCCCCAATGATGCGCAAATTGAAAGATCTGTTTTCTTGTTTATCTCTTCTGCCGCATGTCCAATAGAATCAATCTCTCTGCTGGAAAGTGAATGACCGCTTGTTACCATTGAATATTTTGTTGCCCCTGATTTTTCCATGTATATGGAATTATTTAATATTTTTTCTTTGTCTAATAATGGATAAGTTTCAATCCCTGTTTTATGGTGAGCTGACTGTGCACAAAAAGCACAGTCCTCTGGACAGCGACCGGACTTGGCATTAATGATAGAACATGTGAATATATTGTTTTTTTTATACTTTTCTCTGATCTTATTTGCACACATTATCAAATCAACTGTATTGTCCTGAGAAACAGCGAGCTTACAGGCATCTTCATAAGGAATAGAGTAGCGTGGATCTTTAATAATCTTTTCAGTTATGCTAAGTAACATTTTATTGAACATTGCTTTTCCGTAATTATTTAGGTACTTAATAAAGACTTTTTTGATTAACAGGATATTCAGGATTTAAATATCAAAACTCATCACGTTATCCTGCCAGATTTTTTTCAAAGGTTTGATGAATTTTGCTATATACAGTGGGGAATTAATTGTCAACCCTTCTATTATAAAATGGGTTTACAATACCAATTAATCTTGATTTTTTGTATTAAATATAGCATACTAAAAACATTAAAATAACATTTAATTTAATGCTGAGAGGTGATTATTATGTCATTGAGCATAACTCAGGATATACGTTCAATTACTGACTTAAAGAGGAATACAAACTCGGTTTTGAAACAAATCCATAAGACCAAGCGGCCTGTGATTCTGACAGTGAATGGTAAAGCCGAGGC
>Ga0180732_1000069_pt1 | contig 108852 bp, 103 predicted proteins | sample KR11_01MetaG_FD_148674 | JGI IMG/M metagenome (GOLD analysis project Ga0180732, IMG submission 148674) | Groundwater microbial communities from the Olkiluoto Island deep subsurface site, Finland - KR11_0.1 MetaG | ecosystem: Environmental > Aquatic > Deep subsurface > Groundwater | place... | reverse complement strand
TGCCAAATCCACTCCAAAGCGCGTAAGGTTCATCTCGGACTCCTTCCTTCGTTTGACTGGTTGGTAACAACTCCAGTCTGGCACATCGAGGCCGGTAGAAGGGAGGAGTCCATCCCATTGGCTTGCGGCGGAATGACGAAACCTGAATTAATCAGCGTCTCCATGGGTGCTGGATTAGCCCGAACGAAAACTGCGGACCGTTCCTCAATTGGCAGCCAGCGCATGTGGATCGAATGCATACGAAAGGCAGTCGCTCCACATCAGCAATTCTCATATCCGACCTCGACACGCAGTGGCGCGCGCAGCGTCTGTAGCACAACGCACGATTTCTCGGAAGCCACCTTGAGTTGATCGAGCAGACGCAGGTCCGTTCCTGGCTTCGCTCGCATCCGCACATTGCAGCGCATTTCCAGAAAGCCGACCGGAACCTGCCGATCGACCATCATGGTGCCGCGCACGTCCACGTCGCCTGCCACATTGACTTCAAGGAGCTCAAGTTCCACACCCAGCAGATTGGCGATCATTCGCATCGACGAATCCTGGCACGCGGCAAGTGCGGCGCACAACACATCGCCAGGAGTGGGGGCATCGTGTGGGCCACCGAGTGCCTTGTGCACGCTGATTGGCACGGCCGCACCGCAACCGGGCATGGGCACCACCAACGAATGGAAAGGGTCACTCAAGTCTACCCCGGACGTTTGCCCGTGGTCGGCGACCAACGCGGTGCCGGGATCTTTCTTGTAGCGGTCCCTTAATGGTGTCTGTGCTTCTCGTACATTGGCTGTATTTGTCGTCATGGTTTTCGTCCTTCACAAAGGTTGTTAAGTTACCGGGAGATCACGACCTCCAGATAGTCGGCCGGAACGACCATCGTGCCGTCCGTTGCCCGGTCATGCCGTCCGATCAAACTCTTGAGGTCCTTGCGCAGGGATGCCCCGGCGACTTCATCGAGTGCCTCAAACGCTTTCACCATGGGCCCATAGAAAGCGCTGAAGATGTCGATCCAGTGTTCCGGTGAGTGATAGCGAAACGTGAATTTGCGTGGCGTCACTTCGATCGCCGACGCGTGCGCCCCGAACTGCTTGTCGAGAAAGGCCTGGGTGCCCCAGGCGACCGAGGGGTTGACGCCCGGCGGCGGTGGCACATGCCGGCCGACAGTCTTGAGAATTTGACCGACGAAACTGTCGGGCGTCCAGTTGGCAAGCCCGATCTTGCCGCCTTTCTTGCAAACCCTGATCAACTCCGCTGCCGCTTGTTGCTGGTTGGGGGCGAACATCACCCCGAAGGTGGAGACCACATTGTCGAAGCTGGCATCATCGAACGGCAGGGCTTCCGCGTCGGCTTCGCGGTAGTCGATGGCCAGCTTCTCCGCGGTAGCGCGAATCCTCGACTGTTCGAGCAGCGCGGGCACGTAATCGGTCGATACCACCTTACAGAAGCGGCGCGCCGCCGCGAGCGAGGCGTTGCCGTTGCCGGCAGCCACATCGAGTACGCTCTGGCCGGAGCGAATGTCCATCGCTTCGCACAGCGCTTCGCCCGTGATCTGCAGCGTGACGCCGATGCGGCCATAGTCGCCCGATCCCCAGGTCGCCTTCTGTTTGGTCTTGATGGCGGTGTAGTTCGTCGCAGTGCTGGTTGCTTCCAGGGTTGCGGTTGTCATGTCTGTCTCCTTGGTGTCTGATGGGTGTTTTCATTTGATCGACTGGTGGCCAGGTCAAATGCTGTGGCCAACCGTCAGGAGCAAGACTAGGCAACCCCGCGCCACGGCGCTTGAGGAAAGCATGTGCTTTTGGGGGGGATTGCCGGTGGCGGTTGCCCCGGCACCCGGCAGGCCTATTTGCGGCCGAGCAGATCCATGCCGAGTTTCGGGCCCAGCAGCGGGACCACTTGGGCGGCCTGCAGATCGGGCATGATCCGGCAGGCCTCATCCAACGCCTTGCGCGCCAGCACCGGCTCCTTGCGTAGCAGATGAATCCCGGCCACAACCACCCGTGGCAGGTAGTTCCGATCATCGCGCTGACAGGCCAGCTCGCCCTGATTCAAGGCACCCTCCAGATCCCTCGTCTGCATGAGCGCCAGTGCCAACAACGCGCCCCAGACGGACAGCCGGCTGTCGAGGGGGGAGATGTCAATGCCATGCTTGAGATGCCGGATCGCCTCCTCGACCTGCCCAGTGAGCAGACAGGCCGAACCCAACGAGGCCCACGCCTGGGCATTGGCTGGATTGATTTCAACGGCATTGCGCAGGATCGGCAACGCCCGATCCGGATAACCGATATCTGCCAGCGCACAACCGGCAAACCCGAGCACCGTCGAGTCCATGCTGTCGAGTTCGAGGGCGTGCTCGGCGGCGTCAAGCGACTCGCCCCGGGTCTTTTCGCGGTCGCCAAGCAGTCCGATGCGATCGCCAAGCCCGATCACCAAGGCTAGATAGGCGTGGGCAAGCGCAAAATCCGCAGCGAGCCCGCAACTGCGGCGCAGCAACGCGGCTGTGGTGGTGAAGGAATCGGGATGCCAGCCCTTCAGGGCCAGAATGCTGCTTGCTTCAAGAAACAACTCCTGGGCATTCGGCTCGCCGTCGGCGGCGCGAACCGTGTTGTAGATCGCGCGGTGCAATTGCGGCTCCAGCTTGGCGATGACGGCCGTGACCGCGTGATCGAGGGCCGCATCGGCTGGCCCCGGCACGGAGAACTGCTCGGCCCACAGTTGAAAGCCGGCTTTCGCATCGGCAAGCTGGACGTTGATGCGGTAACCACCGTCGTGGGTCTGCAACTTGCCTTCCAGAACATAATCGACGCCCACGTTCTCGTAGAACTCGCGCGCAGTCGGCGTGATGTCCCTGCCGACGTAACTGGAGGCCTGATTACTCAAGCGCAGCAGCGGAATCCGGGTGAGCACCGTGGCGAGGCCACTGCTCAGGCCATCGACCAGGCGCGCCGTTTCAGGATCACCGGACAAGGTGCGAAAAGGAACCACCAGCAAAGCCGGGCCAAGGTGGCCGCGCCGCGCCACCAGGGTTGATGCGGTATCGGATGGAACGTCGACAGCTTCGACGTCGGTGGCAAAGCGGAACCCGCGTCCGCGGACAGTCTCGATGAAGCGTTGCGCGTCGCCGCTGTCGTCGAGCGCCTTGCGCGCGCTCTTGATGCAGGTCGACACCGTCGCATCCGACACCACGCGCTTGGGCCATACGGCCGCAATCAAATCATCGCGGGAAAATATGTGTCCCGGATTTCTTGCGAAATGCGCCATCAGATCGAACACTTTCGGTTCGATCTTGCGCGGCTGCCCATTTCGGCGCAGTTCGAAACGATCGAAATCCAGCTCAAACTCACCAAAGGTCAGGATCACACGCAATCTCCAGGCCGCTACAGCTTGCAGCTCATCACAATATCGCAGATGAACCGGGAAGTTGCAAATTGCCTTGACACCAGCATGGGCATCGAAAATCAAGAGAAACCAGGGGCGACGTACCCTGGCAAACTGCGCATGGATTGCCGCTAGCCCCAAGTCAGCTGTTGGAGGCGGCAGACCGGCCGTTCCGCTGAGCGGACATCGACCGTGAGTCATGGCAGCCCAGACACCGATGTCGACTTCGGCCGAGAACCAGAAGCGCTACCATCTTGCAAACCATCACCGTTCGGTCACAGTTGTTGTTCTTTGAAAAGTCGGCGCTGGTGGGACGGCGTGCGCCGCGGCCGCGGTCATGCAGTCCCTCGCCGAGGGAACTAAGGCCACCAACCACAGTCTTCATTCACTCGCCAAAGCATCCAGCAGGCTTTCCACTGGTTGCTGCCAAGCAATTTATCTTTGCCCATTTATGAAAATGCCATGAGCAACTACCTCTCCGCGACCGTGACGTCGGTGCATCACTGGAACGACTCGCTCTTCACTTTCCGCACGACGCGCGATCCAGGCTTGCGCTTCGTGAATGGCCAGTTCGTCATGATCGGCATCGAGGTGGCGGGCAAGCCCCTGATGCGCGCCTACAGTATCGCCAGCGCGAATTACGAAGATCACCTGGAGTTCTTCAGCATCAAGGTGCCGGAGGGTTCCTTGACTTCCCGCTTGCAGCATTTGCAACCCGGCGATCCGCTGTTCATCAGCAGGAAGCCAACCGGGACGCTGGTGCTGCGCGACCTTAAGCCCGGGCGGCGCCTGTTCATGTTCGCCACCGGCACCGGCTTGGCGCCCTTCATGAGCCTGATTCACGATCCAGAAACTTATGAGCAGTTCGAGAAGGTCATCTTGGTACACGGGGTGCGCCGGGCCAATGAACTGGCATATCACGACTATATCGAACAGGACCTGAAGGACCACGCGTATCTGGGCGAGCAGATTCGCCAGCAGTTGGTGTATTACCCGACCGTCACCCGCGAAGCGTTCCGCAACGAAGGACGCCTCACCGACCTGGTCGATTCGGGCAAGCTGTTCGCTGACTTGAACGAACCACCGCTTGACCCGGTGACCGACCGGGGCATGATCTGCGGCAGTGCGGCCATGCTGAAAGACACTGCGGCGATGCTGGACAAATACGGCCTCAAGATTTCACCGCACAGCGGTGTCGCGGGTGACTATGTGATTGAACGCTCATTCGTTGGTTGAGCGCTGAGCCGGGATAAGAACTGTCGTCCCGCCCCATGCGGCTGCGGGCTTATTTTGGATTGATGCTGAGGGTTAGCCAGATCATGGGCGAGGTCTGGTTGACCGGGGTGTTGCCATGGAGAAACTGTTCCGCCCGGTCGGTGATTTCCTGATGGCGGCCGCCCAGGTTGGTCGCCGTCAATGCCATGGTAACTGCCGAGGCGCCGACGTTCATGCTGCGGGCCAAACGCGCGTCGATCGTCGTATAGGTTTTGGACACATACGTGCTGGTCGGCACGAAGCCGGACCCGCCGGCCAGCGGACCCATGTGCAGCGCGGTCAGGGTGCTCGACCAGTTGCCGCCCCAGTCCTGTATCCAGCTCAGGCTGGCGGTATAGGGTGCGGTCAACTGGCTGACCGATCGATCACTGGAACCGCGATCGATCATCGTGTGACTGAAGAGCAGGCGCGTGCCGGCACGCGGGGTGCTGTCCACCTGGTATTCGAGCCCGCGCAGAACCACGGCGGTGTTCAGGTTTTCATAGCGTGCCGAGGGCAAGCTGCCGGATAGCAGCGGGGCAGTGTCTTCGGGATGCGAAACCCGCGTGATGTAGTCGGCGATGCGCTCCATGAACAACCGCACATCAAGTCGCGTGCGCCAGGTCTGGAACTGGCTCAGGTAACCCAACTCCAGGCTGTCCATGCGCGACGCCCGCAAATCGGGATTGGGCATATAGGGATGGACCAGCAGCGCCCCCTGATAAGTGGCGCGCACATCCCCATTGCGCTCGAACATGGTGGGTTGCCGCCAGGCGCGGGCATAGCCGAAACGCAAGGTATCCGCTGGACTCAGCTGCCAGTTGGCGAACAGGCGCGGCGAGAGCTTGGGGGCATCGCTGTCGAATTTTTCGATCAGGGCATTGGCGTTGAGGCTCCAGTCCGGCTTGAACCGCCACTCCAGCAGACCGAAAGCGCGCGTCATGCTGGAGTGCTGATGCGGCGCCCCATAGTAGAGAAATGTCGAATCCATCTGGTCATGGCGTGCTTCCAGGCCCCAGACGGCGCGGAGCGAATCCGACAGCGCAAGGCGATGCTGCAATTCGATGTTGTTGCGCACGCTGCTGCGATTGCGATCGAGCGGCACCTGGTAGTTGAAGGGAGGCGGTGCCGTCGCAAACCAGGCTTCGTCGGTTCTGTCCTGGTTGCGGTAGTAGTGCAGCAGCCATTCCTCGTTGGGCCCGGGCGTATGCCGCCATTGCAGGTGCAGGGCGGCATTGGTGCTGTCGGCCCGGCGCTCGGCATTGTTGCCGAAAATGGAATCGGGATAGCCCAAGCCGCGGCTGCCGTCGCTGGCGGCCAGCCGGAACATAATCTCGTCGTTATTGCTCAGGCGCTGGTCGCCGCGCAGGGAAAAGACGTTGTAGCGCATGGCGTCATGCAGGCCGGCAAAGCCTTGGTCGCCCTTGGTCTCGGCGTTGAGGCGCAGACTGCCGGCACCCATGCTGCCGCCCAACTCCAGACCGAGATCGCGGATGCCCCGCGTGCCGGCACGCACTGCCAGCTTCTTGCCCGGGCTGTCAGTGCTGTCCCGCGTGATGATGTTGATCACGCCGAGAAAGGCATTGGCACCATAAGCGGCTGAGTTGGTGCCACGCACGACTTCAATACGTTCGATTTCCTCGATGGTGATCGGCAAGGCGCTCCAGTCAACTCCGTCCATGTTTCCGGGGGAATAGACGGAGCGGCCATCGATCAGCACCTGCATCCATGACGGATAATCGTTGCCCATGCCATGGTAGGTCACCCAGTTGCGACTGCCCCGCTCCTGGCCAACTTGCATGCCGGGCACCAGCCGGAGCAGGCGCGGAATGTCGCGGTAGCCGGTGGCCTTGATCAGTGCGCGATCAATGACCGTCACGGCCGCTGGCGCCTCGTTTTGCGGCTGATGCAAACGCGAAGGGGTCAGGACGATGGGCAGGTCGGCCAGGAAGGGATCTTCCTCTGTTGCGGCGGCATGCGTGCCCAGGCTGCAGAGCACGCAGCCGACTAAGACAATGAGGAAGCGTTTCATAGCCTGGCAATCAAGCATCTCGGGGGGAACTACCCATCACCGCGAACATGCGCAGGCACATCAGGCGACTCATCATTGGCAGGCGTGGAAAAACCGGTTTGTACGGCGATTGTTATTGTGGTGATGAAACGGGATTTATTCTAACCAAACAGTTAAAGAAGCGCTGATTAACCCCACTTTAGTCATTCCGACGAAAGCCGTATTCCATGAAAATCAACGCTCTGGACACCGGCCTGCGCCGGTGTGGCGGACTTAATCAGTACTTTTTTGAATAGTGCCACGAAAAGGCATCCGATAGCCGACAGGGGCATAATGGTCAGTCTCATTACCGACCGAGCATTTTTTTGGCGATAGACATGAAGGAAACCATCTCCGCCCGACAAATCGAACAGGGCATGTTCGTGACCGAACTGGATCGCCCCTGGCTGGAAACGCCTTTCTTGCTCCAGGGCTTCCTGGTCGACGACGCTGCGCAGATCGCCGAGTTGCAGAAATACTGTGCTTCCGTGACCATCGATCGCAGCCGTTCCATCGGGCCGCATTACGCTGCCGTGCGCTACAAAGTCAATGGCCGTCACCCTGACCGGGCTTCCGGCACCGCGGTCGCCGTCAAGACGACCCCGGACAGTTTTTACACCGTCTGCCGAACCCTCCGCGAGAAACCCCCGCAGCGGAGTGCCAACAGGACGGTGCCGCAAGTCTTCGGTCACGACAATCAGAGTCAGCTCGAAACCGAACTTTTATATTCCGCACCGCTTGTCGACGATGTCAAGAACAAGCTCCAGTCGATCCGCCAGTCAATCGATGCGAATATCTCGGACAAGATCAAGGCAGTCGTCGAGCTGGTAGCCGAAATGGCCGAGTCTATAGAGCGTAATCCCGACGCCATGATCTGGCTGACCCGGTTGCGCTCTTCCGACGAGTACTCCTACGACCATGCCGTCGATGTATCCGTCCATCTCATGGTGCTGTCCCGTTTTCTCGGCATGCCAGCGAAGACCGTGGAACTGCTCGGCCAGGTCGGGCTGATGCAGGATATCGGCAAGATCAACCTGCCCGAGTCGCTACTCAGAAAGCAGGAAGCGCTGACCGACGAAGAACTTGTCCTGGTGCGCACCCATGTTGCCAGTTCCATCGAGATTCTGCTCGACCAGCCCGATTTCTCCCACGAGGTGCTGAATATCATCGGCAGCCATCATGAACGCTTTGATGGCAGCGGCTATCCGCGCCGCATTCAGGGGGAAAAGCTCGGCCTGCATGCCGAACTGTCCGGCCTGATCGATTGTTATTGCGCCATGCTGCGCCAGCGTGCCTATTGTTCGGCCGTTTCCAGCCAGCACGCACTGGAGCAACTGATTGCCATGCGCGACAAGAAGTTCCGCGCGCCGCTGGTCGATCAGCTGATCCAGTGCATCGGCCTTTACCCTATCGGCACACTCGTTGAATTGAACAGCGGGGAGGTCGGCGTGGTGATCCAGCAAAACCAGGTTCGCCGGCTGAAACCGCGCGTCATGATCGTGCTCGGCCCCGACAAATCCATCGAACGCCGGCCCCGCACGCTTGATTTGATCATGGATCCCGCCACCGGCACCGGTGCGCCATACCACATCGTCCGTTCATTGCCGATGGATGCCTACGGGATCAATCCCGCCGACTTCTATCTTGGCTGACGTGGTGACCAAATCATCGACCGGGTTTGACGACCAGCGCGTCGTCGATCATGTCACCGGGCTACCTCGCCTGCCTGCCGCGCAGGTCGACATCGCGCAGCAGGTGAAACAACTCGCGCCCCAGCGTTGCCTCGGCATTATCAGCTTTGCCATTCTTCCCGATCCTGCCCTGTTCCGTCTTGCGCCGGAAGCCGACCGCAGCCTGCGCATGGAGATCACGCGGCAGCTGGCCAACGCGCTGCGGCCGCAAGACGGGCTATATGCGGCAGACCATTGGGAATGGCTGATCATCCTTCCCGACTTGCCCAGCGGCGCGCCGCTGCTGCTGGGGATGATGAAGTTCGAGACCCTGTTTGCCAATCCCCTGCCTTTCGGCGTCGACAGTTTCCTGGCGCTGCAGGTCGCCTGCGGCGGTGCCCTGCTTCCCGACGACGGGGAGGACCCCCGGCATCTCATCCAGTCGTCCCGCATCGCCTGTCTGAGCGCCAAGCGCAACGGCATCGGGCATGCCACATTCGACCCGGCCATGGAGCATATCGACAAAGCCCAGCAGCAACTGCTTGTCGAACTACCGCGGGCGCTGGCAGGTTCGCCAGGTCTTTCGCTCTACCTGCAACCGCAGATTGATTTGTCCGACGGTAGCTGCATCGGTTGCGAAGCGCTGCTGCGCTGGCAGGCAGAGTCCGGTGAGCAGATCCCGCCCGATCGTACCCTGGCCGCCGTGGAACACCTTGGGCTACGCAGCACATTCAACCGCTGGATGCTGCAGCAGGCGATCCAGAATCAGCATCGGCTGCAAGCTGAAAACATCGCCGTCATCCTGTCGATCAACCTGTCGGCCAACGACCTCCTCGACCCCGAGTTGCTCGACCTCATCAAACAGACCCTCGCCACCTGGGAGGTGCGTCCGCAAAGCCTGCTGTTCGAATTGACCGAAACCCAGATGATCGAGGATACCGAACAAGTCATCGATGTCTTGCGCAGCATGCGCAATCTCGGGTTTCAGTTATCCGTCGATGATTTCGGCACGGGCTATGCAAGCATGAGCTATCTGCAGCGACTGCCTGTTCAGGAAGTCAAAATCGACCAGAGCTTCGTGCACCATGCGGAAACTTCCGAGCGCGACCGAGAAATCATCGCCTCCATCGTGCAACTCGCCCATCGCCTCGGCATGCTGGTGGTGGCTGAAGGCGTCGAGACGGTGGAAACAGCGAAGATAGCTGCCCAACTTGGCTGTGACCGGGCACAGGGCCATCTTTACGCCCCCGCCATGCCTCTGGAGGAGTTTATTGTCTGGTGGCGCAAATATAAAGACCGCGGGTAAAAGTCGGCGCTGGTGGGACGGCGTGTCCCGCATGCACACAGGTCCCGGCTCAACCCGTGTGCCAAGGCTGCCGCCACTTAGCCGGAGAAAGTCGCCGGCGGCAGGACGGCGCGATTGACGTTCAACTGAAAGATGTCGGGGCGGGCATAGTGGCCCGCGACATCGAATGAGCGCCGCGCATGCGCGGCGCGGGCCGGGTCGATCTCGGCGTAGAGCACCTCCTGCTCCTGGTGCAACGGGCCGGCAACGGGGCCACCGAAAGGTTCGAAGACGACGGCGTCGCCGTCACACAGCCATTCGTCGGCGCCGAACAGCTTGTCGCGCTGCGGAAAATCTGGCGGAATGTCACGGCTATGCAGCGCGGTGGCGAGGCTGACGACCCAGCAGCCGCCTTCACGGGCAATGTGCCGCAGGGTTGCGCGCCATCCTTCGCCGCAGTCCCAGGTGGGCGCGACCAGCACTTCCAGGTTCTGTGCATACAGCGCGAAACGCGCCAGCGGCATGTAATTTTCCCAGCAGAGCAGGCAGCCGATGCGGCCGACGGGCGTGTCGACAACCCGCAGCCCACTGGCGTCGCCCATGCCCCAGACCATGCGCTCGGGGTTGGTCGGCATTAGCTTGCGATGCCGGTTCAACAGCTTGCCGTCGGGCCCGATGACGACCACGGTGTTGAACAGCGTGCTGCCGCTGTAACGCCGGTCAATCTCGTTCATGCCGCAGATCACCGTGATGTTGTGCTGGTTGGCGGCCTCGGCGATCGGCGTCAGCGCACCGCCGTCGATGTCGACGGCGGTGTCGCGCAAGCGGTCGTGGATCTCGCCGGACAGGCCCATGTCACCTCCCGGCTTGAGTCGCCAGATCCAGGTTGGGTAGCCGGGCAGAAAGGCCTCCGGAAAAACTGCAAGCTCCGCGCCCGCTTGCGCCACTTGCTCGATGCTGGCGACCGCGCGCGCAATGCTCGCCGCCAGGTCGAGCAGCACGGGTGGGTTCTGGATTACGGCGATTTTGTGGGTCATGTAGTCACCTCTTGGGGTTAGGTTTGTCCGAATTCGGTATCGTTCAACGTGAGGGTGAAGCGGGGCCGCTGGCGCACCAGCTTGAGCGTCAGTATTCCGCCCACCGGATGCCGATAGCGGCCCGGTCGTTCTATTCCGGCAAACTGACCCCGGAACCACCCGCTTCGCTCGGGAGGTCTTTCATCTTCGGCAGTCCGTCATGGATGTGCAGCACGGATTCCTGATAGTGCACGTGGACGCCGGGCTCAAATGGCAGGTCAGGAATGATCGCGGCGCACACTTCCGTCAGTGCCATTCCCGGATGTTCCGTGAAGACGTGACCTCCGCAACTCCTGCACCACTTCCGATCGCTGTTCTTCGTCCGGTTGGAGGTGCCGATACTTTCTGCACCGTGCGTGACCCGGATGGCCTCGGGCTGCCACAAACTGAAGGCGCTGACCGGAGCCGCCGACCATAGCCGGCATGATTCGCAATGGCAGTAACCCATCAAGACCGGGTCACCCGTGACGGTGAAACGCACTTCGCCGCAAAAACAACTTCCAGAATAGGTCTTATCTGTTTTCATGATGTATCTCCTTATGTGTTGACTAACAACAGCTGCGGGGAATGACTCCAGCGCTCAGCTGCTCACGCCAGCGTCTGCGGCCCTCCTGACGCTTGAAGCGGCCGCCGGCCAGCTGCAATAACCAGTTCGCACGGTCCGACGAAGCCATCCGCTCCGTCGTAACGCGCCAGTGCCTGCTCGATTTCGCTCCACACACTGTCCTGCGCCGGTGCGTCCAGCCCGCCCAACATCTGATGAAGAGCACCGAAGGACTCCCGCTCGAAACGGACGCATTCGCTTGCCGATGACAGTCGCAGTGGTGCCGCCACGACGCGCTCCTCCGCGTTTTCGAAACCGGCATCCGCCAACGCCTGCCTGAGCACGCCCGGACTGCCGAGGCTGAATGGGCCCGGCTGGCCGGCAACGGGCGGCGGCAGCTTGGCGCGCTCGCGGATCAGCGATACCGGCAAGGAGAAGAATGCGTTGTTCTGCGGCGTCGAGTAGACGATTGCCGCAAACCAGCCACCTGGCTTCAGCGCGTTAAGGATGCCCTTCAGCGCACGCTGCTGATCGGGGAAGTAGATCAGACCGACGCGCGAAATGGCGGCGTCGAAGCTGCCCGGTTCGAGCGCGAGGTCCTCGCCATCCATCACCCGGACATCCACCTGGGAAAGGCCCTGCGCCCGTGCCGCGGCAGCAGCGTAGTCGAGAATGTTTGAAGAAATGTCCGTGGCGAGTACATAGCCGCCGGCGCCGATGCGGACTGCGGCCTGCAGGCTCTGACCGCCGGCTCCGGCGGCAACGTCGAGGACGCGTGCCCCGGTGTTGACCTTGGCCATGTCCAGCATCGTCTCGGTGGCCGGGCCAAGCCAGGTTCCGAGGGTGTCGCCCCAATCGTTCCAAGCCTTGGCAGCGGACTGCCACTGCTGCTGGGTCGTTGTCTTGTAAAGCACAGGGTTGAACTGAGTTGCATTCATGGTCGACTCCTTAATTGGTCGGTTGGCAATAGGGTTACTGTGGGCCTGGCGCCTGACCGTCTGTTATCCTGAACCCACGCCCGCACTCTGGCAGCGCAGCGTTGTAACCAGCGTTTGAATAAATGAAACTCTGCGCAGCAAGCAGGCCAGGACCGACAGCAAGGAGGATTCATCTTGCCCACCACGGCCAAAGCTTTGTCTTGTCAGCGCCTGCAAATTCGTCTGCTGGGCGAATTACGGTTGTGCCGGGACGCCATGCCACTGGTACTGCCCGCTTCAAGAAAAACGCGGGCGCTGCTGGCCTATCTGGCGGTGACAGCCAGGCGGCATCTGCGCAGCGAACTATGTGGCCTGTTCTGGGAGGACGCGGCCGATCCGCGCGCCGGGCTGAGATGGAGCCTGACGCAGATCAGACGGACATTGGGCGAGCGCGACAGCAAAGCCATTCGCGCGGACCGCGAATCTGTCGAACTGCAGGGAGACCGGGTGGCCACCGATCTTGACCGGCTCGAACAGTTGACGCAGGGCGGCTGCACCGAGGCGTCGCGTGACGCATTGATTGAAGCCAGCCAACTGTTTCGTGGCGAGTTTCTCGAAGGGCTCGACCTGGCGTCCTGCTACGCGTATCACGAGTGGTGCATCGCCGAACGCGAGATGGCGAGCCGACGTCATGAACAGATTCTGCTGGCGCTCGTCGAGCACCATAGCGACGACCCCGAACAGGCGCTCGTGCATGCCCGGGCACTGGCGACACATAACCCGCTGAACGAACGCGGACACATCCAGCTGATCACCGTGCTTGGCGCACTCGGGCGGCGGCGCGCTGCACTGGCTCAATATGAGCAGTGCTGCCGAATCTTCGAACGGGAACTTGGCCTGGGGCCACCGGCCGGCCTTGAAGCTGCGCGCGCCAGCCTGAGCGCGGCACGCCTTGCCCGCAGTGACGGCAATGCGGGCAGCATGCCGGTGCCGGACGCGCAGGGGGTCGCTGGCCGAGTGCGAACCCGATTCATCGGCCGCAACGAAGAAATTGCGCAACTGGCAAAGAGCATCGAACTGGCGATGACTGGTCAGGAGATGGACGTGCTGCTCCTCAGCGGCGTTCCCGGAATCGGCAAGTCCCGGCTGCTCGACGAACTTGAGAGCCAGATTACGGCTGTGGGTGGACGATTTCTGCGCGGCCGGGCGTTCGAGTCCGAGATGGTCCGACCCTTCGGGTTCTGGATCGATGCATTGCGCGGCCTACGCGACAGCGATCTGCCGAAAATTATGCATTCGGCACTGCAGCCTTTGACGCACACCGGCACCGGGGGCGTGACGGCAGGTGATCGCGACAGCCTCTTCGATGCGGTCGTGACGGCTCTGTCACATCTCGCCAGGTCCGGTCCGGTGGCCGTGCTGGTGGATGACCTGCATTGGATCGAGGCGTCTTCTGCCGCTCTCTTGCACTACGCGATGCGTAGCTTGGCGGGAACGCCCGTACTGTTTGCGCTCACCGGACGTGCGGGCGAACTGGAGGACAACGCTGCGGCGCAAAATCTGCTTGCCGCGCTGGCGCAATCGCAGCGACTCAGGCGTTTCGCGCTCGAACCCTTGCGCGATGACGAAGCGCGCGCGTTGGTCGGTAGCGTCGCGCAGGTGGCCGAGCCGGACCGCATCGTCGCCCAGGCACAGGGCAACCCACTCATCCTGCTCGAACTTGCCCGATCGCAAAACGCGGCCGGAGAGTCGGCCAGTCTGCTCGACCACATCCTCGAAACACATCTGTCCCGACTCTCGCCGGGCGCGGCTGAACTATTGAACTGGGCATCCGCTTTCGGTCGCGAATTTCCGCTAGATGTATTGATCGCTGCGCAGGGTGGTGAACCCGGATTGGCCGGCCAACAGTTGTCTGAACTTGAGCGGCACGACCTGATTCGCGCTGCGGGCGATACCGGCTACGCATTCAGCCACGATCTCATCCAGCAAGCGGCCTACAGTCGCGTCTCGCAGCCGCGGCGCCGGCTGATACACAAAAGCATTGCCATGCGGCTGGGTCAGGACATGGACGCGTATCCGGAAAGGTGCAGTGAGATTGCTCACCATGCAGGTCTGGGGGGGCAACACGAGCTGGCGGCCCGGGCATCCGTTGGCGCGGGCGAGCATGGCCTGCGTGTGTATGCAAACCGTGAAGCGGTCGAAGTCGCACGCCGCGGCCTGCGTCACGCGGCCCGCATCACGGACCAGGCGGCGCGCGCGCGTCTCGACATGACCTTGCTGCGAATCCAGGTGCTGGCGACCTCGGGTCTGCCGCTTGCCAGGCTGCGGCCCCCGGCCAGCAGGATCACGCAAGCGATCGAAGCCGCGCATGCGCACCGGCTGCACGCCGAAGTCGCGCAGGGCTACTACCTGCTTTCGGTGATCCACCAAGAGGCCGGCCAACTCGACGCGGCGCAGCAAGCAACGCTGAGCGCCGCACAGGCCTCAGACCTGTCGGATGCCTTGGGTCGTGCGCGACAACTCGCGAACAGCGCGCGTTGTCTGGTCGAACTGGGGCGCGATATCGGACGAGCACGAGAATTGATCGCCGAGGCCAGCACGCTCGCGGAATCCGCTGGTGTCCATGAGGTTGAAGTGCGCTGGTGCAGGGGTTTGCTGCACCACTGGGACGGCCATCTTGATCTTGCCGTGCGCGAGATCGATGCGGCCATCGTGCTTGCCACCGAAGCCGAGGACCGGTGGCGCCAATGCAAATGCCTCGCAGCGGTCGCCATGATCGAACTCGAGCGCGGGCGGCCGCAGCAAGCGATTGCCCGCGCTACGGAATTGAAGTTGGCGGCGAACCGGCTTGGTGAGGCTGCGGACGCGCCGCTGGCACAGGCCATCGCAGCACTCGCCCAGCAGATGGCGGGGGAGGAAACGACGCAGCTCGACGCGGCAATTGTGAAGCTGCGGGCGGCCGACGACAAGTCGCGCCTAGCCTGCGTGCTAAACCTTGCTGCGACTATCCAGCTCGAGCAAAAGAACTTCAAAGTCGCCGGCGCATATGCGGCAGATGCCCTGGTGCTGGCCGAGTCCATCGGTGAAGCGAACGAATCCGTTGCGGCGAGTGCCACGCTGGTCCAAGTGGCCGTCGCGCTGGGTGACTCAGAAGGCGCCCGGCTGATGTTGAAAAAATTGCCTCCGGTGCTCGAAGTGCCGGACGCGTTCAGCACCAAGGCGGTATGTGCCGTCAAGGTGGCCAGGGTTGGCGCGGAGCGGATCCGCACAGCCGTTTCCGGGCTTGCGGAATGACCGCGTGCCCCGTCGAACAAGGAGATCTTGCCATGCAACATTTCATCGTCGAACGAACATTCACACCACCACTGTCGGATCAGGATCTGAGTGCCGTCACCGCACGCATGGCGCCATGCCTAGAGTTGCACCAGGTGCGCTGGGTACGCAGCCACCTGTCTGGCGATCGCCAGCGGATGGTCTGCGAGTACGAAGCGCGCGACGCGGAAACCGTGCGCAAGGTCCAGCACGAAGCGCAAGCGAAATTCGACCGCGTGTGGGCCGGGCAGTTGATCGAACCTTGACCTGACGGTTACAGCGAACCGTCCAAACGGATTCACCCCGGACTCGCCCGCCCCTCCTCGATCGGCCGATTCCGCTGCATGGCGGTTGTTCTCACGATGCTCCAGACCAACCGGTTTGGGTCTAAAGCCAACATTCCATGACTAAAGTCGGCGCTGGCGGGACGGCGTGCCCCGCATGGATACACAACCGGTACGGGTCAGCCGTAGATAACCCGTACGTTTTCCCGGCTCAACCAATCGCTTAGTTGCGTCAGCAACGTGTCATCGAGTCGCACGCGCCAACTGTCGGGCAGAGTGAGCTCGGTTTCGGCGGCGGCGTTGCGATAGCAGATGCGCACCGGGCAGACGTTGTCGCTGGCGCGCGCGGCGCCGCGATAAGGCCCCAGGAGGGTACGCAGGTGGCCGGCGGTTGCGTCGCTCGAAGTGCCGTTCAAGGCCAGTTTCAGCACCCGCGCATGGCGGCCGCGCGCTTCGGCCAGCGTCATCAGTTTGTCGGCAGTGACGCGCAGGCCGCCGCTGTAGTCGTCACGCTGCACCTTGCCTTCGACCAGCAACAGTTCGTCTTCGCGAATTTTGTTGCGCTCGGCATCCCACAGTTCGTTGTACACCGCTATTTCGACCTGGGCGCTGGCGTCGTCGAGCGTGACGATGGCCATCTTGCCGCGCCGGGTCATCTGCGTGCGCACGCCAAGCACCACGCCGGCGAGCAGGGTGGGTTCGCGTTGCGGTTCGAGATCGACCAGCCGCCGCCGGACAAAGGATTTCAGTTCTTCGGCGTAGGCGTTGTAGGGGTGGCCGGAGAGAAAAAAGCCCAGTGCCTGCTTTTCGTTGAGCAGTTGCTCACGCTCGCTCCAGCGCGGCACATCGACATAGTGCGTTTCTTGCGGCGCGGCGCCATCGGGTGCATCGAAGAGACCACCCTGATGGGCATGGCGCTCGGCCTGGTCGGCGGCTTCGAGCGCCCGGCTGACCGAAGCGAGCAGCTTGGCGCGATGGTCGTCGACGGAATCGAAGGCGCCGGCGCGGATCAGCGACTCGATGACGCGGCGGTTGACGGCGCGCTTGTCGACGCGGCGGCAGAATTCGAACAGGTCGATGAACGGCCCGGCTTCGCGTGCGCGCAGGATCACCGCCAGTGCCGCCTCGCCGGTGCCCTTGAGGGCGCCAAGACCGTAGCGGATGGTCTTGGCATCGACCGGCCGGAAACGCACGAAGCCGGTGTTGATATCGGGCGGCAGGAAGCTGATGCCATTGGCCTGGGCATCGAGGAAAAAGAACTGCACCTTGTCGGTATCGGCCGTTTCGGACGACAGCGTCGCGGCCATGAAGGCGGCCGGGTAATGCCGCTTCAGCCAGGCGGTTTGATAGGCGACCAGCGAGTAGGCGGCGGCGTGCGACTTGTTGAAACCATAGCCGGCGAACTTCTCCATGGTGTCGAAGATTTCGTTCGCCTTCGGTGCGGCGATGCCATTGGTTGCCGCGCCGGCGACAAAAATTTCCCGCTGCTCGGCCATCTCCTCGAGCTTCTTCTTGCCCATCGCGCGCCGCAGCAGGTCGGCACCGCCGAGACTGTAGCCGGCCACCACCTGCGCGGTCTGCATCACCTGTTCCTGGTACACCATGATGCCGTAGGTGTTGCCCAGCACCTTTTCCATGCTGGGATGCGGATAGACGACGCGTTCGCGGCCGTGCTTGCGGTTGATGAAGTTCGGGATGAAGTCCATCGGGCCCGGCCGGTAGAGCGCGTTCAGGGCGATCAGATCTTCCAGGCAGTCCGGACGGGCCTGCACCAGGGTGTCTTTCATGCCGCGCGATTCAAACTGGAACACGGCCGTTGTGTTGGCCGCCTTGAAGATGTCGGCATAGACGGCAGCATCGTCGAGCGGAAGATTGTCCAGCGCGATATCGACGCCTTCCACCTCTTTGACAAAGACCACTGCCTCGGCAAGGATGGTCAGCGTGCGCAGGCCGAGAAAGTCGAACTTCACCAGGCCGGCCTTCTCGACATCGTCCTTGTCGAACTGGCTGACCGTGGCACCGCCGTCGGCCGAATAGAGCGGGCAGAAATCGGTGAGCTTGCCGGGCGCGATCAGCACGCCGCCGGCGTGCATGCCGACGTTACGGGTCAGGCCTTCGAGCTTTTCGGCGAGCGTCCAGAGTTCGCGCAGTTCTTCTTCCTGCTCCAGCCGTTCGTTGATGGCCGGCTCCTGCTCACGCGCCTTGACGAGCGTGATGCCCAGTTCGTTGGGGATCAGCTTGGCAAATTGATCGACAAAGTTGAAGCCGAGGTCGAGCACTCGGCCGACATCGCGAATCACTGCCTTGGCGGCCATCGTGCCGAAGGTGGCGATCTGGCTGACCGCATGGCTGCCATAGCGCTGCCGCACATAATCGATGACCCGGTCGCGGCCTTCCTGGCAGAAGTCGATGTCAAAGTCGGGCATCGATACGCGCTCGGGGTTGAGAAAGCGTTCGAACAGCAACTCGTAGCGCAGCGGGTCAAGATCGGTGATGTTGAGGCTGTAGGCGACCAGCGAACCGGCCCCTGAGCCGCGCCCCGGTCCCACCGGGACACCGTTGGTCTTGCCCCAGTTGATGAAGTCCGCGACGATCAGGAAATAACCGGGGAAACCCATCTGCACGATGGTCTTGATCTCGAACGCCAGCCGCTCGGCATAGCGCGGCCGTTCGGCTTCGCGCGTTTCCGGGTCGGGATAGAGCTGCGCCAGACGCTTCTCCAGCCCGGCTTGCGTTATTTCGGCCAGGTAGTCTTCGAGCGACACGCCCGGCGGAATGGGAAATTCCGGCAGGCGGTTCTTGCCGAGTTCGACCGTCAGATTGCAACGCTGGGCGATCTCCACGCTGTTTGCCAGCGCCTCGGGCAAGTCGGCGAACAGGGCCGCCATCTCGTCCTGCGTCTTGAAATACTGCGCCGCATTGAAGTTTTGCGGACGGCGACGGTCGCCCAGCACATAGCCTTCGGCAATGCACACCCGCGCTTCGTGGGCGCGAAAATCATCGGCATCAAGGAACTGCACCGGATGGGTCGCCACCACCGGCAGATCGAGTTCGGCGGCCAGGCGCAGGGTGGCGGCGAGCAGGCGCTCCTGTGCCACATATTCGCTACGGCCCTGCGGGCTACCGCTACCATGAGGGCGCTGGATCTCCAGATAAAAACTTTGCGGGAAGGTTTCCGCCCAGGCGCGGGCACTGGCTGCTGCTTTTTCGGGCTTGTCGGCGGCCAGCCACAGGCCGATCTCGCCGAATTGGGCACCCGCGAGGACAATCAAGCCGCTGTTGTCGCCTGCAGCAAATGCGCTGCGCGGAATTTCGGCGCGGCCATGCCGCCGTGGCCGCAGGAAGGCTGCCGTAAGCAGTTCGCACAAGCGCAGGTAACCTACCCGATTCTTAGCCAGCAGCAATAGCCTAGATGGCGTCTCGCGTCCGCCATCCAGCGCACTTTCATTTTCTTCGGTTATCCAGACATCGGCACCGATGATCGGTTTTACGCCCGCCCCGCGCGCCGCCGTGTAGAACTTGACCATGCCGAACAGGTTGCTCAGGTCGGTCAGCGCCAGCGCCGGCATGCCATCGGCCGCGGCACGCGCCACCGCACCATCGAGCCGCGTCAAACCGTCGGTGATGGAGTATTCGCTGTGAAGGCGGAGATGGACAAAACGGGCGTGAGGCATGAGCGAAGAATTTTACTCCCGCCACACGCCGCCAGCGACAAATCGACTGCGCTTACGGGCCCACAAATGACGGTGGGGGCACAGTCGAAACTGTACCCCCACCGGCTTTTCTTTGGTAACAAGGCTCAAGCAGCCTCGGCAAAGGCCTTAAGCGGCGATTGCGAAACGCTCATCGTTGGCGTTTAGAGATTTGCTTCATTAACGTCGATCGCCTGACGGGTTGCCTGCTCACTTTTGTTCGCCCTGTCGAAGCCAGTGCACCCCCACCCAAAAATACCAAACTGCTCAACTCGATACGCTTGGGTGGAGGTGGGCGGAATCGAACCGCCGTCCAGAACGCCTCCAGATTGCCGGAGTTACAACCATGCTTGGATTATGGGGGCGAACGGCCTAAGTTTCAAGACCTTATTGTCTTCAGGTGATGGTTTGGCCTGGTCCCGAATAAAGGAAAAGCCAGCATCAGGCTGGCTTTTAATTGATTGGTGGAGAGGATGAGGATCGAACTCACGACCTCCGCATTGCGAACGCGGCGCTCTCCCAGCTGAGCTACCCCCCCACGTTGGTCGCGGATTATACCGAAAGAGTGGCCAGTAATCTTGCTTCGGCTGTTGCATCAGCCAGCCATTCATGCTCTCTCAAGAAAAAACGGCCGGCAATTTGCCGGCCGCGCAACCCCTTTGAATCGTTCTGCAGCTTACTTGCCAGCGATCTTTTCCAGCTTTTCAGCGCGGATCAACTGGCCGTCGAGGCCCGCTTCCTTGATTGAGCCGCCGTAGGCCACGTTCATCAACTGCGTGTAATAGACAACAGGCATGTTGAACTTGGTGCCCTTCTTCTTGTTGATCTCGGACTGATAGATCTCGACGTTGGCCTGGCACAGAGGACAAGGCGTGACGATCATGTCGGCACCGTGATCGTAGGCGGAGCCGACGATGTCCTGAATCAGGGCTTGCGCCTTTTCCGGCTCGGAGAAGGCCAGCGCACCACCGCAACAGGTGACTTTCTGATCGTAGGGCACCGCTTCGGCGCCACAGGTTTCAATCATCTTGTCAAGGTATTGCGGGTTTTCAAAAGATTCGCCGGCAATACCGTAGGGACGGTTTGCCTGGCAACCCACGTAACCGGCAATCTTGACGCCGGCCAGTGGTTTGATAACCGCCTCCTTCATGGCAGCGTAGCCGATATCCTCAATCAGCACTTCAGTGAAGTGGCGCGACTTCGTGTTGAAGTCGGAGCGGAGGTTCAGGGAAACCTCCTTGAGCGCTTCATTGGCTTCAGCCATCAGGCTGGACGAGTGCTGCAGCCGCTCGGTGGCTTCCCGATTGGCCAGCCAACAGGCCGGGCACCCGGAAACGATATCCTGGCCGGGCAGGTGCTGCTCGCTGAGGGCCAGGTTACGGGCACCCATGACGATGCGCGGTAGCTCGCCACCCTCGGCATAGCCAATGGAGGCCGCGCAGCAGTTCCAATCCGGAATCTCATTGAGCTGGATGTCAAGCTTGTCGCAGATGACGCCGAAGGAAGTGATGTAGTTCGCTGCCGATGCGCCTTTTTGCGAGGAGCAGCCGGGGTAGAACGCGTATTGTTTCTTCGTCATATTTCAGGCTCTCCGATCAGGCTAGGCCGCGGCGGCGATCTTCAATCTCGCGCGCCTTGGCAATCATTTTGTGGATGCCACTGGTATCCTTGCAGGTGTGGCCGCTGATGATTTCCATCGGGTTGAGGCGTCCGGCTTTCACCAGGCCGAGGCCGACGCTTTGCATAGCCAGGGCATTTTTTACGCCCTGCACGAACCCATCCCGGAAATACATGGCCAGGGAAAACTTCAGCTCATTGACGCGACCATACTTGAGGGCGCTATCCCAGAACAGTTTGGCGATGGCCTGGTTCGGCTGACCTTTGGGGGACAAGCCGAGGCGGTAGGCATAGTTGGCCAGGCCGTGCATGATGTGGGTGATCGGCAGTTCGCGCGGGCAGCGCACCATGCAGTTGTAGCAGGAGGTGCACATCCACATCGAGTCGGATTTCAGGACTTCCTCGCGCTTGCCGGCGCGAATCATCATGAAGATTTTCTGCGGTGAATGTTCCCAGTGCGGGCCGAACGGGCAGGAGCCGGCACAGACGCCGCACTGCATGCACATCTTGACCCAATGGCCTTCCTCGACAGTAGCTTCAACCTCTTTGAGGAAGTTGTTTTTGTACTTCGCGACGGCGTTTTCGTTTGCTGTGGTCATCGTCATGCGCTCCTTATTAACCGAAACCCTTCATTGGCGACGGCCCCATCTCGATGAGCTGCGCGACATAGTCGTCAATTATCTTGGCGACGCGAGCGCCATCGGTAATGGCGATTTCGTACGTCAGCATGCGCTCCGGTTCCAGACCCATGCCCTTCAGGGTGTCGCCGATCTTGCTCAGGCGGTAGTAGGCCATTTCGGACCCCTTGACGAAGTGACACTGGTAGTTGTCGCCCTTCTGGCAGCCCATCATCATCACGCCGTCGTAGCCAGCGCCGAGCGCGTCGGTGATCCAGATGGTGTTGACCGAACCCAGACAACGGACCGGGATCACCCGCACAAAGGCGGAATAGGTCAGCCGCTGCATGCCGGCCATGTCGAGTGCCGGATAGGCGTCGTTCTCGCAGGCGAGGATCAGGATGCGTGGCTTTTCATCTTCCTCGTCCGGCACGTTGACCGCTTTGACCTGGCTACCGACGGTATCGCACGAGTAGTTTTCGAAGGAGATGACACGCACCGGGCAGGCACCCATGCAGGTGCCGCAACGACGGCAACGCTCTTCATTGAACAGCGGGAACCGCCGCTCGTCTTCGTCGATGGCGCCGAACGGGCATTCCACCGTGCAGCGTTTGCACTGCGTACAACCTTCGAGGCGGGCGGTCGGGAAGGACAGGTCGCCAACACGCGGGAAGGGGGAACGACCGAGCCCGACATTCTCGACTGCCTGAATGGCCTTCAGTGCGGCGCCGGTAGCATCTTCCGTGGCCTGCAGCATGTCCATCGGCCGGCGCATCGGGCCGGCGGCATAGATACCGGTGCGGCGCGTCTCGTAGGGGAAGCAGATGAAGTGCGAGTCGGCAAAGCCGTACTTGAATTGCGGCATGTCCGGACCTTGGCGGTAGGCCAGATTGAGCACGGAGGTGGACTCAAGCGCGGTGCGTTGCTGCTTGGCTTCTTCATTACCGCCATCGGCGGCCGTGTTGATGGTCGTCCATTCATCAAGATTGACGCCGGCATTAGGTACCTGGCCGGTAGCCAGCACGACAAGGTCGGCATCGACGGTAGCGGTCTCGTCGAGGATCAGGTCCTTGAACTCAACCTTGCAGCTATCACCGCCGGTAACCTTGCTGGCCTTGCCCTTGGTGAAGATCACGCCCTTTTGCTGGGCGCTGCGGTAGAAGTCCTCGCCCATGCCCGGCACCCGCAGGTCGTCATAGATCACCACGGCGTCGATATCGGGATTGGCGTCCTTGAAATACATCGCCTGCTTGATACTGGTCGCGCAGCAGTGGCCTGAACAGTAAGCTAGGTGTGTGCCGGATTCGTCACGCTGACCGGCGCACTGCACGAAGGCGACTGATTTCACTTCTTTGCCGTCGGCACGCTTGATGGCGCCGCCATTGGCGGCTATTGCGAGGGCTTCGAGGCCGGCCTGATCAACCACGTTGGCCTGGCCACCGCCCAGTTCGGGCAGCTTGGCGATGTCGTAAGTCGTGAAGCCGGTCGTCTGAACGATGGCGCCGCAAAGCTCTTCGGTCACGCTACCCGATTCCTGGGCAACCTTGGCAGTAAAGCGGCCAGGGGCACCGGCGGTTTCAGCCAGCGTCGAATTCAGATGCACCTTGATCTTCGGATGGCTCGACACCTGGGCAGCCAGTTCGGCAACGCCAGTGGGTTGGGCTTCCGCATAAGGGGCGGCAAACGGTACGCGCTTGAACAGATTTTTCGCGAAACCACCGAGTGCGCCGGTCTTCTCGACCAACACCACTTCGTAACCGGCATCGGCCGCAGCCATGGCTGCAGTCATGCCGGACATGCCACCACCCACCACGAGAATGCGCTTGCTGGAGGACTCTTTCACATTGCCCTCCGGCACCTTCATCTTCTTGATTTCGGCACAGCCCATGCGCACGTAGTCTTCGGCCATTTCCTGGCGCACTTCATCGTGGTCACTACCTTCGGCAACGATCCAGAGGACGCCCTCGCGCAGGTTGGCGCGCGACACGGCAGCGGTTGGAAAGACGAAGGCTTCGGTCTTGGCACGACGCGAGCAGGCGGCGATGCACAGATGGGTGACGCCATCGTTGGCGATGTCGTCCTTGATCATTTGCACCCCTTCGGCATTGCAGAGGAAGGGGTGGGTCTTGATCACCGTCATCTTGCCCTCGGTCTTGGCAACTTTTTCCAGCCCGGCGATATTGAATTTGTCGCCAAGGCCGCAACCGGAACAGATGTATGCAGCGAATTTATTATCGGCCATGGTTACGCGGCCTCCGTGGAAGCAGTTTTATGAATGACCTGAACAGCGCGCATGGCGGCTGCCGTGGCGCTTTGCACCGAACGATTGACATCGAGCGGACTTGAGGCGCTACCGGCCCCGAACATGCCCTCGGTCTTGGAACCCTCGATGAAGTTCGAGGAATCGAGAATGATGTCGTCAGGCAGTTTCACGCCGGTCACTTCCGGTTCCATGCCAACGGCCAGCACGACGAGGTCGTGTTCGGATGCGTAGCGGTGGTAACCCTCGGTATCGACACCATGCAGGATCGGGCTGTTGTTTTCTTCATTCAGGGCGATGCGCGCCACCTTCGACTTGATGAAACTGACGGTCGCATCCTTCTGCACGTTCTGGTAGAAGTCTTCAAAACGGTCGATGGCGCGGATATCGATGTAGTAAATCGTCGACTTGCCGGCGTCACCTAGCGCTTCACGCACATACTGGGTCTGCTTCAGTGTGGCCATACAGCAGATGCGTGAGCAGTGACGCAGGTGATTCTCGTCACGCGAACCGGCACACTGGATGAAGGCGATGTTTTTCGCTTCCTTGCCGTCTGACGGACGCAGCAGTTTGCCGCCAGTGGGGCCGCGCGGATCAGCCAGGCGCTCGAACTCGAGGCTGGTGATCACATTGGCGTAGCGATCATAGCCGTAGGGCTGGATCTTGTTCGCGTCGTACGGACGCCAACCGGTCGCCCAGACCACGCTGCCGACCGTCAATTCAAGCGTTTCTTCCTGCATGCCGAGATCGACCGCATCCACCTTGCAGGCGGCTTTGGCTTTTTCGCCTTCGGGCGTCGCAGCAATGGAGGGATCGATCACAAAGCGCTGCGGGTAGGCCATGCCGTGGGGCAGATAAGCCGCCTTGATCTTGTCCATGCCGTAGTTGGCCGGGTTCGGAATCTCGGCTGAGACGGCATTACCGCAGTCGCCGCAGGCGGTGCAGTTCTCGGTCACGTAGCGCGGCTTGACCTTGAGGGTAACGGCATAATTGCCGCGACTGCCGGTTACGGCAGCGACCTCGGTCATCGTCATCACCCGTACATTCGGATTACCGCGGAGGCGCCGAAGGTTGATCTCCAGCCCGCAGGTGGGGTGGCACATCTTGGGAAAATAGCGATACAGCAAGGAAGTACGGCCACCCAAAGTTGGGGTTTTCTCGGCCAGTATTACCTGCTTGCCGCACTCGGCGGCTTCGAGGGCCGCCGTCATGCCGGCGATACCGCCGCCGACGACCAGAATGGTCTGGTTGGTTGCGATTGAAGCCGTCATCAAGCCTCCATGGAGTTGTGCTATCGAAACAAAATCCCAGAACCGGCCTGCACCCTCGTAAAGCGGGCGCCATGCCACTACTGGCCGCTACTGAATTGGTGCGAGATTTTAACTGCTAACTTTAGCCCGAACTTCTGCTTTAGATCAAATGGCGGCCAGAATGTTCCTATAGACAAATAGAAGTGGCGAATGCTTTGAACCGTCTTTTCTCGCACTCTTCACTGACACGGCGGCTATTTGCCGCCGTACCCGCTGCGGGGCATTTCATCCCGCCAGCGCCGACTTTGGTACAACTTATCGCGCCATGCCAGAGCGTTGCGCCGATTTTGGCCGGAATGCCTTGATGACCTCTTCGCGCGTCTCGACGTAGGGGCCGCCGATCAGATCAAGGCAATATGGCACGGCGGCAAAGACGCCGTCGAGCGTTTCCTTGATGGCTTTCGGTTGCCCCGGCAAATTGAGGATCAGCGTCTGGCCGTGCGCATGCTGTCTTATGGCACCTACCTGGCGCGACAGGATGGCCGTCGGCACATACTTGAGACTGACCTGCCGCATCTGCTCGCCGAAACCCGGCATCACCTTCTGGGCGACGGCCAGCGTGGCCTCGGGTGTGACATCGCGCAGGGCGGGGCCGGTGCCGCCGGTAGTAAGCACCAAATGGCAACCAACGCTGTCTGTCAGTTCGATCAGCGTCTGCTCGATGAGGGATTGCTCGTCGGGAATCAAGCGTGTTTCGATGCGCCAGGGCGAGGCGAGCGCGGCAGCAAACCAGTCGCGCAGGGCGGGGATACCCTTGTCCTCATAGACGCCGCTCGAAGCGCGGTCGGAAATGGAGACAAGGCCGATGAGCAGCTCTTTAGTCATTGCTCTGGGTTGGCTCCTCAGTACTCCCCGCAGTGGATTGAAGTTCACGCAACACCTTGAATAACTCGCGAAACGCCCGCGGCGGCTTGGCCAGTTGCTGCTCTTTGAGCGCATTGCGGCGCAACTGCCGCAAAAGTTGCAAATCGGCGTCCGGATGTGTCGCGGCAATCTCGCCGATGACCGTCTCGTCTGCGAGGAAGCGGGTACGCAGACCTTCCAGTGCATGCATGCGCACGTTGGCCGCGGCAGAAACTCCCTTGATATCGTCAAGCGCGGCACGGATCGGATCGGCGTCTATCGACCGCATCAGTTTGCCGATGTATTGCAGTTGCCGACGGTGGGCTTCATGCTTGGTTATCCGCTGAGCTTCACGTACCGCCATGCCCAGGTTTTCGGGCAGATCGATTTTTTTTAATTGATCTTTCGAGAGCGTGACCAGTTCGACGCCAAGCGTCTGCAGGTCATCCATGGTGCGCTTGCGTGCACTCTTGCTGGGTTTTTCTAGTGGTTCCACGGGTAAGATTATAGCTTTCCTCCATTCGTGCCTCCTATGTCAGAATTCTCATTTACCCCCGACCAGCTACGCCAATTGGCCACCGATGTGCTGCAGCACGCCAGGCAGGGCGGCGCCAGCGCCTGCGAAACCGATGTTTCCGAAGGCTTTGGCCAATCGGTGACGGTCCGCAAGGGCGAAGTCGAGACCATTGAGTTCAACCGCGACAAGGGCATCGGCGTCTCCGTTTACCTTGGCCAGCAACGCGGCCACGCCTCCACTTCCGATTTTTCGCCAGCATCAATCAAGGCCACGGTGGATGCCGCGCTGTCGATTGCCCGCTTCACCGCCGCCGACCCCTGCGCCGGTCTGCCCGCTCCTGAATTGCTGGCAAAGAACGTGGCGGATATGGACCTTGATCTCTATCACCCATGGCCGTTGCCCGTCGAAGAGGCCATTGCCCTCGCCCGCCGCAGCGAACAAGCCGCCTTTGCCGTCAGTCCGCTGATCAACAATTCCGAGGGCGCCTCGGTGTCGGCCCATGCTGCCCACTTCATCTCCGCCAACAGTCTCGGCTTCATGGGCGGCTATCCGTCCACGCGGCATTACCTCTCCTGCGTCCCCATAGCCAGCAAAGGCAAGGACATGCAGCGGGACGACTGGTACTCTGGCTGGCGCGACCCCGCTGACCTTGCCGCTCCGGAGTTGATCGGCGACTACGCCGCCCGCCGGACGCTGTCACGTCTCGGCGCAAAAAAGCTCAAGACACGCCAATGCAAGGTCATGCTCGAAGCACCACTGGCTGCCATGCTGCTCGGCAGCTTTGTTCATGCAGTGAGCGGCGGCAGCCTCTACCGCAAGGCAAGTTTTCTGCTCGACACATTGGGCCAGCGCATTTTCCCCGACTGGTTCTCCATCGAGGAACGACCACACCTAAAAAAAGGCCTGGCCTCCAGCCTGTTCGACGATGACGGCGTAGCGACCCACGACCGCACCGTCGTCGCCAATGGCGTGTTGCAGGGTTATTTCCTGTCGACCTATACCGCGCGCAAGCTCAACATGCAGACCACCGGCAATGCCGGTGGCAGCCACAACCTGATAGTCGCGCCGAGCCCGGATGCACCAGCGGATTTCGCCGGATTATTGCGCCAGATGGGCACCGGCCTGCTGGTCACCGAGTTACTGGGGCATGGCATCAATTATGTGACGGGTGACTACTCGCGCGGGGCGGTCGGTTACTGGGTGGAAGGCGGAGAAGTCGCCTACCCGGTGCATGAAATCACCATTGCCGGCAACCTGCGCGACATGTTCGCCGGCATCGAAACCGTCGGGCGGGACAGCGTCACGCGCGGCTCGCGGAGCGTCGGTTCTATTGTGGTAAACCGCATGACCGTGGCGGGAAATTAGCTCGTTTCACCTCCTCTCCGGGTTTTCTTTCGGTGTAGTATTTCGCCACCGTCCCACCTCAGCGGGGCGTTCCCAAAAAACACCAAGGAGACGATGTATGGAAAGACGTAAATTTCTGCAAAACGCCGGTATCGCCGGAATTCTGGCGGCTGGTGCCGCCCCGGCGATAGTCCATGCCCAGCAGGCAATCCGCTGGCGCTTGGCTTCGAGCTTCCCCAAAGCACTGGACACCATCTACGGTGCGGCTGAAACCTTCACGAAGAAGGTCAAGGATATGTCGGGCGGCAAATTCGAGATTTCCGTACACGCCGGCGGCGAACTGATGCCCGCCTTTGGTGTAGTTGATGGCGTCCAGCAGGGCACCGTGGAATGTGCCCACACCGCGCCGTATTATTTCTTTGGCAAGGATGAAACCTTCGCCATCGACTGCACGATTCCCTTCGGTCTCAATTCGCGCCAGATGACGGCCTGGATGTACCACGGCAACGGCATGAAACTGCTGCGTGAGTTTTACAACCAGTACAACATCGTCAACTTCCCGATGGGCAACACCGGCGCCCAGATGGGCGGCTGGTATCGCAAGGAAATCAAGTCGCTCGCCGACGTCAAAGGCCTCAAGATGCGCATCGGCGGCTTCGGCGGCCGCATCCTGTCCGGCATCGGCGGCGTACCGCAGAACATCCCGGGCGGCGAAATCTATCAGGCGCTGGAAAAGGGCACCATCGATGCCACCGAGTGGGTCGGTCCCTACGATGACCAGAAACTGGGTTTCTACAAAGTCGCCAAGTTCTATGCCTACCCGGCCTGGTGGGAAGGCGGCCCGCAGTTAAGCCTTTATGTCAACAACAAGGCCTATGACGCCCTGCCCGCCGACTACAAGGCCATGATCGAGGTGGCGGCATCGCATGCCCACGTCGATATGCAGGCCAAGTACGACGCCAAGAACCCGCAGGCCCTGAAGGAACTGGTGGCCAGCGGTACGAAACTTTTCCGCCTGCCCAAGGACACGATGGACGCCGCCTTCAAGTTCTCCGAAGCGCACTACGCCGAACTGTCCGACAAGAACCCGAACTGGAAGAAGGTTTTCACGGATTACAAAGCCTTCCGTAAAGAGCAGAACCTGTGGTTCCGCTTTGCCGAGGCCGGTTACGACAGCTACATGCAGGCTCAGAAACTCTAAGCAGACTCGTATCAGTAAAAAACCCGCGGGCTTGCCCGCGGGTTTTTTACGTCTGGTAACTCATAGCGAGAAAAGCCGCCATTAATAGGCTGGCGGCGGAATTCCTCGCATGATTACTTGCCCTTTTTCTTGTCCTTGGCAACTTCCTCCATCAAGGCTGCCGCAGGATCATCCTGCTTTCCATCGGCTTCCTTGGCGTCCTGTGGCGGAGCAAGGGCATCAAGGTCAGCAGGTTTTGCATCACCCGCCGCGTCCTTCTCCACATCCACCCATCTGCCCCAGTCCGTCGCAGCAGCCGAGGAGCCATAGCCACGGTCGACGCCACCGGAAGCTTCCATCTCCAGCTTAACCTCTTCGGCACTGAGTTTCTCTGTCTTGTCGAGGCTGCCGGTGACAATACCCGGGAAGGCGATGAGGACGCCGACCATGATGACCTGGATGACGACAAACGGCACGGCCCCCCAATAGATCTGGCCTGTCGTAACCCGCGCCGTCTTCTTCTTGGTCACCTTGTCGATGTAATCCTGTTGCGGCGCCACGCTACGCAAGTAGAACAGGGCAAAACCAAACGGCGGGTGCATGAAGGAGGTCTGCATGTTGACCGCCATCAGGATGCCGAACCAGACCAGATCGATTCCCAGCTTATCCGCCACCGGCGCCAGCAGCGGCAATACGATGAAAGCCAGCTCGAAGAAATCAAGGAAGAAGGCCAGCACAAAGATCAGGACGTTGACCACGATGAGGAAGCCGACCTGGCCGCCGGGCAGGCCGGTCAGCAGATGCTCGACCCATTTATGGCCATCCACCGCCTGGAAGGTCAAGCTGAACACGGTGGCGCCGAGCAGGATGAACATGACGAAGGCGGAAAGCTTCGTGGTGGCATCCATCGCCTGGGTCATCAACTTCAAGCTCAGGCGGCGACGTGAAAAGGCCATGATCAACGCCCCCACGGCACCCATTGCACCACCTTCGGTCGGCGTGGCAATACCCAGGAAAATGGTGCCGAGCACAAGGAAGATCAGCGCCAGCGGCGGAATCAGCACGAAGGTGACCCGCTCGGCCATGCGCGACAGCAGGCCCAATTTGGTCACGCGATTGAGCATCGCGAGCATGAAGGCGATGCCGATACCCACGCACATCGACAGCACAATCGTTTCATCCTTGGGTGCTTCAGCCGACCGGTTTTGGGCAAACGCCACCGCGCCACTCACCGAAAGAATGAACAGCACCAGCACCGAACGCATGCCGGAACTGCCGTTGGCCTCGCGGAAGGTGCGCGCCTCCGGCGGCAGGGCTGGACACATGTTCGGCTTGATAAAGGTCAGCAGCACCACCCAGCCGACATAAAGAGCCATCAGCATGAAACCCGGGATGAAGGCGCCCGCATACAGGTCACCGACGCTGCGGCCAAGCTGATCGGCGATCACGATCAGCACCAGCGAAGGCGGAATGATCTGTGCCAGCGTACCCGAGGCGGCGATGACACCGGAGGCCAACCGTCGATCATAGCCATAGCGCAGCATCAACGGCAGGGAGATCAGGCCCATCGAGATCACCGACGCGGCAACGACACCCGTGGTAGCCGCCAGCATGGCGCCCACCAAAATGACCGCGATGGCCAGGCCGCCGCGAAGCGGACCGAACAACTGACCAATGGTGTCGAGCAGATCCTCGGCCATCCCCGATCGCTCGAGGATCAACCCCATGAAGGTGAAGAAGGGAATCGCCAGCAGCGTGTCGTTCTTCATGATGCCGAAGATGCGCAACGGCAGAGCCTGCATCAGCGAGGCGGGCAGCATGCCAAGTTCGATGCCGATGAAGGCGAAGAAGAGTCCGCAGGCGGCCAGCGAAAACGCCACCGAGTAACCCATCAGCAGGAAGATGAACAGGCCCACGAACATCACCGGGGCCATGTTGGCTTGCAGAAATTCAATCATTTGTCTGCCCTTTCTTCCCGAGCTCGGTCGGCAACCATATCGACGGCGTCTTCAACGCGGTCGATGACTTCCGGCGACACCTCGTGCTTCCTGATCTCTTCGGCCAGTTCCTCCTCTGCCGTTTTGGTCTGGACCGGGCGGGTCGGATCGACACACAAACCCTTGAGGAAACCCACGCGCTTGATCAACTCGGACAAGCCCTGCAGGCCCAGCAGGGCAAAACCGATCGGCAGCAGGGCATAGACCGGCCAGCGGATCAGGCCGCCAGCGTTTTCCGACATTTCGCCGCTCTCGTAGGCCTGAATGACCAGCGGCCAGGACAAACTGATGACGAGGATCACAAACGGCATCAGGAAGACCAGGATGCCGAAAATCTCGACCTTGATTTGCGTGTGCTTGGAGAAACGGCCGAGGATAACGTCAATTTTGACGTGGCCCTGGCGCAGCATGGTATAGCCCGCCGTCAGCAGGAACATGGCAGCAAACAGGTACCACTGGATTTCAAGAAAGGCATTGGAACTGACACTGAAGGCCTTGCGCATGATCGCGTTGGAGGCACTGATGACTACGGCGATCAGCACCAGCCAGAGCGCGGCACGACCGACACGCTCAGTGATGCCGTCGATCAGCCGCGAGAATTGCAGCAGGAAATTCATCGATATTTCTCCTCCGCGCCTGGCTTGCGGTACGCCATAATGTGGCTGACCGATCCTGCGGTGTTGTTGTGCGTTGACTGCTTTCTGCTTGCGAGAGCAAGGGCGCGATATTAAACGTTCAGTTGCGGCTTTGCCATACCATTGTGGAAAGCCGCAATGCAATCCAGCGTTGCGCGGGTTGTCTGAAGATCCTGATTCGACAAACGTAAAAATATGGAAAGACGCAAATTCATCAGAGGCGCGGGCCTGGTCGGCATACTGGCGGCCGGTGCCGCCCCGGCTGTGCATGCCAAGCCGGCACTCCGCTGGCGGCTGGCGTCGAGCTTTCCCAAAACACTGGACATCACCCACGGCAGCGCGCATTTTTTCGCCCGCGAGGTCAGGGACATGTCGGGCGGCAAGTTCGAGATTGCCGTCCACCCCGCCGATGAACTGCTGCCGGCCTTCGATGTGCTGGACGGCGTGCAGCGCGGCAGCGTCGAATGCGGGCACACGGCGGCGTATTACTACATTGACCGGGATGAAACCTTCGCCCTCGACTGCGCCATTCCCTTCGGTCTCAACGCCCGTCAGATGGCGGCCTGGTTGCGGCAGGGCAATGGCCTCAAGCTGCTGCGCGAGTTTTACCAGAACTTCGGCATCGTCAATTTCCCCATGGGCAACAGTGGCGCCCAAATGGGCGGCTGGTATCGTAACCCTATCAATTCCCCGGCCGACCTCAAGGGGCTCAAGATGCGCATTGCCGGACTTGGCGGACAGGTATTAGCCCGGCTGGGTGGGGTTCCGGTCAAGCTACCTGGGGCCGAAATTTACCCGGCACTCGAGCGCGGCACGATTGACGCCGCCGAATGGGTCGGGCCATATGACGACTTGAAACTGGGCTTGCACAAGCTCAAGCTCTACTACGCCTACCCCGGCTGGTGGGAAGGCAGTACGCAACTGTCGCTCTACATCAATCGGCGCGCCTATGACGCACTGACTACCGAGCACAAGGCCATCATCAAAGCGGCTGCGACGGCAACCCATTGCGATATGCTGTCGCAGTACGATGCAAAAAATCCGGCGGCACTCAAGGAACTGATTGCCATCGGCGCGCGCCTGACACCCTTCCCCAAGACAGTGCTGGATGCAGCCCATCAGGCCGCAGACGAGCTGTATGCCGAACTGGCTGAGAAGAATCCGCATTGGAAAAGGATTCACGGCAGCTATGCGGCGTTTCTCAGGGAGCAATCCTGGGGTTGGGCCTACACCGAGATGTCTTTTGAAAACTACCGGCTCCAGCGCATGCAGGAACAGACGAATGCTGCGGAAGCATCACGCAGTAAAAGTCGGCGCTGACCGAAGGGAATCCCCTTTTCAGGACTGACGGGACGGCGCTACTCTTGAGTTCAACGACTTTAGCCACCCGCCTGTGTGTCGTGCGCCATGGCGAAACCGACTGGAATGCGGGGCGTCGCATCCAGGGGCATATCGACGTGCCGCTGTCGGTCGTCGGTCATACCCAGGCCCGCGCCGCCGGGAATACGCTGGCAAACGAAGGGTTCGCCGCCATTTACAGCAGTGATTTGACCCGGGCGCGGCAAACCGCCGAGGCGACGGCCCATCTGGCCCATGTGCCGTTACACCTGCTGACCGGACTGCGCGAGCGACATTACGGTGTTTTCCAGGGATTGACCTATGCAGAGGCGGAGGCGCAGTATCCAGAAGCTTACGCCCGCCATCACGCGCGTGACAATGCACACTTCGCCTTCCCTGGTGGCGAGAGCCTGCATGATCTGGCAGTCCGGATTGGCGATGTCTGCGACGACATCATCAGCCGCCACGCCGGCGGGGCAGTAGCAATCTTCACGCATGGCGGTGTCCTCGACATCATGCATCGCCGCGCGGCAGGTAAACCGCTGACGGGGCCACGCGACTTCGCCATCCCCAACGCCGCCATCAACTGGATCGAGATCGCCAACGACCGCTGGACGATACTGAACTGGGCCGAGCGCGGACACCTGACCGGGGCACTGGAAGAGTTGTAACAGCGCAGGGCTACAGTGGTGAAACGGGAACCAGCTGCGTGATAAAATCGCCGTCCCTCCTTCCATGAAACGGGCTACCGCCATGTTTTCAAAGAATAATACCCTCGCCAAGACCGACCCCGAACTGTTTGCCTCCATTCAGAACGAGAACCGTCGCCAGGAAGATCACATCGAGTTGATCGCTTCCGAAAATTATGTCTCGTGGGCGGTATTGGAAGCCCAAGGCTCCCAGTTGACCAACAAATACGCCGAAGGCTATCCCGGCAAGCGCTACTACGGCGGTTGCGAGCACGTCGACGTCGCCGAGCAACTCGCCATCGACCGCGCCAAGAAACTGTTCGGCGCCGAGGCGGCCAACGTGCAGCCGAACTCCGGTTCACAGGCCAATCAGGCAGTGTTCATGGCCTTCCTGAATCCTGGTGACACCATCCTCGGCATGAACCTCGCTGCCGGCGGCCACTTGACGCATGGCATGAAGCTCAACATGTCGGGCAAATGGTTCAATGTTGTGCCCTACGGCCTCGACGAAAACGAGGCCATCGACTACGCGGAAGTCGAACGCCTCGCCATCGGGCACAAGCCCAAGCTGATCATCGCCGGCGCCTCGGCCTACGCACTGCGCATCGATTTCGAACGCTTCGCCAAGATCGCCAAATCAGTCGGCGCCATCTTCATGGTCGACATGGCGCACTATGCCGGTCTGGTCGCCGCCGGCTTCTACCCGAACCCGGTTCCGCATGCCGATGTCGTCACCTCGACCACGCACAAGACGCTGCGCGGTCCGCGCGGCGGCTTGATCCTGATGAAAGCCGAACACGAGAAGGCCATCAACTCGGCCATTTTCCCCGGTCTGCAGGGCGGTCCGCTGATGCATGTGATCGCCGCCAAGGCCGTGTCCTTCAAGGAAGCGATGACCCCCGAGTTCAAGAATTACCAGGAACAGGTGATCGAAAACGCCCAGGTCATGTGCAAGGTGCTCAAGCTGCGCGGCCTGCGCATTGTTTCGGGTCGCACCGAATCGCATGTCTTCCTGGTCGATCTGCAGTCCAAGAATATTACCGGCAAGGATGCCGAGGCCGCGCTGGGTCGCGCCCACATCACAGTGAACAAGAACGCCATCCCCAACGATCCGCAAAAGCCCTTCGTCACCAGCGGGATTCGCATCGGCACGCCGGCCATGACCACGCGCGGCTTTACTGAAATCGAAGCCGAGGTGGTCGCTGACCTGATCGCCGATGTCCTTGAAGCTCCGACCGATGAGGCAGTGCTCGAGCGGGTGCGCGCCGAGGTAGCTACGCTGTGCGGCAAGTTCCCCGTTTACGGCGACTGAGCGAGTTCCATGAGATGTCCGTATTGCAACGAGGACAACACCCAGGTCGTCGATACCCGTGAAAACGAGGAAGGCGACACGGTGCGCCGGCGACGGCGCTGTCTCACCTGCGACAAGCGCTTCACCACCTACGAACGCGTCGAACTGCAATTGCCGCTGGTCGTCAAGAAGAACGGCAGCCGCGTCGACTTCGATCGTGACAAGCTGATCTCCAGCATGACGCTGGCCCTGCGCAAGCGCCCGGTCACCACCGAGAGCGTCGCCAGTGCGCTCGACCGCATCGAAGACAAGTTGGTACAACTGGCCGAGCGTGAAGTCACTTCGGACCGCATTGGCGAACTGGTGATGCGTGAGCTGAAAAAGCTCGACAAGGTCGCCTACATCCGTTTTGCTTCCGTCTACCGCAACTTCGCAGACGTCGACGAATTCTCCGATGCGGTCCGCGAAATGAAGCGGCCGCGCACCACCCGCCCCAAATCCTCGTGACCGTCGTGGCTCAAGCTTTTTTGCCTGAAGACTACGGGTTCATGAGCCGCGCGCTGCAATTGGCGACGTACGGTCTTTACACCACCACACCGAACCCGCGCGTCGGCTGTGTCTTGGTGAAGGATGGCGTGATCATCGGCGAAGGCTGGCACGAAAGTGCCGGGCAGCCGCACGCAGAAATCAACGCCCTGGCAAAAGTCGGCGCTGGCAGGACGGCGCAGGGCGCTACGACTTACGTCACACTCGAACCCTGCAGCCACCACGGTCGTACACCGCCCTGTGTCGACGCCCTGATGAAAGCTGGAATTGCACGTGTTGTTGCGGCAATGCCGGATCCGAACCCGCTGGTTGCCGGACAGGGTCTGGCACAGCTTGCCGCTGCCGGCATTGCCGTTGCCAGTGGCCTGATGGAAGCCGAAGCACGCGCACTCAACGTCGGTTTTGTCTCGCGCATGACGCGCGGCCGGCCGTGGCTGCGGCTCAAGGTAGCCATGAGCCTGGATGGCAAGACTGCCCTCAACAACGGTTTATCGCAATGGATTACCGGCCCTGAGGCGCGCCGCGATGCCCATGCCTGGCGTGCCCGTTCCTGCGCGGTACTGACGGGTTTCGGCACGGTACGTGACGACGACCCGCGGCTCACCGTGCGCGAAGTTGTCACACCACGCCAGCCGCGCCCGGTCGTCGTCGACAGCCGCTTGGAAACACCGCTGACCGCCAAGCTGCTGGAAGGCGGCGCCCTGATCTTTGCTGCCCAACCCGACGCCGAAAATATAAGCCGCCTCACTGCCCGCGGCGCCGAAGTCATCGTGCTGCCGAATCCCGCCGGCAAGGTAGACCTGGCCGCGATGTTGCTGGAACTCGGTCGCCGTGGCTACAACGAAGTGCTGGTCGAAGCCGGGGCCAAACTCAATGCTTCGCTGCTGCGAGAGGGGCTGGTTGACGAACTGCTGATCTATCAGGCGCCGGTGCTGCTGGGCGACCAGGCGCGCGGCATGGCCGACCTGCCGGAGCTTGTCGAATTGAGCGGTGCGCGGCGACTCACCATCACCGACCGGCGCATGATCGGCGCTGATCAACGCATTCTGGCGCTCTTGAATTGAAAATAAACCAGTTCTAACAAGGAGAAACACATGACCCAAACCACAACGTCCAGCGGCTTGATGATTGAAGAGATCGTCGAAGGCACTGGCGCCACCGCCACCGCCGGACAGACCGTATCGGTGCATTACACCGGCTGGCTCACCGATGGCAGCAAGTTCGATTCAAGCAAGGATCGCAATGACCCCTTCGACTTCCCGCTCGGCGGCCGCCAAGTCATCGCCGGCTGGGATGAAGGCGTGCAGGGCATGAAGGTTGGCGGCACGCGCAAGCTCACCATCCCGCCCAGCCTCGGCTACGGCGCCCGCGGCGCTGGCGGCGTGATCCCGCCCAATGCCACGCTGGTGTTCGAGGTGGAACTGCTGGAAATCCATCAGTAAAATCGTCGCAGGTGCTCGATCTATCTGATCGAGCACACCGCGCATTCCGGATCGCGCGGCACGGCAATGCTGCGCCATTCCATCGCCAAACCATCAAGCAGCAACAGGCGGCCCGCCAGAGATTCGCCACAACCGATCACCAATTTGAGCGCCTCGGCGGCCTGCACGGCGCCGATGATGCCGGTGAGCGGCGCGAATACGCCCATCACCGCACAGCGCACTTCCTCGACCTCTTCGGCCTCCGGAAACAGGCAGTGGTAACACGGGGCGTCAGCGCGTCGCGCGTCGAAAACGGCAACCTGGCCATCGAAGCGGATAGCCGCACCCGACACAAGCGGTTTGCCATGCTGGACACAGGCCCGATTGACCTCATGGCGGGTGGCAAAGTTGTCTGAACAGTCGAGCACCACGTCAGCAGCGGCGACTTCTGCTAACAAGCGTTCGCCCGCCAGCCGTTCCTGCAGGGGCATCACCCGGCATTCCGGATTGATTGCGCCAAGCGTGGCAAGGCCAGAGACTACCTTGGGTTGTCCGATTGCCGCCGTGCGGTGCAGTATCTGCCGCTGCAGATTGGTCAGGTCGACCGTGTCGCCGTCGGCAAGGACCAAGGTGCCGATACCGGCAGAAGCCAGATACAGGGCAGCGGGCGAACCCAAGCCACCCGCGCCGAGAATCAGCGCCCGCGCGCCAAGCAGTTTTTCCTGACCTTCGATGCCGATCTGCGGCAACAGGATGTGGCGGCTGTAGCGCAGCAAAGCTGCGTCGTTCATGAGTCCTTCTTTACCATGAAATTGCAGCGTTTGCGCCGGGCCGCCCCATGCAAACGCGGCACGCGGCGCCAGCCGCAACCCGCACCGCTAGTTGATCGGAGCACCCCGTAACAGACGAGCGCAGCGAGCCGTTAAGAACCCCCCGCGAGGGGGGCACCAGGCCGTAGGCCGCAGGACGCTGCGCAGCAGCGGTCCCAAGCAAAGAAAGGGATGCGCCAACGGCGCACAAAGGGGGGCGGGCGTTTGTCATTTGTACTCGCGCAGCTCGGGCGGGGTATCGTCGTGGTCGCCGTGCGGATGGTGTTCCCAGGCCTGGGAATAAACCTCATGCGACTTCTTGATCAGCCGCTCCGGCTGGCCGAGATTGCGCAACTGGGTTTCCTCTGTGAAATAAACGAGGGCGCGGATCAGCTTGCAATACAGGGTATTTTCCAAGTGGAAGCCGCGCTCGATCAACATCATCTCCAAGGCTTCCATGCTGTAGTCGGCAATCTCGTACCAAACCGAAATGCCGTTGGGCAGGGCACCGGGGGCGACTTCGAGATTGGCCAGGGCGGACAGCACGGCAGTGGCTTCGGCAATCTGGCAGTTCTTGAGCTTGCAGAAGCGAATCTCACGATGCTTGCGCGTCCCCGCCTGCGGAGCCAGAGCATGCGGCCGGTGCAGTCCGCGCTCATGATCTCGCAGCAGGCGTGCCCGCTCGGGGTTCATCTGATACCCCCGGGAGCGGCAGCCAGCATGCGGCGAAATGAACGCACCGGTCTGTCGCGGAGAGCGGGGGTGGAGAAGGCGTTCATTTTTTGATCACGTTCAGGGCCTTGAGCAAATTCACGGCCTGGGTGAGTTGATAATCGTTGGCGGATGCCGGCTCGAATGGCGCGCTGTGGCTGTCTTCCTTACCCTTTTCCGACGGCTTGGCAGTCTTGTCGCTCTTTTCTTTCTTCGGCGCCGCAGCTTTCTCGCCTTCCTTGTCATTGATCAGGTGGCGATCGAGATCAGCCTCGCGTACCCGCTCGCGCGAACCGCCGTTGGCGGTTTCCTCGACGATGATGTCGGGGGTGATGCCCTTGGCCTGGATGGAGTGACCATTCGGGGTGTAGTAGCGCGCCGTGGTGAGCTTGATCGCGGTCTTGGACGGCAGCGGCAACACCGTTTGCACCGAACCCTTGCCAAAGGTCTGCGTACCCATCACGATGGCACGCTTGTGATCCTGCAGCGCGCCCGCGACAATTTCCGACGCCGAGGCCGAACCACCGTTGACCAGCACGATCAGCGGCACCGTCCGCGCGGCTTCGGGCAGCTTCTTGATGTAATCCTCGCGGCTGTCGCTGCGCAGATAATCCTCACTGGTGGCGAGGTACTTGCGTTTGGCATCCTCGATGCGGCCATCGGTGGTCACCACCACGCTGTTGGCTGGCAGGAAGGCGGCGGAAACGCCGATCGCGCCATGCAGCAGACCGCCTGGATCATTGCGCAGATCGAGCACCAGACCTTTGAGCCCGGCGTCCTTCTTGCCGGCATCCGCCTTGAAAAGTTTGTCGAGGTGCTTGACCACATCGGGAGCAGACTCCTCCTGAAACTGTGTCACACGCAAGTAACCGTAGCCAGGTTCGATCATTTTCGACTTGACGCTTTGCACCTTGATGATGTCGCGCTGGATGGTGATTTCGAGTGGTTTCGTCTCACCCTTGCGCAGAATCGTCAGCTTGATCGAGGTCTTGGGCTTGCCGCGCATCTTCTTGACGGCGTCATTCAGCGTCAGGCCCTTCACCGGCGTATCGTCGATCTTGAAGATGAGGTCGCCCGACTTGACGCCAGCGCGGTAGGCCGGCGTGTCCTCGATCGGCGACACCACCTTGACGAGACCGTCTTCCATGCCGACCTCTATGCCCAGGCCACCGAACTCACCCTGGGTGGACACCTGCAAATCCTTGAAGGCATCGGCATCCAGGTAAGCCGAGTGCGGATCGAGGTTAGCCAGCATGCCGCTAATCGCATGCACGATAAGTTGCTTGTCCTCGACCGGCTCGACGTAACCCTGTTTGATGGCGCTGAAGACATCGGCAAAACTGCGCAACTCTTCAATCGGCAGCGGCCCCACCGCGCTTTTCTTCTGGGCGATTGCGGAAAAATTCAGGCTCAGCATTACGCCAGCAACGAGACCGACAAAAACCAGACCAATTTGTTTGAGCTTGCTACGCATGGGAACCTCGGCAATCACTATGAAAATACTAAGATGTATTCAGGCCTGCTTCAAGGGACGCTGAGCCATTTCGCCGGATCGAATGCCCGTCCCTGATGCCTGAGTTCAAAGTATAAACCTGATTCCGGCTGCCCCCCGCTGGCACCCACGGTAGCCACCGTCGCGCCAGCGCCGACTTTCTGTCCGACGTCGGCCAGAACCGACTGGTTGTTGCCGTAGATCGAAAGAAAATCATCGTCGTGATCGATGATCAACAGGTTGCCGTAACCGCGCAGCCAGTCGGCGAAGACCACCACGCCAGCCGCAACAGCGTGCACGTCCGCCCCCTCGGCAGCGCGAATGAACATGCCCTTCCAGGTCGTCTGGCCGTCGTCGCGGCGCGCACCAAATCGCCCGGTGGTGACGCCCTTGGCCGGCCGGAGCAACTTGCCGCGCAACTTGATAAAGGCGCCACTTGCATTTGACGGCTCAACCGATACAACCGGAGGAGCGGCAGAATCGCCCCGCCGCCCAGGCCGCTGGGAAACTGGCGGCTTGGGCTTGACGGCACGTTTGGCCAGGGTGGCGATCAGGCTCCCGAGACGCTGCTCGTTTTGCTTGAGCGTATCAATCTCGCGCCGCTGTTCCTTGATTTGGCCGGATATTCTGGCCAGCACGGTTTGCCGTTCCTGCTGGCGCTGGCGCAGGGCGACCCGCTCGCTTTCCTCACGCTGGGCCAGCGTAGTAAGCTTTTCATTGCGCTGCTGCACCACCGCGGCCAGCCGTTGCGTCTCGGCTGTGTCACGCCGCAGATTGGCTATCAGATCAGCTTGGGCGCGTGACAGCAGGGTCAGGAAATGGCGGTCGCGATAAGTGACGTTTGGATCGTCGCCAGCCAGCAACACCGCCAGCGCATCGGCTTCCCGAGGGCGAAACTGGTAGCGTAGCAGACGCGCCAGCTGTGCCTGTCGGTTAGCGGTCTGCCGTTCCATTTGCTTCAGATCGCGTTCGCGCTCGCTCAGTTCGCTCCGTGCAGTGGTGCGTTCTTCACTCAGGGCGCGTAGCTTGCGACCGACGGTTGAAATCGCTTTTTCGGTATCGCGCAGCTGATCGACAGTTTCTGCCCGTGAAGACTCACTTTCCTTGAGTTGCCGTTCCAGAGTGGCACGCTGCTCGCGCAGCGACTCAAGCTTGGCCTTCTCCCGCTCGCCTGCCGCCAGGACAAGCCCCGGCAGGCACAACAAAAAAACCAGCGCGAGATGGCGAATCAAGCCTTGGCTTTGCCTTGGTTAGCCACTGCAGCTTGCGCGGCGGCAATGGTTTCCGCATCGCCAAGATAATAATTACGCAGCGGCCGCAGATCGGCGTCGAACTCATAGACCAGCGGCTGTCCGGTGGGAATGTTGAGGCCGACGATTTCGGCATCCGATATTTTGTCGAGATATTTGATCAATGCCCGCAGACTATTGCCATGGGCCACAACGACCACGCGCTTGCCGGATTTTATGGTGGGGGCAATGGTTTCGTGCCAGTAGGGCAGAAAGCGGTCTACGGTGTCTTTCAGGCATTCGGCAGTGGGAAACTGGCCCGGGGCCAAATCGGCATAACGTGGATCGCTGCTTTCATAGCGTGGGTCGGTCTTCTCCAGTGCGGGGGGCGGCGTATCGTAGGCGCGGCGCCATATTTTTACCTGCTCCTCGCCGAATTTGGCCGCTGTCTCGGCCTTGTTAAGACCCTGCAAGGCACCGTAGTGCCGTTCATTGAGCCGCCATGAGTGCACAATGGGCAGCCACATGCGATCCATCTCTTCCAGCGTCAACCACAATGTCTTGATGGCACGCCTGAGCACCGAAGTGAAGGCGATGTCGAAATCGAATCCTTGGACTTTCAGCAGCTGGCCAGCGGCTTTAGCTTCGGCGAGACCCTTTTCGGTGAGACCGACATCGGTCCAGCCTGTGAAACGGTTTTCCTTGTTCCAGACTGATTCGCCATGGCGAAGCAGAACGAGCTTGTAGGTAACAGACATGGTGCGGGGAAGATAGGAAATAAAACGCTAATGATAAAGGGAATCCATTATCGGTGCGGGAATAGCAGTATTCTATAATATGCCGATTCTTCACCACTCTCCCGCGAAAAGCGCGCTGCCATGAACAATCCCATTGCCGAAATGATGGCTCATGATGAGCATGTAGAAATAGCCGCACGTTCGCTCAAGGCGATTTCGCATCCGCTACGACTTAAAATACTTTGCTTTGTCGGCGATAAGGAAATCTGCGTACAGAATATCGTTGAGGCGGTCGGCACGTCCCAGAGCAACATTTCCCAGCACTTGGCAATTCTGCGCGACAAGGGCGTACTGGCAACCCGCAAGGATGCCAATCGGGTTTACTATCGGGTCGCCGACCATCGCACGTTGCAACTGGTCGAGTTGATGCGGGAAGTCTTTTGCGGCATACCTAGCGAAAAACACAAATAATTAGCAGAACTATTGAACAGGAACAGGAATGGAATTCATCCAGCAAAATATTATGTGGGCCGGATTGGCTGCGGTCAGTGGCGGCATGTTGTTGTGGCAGATGGTCAATGGTGGTGGCGGCAATAATGTTTCAGTGAATGAAGCGACACTGCTCATCAACCGTCAGGATGCACTGGTGGTGGACGTGCGTGAAACCGCCGAATGGTCTACGGGCCATATCCAGAATTCGCGCCATATCGCCCTCGGCCACTTGGGCAAGCATCTTTCCGAGATCGATAAATTCAAGGAGAAGCCGATCATCGTCGTCTGTGCCAGGGGCAACCGCTCCAGATCGGCCTGCAACACGCTCAAGAAAGCCGGCTTCCAGCAGCTGTACAACCTGGTAGGTGGCGTCAACGCCTGGAGCGAAGCCGGGCTGCCGATGACAAAGAAATAACCGGAACAGTCACTTACAGGAGATTCTCAGTGGCGAAGATTGTCATGTATGCCACCGCAGTTTGCCCTTATTGCATTCGCGCCGAACAATTGCTGAAGCGCAAGGGCGTCACCGCTATCGAAAAAATTCGCGTCGACCTCGACCCCGCGCGACGCGATGAAATGTTAGCCAAGTCGAATGGCCAGCGCACCGTCCCGCAGATTTTCATCGACGACTTGCATGTCGGCGGCTGTGACGATCTGCACGAACTTGATCGCCAAGGCAAGCTTGACCCCCTTTTGGCGAACTGACCACCCTTGCGCGGCAGGATAGAATGCCGCCTCTTTCCCCATCCGCACCATCAGGATCATCATGAGCGAACAAGCGCAGGACACCTCCCCCGTTTTCAGCATCGAAAAGATTTACATCAAGGACCTCTCGCTGGAGGTGCCAAACGCTCCACAGTGCTTTCTGGAGCGTGATGCAGCCGAAATCAGCCTGCAAATGCAAACCGGCGGCGAGTCGATCGGCGAGGGCGTTTACAGCGTCGTGCTGACACTGACGGTCTCGGCCAAGGTCGGCGACAAAACACAGTTTTTGATCGAGGCAGCGCAAGCCGGCATCTTCCAGATCCGCAATGTCCCGGAGGCAGACCTGGAGCCGATCGTTGCGGTGGCCTGCCCCAACATCCTGTTTCCCTACGCGCGTGAAACGATTTCAGATGCCGTGACACGTGCCGGCTTCCCACCGGTGCTGCTCGCCCCAGTCAACTTCGAAGCGATCTACCGCGACCGCATGGCCAAGCAGCAAGCCGCTCCCAGTCCGCACGAAATCCCGATCCAATAATGCTGCGGCACTCGCTTGCCCTTTGTGCAGCACTGCTGCTGACCAACACGGCCAACGCGCTCGACTACCGTTCGGTTGCCGAAGCCGCCGTGCTCTACGACGCGCCGTCGCAAAAGGCCAAGCCGCTGTTCGTCATCGCTGCCGGCACGCCGGTTGAAGCCATCGTCACGCTCGACACATGGATCAAGATTCGCGACATGAAAGGCAACCTGGCCTGGATCGAACGCCGGCAACTGACCGAGCAACGCTTTTTGCAGGTGAGCGCCGCACAGGCACAAGTGCGCGTGAGTGCTGACGAATCCGCCGTGCTGGTGTTCGAGGCGGAACCCGACGTGCTACTCGAATTTGTCGAGCCCGGCCCCACGGGTTGGGTCAAGGTGCGCCATCGCGATGGCCAGCAGGGTTTCGTGAAGATCACCCAGATCTGGGGATTCTGATGCACCTGGCAGTCTTGGGTGCCGGTGCCTGGGGTACGGCCCTTGCCCTGTCGTTTGCCTCCCGCCAGACAGTTACACTGTGGACTTGGCAAGCTGAGCATGCCGCGGCGATGCAGGCCGCGCATGAAAACGCTGCATTTTTGCCGGGCTATCCGCTTCCGGACACACTCACGGTCACTGCCGACGTTAGGGCGGCCATTGCCACAGCCGATCTGGCGCTCGTCGCCACGCCGATGGCCGGCCTGCGCCAGACCGCACTGCAACTGGGGCAGCTGCGCAGCGACCTGCCCTTCCTCTGGGTATGCAAGGGGCTGGAAGCCGGCAGCGGTTTGTTGCCGCACCAGGTGGTGGCCAGCGTGCATCCCGCCGCGCGTTGCGGCGCGCTCACCGGCCCCAGTTTCGCCGACGAAGTGGCGCGCGGACTGCCGGCAGCGATCGCCCTCGCCTCTGCCGACGCAGCTTTCGCCGATGCAACGGCCATCGCCCTGCATGGCCCCCGTCTGCGCCTCTATGCCAACGACGACATTATCGGCGCCGAGGTCGGCGGCGCTGTCAAGAACGTCATGGCCATCGCCACCGGTATTTGCGACGGGCTCGGACTGGGGCTCAATGCCCGTGCCGCCCTGATGACGCGAGGGCTGGCCGAGATCACCCGCTTCGGTGTCGCGCTCGGCGCGCGGCCGGAAACCTTCATGGGTCTGGCTGGCATGGGCGACCTGATCCTGACCTGTACAGGCGATCTGTCGCGCAACCGCCGCGTCGGCCTCGCACTGGCCACCGGAAAATCGCTGGCGGATATCCAACGCGACCTGGGTCATGTCGCCGAGGGCGTCATGACTGCCCGCGAGGTCGCCCGCCGTGCCGAACCGCTCGGCGTAGACATGCCGATCACCGCAACCGTGCGCGATGTCCTGGATGGCAATTTATCGGCTGCCGCCGCAGTTGAACGGCTGATGAAGCGGAATCCCAGGCACGAGTAGCGCCGTACCCCATGCGGGGCATTTCATGCCGCCAGCGCCGACTTTCTATAAGCACGGCTCAAAATAGCCACACCACAGTCCGGTGCCGGGCCGCCCCAAGCCGGGACGACACGCGGCGCAAGCCGCAAGCCGCTCCACAGCTAACAACAACGCACCCCGAAATAGACGAGCGCAGCGAGCAACAGTCACCTCCCCGCGCGGGGAGGCTGGGAGGGGCGGGCCTAACTGCCGCCGGCAAATCCATTCTGCCGCCACGCTTCATAGACAGCAATCGCCACGGTGTTCGACAGATTCAGACTCCGATTGCCCGGCATCAGCGGCAGCCGCAAACGCTGTTGCGGCGGCAAGGCTTCCAGCATTTCTGTCGGCAAGCCGCGCGTTTCGGGGCCAAAAATAAAAGCGTCGCCCGGCTGGTAGACAACACTGTCGTAGCGTGTCGTGCCGCGCGTGCTGAAGGCAAACCTGCGCACTTCCCCCAGCGCAAGCAAACAGGCCGCCCAGTCATCATGCACCTGCATATCGACAAACTCGGCATAATCCAGCCCGGCGCGGCGCAGTGAGGGTGCGCTGATATCAAAACCAAGCGGCTTCACCAAATGCAGTTTTGCCCCTGTGTTGGCGGCAAGCCGGATCACATTGCCGGTATTGGGCGGAATTTCCGGTTGAAATAGAACGATCTGGAACATATGGGCTGTGGCAAGGTAGGCGTCTCCCGAAGGACCGCCCCGAGGGAGAGGGCGCCTCCGGTGGAGGCAGCGAACGAAATGAGCGTGGGAGCTATATACTCCCCGAAGTTTAGCGGATAGCGCGAAAGACCTATGGCACGACCGGAAAAAATTCGACTCGGCGACCTGCTGGTACGGCAGAACGTCATCACCGAGGAGCAGCTGACGCTCGCTCTGACGGAACAAAAGAAGAGCGGCCGAAAACTTGGCCGGGTACTGGTCGAGTCGGGCTACGCGACCGAGGACGGCATCTCCAAGGCGCTGGCACGCCAGTTGGGCGCCGAATTCATTGACCTCAAGATATTCCAGCCCCAGCCCGATCTGATCAAGCTGCTGCCCGAAGCCCAGGCACGCCGCTTCCGCGCGCTGGTACTGGATGAGAATCTCGGCATGCTACGGGTCGGCATGTCCGATCCTACCGATCTCTCCGCCTTCGACGAGATCGCCCGCATCGTCAAGCGCGACATCGACCTCGCCGTCGTCACCGAAGGCCAGTTGCTGCCCTTGCTCGATCGCGTCTATCGGCGCACCGAAGAAATTTCCAGCCTGGCAAAAGACCTCACCCAGGAGATGGGTGACATCCCGGTCGAATTCGGCATCGTGCTCGGCATCGCGCCGGGGGCCGAAGACGCGCCGGTCGTCAGGCTGCTGCAGACGGTGTTCGAAGAGGCGCAAAAGACCCGCGCCTCCGACATCCACATCGAACCCCAGGAAAAATCGCTGCTGATCCGCTTCCGCATTGACGGCGTGCTGCACATTCAGACCGAAGCCGACAGCAAGATTTCAACGGCGCTGGTGCTACGGCTCAAACTGATGTCGGGCCTCGACATTTCGGAAAAACGCCTGCCGCAGGACGGCCGCTTCAACATCAAGTTGCGCGGCGCCAATGTCGACGTGCGGATCTCGACCATGCCTACCCAGCACGGCGAATCGGTGGTGATGCGTCTGCTGGCCCAGAACACCGGACTGCTGCAACTCGAAAGGCTGCACATGCCGCCGCGGGTGCTCGAACGCTTCCGCCATGCGATTTCGCGGCCATCGGGCATCGTGCTGGTCACCGGCCCAACCGGCTCGGGCAAGACCACCACGCTGTATGCAGCGATGAACGAGCTCAACAGCCCGGAAAAAAAGATCATCACCGTCGAAGATCCGGTCGAATACCGTTTGCCCGGTCTTAATCAGGTACAGGTGCATGAAAAGATCGACCTGACGTTCACCCGCGTGCTGCGCACCGCCTTGCGCCAGGACCCGGACATCGTGCTCATCGGCGAGATGCGCGACCAGGAAACCGCCGAGATCGGCATGCGCGCCGCCATGACCGGCCACCTGGTGCTATCCACCCTGCACACCAACGATGCCCTGTCGACGCCGATCCGGCTGCTCGACATGGGCGTGCCACGTTACATGGTCGCGCTATCGATCCAGATGGTGCTGGCACAACGGCTGGTGCGGGTGATTTGCCCGAACTGCGGCCAGGAGCATCAACCCGAACCGCACGAACTGACATGGCTGCGCTACGAACTCGGCGATCGTGTCGCCCAGTTCAAATATGCGAAAGGCCGCGGCTGCGCCCACTGCGCCAATACCGGCTATCAAGGCCGCCAGGCGGTCTACGAGTTTCTTGAAATGAGCAACGCACTGGTCGAGGCGGCCAACCATGGCGACCCCAACGAATTCATGCAGATCGGCCGCGAGCAGATGGCTGGCAACACATTGCGGCGCGACGCCGTGCGGCTGGTGGTGAATGGCCGTACGACGATTGGCGAAGCCATGCGCATTGCGACGCAACTGGACGAATAGGGGATGAATTAAGCCATGCCCGCCTTCACTTACCGCGGCCGCAACGGTGCCGGAGAAGTCGTCAACGGCGTACTGGAAGGCGCGACCGCGTCGAGTGTCGCTGACCTGCTGTTTGGCAGCGGCGTGACGCCGCTGGAAATCAAGCCGGCGGCGGCCAATGCGTTGAAAAAGGATGGAGACGGTGGTTTCAGTTTGTTTGCGCCACAAGTCCTGCACGTCGACATCCTGCTATTCACCCGCCAGCTTTACACCCTGATGAAGGCCGGCGTTCCGATCATGCGGGCGCTGGCTGGCCTGCAGGAATCCAGCGCCAACCCGGCGATGCAATCCGTGCTGGGCCAGTTACGCGAGAGCCTCGACTCCGGCCGCGAGCTTTCGGTGTCAATGGCGCGCCATCCCAAGATCTTTACACCGTTCTACCTGGCCATGGTGCGGGTAGGCGAGATGACCGGCCGCCTTGAAGAGGTATTTTTGCGCCTGTTCGACCACATGGAGTTCGAGCGCTTCATGCACGAGCAGGTCAAGTCGGCGCTACGCTATCCGAGCTTCGTCATCCTGGCCATGGTGGCCGCCATGTTCGTCGTCAATATCTGGGTGATCCCAACCTTTGCCAAAGTCTTCGCGGGCTTTGGCGCCGATCTGCCGCTGATTACCCGCGCCCTGATCGGCTTTTCCAACTTCATGGTTGAGTGGTGGCATCTGCTGATCGGTGCCATTGCCGCAGCCGGCTTCGCCTTCAAGTCCTGGATCGGCACCCAGCGCGGCAGCTATCTCTGGGACAAGTTCAAGATGCGCATTCCCATCGCCGGCAAGATTGTGCGCAAAGCCACGCTGGCGCGCTTTGCGCGCAGCTTCGCGCTGGCCTCGCGCTCCGGCGTACCAATAATTCAAGCCCTGACCACTGTGTCACAGACAGTTGATAACGACTACATCGCCGCCAAAGTCGAGAAAATGCGCGACTCCGTCGAGCGCGGCGAGTCCGTGCTGCGGTCAGCCATCGCTACGAAAGCGTTTACACCTGTAGTGCTGCAGATGATCGCCGTCGGCGAGGAATCCGGCTCGCTGGACGAGATGATGGAAGAGATCTCTGCGATGTATCAAAGCGAGGTCGAATACGAACTCAAGACCCTCTCGCAACAGATCGAGCCGATTCTCATCGTCATGCTGGGCGCCATGGTGCTGGTGCTGGCGCTGGGCATCTTCCTGCCGCTGTGGGATCTCGGCGGCGTGGCAATGAAAAAGTGACACGGCAAGCCGGCCTCGGCAAACTTGAATTCGCTGTGGTACTGGCCATCTTCGGAGTGTTGGCCCATATCCTGCTCGACCGCCTGGTTGCTCTCGAACGCGAAACCGAGCGGCTGGAGGTCGATCTCACCGTGCGCCATATCAACACCGGGATCAAACTCGCCGTGGGTGATGCCATCATGCGCGGCGAGGAGACGCGCATAGCCGCAATGATCAACGCAAACCCGCTGACTTTTCTTGGACACGAGCAGGAAAGGAAAGTCGGCCCTGGCGCAACGGCGCAACCGGACGCCACCAACATGGGGGCCGTGCCGGCTTTGGCCGGCTGGAGTTACGATGCGGGCAGGCATACGTTGTACTATCGACCGCGCCAGCCAGAAGCCTTCAGCGGCCGCGAAAACCTCCGTTGGCGCTTTACCAGTCACACCGACGAACTTGGCCGCATTGCTGGATTGCGGCTTGAGCCACTCAAGTAAGTCACTATCATGCCGTTATTCGACACAACACTTTAGCTTGATATCGTGCTAACTTTACGACCGTGAAAAATACCGCCACACGCCAAAGCTGGCCCGCCCAATTTTCACAGGGCTTTACATTGATCGAACTGATCATTGTCATCACTATCATTGCCATTCTGGCAGCTGTGGCGCTACCGCGCCTGATCGATGCCCAGCGCGATGCGCGCATCGCCAAGGCCAACGCCATCTACGGTTCAATTCGCTCCGCTTCCGCATTGGCGCGCGCACGCTGCGAGCTTGACCTTGCTGCGGTGGCCGCCACACTGCCAGCCGCCAACTGCCAGGCTGCCATCCCAAGGGTCAATATGGACGGCAAGGCCATCGATATCGTCAACCGTTATCCGACCGCCACTGCCGCCGGCATTGATGCCGCCGCCGACCTGAACCTCATTGCCGACGGCATGACAATTGGCGGTACCGGTTGCGCCGCTGGCGCTCGTTGCTTCGATATCGCCGGCGGCACGGCACCGAATTGCCGCATCACCTATGAGCCGGCGACCATCGCTGGCGTTCTCATTACTGCGCCCGTGATTTCGGTTACCACAACGGGTTGCTGAACCACACGGTATTTGTCAGGCTTTATTAATATTTAACGGAGGTAGTAGACATGAAGTATGGTCGGATTCAACAGGGCTTTACCCTGATCGAGCTGGTTGTTGTAATCGTTATTCTCGGCATTCTGGCTGCCACGGCATTGCCGAAGTTTGTGAACTTACAGGATGATGCAGCTCAAGCAGCCGTGGACGGCGTCTCTGCAGCGATCACCTCCGGCACAGCTCTGAACTATGCCAAATACCAGATCAGTTCTGGTGCTGCACAGTCCATTACGTCTGCCACATTATGCAACGCTGCCGCGATTACTGGCTTGCTTGTAGGCGGTGCCTTGCCTACGGGCTACTCACTACCTGCCGCTGCGCCTGGTGGCACGTGCACCGCTGGCAATACGGGGACGTGTGTTGTAACCGGAAAAAATTCAAAGACAGCTACCGCGAATGTAATCTGTACCAACTAGCATCAGGTGGGGCCGGAACCGACATTCCGCCCCACGCCGATCGTAGGGCTCTTCTGCCTTGGCCTGCTCGCCCTGATGGCGAGCGGGCCATTTCTTTGGCCCTTTCATAGCCAGCCCATTCCATCATTCTGGAGTGAATGGTGGGCTGGCGCGCTGGGGCTGGCGGCGGCTTTCGTTCTGCTAATCGGCGGCAGTCGCAACTTGCCACTGCCGGCACTGCTCGGCATTCCGGCAGTGTTGCTGCTGGTCCTGCTGTTGCAATTCATGCTGGGCCGTCTAGCCTTTGCCCAGATCGGGTTGCTTCATACAACTTACCTGCTGTGGGCCGGGTTGCTGCTGATTCTGGGCCGGCACCTCGCCGCAACCGTCGGACTTCCTCGCCTCGCCGCTGTGCTCGCCTGCGCCTTTGCCCTTGGCGCACTGGCTGGCGCCGCCATAGCCATTGCGCAGTGGTTCGGGATCACCGCCGGGGTGCCGTGGATATTTCCTCATCTCGGTGGCGGCGTCTATGCCAATCTGGGGCAGGCCAACCACCATGCCCATTATTCCTGGCTTGGTATCGCCTCGTTGTTCTATCTGCGCGGCCGCGGATGGCTGTCCCGACCGCTGCTCTGGTTGATCGTCCTGCCGATTGCCTTGGGCAGCGTCCTGGGCGGCTCGCGCAGCGTGCTGCTGTACCCGATCATCATTCTTGTCGCAATTATCCTGGCAAAACGCAGGGCTCCGAACGGCACTGTGGCGCCACTGCTTGCCGATGCACTCCTGCTATTACCTGCGGTCGTTGTGCTTAGCTTCCTTGGGTCCTGGCTACCGCCGGGGGGGGCGGCAGTGACATCGGTTGAACGTCTCTACCAGTCGGTTGATGGCTCCAGCGTGCGACTGGCCGTCGCGCGCGCCGCCTGGTCGGCATTTCTCGATCACCCCTGGCTGGGGCAAGGCGTCGGCAACTATGCTTGGGCAAGTTTCATGGCCGCCGCCGGACCGACTGGCGCGGAGCCGTTACAAGTCGCGGAAAATGCCCATAACTTCATCCTGCACGGCATAGCTGAGTTCGGCATCCTGGCGACGGGCGTGGTTGTCTTGTTGCTTGGCATGTGGGCACGGCGTTTTTTCCAGCTGAACTGGGAACTGGAGCAGTTCTGGTGCGCCGCCGTGCTGGGTATCGGCGCGGCGCATGCGCTGCTTGAGTATCCGCTCTGGTACGCCTACTTTCTGGGGCCGGCAGCGCTTTTGCTTGGCGCAAGCGACACCGGCAAAACCATTATCCTCTCGGGCCGTAGAACTCTGATTTACTTGAGCCTTGCAACCCTGGGAGGAGCGTCGATACTGGCTGGCCTGCGCGCTGATTACGCTGCCATCGAGCGTGTCTCCTACCAGCCTCTTGCCGCCCACGCAGATCGCGAACGCGCCTGGCGTATTTCCATGGATCAATTGACGCGCTTGCACCGGGAGTCACTTCTCGCACCGTGGGCCTTAATGGCGCTCACCAACCTCTCCGAGCCCAGCCGTTTGATGGCGCAGGAACGCGCCACATTGTGCGAACGCGGCATCCGCTTTTCTCCCGCGCGCCCGCTGGTGAGCCGTTGCGCGATACAACTGGCGATTGCCGGACGTCAGGACGCCGCAATAGGTTTGACGCGCGCGGTGCTGCGCGCCTACCCTACCGAGCGCGCAGCAACTGTAGATGAGTTATCGCAGGCCGCCAGTGAATACCCGGAAGTCATGTCACTGCTACGGATTGGTCAGCAAAGTTGAATTGGGTCGCCGCAACAACCCTCACTGCATAATGTCGGCGCTGACAACACGGTGGTTTGCGTATCTACTGAAGATCGCAAACCTTGTCGTGACGGAAGTGATTAATTATCGTTGCGGTTTGCCGCGCTTTTTTATGCTTCAGTCGTATTTTTCTTGGCGTTGAATCTCTTGTTGTGACTGGGAACCCCTTTGAGGTGAGCGAATGAAGTTTCAAACCCTAATTCTGCCGGCCATCATGACCACTGCGCTGGTACTTGGCGCCTGCTCTGCACTCGCTCCTGAACCAGTTCCGGCTGTTGCACCGGCAGTGGCCCCCGACGCGACTGGACGTCAGCCCATGGCTGCAGCCTGCGCCGAGCGGCCGCTACGCAAGGTAGTGGTGACCGCCTTCCCCCTGCGTCACCCCGAACAAATCAAATCAGGTGATTTCATGGGCTGGCCTTCCATGACTGCAGATGACCTGACGCGCCAGATCAATCAGCGTGGCAGTCTGCTGGGCGCTACCGTGGCGCAGCGTTTTCCGTTTGTGTCGATTGAGAGCGCACCCGAGGTGGATCGTCAGGCGCTGCTCCGCTGGGCGAGCCAGGAACGGGCACAGTATGTAATTACAGGAGTGTTCCGCGATTTCGGCACCGCCCGCAAAGCGTTGATTCTCCCCGTGCGGCAACTGGTCGTGGAGGCCTACATCTACGACGGCTTCAGCGGCGAACTGCTGGCGCGGCGCGAGTTTGCACGGCAGTTACAGTTCAGCTGGCAGTTGCCGAAGGCCGTACTACCGGGCAGCAAGGATTTCCGTCAGTCGCGTCTGGGCGGGGTTTACCATGAGTTGCTGGCCGAGCTGGGCGAGTGGGTGGAAAGCACCGTGACTTGCCTGCCCTTTGCGGCACGGGTGATTCAGGTCGATGGGCGCCGTCTGGTTATGGATGTGGGCAGCGACAGCGGACTTGAAGCCGGCATGGAGTTGGTGCTCACTCGCACTGCCGCAAGCGGCGTCACAACTGCAACAGGAGAAACGCTCGCAGGAACGCCGCTGCGGATTGCCTCGGCAATTGTCAAGAGCGTGCAGCCGCGCCATAGCGTGGCCGAAATCGTCCCGCAGATGAAAACCCCTGCCGCGCAAATCGGTGACGTGCTGTATGGTCGTTGAAGTGCGCCGGCGTAAAGATCTGTAAAAGTCGGTGCTGGCAGGACGGCGACGTTTTTCATGGCAGTGGCTTCAGCTAGAATCAAGGCATGAAACTGCGCCGCCTGACCCTCGCCACACTGACCCTTACCCTGCTGGGGGGGGGCTATGCCGTCTATCAGTATTTTGTTGCCCCGGCCGACGGCACCGCCTATAAATTCGCCGCCATCGAGCGCGGCCCGATCACGGCGTCGGTATCCGCCACCGGCACGCTCAGCCCGGTAGTGTCAGTACAGGTCAGCTCGCAGATTTCCGGGCAGATTCGCGAAATACTGGTCGATTACAACAGCGTGGTCAAAGCCGGCCAACTGCTCGCGCAACTGGCGCCGGAAACTTATGAACACCGCGTGCGGCAGGCCGAAGCCGACCTTGAGGCGGCGCGCGCCACGGTGGCCGTGCAACAAGCGGAGTTGTATCGCGCCAAGGTGAACCTCATGGATGCCGAGCGCGATTACACGCGCAAGCAAACCCTGGTCGACAAGAATTTCATTTCGCCGGCCGAACTCGACAAGGCGCAAACCCTGCTCGAAGCCGCGCGCGCGCAACGGCGCGTCGTCGAAGCACAGGGGAAGAACAGTGAGGCGCTGGTCAAGCAGCGCGCCGCGCAACTCGGGCAGGCCCAGGTCGATCTCGGCCGCACCGAGATTCGTGCGCCGGCCGATGGCATCGTCATCAAGCGTAGCGTCGAACCGGGACAGACCGTGGCCGCCAGCCTCCAGGCGCCCGAAATGTTCGTCATCGCCAAGAACCTCGCCGACATGCGGGTCGAAACCGCCATCGACGAAGCCGACGTCGGCCGGCTCAAGGCTGGCCAGGAGGCAACGTTTACCGTCGACGCCTTCCCCGGCAAACGCTTCAAGGGCACCGTAACCCAGGTACGCAAATCGGCACTGGTCGTGTCGAATGTCGTTTCCTACACGGTCATCATCGATGCGGCCAACCCCGACCTGATCCTGCTGCCCGGCATGACAGCCAATGTGCGGATCACCACCGCCCAGAAGGACAGCGTGCTGAAGATCGCCAACGCCGCGCTGCGCTTCCGTCCGCCCAGCGATGAAAAGTCGGCCCCGGCAGCACGGCAGCAGGGTGGTGGCGGCATGGCTAAAGGCGGTGGCCGGCCGGGCGGCGCCGGCAGCGGCAAACTCTGGGCGCCGGGCAAGGATGGCAAGCCGACGCTCGTCGAGGTCAAGACCGGCATCAACGACGGCACCCAGACCGAACTGGTCGACAGCGATCTGGCCGAGGGACGCGAATTCATTGTCGGCACGGCTTCCGCCGAAAAGCCGAAGCTGGCGACACCACGGATGTTCTGATTGCTTGTGAATAACCACAGCGTCCTGAATCACTGGTTTTTTCAGCGTCAGTTTTTTCGCAAGAGATGAACGCGCCACTCATCCGCACCGTCGATCTCACCAAGGACTACCTACTCGGCGATACCCGGGTGCCAGCCTTGCAGGGTGTATCGCTGGAAATCGCGCGCGGCGAATTTGTCGCCGTGATGGGGCCGTCGGGCTCGGGGAAGTCCACTTTCATGAATCTGCTGGGCTGTCTCGACCATCCCAGCGGCGGCGACTACTGGCTGGATGGCGAGGCCGTCGCGCGCCTCTCGGACGACGCGCTGGCGGGTTTGCGCAACCGACGCATCGGCTTCATCTTTCAGCACTTCAATCTGTTGCCGCGCACCTCGGCGCTCGACAACGTCGCCCTGCCCCTGCTGTATCGCGGACTGGCGCTGGGGGCGCGCCAGGCACGAGCCGCGCAACGCCTCGCCCAGGTCGGCCTGACCGAGCGCTCGGATCATCACCCGGCGCAACTGTCGGGCGGCCAGCAACAACGGGTTGCCATCGCCCGCGCGCTGGCCAACGATCCGGCGCTGGTGCTGGCCGACGAGCCGACCGGCGCACTCGACTCGCGCACCGGCATCGAGATCATGGCGCTGCTGCAGACCCTCAATCGCGACGGCATCACCATCGTAGTGGTGACGCACGAACGCGATATCGCCGCCTACGCCAGCCGCATCATCAGCTTTCTGGACGGCCGCGTGGTTGATGACCGACGTAACACCCCGCATGATGCCAACGCCGATCTGGCCGCACTGCCGGACCCGGCCAAATGAAAATGCCCCCCCACGCTCGTAAAAGCAACTCGCTGCCCCCCACCGGGGGGCGCATGGCACCTTCGGGCGGCCGGGCGCTGCCATGAACTTCTACGCCACCCTGCTGATCGCGCTGAAAGCGCTGCGCGTCAATCTGCTGCGCTCGGCACTGACCATGCTCGGCATCATCATCGGCGTGGCGGCGGTGATCATCATGATTGCGGTCGGCAGCGGTGCACAGGAGAAAGTCGAGTCGCAGATCAAGAGCCTGGGCGCCAACCTCCTCATTGTTTTTTCGGCGTCGACATCCCATGGTGGCGCCCGCTCGGCGGCCGGCGCCACCCACACCATCAGCGAGGACGACGCCTACGCCATCGCCCGCGAGTTGCCCGACTACCTTGTCGGTGCGGCCCCCGCCCTGCGCGGCAGCGGCCAGATTGTTGCCGGCAACAGCAACTGGTCATCCACTTTTTATGGCATCACGCCCGATTATTTCGAGGTGCGCGCCTGGACGCTGGCCGATGGCCGCTACTTCGATCCGGCGGAAATCAACGGCGCGGCAAAAGTCGCGATCATCGGCCAGACGGTCGCCACCAGCCTGTTCGGCGACGAAAGCCCGATCGACCAAGTGATCCGCATCCGCAATGTGCCACTGACCGTCATCGGGGTTCTGGCCAGCAAGGGGCAGAGCCTGTCCGGCAACGACCAGGACGATGTCGTGCTGATGCCGATCAGCACCGCCCGCAACCGCGTGCTGGGCGCCACGGTGCTGGCCAAATCGCGTTCGGTCGGATCGATCAGCATCAAGGCGCGCGATGGCGTCGACCTGAAAATCGCCGAGGAGAAGATACGTGACCTGCTGCGCCAGCGGCACCGCCTGCAACCGGGCCAGGATGATGATTTCAACCTGCGCAACCTCACCGAAATCCTCCAGGCGCGCGAGGACTCGTCACGGGTGATGGCCATGCTGCTGGCCGCCGTGGCCTCGGTTTCGCTGCTGGTCGGCGGCATCGGCATCATGAACATCATGCTGGTTTCGGTCACCGAGCGCACTCGCGAAATCGGCCTGCGCCGCGCGGTCGGCGCGAAATCGGGCGACATCCTGCGCCAGTTCCTCATCGAGGCCATCACCCTCTCGCTGATCGGCGGCCTGATCGGCGTGCTGCTGGGTAGCCTGGGCGCGGAACTGATCGGCGAACTGGCCGGTTGGCCGATCAGGCTGTCACCTTTCGCCACGGCGCTAGCGGTGAGCTTTGCCGCCGGCATCGGCATTTTCTTCGGCTACTATCCGGCCCGCCAGGCCGCACGCCTGTCGCCCATCGAAGCGCTGCGACATGAGTAGACGCCCACCCCTTCCTTCCTCCCCTCGCGGAGAGGTGAATGTTGAATCGCTATGCTCGTTTATCACGGGGAGCACTCTTGGTGCTACGGTGGGGGTTGCGGCTTGCGCCGCGTGCCGTCTCTCCTTGGGGCGGCCCGGCGGCGAGACCACAGGGAGATTCCATGGCTGAAGAAATCGAACTCAAACTGGCCCTGCCGGAAGACGCCCATCGCAAGTTTTTGCGTCACCCGCTACTCAGGAAGGCAGACAGCAAGCAGTCGTTCCGTCTGACCAACCTGTATTACGACACCCCAAGCCTCGAATTGCGGAAGCGCGGCATCGGCTTGCGGCTGCGCGCAAAAGGGGGGCAGTGGCTGCAGACGGTCAAGTGCGCCGGGCGTGCGGCGGGTGGGCTGTCCGCCCGACCCGAGTGGGAAACGCCCTACGCCGGGCATTTCGAATTTAGCGCCATCGACGATGAAGCAGTAAGTTCATGGCTGGATCGCCCCAAGATCAAGACGCGCCTCGCACCAATCTTCGAGACCAATTTCCTGCGCGTCACCTGGTTCTTCACGCCGACCCCCGGCACACGCATCGCGGTGATGCTCGACCGCGGCTGGATCGCCGCCGCTGGCCAGCGCCAAGCCATTTCGGAAGTCGAGATCGAATTGATCGAAGGTGACGCGATGCAGTTGTTCGCCTTGGCGCACGCGTTTGCCGAGCGTGTTCCGCTGGCGCCGGCGCCACTGTCGAAGGCCGATCGCGGCTGCCAGCTGTTCAAGCAGGTTCCCATTGCGCCGGTCAAGGCCATTGCCCTACCGCTTGATGCCGGCGCGGCCCCAGCCGAGGCCTTCCGCCAGATTGCGCTGGGCTGCCTCGACCACCTGCAACGCAATCATCTCGGCGCGATTGCCTGTAACAGCGCAGACCCCGAATATGTCCACCAGATGCGCATTGCCACGCGCCGCTTACGCGCCGCAGTGAGACTCTTCGGGCCGGTATTGCCAGAAGGTTTCGCCGCACAACTGTTGCAGCCACTGCGCGATCTGATGGGCGTATTGGGCCAGGCCCGCGACCTTGACGTATTGTTCGCCGAGATCGCCTCACCGGTGTTGGAAGCCCTCCCCGACGAGCCGCGCCTCGCCGCCCTGGTCGGCATCATCACCGAGCACCGCTTCGCCGCCCGGCAGGAAGCCCTGCGCTTCATGGCTTCGCCGCGCTACGGCAGCATCGTCCTGCAGGCGCTGGCGACATTGAATGAGCTAGCCGAAAACGTAAAAGTCGGCGCTGGCGGGATGAAATGCCCCGAAGCGGGTACGGCGTCAGCCGCACCCGCCGCCAATATAGGGACGGCGCTTACACTGCTCACCTTCGCCAGAAGCCGCCTGCGCCGCCTGCGCAAGAAGGTGCTGGCGCTCGCCGCACAAACCCGCGTCGACAATCCTCCGTCCCTGCACGCGCTGCGCATCGATATCAAGCGGCTGCGCTATGCGCTCGAATTCTTCACCCCGCTCGCTGCGCCCAAAGCCATGCGCCGCATGATCGCCCACCTAACCCAACTGCAAGACACGCTGGGGCAGATCAACGACCTCGCCAGTGCGGGCGAATTGCTGATGGACTGCGCCCGCGAACAGGGCGGCGACCCGCGCCTGCGCGAAGCCGTCACCCTGATCGGCGGCTGGCACGGGCCGCGCCACCACAAGTTGCTGAAGGCCGTGCCAGCCGGACTCAAGCAACTGGGCCGGCTGCGCCTGCCGAAACTGGCCGGCGCAGCAGTCAAAACACGGAGCAAATAACCATGGACCTGATTCTCTGGCGTCACGCCGAAGCCGAAGACGGTGGCTTCGACATGGCCGATGCCGAACGCGGCCTCACCGCGCGCGGTGAAAAACAGGCACGCGACATGGCCAAATGGCTGAAGCCCCGTCTGCCGAAAAAGTTGAAAATCCTCGTCAGCCCCGCCGCGCGCACCCAACAAACCGCCCACGCCCTGGCGTTGCCTTTCGAAATCGAGCCGCGGATTGCCAGTGGCGCGGATGTCGCCGACCTCATCGAGGCCGCCCGCCTCTCTGCAGCCAAGGCATCCGAAGCTTCAGGCGTCGTCATGCTGGTTGGCCACCAACCCACGCTCGGTCAGCTCGCCGCCCTGCTGCTATCTGGCGCTGAAGCCGACTGGAGCATCAAAAAAGGCGCCATCTGGTGGCTGAGCAGGCGCAGCCGCGCGGATAACGATCTGGCTGTAGTGCGGGCGGTGATGAATCCGGAAATGCTGCGCTGAACTGGCAATCTGCGTGCCAGAAAAGCGAACTCCCGCCGGAGCGGGGGTTCGTGTTACAGAGGGTAGGTCTGGTTAATTCGACCCCGGCCCTTTTAGTTGAACCATATCTGAGCCTATCTTTTCCTCTCTTGACGCTTACCGATAAACGGTATATTCTCCGCGCATGATCAAATCGTTTGCATGCCCCGAAACACAAGCCTTGTTCGCGGGGATGCGCGTATCACGGTTCGCTAATATCGCGGCGGCGGCGGAGCGGAAGTTACAGCAGATCGATAGCGCGGCAACCCTGGCCGCTTTGCGCTCGCCGCCGGGCAATCGGCTGGAGGCGTTAAAGGGTGGCCGGTCTGGTCAGCACAGTATCCGCATCAATGACCAGTGGCGCGTGTGCCTTCGCTTTGAAGGCGGGGATGCGTTTGATGTGGAAATTGTGGATTACCACTAGGAGAGTGAAATGACAAACCCGACCAATGGGATGCGCCCGATTCATCCGGGCGAGGTGTTGCGCGAAGACTACCTCAAGCCGCTGGGCATGAGCGCCAATGCGCTATCGATTGCATTGCATGTGCCGCCCAGCAGGATCAACGATATCGTGCTTGAACGGCGCGGCGTGACGGTGGATACCGCCATGCGCCTGGTGCGCTATTTTGGCGGCGACGTGGCCAGCTGGCTGAATTTGCAGATGGCCTACGACATCAAGATTGCCGAGGCGACCAAAAAGCAGGCGATCGAACGCGAGATCGAACCTCAAGCCGCGTAAAAACACGGCGCAGAAAAAGCGAACCCCCGCCGGAGCGGGGGTTCGTGTTTCAGGGGCAAGCCGATTAAACCGGGGTCTGACCCCTATTTATGATTAAACCGTGGTCTGACCCCTATTTAACGGCAGCTCGCCGGCATGTGCTTGGCAAGGCCTGCCGTCATGGCGCAAGTCCACTGCAACTGGTCACTGGCCGAAGCTTGAACTGGAGTGAGCGTGAAGATAGGCTGAGTCGCTGCGCCAGTATTTTTCGTGGTTACTGTGATGACGCCTGTGGCATCCGTAATCACAACCGATGCGACGTATGCGTTAGTTGCGGCAGAAGGATTGAAGACATAGCCTGAATTGAGAGCAGTAACAGCAGCGAGCCCATTCAATGCGGCAGCTGTTTCGGCAACTGCAATCTTGGCGGAGGAAGACTGTACCAATCCTTCAGTGACTTTGGAGCGAATAGTGTAATCCTGATAAGCCGGCAAAGCCACTGCAGCCAAAATACCAATAATCGCGACAACGATCATCAGTTCGATGAGGGTAAAGCCCTGTTGAATCTTACGCATGGTATCTCTCCTTAAGGTAAAGCACTTCAATCGTGCTGGTAAGGATAGAGCAACTGCCGTGCCAGCCTTACGAAAAGAACTGCTTTTATTGCCGATATCCGCGCCAGACATGGCACATGCCAGTGATTTGCCGTGCCTGACAACAGCTTTGCTAAACACAGCCTCGCGCCGCGAACACGCTAACGCCCTTTCCCGATCTGCCAACCCAGCAGTTTTGAATGCCATTGCCTGCGTCCCGCGTCAGAATGTGCCAATTTTTGTCACTTGCTGTACCCATTTGTGGCGCTGGCTGTCTGACGCCGTCCCGCCAACGCCGACTTTTAGTTCGCCTGGTCGATCTGCGCCGGATCGAGGAAGTCCGCGGCGTAGCGCAGATGCACACCCTGACCTAGAAACACCGCGAACAGGTCGGGGTCGATATGGCCATTCCTGCTGAATTTTTTCATGATTTCAATGGCCTGAGATAGTTTCATGCCTGACTTGTAGGGCCGGTCCTTGGCGGTCAGTGCTTCGAAAATGTCGGCGATGCCCATCATGCGCGCCTGCAGCGACATCTGCTCACGGGTCAGACCCTTCGGGTACCCGGTGCCATCCATGCGTTCGTGGTGGCCGCCGGCATATTCGGGTACGCGTTGCAGATGCTTTGGCCACGGCAGCGCCTCGAGCATCTTGTTGGTGGCAACGATGTGATGGTTGATGGTCTCGCGCTCCCGGGCGGTAAGGGTGCCGGAGCGAATGGCAAGATTCTCGATCTCCTCGGCCGACAGGAAATCGGCATCGACACCGGCCGGGTTGCGCCAGTTGCGGTTCGTGCCGATGTCGCGCACACGCTGCTGGTCTGCCTGGCTCATTGCCTCACTGCCAATGTTGGCGCGGCGCAGGAAGGCCCGCTCAGCGTCGAGGATGTCGAGTTCCTTGCGGCATTCGTCCCAGCAGGCGTTTTCGGCTAGCTGGTCCTTGCGCGCGCGCAGGTCGAGCTGCTTGCGCAGGGCGGCTATCTGCACATCGCGCTTGAGCACTTCAAAGCGGGTATCGATGAGTTCGATGCGATCGAACAGGGTTTGCAGCTTGGTGGCCTTGTCGACCACATGCACGGGGGTGGTCACCTTGCCGCAGTCGTGCAGCAGCCCGGCAATCTTCAGTTCATAGAGGTCGCTTTCGGACATCGTGAAATCGGCGAGCGGTCCTGCGCTTGTCGCATTGACTGCATCGGCCATCATCATCGTCAAGGCAGGCACCCGCTGACAGTGACCGCCGGTATAAGGCGATTTTTCGTCGATGGCGAGGTTGATGAGCTTGATGAATGATTCGAACAGCGCCTCCAGCTGGGAAATCAGCAGGCGGTTGGTCAGCGCGATGGCGGCCTGGGAGGCCAGCGATTCGGCCAAGCGCTGTGCGGCCAGTGAAAAGGGGACAACCGCACCAGTTTCGGGATGGGTCGCATTGATCAGCTGCAGAACGCCGATGATTTCGTGCTCATGGTTCTTCATCGGTACGGTAAGAAACGAACACGAACGATAGCCGGTGCGCTCATCGAACTTGCGCGTACCGGAAAAATCGAAACCAGCCTCGTAGTAGGCGTCAGCGATGTTGACGGTTCTGTCATTGAGCGCGGCAAAGGCAGCGATCATCGAATTGTTGGGCGCGTCCTGCTCATCCTGCAAGGGCAGGTCAGGGTAGTTGATCGGATTGCCGGAAGTGCCACCCAGGGCGATGCCGAGGCTGTCGTTTCTGACGATTTCGAAACGCAACGCCTGACGGTCGGCGGTCATGCGGTAGAGCGTGCCGCCATCGGCGCGGGTGATGGCCTTGGCCGCGAGCAGGATCTTTTCCAGCAGGCAGTCGATGTCCCGTTCGCTGGAAAGGGCCGCACCAATCTCGTTGAGTTGTTCCAGCCGGCGGAACAGGTTGCCTTGCGATCCGTCAGCGTCCATTTCAAACCCCGTTTGTCTATTTAATGCAGACCGCCCGCACCTGCTTCATGTCAGTCATGCCCTGCAATACCTTTTCCATGCCGTCCTGCTTCAGGGTGCGCATGCCGTCCTCAAGCGCCTGGGCAACGAGCAGTGCGACACGGGAATGTTCCTGAACGAGTTTTTTCACCGCATCGGTGCCGATCATCAGTTCGTGCAGACCCATCCGCCCCTTGTAGCCCGATCCACCGCAGGTATCGCATTCGCCGTTTTCCTTGGGACGATAGAGCGTGAACTGCCCCTTGTCGTTGGCGTATTTTTTCACCCATTCCTGATACACCGCGTCAAAGGCTGCCTTGCCGTCGCGCTTGAAGGTTTCAGTGCTCGCCAGTTCCTCGCAGTATTCAGCGAGAAAATGCTGCATCTCCTCGGCACTTGCGGTGTAAGCCTCCTTGCACTTGCACAAGCGCTTGGCCAGGCGCTGGGCCAGAATGCCGAGCAGGGCATCGGAGAAGTTGAACGGGTCCATGCCCATGTCGAGCAGGCGCACGATCGATTCCGGCGCGCTGTTGGTGTGCAGCGTAGCGAATACCAGGTGGCCGGTAAGCGAGGCCTCGATGCCAATTTTGGTAGTTTCGGCATCGCGCATCTCGCCGACCATGATGATGTCCGGGTCAGCCCGCAGAAAGGCTTTCATGATGACAGGAAAGTCGAGGCCGGCCTTCTTGTTGATCTGCACCTGGCGCAGGCCTTTCTGGGTGATCTCAACCGGGTCTTCGGCGGTCCAGATCTTGGTGCCGATCGTGTTGAGCGACTTGAGCACCGAGTGCAAGGTCGTCGTTTTACCGGAACCGGTCGGGCCGCAGACGAAGAACAGGCCATAGGGCTTTGAAACAGCCCCCTTCAGGCGCTCCAGATTGTGCGGCAACAGGCCCAGCTTCTCCATGGGAATCGGCTCGCCCGCCGCCAGAATGCGCATCACCACATCTTCGACACTGCCGGCGGTGGGCAAGGTCGCCACTCGCAGTTCGATGTCGAGGGGGCCGAATTTCTTGAACTTGATCTTGCCGTCCTGCGGCCTGCGCTTCTCGGAAATATCCAGGTCGCACATGATCTTGATGCGCGCCACGATGGCCTGGCGGAAGCTTGCCGGAATTTCGATGTACTTCGACAGCGAACCGTCCTTGCGCAGGCGGATCAGCACCCGGTCCTTGCCCATGCCCGGTTCGATATGGATATCCGAGGCACCCTGCTGGTAGGCGTCGATGATGACCTTATTGACCAGCTTGACCAGTTCATTGTCGGCGGCAGCGGAGATATCATCGCCGCTTTCGATTTCAATCTCACCCTCATCCATTGCCGACAGCAGGTCACCGACATTGGTGTCGTCGGTAAAGCCGCCGCCGCCAAAGAACTGATCCACCGTCTGCTTGAATTCGCGATTCGTGGTGACCCGATAGGCGATCTTGCTGCGGGCAAAGATGTTGTTGACGATGCGCGAACTCTTGACCTGCTCGGGATCCATGCACAGGATGACGATGCCCTCGGGCGTTTCATCAACGGGCAGCCAGAGATTCTGCTCGACGTACTCGCGGCGCAGATTCTTCATCAGGTCGAGCGGTTTTATGCGATCAGGCTTGTAGGGTTCGTAGGGCACGCCGAAGAACTTCGCCAGCGCCGCGCCAATCGCCGTTAACTTGACCTGGAATTCGGCGATCAGCGCCTCTTCGACATCGATATTCTTGCGCCGTGCCGAGCGGGTGGCGAGTTCCATTTCCTGCGCCGCAACCACTGCGTCAAGCACCAGATGGTCATATTTGGTCTTGATCGTCTGCGCCGGCTTGCTGCGCTGATTAAAGGCAATCGCCAGCGTTTCGCACAAGCCCTTGACGCCTTCTTCGGCCACCGCGGAAAAAGGAACGCCGGTCTTGTTGTTGATGATCTGCACCACGCCCAGCAGATCATTGGTCTGGATATCGATGATGGGGGCCACCAGCATCTGCTTGGTGCGGTAGCCCGTGCGCTTGTCCACTTCCTGCAAAAAGTGCATGTCGGGATTGATCGCCCGCAGCTCCGCATCGTCGTAAACATCGCGGATATTGATGATTATCTTGGCGAGTGCCACGTAGCCGGCAATGCTCTGATCGGCAATCGGCAGTTTCAGGTCCCGGAATGAGTTGAGCCCGGTCTTGACCTTGGAAATTATCGAGGCCTTGTCATCGCTGAGCGAGTAAACCGTCAGGCGATCGGCATTGAACAAGGCGCAGACATCCTGCGACAACTCCAGCATGATCTCGTCGATGTTGGCGGTCGCATGGATTTTGTTGGTGACCGCCTGCAGGTTCTTGAAAAACGCCAGGCGACTGCCGAGGTCACCCGCGCTGACGGGATCGCCACCGCCCTGGCCGATCGATCCGGGATTCAATGCCGCGCTCATTCTGAAATCATCTTCTCGGTGTGAATTGAATTCAGGCCATCCGCCAGCAAGCTGGCGGAGAAGCCGCGCTGCGACAGCAGAAACGCTGCTGCCGAACTGCGCCGACCGGTCTGGCAATACGCCACATATTCCCGGTCCGCAGGCAGGCTCGGCAGGGTGTCGCGCAGTTCGTTCAACGGGATGTTGAGCGCCCCGGGGAGTCCATCGTGCTGGTACTCGGCCGGGAAACGGACATCCAGCCAGACGGCCCCCGCCGCCACCCGCCGCCGGGCCTCATCCGCATCAATGCGTTGCAGCAGCGGCTCACGCAATAGCCTGACAAAATCGGCGCTGCTCAGGCGCAACAACACGCCATCCGTTGCCATGGTCACCGTGGCATTGCGCACGGTTTCGGCAATCAGGGCCTCTTCCCCAAACGCGTCGCCAGCATCAATTTCCGCCAGTTCAACCCGCGCCCCCGTCACCTCGCGCGTCACCTGCGCCCGCCCGCGCTCGATGACGTAATAATAGTCGCCGGGCTCACTCTGGCGCACGATGACTTCGCCGCGCTTGACCAATTGCCGCTTGAAACAGGCCAGCAGACTATCGATATTCGCTGCCGGCAGGCTGGCGAAAGCGCCAAGCGTCAGTTGCCGCGCATCGAAAATACCGGGCAAGGCCCGCCAGTCTGTCGCATCCACATCGGGTTGCACCGGCTTTAGCGGCGCCACCTGATGCCACGTGACAAGGATATCCAGGACATTCGCGTCGAACCACAATATCTCGACATCGGTAATCGCGCGCGCGCGGAGCGGATCCATGCCACTCCGGTTCAGGGGGGAAAGTGCTTCATCCCATCCCCCGACCAGAACCTTCATGCCGCCAGCGGGATAATCGAGTTTTAACTCGCCCTTGAGGAGATAAACCGTCTTGTTCTGCCAGGCAAAATTCAAGGGGTGTGGTGAGGGCGCGAAACTCTCGACTCTGGCCAATGAAGCAAGCTGGCGCAGGAAATCCTGTCCCAGCCCTGATAAAGGCGACAAGCGTGCCAATGTTTCGGGTAGTACGGGTAAGGTGCTCATAGCTCAAATACCTGATTGTTTTGTAACATGCGTGGCCTGAATTCGCCGATGCTGTCTTCGATTTCCTGCATGGTCAATTCGATCTGGCCAGGCTTGAGGTGGGTAATGAATATCTCCGGTCTGGATTGCAGATAACGCAACTCCTCCAGCAACATGCTGGGACAAAGGTGACATGACTCTTCCGCCAGCTTGCGTTCGCGGTTGGAGAAGGCGGTTTCAATGATCAGGATCTTCAGATTGCCAATCGCATTCACCGCCTGCCAGAGCGCGGGGCAGGGGCCGGTATCACCGGAAAACACCATGCTGGCGCACCCCGAGTCGAGTTGATAGGCGACCGCCGGAACGGCATGGGCGGCTGGCAGGGGCACGATGCGTCGTCCGAGCAGTTCAACGGCCTGTCCGACCGTGATCGGCTCAAAGCGGAGACACGGCCTTTCTGGTGAAGGAATTTCCGTGAAGTCCGGCCAGATCGCCCAGTTGAAGATGTGCGCGCGCAGGATCTCCTCGACTGACGGCGTCACATGAATGGTCAGCGGACGATTACGCATGTCGCCCACCGTATCGATCAAGAGGGGCAGGCAGGCGATGTGGTCCATGTGGCTATGCGTCAGGAAGATATGATCGACCTGAGCAAGTTCGGCAATGGAAAGATCGGCCACTCCGGTACCGCAATCGATCATGATGTCGTTATCGACCAGGATCGATGTTGTGCGCAAGTGGCGGCCACCAATGCCGCCACTGCAACCGAGGATGCGTATTTTCATGCTATTCCGTCTTGAGGGTTGGGACCCCACCCATCGCCTTTTGGTTTCTGACGAAAGTGCACGGTCCAATTCACGGACGTATCATATAAGTAATAAGGGCACAGCAAAAGACCGTCTGCGCAAATGCCTCTCCTCGGCAACCCGCATCAGCCCTTGAGGAAAAACTCCATCTTCACGCCGGCCAGTTCGATGACGTCATGATCTTTGAGTTCGTGAGCTTGGGCATGGATGGCCGTGCCATTCACCAGCGGGAATCTGGCGCCCTCGACATGCGAAAGGAAGTAGCCGATGGGGCGACGCGCAATGACGGCCACCTGGACGCCCGGCTTGCCCAGCGTAGTCAGCGACTTTGTCAGGTCGAGTCGTCTGCCGATGTTGCTGCCAGTCAATATCTGGATCGCGCCCAGAGGCAGCGGGGGGGCTGCCGGCGCGGCCTGGCCAGCAGGCGCAGGCTGGACTGGTGGTGCCATAACCGGTGGCGCCACGACGCCAGCCGGTTTAGCCGCTGCAGGTTCGCCGGCTTTTCTCAGCATATCGGGACGCAACACCATGGTCTTCTCGAAATCAGTCTGCGTGGCGTGCTGGGGTGCCTCGTTGATATATTTGAGCCGGTACTTGCCCAATTCGATGACATCGTTGTTTTGCAGGAAATGCTTCTTGACCTGCTGGCCATTGACGAAGGTGCCATTGGTGCTATTGAGATCCTCCAGGAAGGAATCGTTGAGGATGCTAACGATCACTGCATGCTCGCCCGAAACCGCCAGATTATCGATCTGAATGTCGTTGTGCGCCTTGCGGCCGAGCGTGGTGCGCTCCTTGTTCAAGGGGATTTCCTTGAGCACCAGATTGTCCATGCTGAGTATGAGCTTAGCCATCTTGAGCGTCCTTCAAGACTCCAACGTTAACCGAACCACGACTGCACACGTCGCCACCAGCCGTTGGCATCATGGGGACCATGCGCCGCCGGAAAAGCTTGCTTTATCTTGACGAGGATCACCGAAACATTATCGCGACCACCATTGTCGTTCGCCATTTGCACCAGTTGCGTTGCACAGAGCGGCAAATTTGCAGACAGGGCCGACAGCGTCAGGGCAATCTCGTCATCTTCCATCATATCGTTGAGGCCATCCGAACAGAGCAGATAAACATCGCCCGGAAGTACATCGTATTCATTCAACTCGGTTTCCACGGTCGGCTCGACACCTAGCGCACGCGTCACCAGATTCTTGTTATGCGAAAACCGTGCCTGCTCGGACGTGATCATGCCTTTGTCGATCTGCTCTTGCAACAGGGAATGATCGCGCGTTAGCTGTGTCAGTTCTTCACCGCGCAGGCAATATAGCCGGGAATCGCCGATGTGCGCGACCACCAGCCGGTCATCATAGAACTGCACGGCGACCAGCGTGGTGCCCATGCCCGTGTATTGAGACTGGCTTTGCGCTGCCTGATAAATCGCGGCGTTGGTCCGCGCGATCATATCTGTCAGCGCTTCCCGCGCCCAGATCTGTCCACTCGCGGCAATCTGGCTGGGGGGCCGGAGGCCGAACAGATGTTCGAGCTCGCTACCCAGAACCGACGTAGCCATGCTGCTGGCAATCTCGCCGGCATTGTAGCCACCCATGCCATCCGCCAGCACGGCCAAGCCCACCGAGGAATTTGCCAGCACCGAATCTTCGTTCAGCGAGCGTACCCGCCCGACATCGCTGCAAACAGCCATTTCAAGCGCCGCGGAGAGATCGATCAATGCCATTTCAGACGAACACCAACCCGCCGACCGATGAACCAGTCGTTTGTTCGCAAATTCAGACATGTCTTGCTGACCACCTTGCTCGATACGCCTCCCGGAATGCCATCTCAGTACTGTACATCAACAACTTCATGAATAAACAGTGTGATATGCCTCATTCTTACAGCCGAACCTTAAGTCAGTCAATGCTTTTCCATGCCGCGGGCACGAAATGATCCCTCAATAGGGCAGTTCCGCACCAAGTCCCTGTTGCTGCGCCAGTTTGAGCAAGCGCACCCCGACCGCCAGATCCTGGATGGCCATACCCTGAGATTCGAACAAGGTGATCGCCTCGGCATTCGGCCGTCCCGGACGGATGCCGGCAACGATCTCGCCCAGCTCGACAAGCTGCCCTTCGGCAAGCCGTCCCTTTTCCAGTGCCGGCAACAGGTCGCCCGCCTCGCGCAGGGCAGTCGGTCGGCTATCCACGCAAACCACAGCAGCACGGGCAACGGTCTCTTCGTCGATCTCGCGGCGGATCAGGGCATTCGAGCCGGCGGCATTGACATGCGTGCCTGCCGCCAACCACTTGCCCTCGAACAATGGCGTAGCCGCCGCGGTGATGGTGACAACGATATCGCAGTCACGCACCGCAGCCTCCGCGGTCTCGACGGGAATCACTTCGACGCCGCAGCGGCTTGAAAAGTCGGCGCTGGCGAGATGGCGCTTCTCGGCATCGCGCGCATACAGCTTGACTTGCCGAATCGGCCGGACCCGACACAGCGCCTCCAATTGACTCTGGGCTTGCCAGCCGGCGCCGATCAGGCCAACCACCGCACTTTCCGGCCGGGATAAAACTTTTGCGGCCACGCCACCGGCGGCACCGGTACGCATCATTCCCAGAAAATCGGCCTCGATCGCCGCCAGCGGTGTGCCGCTTGCCGCGTCGAACAGGTGCACCATGAAGCGTTTGCCCGCGCGCGCTATCGTGTAGGCCTTGTAGCCGATCACTCCCTCGTCAAGCAGCGCACCTTGCAGGATATGCAGCGACGCTGTCGGCGTCCGGGTGCGCTGGCGGGCAATGTCGATGGCGCGGTTGATTCCATGAGCGGCATGCGCTGCCTCAACAGCTTCAAGCGCCAGGTCCATGGTCAACAGCTGACGCACATCGGCTTCGGATAAAAACAAGGCCATCCATCCCGCCCCTCATCAAACATCAAAAAAGGCGGGCCGCAGCCCGCCGAGCATTCCGCCGCAAGCGCTATAGCAGCGACTTCAGCAACTTGCCCATTTCCGACGGATTGCGCGTCACCGTGAAACCGCATTCTTCCATGATGGCCAGCTTTGCTTCCGCCGTGTCGGCACCTCCCGAGATCAGCGCGCCGGCATGCCCCATGCGCTTGCCGGCCGGCGCGGTGACACCGGCGATGAAACCGACCACCGGCTTCTTCATGTGGTCCTTGCACCAGCGTGCCGCTTCAGCTTCATCCGGACCGCCGATCTCGCCGATCATGATAACGGCATCGGTAGCAGGATCGTCGTTGAACATTCTCATGATGTCGATGTGCTTGAGCCCATTGATCGGGTCGCCGCCAATGCCGATTGCCGACGACTGGCCAAGACCCAGTTCGGTCACCTGGGCCACGGCTTCATAGGTCAGCGTACCGGAGCGCGAGACGACACCGATCCGGCCCTTGCGGTGGATGTGGCCTGGCATGATGCCGATCTTGATTTCTTCAGGGGTAATCAAGCCGGGGCAGTTCGGCCCGAGCAGCAACGTTTCCTTGCCGCCCCTGGCAACCTTCTGCTTCATCTTGTTGCGCACGAGCAGCATGTCGCGCACAGGAATACCCTCGGTGATGCAGATCACCAGATCGAGGTCGGCCTCGCAGGCCTCCCAAATCGCCTCCGCCGCGCCGCCCGGCGGCACATAGATGACGGACACCAGCGCACCGCTGGCGGCTCTGGCATCCTTGACCGAAGCGTAGATCGGCACGTCGAAAATTTTCTCACCGGCCTTCTTCGGATGCACGCCGGCCACGAAGCAATTCTTGCCGTTGGCGTACTCGATACACTTCTCGGTGTGGAACTGACCGGTCTTGCCGGTAATCCCCTGGGTGATGACTTTGGTGTTCTTGTTAATCAGGATCGACATGTTATTTTCCTCACTTCACTGCGGCGACGATCTTCGTCGCAGCGTCCGCCATGGTGTCGGCGGCGATGATCGGCAGGCCCGATTCGGCCAGGATCTTCTTGCCGAGATCTTCATTGGTGCCCTTCATGCGCACCACCAGCGGCACGGCAAGGTGCGTTTCCCGGGCGGCGGCGACAATGCCGTCAGCGATGGTGTCGCACTTCATGATGCCGCCAAAGATATTGACCAGGATGCCTTTTACCTTGGGGTTCTTCAGCATGATCTTGAACGCCTCGGTCACCTTTTCGGTCGTCGCCCCACCGCCGACGTCGAGGAAGTTTGCCGGCGTGGCGCCAAACAGCTTGATCGTGTCCATCGTCGCCATGGCCAGCCCCGCACCATTCACCAAACAGCCGATGTTGCCGTCGAGGGAAATGTAAGCGAGGTCGAATTTCGACGCCTCAACCTCGTCGGCATCTTCCTCGTCGAGATCGCGATAGGCGACGATCTCGGGCTGGCGGTAAAGTGCGTTCGCGTCGAAATTGAACTTGGCGTCGAGCGCCTTGATGTTGCCGTCGCCTTCGAGAATCAGCGGATTGATTTCCGCCAGGCTGGCATCGGTTTCCATGTAGCAGGTGTAGAGCTTCTTGAGCGTATCGACGGCCTTGGCAACCGACCCTTCCGGAACACCGATTCCTTTTGCCAGTAGCAGCGCCTGCGCGTCGGAGAGTCCGACCAGCGGATCGACAAACACCTTGATGATTTTCTCGGGCGTCTGGTGCGCCACTTCCTCGATGTCCATGCCGCCTTCGGAAGACGCCATTATGGCGACCTGCTGGGTGGCGCGGTCGGTCAGTGCCGCGACGTAATACTCCTTCTTGATGTCGGCACCATCCTCGATCAGCAGGCGCCGTACCTGCTGACCGGCCGGGCCGGTCTGGTGCGTTTTCAACTGCATGCCAAGAATGGCACTGGCGTGCTGACGCACTTCGTCAAGCGACTTGGCGAGCTTGACGCCGCCACCCTTGCCACGACCGCCAGCATGAATCTGGGCTTTCACCACCCAAAGCTTGCCGCCCAGTTGCTCCGCAGCCTTGACGGCCTCATCGACGGAGAAACAGGGAATGCCGCGCGGGGTCGCCACGCCGAACTTCCGCAGTAGTTCCTTGCCTTGATACTCGTGGATTTTCATGGACCACCCTTACGAGAAATTTTGTTGGGGAGCATGACCGAAGCCATGAGGCTGCAAATAATATCACAATATGACATATAAGTTATTGCTAATGTCGCCTAAGGGTCAACCAGCCAGTCGATGCTCGACGGCGGCAGATAATGTTGTTGCACCTGCGAGAAGTAGAAGCGGTTGGCGACAAAGGCCGCGTCGATCATGCTGCAACTGGCTGCCGGATTGGCCCCGCTGGCGTGGAAATCCGAAAAGCCGGCGGGCTGATTGACGAGCGCCGCGCCGGTCAGGTTGAGCGAGAGTAACACCCCCGCACGCACGGCGACATCCTCGGCAAATTGCTGAACATGGGGTCGCGTCGCGTGCACCAGAAAGTTGAGCGCACCTTTGTCACGCATGGTGGCTTCAGCCAAAGCCAGGCTTTCGGCGGCATTTGCGGTGCTGACCACGACGGCGATCGGTCCAAAACGCTCTTCCATATAAAAATCGCGCTGCGCGGCATCGACCCCCACCAGCAGAGGGGTATGCATGCGTGCCGCAGGCCATTGCGGATGATCGATTGGCGAGGAATGACGCAATATTTCCGCCGTCGTCTCGGCCAGTTCGCTGACCGCCGCGATGCGGGCAAGTGTCGCCGGCGACTGGATGGCCCCCAGCACCTCGGCAGCGCGGGCCGGTTCCTCGACAAACTTGCCGAGCGCCAAGGCAAGGTCGCGTCCGAACTGTTGCGGATCTACCATGCCATCTGGCGTCTCGATGCCTTCGCGACTGACGAAAATGACCCGCGGCGTCGTCCGCAATTGGCCGGAATCGAGGCACAGAGACAACACCAGATTCTTGAGCAGCGCCTTGTAGTCGTAGCTGGAATCGATCAGCACGCAGTTGACGCCCCCGGTTTCGATGAACAGGCGCGCCTGGCGCGCGTTGTCGCGCAGCCAGGCGCCCATGTCGGGCGCGCCGGCATAGTCGATCAGACGAATGTCCGGCCGGCGCGCGATATCCCGCAACACCGGCGTATCGTCTGGATCGCCCACCAGCAAAGTCACCAGGTTGGGGTCGAAACCTGATTCCTTGAGCACCTGGCGTGCAACCGCCACGGTCAGGGCAAGCGGCAGCACAGCGGTCGGATGTGGCTTGACGATCACCGGATTGCCCGTCGACAGGCTCGCGAAGAGGGCGGGATAGGCATTCCAAGTGGGCTGGGTAGCGCAGCCGATGACGAGTGAAACGCCAAGCGGGGCCACCATGTAGCGTTTTTCCAACCGCTGGCTGATATTGCGCTGCCATGCCGCCTGGGCGGGAACCTGGGTCATTGCCCGATATGCCCAGGCCAGGGCTTCAAGCCCCCGCGCCTGCGCCCGTGGGCCACCGGTAAGGAATGCGAGGCCCAGACTCTGGCCGGTAGTGTGCATCAGCGCATAAGCCATTTCGGCGCTGCCGGCATTCAGACGAGCGAGAATTTCAAGGCAGACGCCTGTGCGCGTTTCGATGCCGGCCCTCACCCAAGGCAGCATCGCCGACTTTGCCGCCGCGATCAGTCCCTCGGGGCTACAGCGCGGATATGACACGTTCAACGGCAGGCCATATGGCGAGATTTCGCCACCACAACGCCCGGTCAAGCCGGGCTGATCCAGATAAAACTGGGCATTCCGATAGGCTTCAAACGCTGTCAGGCCGTCCTCGAGCGCCATCTCGCCATAACTGCGCGGATTCTCGGCATAGGGCGACCAGTGGGTGCGGCAGGCAATCGCGGTCTGCGCCTGATCGAGCAAAGCACGATGGTTGTCGAACAGCGAATGCGGCATGGCGGTCTCCGGATTTGGCAGCATGATAGAGTTCGCATGCTTATTGTATTGTTGTATCGCTTATCGCGCTGCCACCATTTATAGCCCATCTACCCTGGGAGATGAAAACATGATAGCGTCCTTTTCCAGTGGCGCACATCAAGCGCCAATCGAGCCATGACAACCTACCCCGCTACCGAACTGGCCACCCTGGGTGGCGGCTGCTTCTGGTGTGTCGAGGCGGCACTCAAACTTCTCGACGGCGTGATCGCGGTCATCTCCGGCTATTGCGGCGGTGCGGTCGAGCAACCCAGCTACCAGCAGATTTGCACTGGCAACACCGGTCATGCCGAGGTGGTCAGCGTCGAATTTGATCCTGCCATCATCGACTACCGCACCCTGCTCACCGCCTTTTTCACCATTCACGATCCAACCACCCTGAACCGCCAGGGTCATGATGTCGGCACTCAATACCGCTCTGTCGTGTTCACTCATTCCCCGCAACAGACTGACACGGCGCAGGCGCTAATCAAGGAACTCGACGCGGCCCGCATCTGGCCTGCCTCCATCGTTAGCGCCGTCCTGCCAGCGCCGACTTTCTGGCCGGCCGAGGAATATCACCAGAATTATTTTGCCCGCAACGCCACGCAGGGCTATTGCCAGGCCTTTGTCGCCCCCAAGGTGGCGAAGTTGCGCCAGCGTTTTGCCGCGCGGCTAAAGCCCGGCTGAGGACGATTATTCTCGCTGTGTTCCAAGTACTGCCGCGATCACGGATCGGCAAAATGCTCGCATCTGGCATTTTTCGTCCGGGGTTTCCTAGTCTTGATCACGCCTGCGCACTACCTGAGAACTACCATCCTGACCTGCCTGCTCATGGCCGGGCTGCCGTTCGCCACTGCCCAAGAGCGCGCAACCGCCGCGCCGACCAGCCGCACAGCACCCATCGAGCTGGAAGACCCGTTGCATGCGTGGTTCAAGGAGCAGGACCGGGTACTCGATGACATCCTGCTACGCCTGTCACGCATTGAAACACTGGTCAGGGAAATTCACTGGCTGGTCCAGCAACTCCAGACACCAGCCGCACCCGAGGAACGCGTCGCACCCCTCACGCACACCTCACCAAACTCTGGCGCGATTCCCGCTGCCGCCAGCCCCGAGAAAACGACAGGTATGCTGGAGATCCTTGAAAACCGGGAAATCCAGTTGGCCGGTGGCGGACTGCTGCTGGTGATTCTGCTGCTCTGGTCGCGACGCCGCAAGGCATCCAGGCAGCGCGCGTTAAAGGATGAAGGCAGCAAACCCGTTGCGGCGGCGCTGCCGCCCACTGCACCACCTCTGCCAGCTGCGCCACCGAAAAGCTCGCCGGCGGTGGCGGAGCCCATGCCTTACATCTCACCTCCGGAGCCAACACAGTCCAAGTCACGTGCCGACACCGGGGGCGGCAACAGCGCTACAAGATCACACGAACAGGCACTGGAACTGGCCGAGATCATGCTGGCCATGGGCCTCGGGCAGGGAGCAGCACAAACGCTGACCGAGCAGATCCACAACGAACCCAAACAGGGATTACGAAACTGGTTGAAGCTACTGGAAATCTACCGCCAGAACGGACAACAGGACGATTTCGAGCGCTCAGCTGAAGAGCTACGTCAGCATTTCAACGTATTGCCTGAAGACTGGCTGGTCCAGCCCGAGATGCAGCGCAGCATCGAGGACTATCCGCATATCGCCGCGCGGCTGACCGAGCTTTGGGGTAAACCATCCTGCGCCGGCTATCTTGGCAATTTACTCAACGACAATCGCGACGGCATCCGCGCCGGTTTCCCGCAATCTGTGGCGGAGGAATTGTTGCTGCTCATGGCAATAATCAACGACGACGGGGCTATCGAACAGGCCGCCGCTGCAATCAAGGCTGATTCGCGCACCTAGCTGCCCGCCATGGGGCGCGCCGGTAATCGACTACACGGGATTGTCGAGCTCGACATATTCACAGCCCACGCCGAAGCGCTCGAACAGGTGTTTTCCCAGCGCCATCACGCCATAGCGTTCAGTGGCATGATGTCCGGCCGCGAGATAAGGCACACCAGATTCACGTGCCAGATGCACGGTATTTTCTGAAATTTCGCCGCTGACATACAGATCAGCGCCTGCCAGAATGGCCTGCTCGAAATAGCTCTGCGCACCGCCGCTGCACCAGGCAATTTTCTTCACGAGTCGCCGGCCATCGCCGACCAGGAGTGGATCGCGGCCCAGCACCTGCCCAACCTGCGTCGCCAGATCTTCAGCAAAAGTCGGCGCTGGCGGGACAAAGTGCCCCGCAGCGGGTATGAAATGCCCCGAAGCGGGTACGGCGTGCCCCGCATGGGGTGCGGCGCTAACAGGAATACCGATGAAGCCGATGTCCTGCTCGGCAAACCGGCCGGTCGCGGTCCAACCTAGCCGCGCGGCCAATTGTGCGTTGTTGCCAAGTTCGGCATGTGCGTCGAGAGGTAGATGATAGGCAAACAGGTTGATGTCATGCGCCAGCAAGGTCTGCATGCGTCGTTTGCGAAAACCGGTGATACGGCCGTCCTCGTTCTTCCAGAACCAGCCGTGATGCACCAGAATCGCATCGGCCGCGCATTCCACCGCCGCATCGATCAATGCCTGGCTGGCGGTCACACCACACACGATGCGCCGCACTTCGGCGCGTCCTTCCACTTGCAGCCCGTTTGGGCAATAATCTCGAAATCGCGCCGCTTCCAGCAAGCTGTCCAGATAGGCGCCCAAATCATCACGCAACATCTTTCCACTCCTTCCTGCCAAGTTCACTAATCCATGCATCGATTGTGGCTCATTTTTGCCCAGGCCGTGACGGTCAGCATCGCCGCACTGTTTGTCGTTCAGACCCTCAAACCGGACTGGTTGCCATCGCGCCCCCCTGAACTGAACGGCCCGGCAGTAATTTCCGTCCAGCAGGCCACCCCCACCGGTGAGGGGCGCAAGGTCGTCACTTACGCCGATGCTGCCCAGGCAGCACTCCCGGCGGTTGTCCATATCTTCACCAGCCAGGAAGTGCGGCGCCATCCGTTCATCAACGACCCGGTGTTCCGTCATTTTTTCGGCGACCGTTTCGGACCTGACAGTCAACGCCAGTCAGGCTTGGGCAGTGGTGTCATCGTTTCGGCCGACGGTCTGGTATTAACCAACAACCACGTCATCGAGTCGGCCGACGAGATCGAAGTTGCGTTCCACGATGGCCGCAAGACCAAGGCACAGTTGGTCGGCGCCGATCCGGAATCCGATCTGGCCGTCCTGAAGATCGTCACCGATAGTCCGCTCGCACCAATCACTCTCGCAGCGGCAGAATCGCTGCGCATCGGCGACGTGGTACTTGCCATCGGCAACCCGTTTGGAGTCGGCCAGACCGTCACCTCGGGGATCGTCTCGGCACTCGGTCGCACCCATCTGGGCATCAATACTTTCGAGAATTTCATTCAGACCGATGCCGCCATCAACCCGGGCAATTCCGGCGGTGCCCTGGTCGACAGCAACGGTCGCCTGGTCGGCATCAATACCGCCATCTACTCGCAAAGCGGCGGCTCGATGGGCATCGGTTTCGCCATTCCGGTATCACTGGCAAAAAGCGTGATGGAACAGATCATCAAGTCTGGCTCGGTAACCCGTGGCTGGATCGGCGTCGAAGTTCAGGACCTGACGCCTGAACTAGCCGAATCATTCGGCGTCAAGCTCGGTCAGGGCGCCCTGATCGCGGGCGTGATGCGCAACAGCCCGGCCGACAAGGCCGGCATCAAGCCGGGCGACATATTGCTGACAGTCGGCACCCAGCCGGTCAAGGATGCACAAGTGATGCTCGACCTGATCGCCGCGCTAACGCCTGGAGAACCGGCCCGCTTCAGTCTGAGCCGCGCGGGCAAAGCACAGGAAGTGACCGTGACCATCGGCAGACGGCCAAAGCCCCCGCGCTAGCGTTCTTGGCGCGCCGATGACTCGGCAGCAGTACCATCAGCTTCGCTGTTCATGCCCGTTTCGTCAGGGGAGCGGTAGGCGCCAGCATCGGCACGGGTGGACTTGCCGATCATCTGCGCCATAAGGATGCCCAACTCGTAGAGCAGCCACATCGGCACTGCCAGCATGAATTGGGAAAGCACGTCGGGGGGGGTGAAGATGGCGCCGACTATGAAGGCTCCGACAATGAAGTAAGGGCGGATTTCCTTCAGCTTCTCCACAGTCACCAAACCTACACGCACCAGCACGATCACCACAACCGGCACCTCGAAGGTAACGCCAAAAGCCATAAAGGTGGTCAGGACGAAAGAAAGATATTTCTCGATATCCGTCATCACCGCCACCCCTTCCGGAGCGAAAGCATTGATGAAGGTGAACACCGTCGGGAAGACAATGAAGTAGGCAAAGGACATGCCGATGAAGAACAGCACGACACTGGCAATCAATAATGGTACGGCGAGTTTCTTCTCGTGTGCATACAGGCCCGGTGCGACAAAGGACCAGGCTTGATGCAGCACGTATGGCAGTGCAATCAGAAAGGCCACCATCATGGTGACCTTGATTGGCACGAAAAAGGCGCCGACCACATCGGTGGCGATCATTGATCCGCCTTCAGGCAAGGCGGCGAGCATGGGTGCCGCCAGCAGCGTGTAGATGTCCCGTGCCCAATGGACCAGGCCGAGAAAAATCACCAGCATTACCACCAGGGTGCGGATCAACCGGTCACGCAGTTCGACCAGGTGGGAAATGAAACTCTCTTCGCGCGGTTCCATCAGGCGGTGGGAGGTGTACGGGTAGGCGACTCGCTGGGAGCGTTTTCAGCCGGGGCAGGGATGGTGACATCACCGGAAGGGAGGATCGATTGAGTGAGTGAGGTTTCGGTCTCCTTCATCTGCTCATTGACCCGGCTTTCCATGTCGTGCGCCTGTGCAGCCACATCGGACTGCAGTTTTTTCAATTCATCGAGTTGCATTTCGCGCTTGATATCAGCCTTGACGTCCCCGACGTAACGCTGCAGTCGTCCCAGCAGATGGCCGACCGTGCGCGCAACTTTGGGCATGCGCTCTGGTCCGATGACGATCAACCCAACCAGGGCGATCAGCATTAATTCGGTAAAACCGATGTCGAACACTGCGGATTATTCGCTCATGGAACAGGTTTCAGGGAAACTCGCAAGGAAACGCGCGCCCTTGCGAACAGGTTTGGTTTTGTCAGCCATGCAGTGGCCTTCACCACTCTGCTCGGTATGGCCCGGCCAACCTATGATTTTGTCTGCTCCTTGCGGGCCTCGCCCTCGACGGTGGTACCCGTCGTGGTACCCGCTTGGTCCTCGACCTGTTTTTTAGAACCGGCACCAGTATCCATGCCTTCCTTGAAGTCCTTGACTGCGCCACCCAGATCCTGGCCGATATTGCGCAACTTCTTGGTACCGAACACCAGCATGACGATGACCAGCACGACCAGCCAATGCCAAATACTCCATGCACCCATCAGATTCTCCTCAAATTATTTGTTGCGCGGCAACATCGGGCCGAGTTGATCCGGCCCGCCGACGATATGAACATGAAGATGATACACCTCTTGCCGCCCGACCCGACCGGTGTTGATGATAGTGCGAAAGCCGTCGGTCAGATCCTGGCTTTTCGCCAATTCGCCCAGCTTGGCAAACAGTTTGCCTAGCACCGGCGCATGGCTGGCATCGGCCTCGGCCAATGAAGCAATGTGCTGTTTGGGCACCACCATGAAATGCACCGGAGCCATCGGATTGATATCGTGGAAGGCGAACAGATCCTCGTCTTCGTAGACTTTCTTGCAGGGAATTTCACCGGCAATAATCTTGCAAAATATACAGTCGTTCATGTCATTTTTCCCGGCTGGCCTTCTCGTCGATCCCGGATATTCCCTCGCGACGCCGGAACTCGACCATGATGTCATCGACGCCGATGTCGAAATGGGTGAGCAGCACAAGGCTATGGAACCACAGGTCGCAGGTTTCCCGTACCAGATGCAATCGATCACCGTCCTTCGCCGCCATGATGACCTCGGCAGCCTCCTCAGCGACCTTCTTGCACATGGTATCGGTGCCCTTCGCGTACAGGCTGGCGACATAGGAGGAACCAGGCGCCGCGCCTTTGCGTTCAACCAGGGTTTCCTGAATGCGGCGAATGACTTCGAGATCGATCATTTGTATATTTCCTTAGGGTCCTTCAAGACCGGCTCGACATCCTGCCAGCAGTCTTTTTCCAGTTTGTGGAAAAAACAGCTGCGGCGACCGGTGTGACAGGCAATGCCACCGACCTGCTCGATCTTGAGCAGCACGACATCGCTGTCGCAATCGGTACGGATTTCGATCACCTGCTGTGTGTGGCCGGATTCCTCGCCCTTGTGCCAGAGTTTTCTGCGCGACCTCGACCAATAAACCGCATGACCAAGCTCGGCCGTCTTCGCCAGTGCTTCGCGATTCATCCAGGCGAACATCAGGACTTCACCGGTCTTCGCATCCTGGGCGATGGCAGGGACCAGGCCCCGCTCATCCCATTTCACTTCATTCAGCCACTTGGTCGTCATAAACGTACTTCAATCCCCTGTGCGCGCATGAATTCCTTGGCTTGCCGCACGGTATATTCGCCATAATGGAAAATGCTGGCTGCCAGCACGGCATCGGCGCGCCCCTCGGTCACGCCGTCGGCCAGATGCTGCAGGTTGCCGACCCCGCCGCTGGCAATCACCGGGATCGCTACGGCTTCGGCGACCGCCCGCGTCAAAGTGAGGTCAAAACCGTTCTTGGTGCCATCGCGATCCATGCTGGTCAGCAGGATTTCCCCGGCGCCCAGCTCGGCCACCTTGCGGGCCCAGTCGATGGCATCGAGTTGCGTGTTGTTGCGCCCGCCATGGGTGAAAACCTCCCATTTTCCCGGGCTGGTCTGCTTGGCGTCGATGGCAACGACAATGCATTGGCTGCCAACCTTGGCGGCAGCATCTGCCACCAGTTGCGGATTCTGCACGGCGGCGGTATTCATGCCGACTTTGTCGGCGCCGGCATTCAGCAGGCGGCGGACATCCTCGACCTTGCGTACCCCCCCGCCGACCGTCAAGGGAATGAAGACTTCGGAGGCGACCGCCTCGACGATGTGCAGGATGATGTCACGGGCGTCGGAACTGGCCGTGATATCGAGAAAGGTGATCTCGTCGGCACCCTGCTCATCATAGCGGCGCGCGATCTCAACCGGATCGCCGGCATCGCGCAGGGCGACAAAATTGACGCCCTTGACGACCCGTCCGGCATTTACATCGAGGCAGGGAATGATGCGTTTGGCAAGCATGGGAATAGTCTATTGATTGCAAGCGGGAGAAACACGCCGGGACGCCCCAAGTGTTTCTGCCCCTTGAGGGGAGAGCGACGCGCAGCGGCGTTTGCGGGGCGGGCTCATTTGTCCGCTTCGGCCTGTGCCATGCGGAAATCCAGCTTGCCTTCGTAAATCGCGCGGCCGGTGATGGCGCCCATGATCCCCTCGGCTGCCACGGCGCACAGCGCCTTGACGTCATCCAGGCTGGCAATGCCGCCGCTGGCGATAACCGGAATCCGCAGTGCCTGCGCGAGTTTCACGGTCGCCTCGACATTCACGCCGGAGAGCATGCCATCGCGGCCGATGTCGGTATAAATGATGCCTTCGACGCCGTAGTCCTCGAATTTTTTCGCCAGGTCGATCACGTCGTGGCCGGTCATTTTCGACCAGCCATCAACCGCCACCTTGCTGTCCTTGGCATCCAGCCCGACAATGATATGGCCGGGGAAGGCGGTGCAGGCATCGTGCAAAAAACCCGGATTCTTGACTGCTGCCGTACCAATGATGACGTAAGTGATGCCATCGTCGAGACAGCGTTCGATCGTGTCGAGGTCGCGAATCCCGCCACCCAGTTGCACCGGGATTTCTTCGCCGACCTCTTTCAGAATTGCCTTGATCGCCGACTCATTCTTTGGCTTGCCGGCAAAGGCCCCATTCAGGTCGACCAAGTGCAGGCGGCGTGCGCCCTGCTCGATCCAGTGGCGGGCCATGGCGCCGGGATTTTCGGAAAACACTGTGGCATCGTCCATCGCACCTTGTTTGAGGCGCACACAATGCCCATCTTTCAAGTCAATCGCGGGAATTATCAGCATGGGAGTCAATATTCGATCGGGATATGAGGTTTCAGAGAAGACATGATGCCAAGCTTAGCAGGCGCCATGCCGTAACCAAAATCAGGGTTGCCAGCGCATGAAATTACCCAGCAGACGGAGGCCGTCAGCCGCGCTTTTTTCCGGATGAAACTGGACAGCGAAGATGTTAGCGCGCGCCACAACACTGGTAAAGGGAATGCCATAGAACGTCGAACCTGCAATCACATCGTCCGTGGCCGGTTCAACGTAAAAACTATGCACGAAATAGAAGCGCGCGCTGTCTGCAATACCACTCCAGAGCGGGTGACTGATAGCCTGATGCACTTCATTCCAGCCCATGTGCGGGACTTTGAGTCGCACGCCGGACGAATCATGCATTGCTTCTTCGGGAAAATGTCGCACCTGTCCCGGGAAAATTCCCAATCCCGCGACATTGCCTTCGTCACTGTGCTCGAAGAGCATCTGCAAGCCAATGCAGATGCCCAGGAAGGGCTTGGTTGCCGCTGCAAGGGTGACGGCCTCGTCAAGACCCCGAGTCCGGAGTTCGCGCATGCAATCGGGCATTGCACCCTGGCCGGGCACAATGACCCGGTCGGCAGCAGCGAGTGCAGCAGGGTCGGCGGTAACCACCACCTGGTGATCGGGAGCAACATGCTCGACGGCCTTGGCCACCGAACGCAGATTGCCCATGCCGTAATCGACGATCGCGACAGTTTTCATCTGAAATTCATAAAAGAGTTGTTACGGTACCGCCAGTCCGGTTAGAGGCTGCCCTTTGTTGAAGGCACGGCGTCGCCGATGCGCGGATCGGCCGTAATGGCCATGCGCAGAGCCCGGGCAAACGCCTTGAACACGGTTTCGGCCTGATGGTGCGCGTTGTCACCCCGCAGATTGTCGATGTGTACCGTGATGGCGGCATGATTGACGATAGCCTGGAAAAATTCGCGGAACAGGTCGACATCGAACTCGCCAATGCGCGCGCGGGAGAACTCAACATTGAACGACAAGCCGGGCCGACCGGAAAGATCGACCACAACGCGCGACAGCGCCTCATCGAGCGGCACATAGGCATGCCCGTAGCGGGTGAGGCCCTTCTTGTCGCCCAAGGCCTGGGCCAGCGCCTGACCCAGCGTGATGCCGACATCCTCAACGGTATGGTGTGCATCAATATGCAGGTCGCCACGCGCATCAACTTGCAAGTCGATCAAACCATGCCGGGCAATCTGATCGAGCATGTGATCGAAGAAACCGATGCCGGTCGCCAGTTGCGACTTGCCGGTACCGGCCAGATCAAGTTTGACGCGAACCTGCGTTTCCAGCGTGGTTCGGTTGACGTCGGCAGTGCGGAGTGAAGTGACCATCGGTGGTTGCGACCAAGTTGGCAAACGTGGCCATGATACCATTTCGTTCCACTTGCAACCCTTACCGCCAAACCCTTGCCATGAGCCGATTCTGGAGCGCAACCGTCCGCGCCTTGCAGCCCTATGTACCGGGCGAACAACCCAAACTGCCCAATCTTGTCAAGCTCAATACCAACGAGAATCCGTATGGTCCGAGTCCGCGTGCCCTGGCAGCCTTGCGCGGCGAACTTGGCGAAGCAAGCGGTGAAAATCTGCGTCTCTATCCCGACCCCGAAAGCAGCCGGCTGCGCGAAGCCATCGCGGCCTTTTTCGGCAAGCTCGCACCCAAGCAAATCTTCATCGGCAATGGTTCGGACGAGGTGCTGGCGCACGCCTTTCTGGCGCTGCTGAAACATGACTTGCCGATCCTGTTTCCCGATATCACCTACAGCTTCTATCCGGTCTATTGCCGGCTCTACGACATCGATTTTCAGACCGTCCCGCTCGATGACAATTTCGCCCTGCGGGTGGCCGATTACTCCCGGCCCAACGGCGGCATCATATTTCCCAATCCGAACGCCCCGACCGGACGTGCCCTGCAGCTCAAAGACGTCGAGGCGCTGCTCAAGGCCAATCCAGATTCGGTGGTCATTGTCGACGAGGCGTATATCGACTTCGGCGGTGAATCGGCCGTGACGCTGGTCAATCACTATCCCAACCTGCTGGTGGTGCACACCTTCTCCAAGTCGCGCTCGCTCGCCGGACTGCGCGTCGGTTTTGCCGTCGGTCATGCCGATTTGATCGATGCCCTCCAGCGCGTAAAAAACAGTTTCAACTCCTATCCGCTCGACCGTCTGGCCAGCGTCGGGGCCACCGCCGCCATCGAGGATCGCGAATGGTTCGAGCAGACCCGGCAAGCGGTGATCCGCACCCGCACGGCAATGACACGCGACCTGGAAGCGTTGGGGTTTGAAGTACTGCCTTCGGCGGCCAATTTCGTGTTCGCCCGCCATCCAATACACGACGCCGAAAAGTCGGCGCTGGCGCTACGGCAGCGCGGCATCATCGTGCGGCACTTCAAGCTGCCGCGCATCGAACAGTTCCTGCGCATCACCGTGGGGACGGATGAACAGTGCGCGGCGCTGGTGGCCGCACTGCGGGAAATTCTTAGGGCTTGAGGGTAGCCTTGCCGCCGGGCCGCCCCAAGGTAAGGCAGCACGCGGCGAAGCCACAAACCGCGCCCACACCAAAACAAAGCTCCCCGTAAAAGACGAGCGCAGCGACAACAAGCGACGCAGTCGCGCCGTTGCGGTGCAGGCTAATGCCGGCCGTGCCGGCGTTAAGCCGCGTAGCGGCGGCCGTAGGCAAAAAAACAGTCACCTCCCCGCGCGGGGAGGCTGGGAGGGGAGGGGCTTATTTATGCGCAACTCCGCCGCGCGGGCGTGCGCCGTCAAGCCTTCGCCATGCGCTAGGGTGGCGGCAATGGGCCCCAGCGTCTGGGCGCCAACTTCCGATATCTCGATGATGCTTGAACGTTTTTGGAAGTCATAGACTCCCAAGGGCGATGAAAAGCGCGCACTGCGCGAAGTCGGCAATACATGGTTCGGGCCGGCGCAATAGTCGCCAAGCGACTCCGAACTATGGTGGCCCATGAAAATCGCTCCGGCGTGGCGAATCTTGTCGACCAGCGCGCGCGGATTCTCGACCGATAACTCAAGATGCTCGGGCGCAATGCGGTTGGCGATGGTGCAGGCCTCGGCCAGATCGGTGACCTGAATCAGGGCACCGCGACCGCCGAGCGACGCGGCAATCACTGCGCGGCGCGGCATGGTCGGCAACAATTTTTCGATGCTGGCTGCCACGCGGTCGATGAAAGCGGCATCGGGACAGAGCAGGATGGCCTGTGCCAGTTCGTCATGCTCGGCTTGGGCAAACAGGTCGATGGCGGTCCAGTCCGGGTCGCCAGAACCATCGGCGATCACCAGCACCTCGGAAGGTCCGGCCACCATGTCGATGCCCACCGTGCCGAAAACCCGGCGCTTCGCGCTGGCAACATAAGCATTGCCCGGACCGACGATCTTGTCGACCTGGGGAATGGTTTGCGTGCCATAGGCCAGGGCAGCCACCGCCTGGGCACCGCCGATGGTGAACACCCGGTCAACACCAGCCAGGTGCGCAGCCGCCAGCACCAGTGCATTTTTCACCCCCCCCGGTGTGGGCACCACCATGATGAGTTCCTTGACGCCCGCCACCTTGGCCGGGATGGCGTTCATCAGCACCGAACTGGGGTAGGCGGCCTTGCCGCCCGGCACATACAGTCCCACGCGGTCGAGCGCGGTGACCTTCTGACCCAGACGCGTACCGTCGGCTTCGGTGTATTCCCACGATTCGAGCTTCTGCCGCTCGTGATAAATGCGGATGCGCTCGGCAGCCTGCTGCAGAGCCTCGCGCTGTTCGTTCGGCAGATCGGCATGGGCGGCAGCAAGTTCTGCCAGCGGCAGTTCCAGTTCTGCCATGGTTTTCACAGTGAGCTGGTCAAAGCGCTGTGTGTATTCAAGTACGGCGGCATCGCCCAGCCGGCGCACATTGGCAAGCACCTCGGCAACCGTGCGCTCGATGGCTTCATCCGTCGAATTATCGAAGGCAAGCAGCGCGTCGAGCGTCGACAGGAACTCTGGCTCGCGGGATGACAGACGACGGACGGTCAGACTCATTGGATAGCGCTCACTGAATGGCTGTTTCTATGGCGTCGATGACGGGCTGCAAGGTACTGCGCTTCATTTTCAGGCTGGCCTGATTGACGATCAGGCGCGAGGAGATCGGCATGATGTCCTCGACCTCGACAAGATTGTTGGCGCGCAAGGTGCCGCCGCTGGAAACCAGGTCGACGATGGCATCGGCCAAGCCGGCCAGCGGCGCCAGCTCCATCGAACCGTAGAGCTTGATCAGGTCGACATGCACGCCCTTGGCGGCAAAGTGCTCGCGGGCAGTGTTGATGTATTTGGTGGCGACACGCAAGCGGGCGCCGCGGCGCACCGCGGCGGCGTAATCGAAGCCGGCGGGCGTGGCCACGCACATGCGGCATTTGGCAATTTTCAGGTCGAGCGGCTGATAGAGGCCGGTGCCGCCATGCTCGATCAGCACGTCCTTGCCGGCGATGCCAAGATCGGCGGCGCCATACTGCACGTAGGTCGGCACATCGGAAGCGCGCACGATGACGACGCGCACATCGGGACGACTGGTGCCGATGATGAGCTTGCGCGAATCTTCGGGATTTTCAAGGGGCACGATGCCTGCAGCAGCCAGCAGCGGCAAGGTTTCTTCGAAGATGCGGCCTTTGGATAGAGCGATGGTAATCATGATTTTATTTTACCCGCCGGACACGTGCGCCGAGAGCCGCGAGTTTGGTTTCCATCTGTTCGTAACCCCGATCGAGGTGGTAAATGCGATCGACGATGGTCTCGCCCTGCGCAGCCAGGCCGGCAATCACCAGACTGGCCGAGGCGCGCAAATCGGTGGCCATTACGGTCGCGCCGTCGAGTTTTTCCACTCCCGTGACGAAAGCCGTGTTGCCATCGATCTTGATGTCGGCACCCAGCCGGATCAATTCCACCGCATGCATGAAGCGATTCTCGAAAATCGTCTCGCGCATGATGGCTGTGCCGTCGGCAACGGTATTGATTGCCATGAACTGCGCCTGCATGTCGGTGGGAAAAGCCGGGTAGGGTGCGGTGCGGATGCTCACCGCTTTCAGGCGGGCTGGCGCTTGCAGATGAATCGCAGAACGTTCCAGGCCGATCTCGCAGCCGGTATCCATCAGCTTGTCGATCACCACGTCGAGATAACTGCTTGAGGTGTTGGTGAGCCGGACCGCGCCGCCGGTGGCGGCCGCGGCACACAAGTAGGTGCCGGTCTCGATGCGGTCGGGCATGATGCGATGCGTCGTGCCGGAAAGTCGATCGACGCCCTGGATGCGGATGACGTCGGTACCTGCGCCGGAAATGCGCGCGCCCATGGCGATCAGGCAGTTGGCCAGATCGACCACTTCAGGCTCGCGCGCGGCGTTTTCGATCACCGACTCGCCGTCGGCCAGGCACGCCGCCATCATCAGGTTTTCGGTGCCGGTCACCGTCACCATGTCGGTGAACAGGCGGGCGCCTTTCAGTTTGCCGCCAGCCGCCGTGGTGCGTGCGTGGACATAGCCCTGCTCAACGGTGATTTCCGCGCCCATCGCCTGCAGACCGCGAATATGCTGGTCAACCGGTCGCGCGCCGATGGCGCAACCGCCGGGCAAGGACACGCGCGCCTCACCACAGCGCGCCGCCAGCGGCCCCAGAACCAGCACAGAAGCCCGCATTGTCTTGACCAGTTCATAGGGTGCAAGCGGATTATCGAGCCCGGAGGCATCCAAGGTAACAGCGGAAGATGCTGACGCCGTCCCGCCAGCGCCGACTTTCTCGCGACTGACCTTGACACCCATCTGCGTCAGCAGCCGCAACATCGTGTCGATGTCGTGCAGATCCGGCACATTGGTCAGCGTCAGCGGCTCGCGGGTCAGCAGCGCCGCGCAAAGCAATGGCAAGGCGGCATTCTTGGCGCCCGAAATGGCGATCTCGCCTCTAAGCTGGGTACCGCCTTCAATCAGCAGCTTATCCACGGGATGCGGCTTCCTCGGGTGTCAGGCATTGCATCGACAACGCGTGCAGTATCTCGGAATCGAAGTGTTCCTTCAGCACGGCATTGACGCGCTGCTGCCGCTGGACGCGACTCAATCCAGCGAAGAGCGGGCTGACAATCAGCGCTTCAAAGTGCCGGCCATCGCCATTAACGGCGAGTTGGCTGCACTCAAGCCCAGCAGCAATCCAGTCCTCGATTTGTTTGGGGGTAAGCATTTATCAACTCCTTAATTTATATCCACTTTTCAACATCGCCAGCGTCAGTCCGGCGAGTACGGCAAAACTTGCGCCTGCCACCAGCAGGCTCAGCCAGGGAGACACGTCCGAAATGCCGAAAAAGCCGTAGCGAAAACCGTCGATCATATAGAACACCGGATTCCAGTGCGAGAGCGATTGCCAAAAAGGCGGCAAAGAATGGATTGAATAGAACACGCCCGACAGGAAGGTAAGGGGAACAATGATGAAATTCTGGAACGCCGCCAGCTGGTCGTACTTGTCTGCCCAGACACCGGCAATGATACCCAGTGTGCCAAGTATCGCGCCGCCCAGCAGGGCAAAGACAACGATCCATAGTGGCGCGACAAGTAGCGGAGTATCCCAGAACAAGGTCACTGCCAGTACCCCAAAACCGACCACCATGCCGCGTACTACCGCTGCCAGGACATAGGCCAGCCAGAATTCTGCGTAGGTGATCGGTGTCAGCAGCACAAAAACAATGTTGCCCGTCACCTTTGACTGAATCAGCGAGGACGAGCTGTTGGCGAAGGCATTCTGCAAAATTGACATCATGACCAGCCCCGGCACCAGAAAGGCGGCATAGCCGATCGAGTCATAGACCTGCACATGATCTTCGAGTACGTGGGAGAAGATCAGCAGATACAGAAGCGCGGTCAATACCGGTGCGGCGATGGTCTGGAAGCTGACCTTCCAGAAACGCAGCACTTCCTTGTAGAGCAGTGTTCGAAAACCCGTCATCATGCGTCCCGCTGCATCACGGCAAGGAAGGCCTCTTCGAGTTCCGGCTGGCCGATGTTGATCTCGCTGATGGGGCAGCACGCTTCACGCAGCTGCGCCAGCATGACCTCGACCTCGGCAAAGTCAGCGAAGGACAACACCCAGCACCCTGCCTCCTCGACGGCGCGCGCGTGCAAGGCCGCCGGCAGTTCCCCACCTGCAGCCAGCCGCAGGCGCAAGCGATGCACGGAAAACTGCCGCAGCAGATTTGCCGTGGTGTCGAGCGCGACGATCCGCCCCTGTTTCAGCATGGCAATGCGCCCACAGTGGCTTTCGGCCTCTTCGAGATAATGGGTCGTCAGCACGATGGTATGGCCCTCCCCATTCAGTCGGCGGATGAAGCGCCACAAGGTCTGTCGCAGTTCGACATCGACGCCCGCCGTCGGCTCGTCGAGCACAATCACCGGCGGCCGATGCACCAAAGCCTGCGCCACCAGCACGCGGCGCTTCATGCCGCCAGACAATGTACGCATGCTGGCATCAGCCTTGTCGCCCAGATCAAGGGCCTCGATGATCTCGCCGATCCACGCCGCGTTGTTGCGGATGCCGTAATAACCTGACTGCATCAGCAAGGTTTCGCGCACCGTAAAAAACGGGTCGAACACCAGTTCCTGCGGCACCACGCCCAACAGGCGCCGCGCCGACCGGTAGGCAGACTGGACATCATGGCCCATTACCGCCAGGGAACCCGAGTCGGCACGCACCAATCCGGCCAGAGCGGAAATCAGCGTGGTTTTGCCGGCCCCATTCGGGCCGAGAAGCCCGAAAAACTCGCCTTGGGCAATCTCAAGATCGATGCCGGCCAGCGCCAGCGTCGCGCCAAAGCACTTGGTGACGGAATTGATGCGGATGGCAGGATGCATGACGGACGCGCGCGGCGGGCGCCCAATACCCAGGTTCAAGACAACGGCAGCAACTCGGTGGCGCCGTAGACCTCGGCGAGACTGACCAGACTGTCGGGCGGATTGGCGACCCGCAGTGCCTTGCCTTGTGCGCTGGCGGCACGCTGCCAACCAAACAGCACGGCCAGGCCGGAAGAATCGACATCGGCTACCGCCGCCAGATCAAATACCGACTCGGCGCCAGCGGCAGCTTCGCCAATCGCCGCCACACCATTGGCCAGCAATCCGCTTGCGGTTTCCAGCGTCATGTTTCCCGAGACTGCCAGATGGCCCTCGGCACGCTGAATTTGCGTGCTCATTTTGCCTTGCTGGAGGTATCGGCAGCCTTGTTCTTTTCCTGCAAGGTACGAATCAGGCCATCGATGCCACCGGCGCGAATTTCCTGGGCAAACGAACTGCGGTAGTTGGTGACCAGACTGATGCCACTCACCTCAATGTCGTAAACTTTCCAGGACTTTGCGTTTCTCTCAAGATAGTAGTCAAGCTGGACCGGTTTGCCGCCGGTCTGCTTGATTTCAGTACGGACCCTGACATCGGTATCGGTTGCCGCCATCTTGAATGGCTTGAAGGAAATTTCCTGATCGCGAAACTCGGTGAGCGCCTTGGAATAGGTACGCACCAGAAGATCACGAAACTCGCCGGACAAAACTTTAAGTTGCTCCTGGGTCGCTTGGCGCCCTTCGCGCCCCAGCGACAGTTGGGTCATGCGCTGAAAATTGAAGTGCGGCAACACCTTGGCTTCCACCAATTCCAAGGTCTTTTTCGTGTTGCCGGCCTGGATATCCTTGTCCTTGCGGACAATTTCCAGCACTTCGTTCGTCACGTTCATGACCAGCACATCGGGTGCAGTATCTGGAGCCGCGGAGGAAGCTGCAGAACTCCCTGCAAACAAGCACGCCGCCAGCAATCCAATCAAATACTTCATCTTGTCTCTTTCGTCAGCAGATTACAAAAAATCAGTCGAGCGCTTCACGTGGCGCATTGCCGTCATATACCAAACTACGGCGGCGCTGCAGATAACCGTCACGAACGTAGGTGTATTTGTCCAAAGCGGCCTCTTCGATCACCTTGTCGGCCGGCAGCAGATCCGCTCGCGTATCAATAAGGCGCAGCGCCAGCATGGCATTGCGGGTCGGTACATGGTTCACATTGGCGACCGGATCGACGGTTACATCGAGAAGGAAACCGGCCGTATCACGAACTGTGCGCGGGCCGACAATCGGCAGCACCACATAGGCGCCATTGCCCACGCCCCAGCGGCCGAAGGTCTGACCGAAATCTTCCTCGTGTTTTTCCAGCCCGGCCGGGGTGGCCACATCAAACAGGCCGAGAATGCCGATCGTGCTGTTGATCAGGACGCGCCCCAGATCGCTCACCGCCTGATCGGGTTTGCCCTGCAGCAGATTATTCACGCCGATGAACAAGTCGGCGATGTTGCCAAAGAAATTTGTCACACCGGTACGCACCGGCGATGGCAGCACATAATCATAGCCTTGGGCGACTGGCTTGATCACCACCGCGTCAACCGCCTCGTTGAAGCCATACATGGCGCGGTTGAAGCCTTCGATGGGATCCTTGGGATTGCCCGAGGTTGCGCAGCCGCCCAGCAAACCTGCCAGCGCGACCAGGAGTACCGCGGATCTGAGACGTTTTGCGGTTTGCGTCTGTTTCATGTCATATGCCATTTATCACTTACCTTCGTCTCCAGATGCCTTGTCGAACATGAACTGGCTGATCAGCTTTTCCAGTACCACGGCAGATTGTGTCTTCTTCAATGTATCGCCCGCCTTGAGCATATCAGGATCGCCGCCGACTTCGAAACCAACATACTGCTCGCCCAATAAACCGGAAGTGTTGATGGTGGCAAAAGTGTCACGCGGGAACTGATAACGCTTGTCAACATTCAGCGACACCAGCGCCATATAGCTCTCCGGATCGAAATGAATCTCGCCAACCCGCCCCACCACGACACCGGCACTTTTCACCGGCGCGCGCACCTTCAGGCCTCCGATGTTATCAAAGCGCGCCTGCAGGGAATACGTTTCGCCAACATCAGTTGAACTCAGGTTGCCTACCTTGAGACCCAAAAACAACAGCGAGCCCAAGCCCAGCGCAACGAAAACACCTACCCAGAGATCGATTACGGCACGGTTCATCAGATTCCCCTGAACATAAATGCAGTCAATACAAAGTCAGCGGCCAAGATCGCCAACGAAGAGGTCACCACGGTTCGCGTCGTGGCACGTGACACACCTTCGGCAGTCGGGTCCGCATCATAACCCTCGAAAACGGCGATCCAGGACACCAGAACGCCAAAGACAAAACTCTTGATGACGCCATTCATGATGTCTTCGCGGAAATCGACAGCGGCTTGCATCTGTGACCAGAACGAGCCCTCATCCACGCCAATTAACTGCACACCCACCAGATATCCGCCAAACACACCCATCGCCGAAAACAGCGCAGCCAGGATCGGCATGGAGATCACGCCGGCCCAAAAACGGGGAGCAACCACGCGTGCGATGGGGCTCACGGCCATCATTTCCATGGCCGAAAGTTGTTCGGTCGCCTTCATCAAACCAATCTCGGCGGTAATGGCTGAACCCGCGCGACTGGCGAACAGCAACGCGGCAACCACCGGCCCCAATTCCCTGACCAGTGAGAGCGCCACCAGAACTCCCAGCGCCTCGGAAGATCCATAGCGTTGCAGGGTGTCATAGCCCTGCAGACCCAGCACCATGCCGACGAACATCCCCGACACCAGGATGATGATCAGCGAGAGGACGCCGGTAAAGTAGATCTCGCGGATCGTCAGGTGGAAGCGCTTCAAGGCCGTGCCGGAATACAGCACTGTCATCAACAAGAAGCGGCTGGCGAAGCCCAGCCGCCACAGTCGCTCAGTGAACTGCTGCCCCAGTTGACGCAACAAGTCTTGCACGCGCTTCATGACCACCACCGCCGCGGCTTGCTGGGCTGCTCCATCATTTCCTCGCCATAGGGACGCGCCGGATATTGGAAAGGCACTGGACCGTCGGCCTCGCCCCAGACAAATTGATGCACATAAGGGGCCTGCGATTCCTTGATTTCCTCGGCCGTACCTTCGGCGACAATCTTGCCTTCGGACACGAAGTAAATGTAATCGACGATCTTCAGCGACTCATGCACGTCATGCGTCACCACGATGGAACTGGCGCCCAGCGCATCATTGAGCGTGCGGATCAATTCACCGATGATTGACAATGAAATCGGATCGAGACCGGCGAATGGTTCGTCATACATGATCAACATCGGATCAAGCGCGATCGCCCGCGCCAGCGCCACACGGCGCGCCATGCCGCCCGACAGCTCGGCGGGCATCAATTTGTGCGCGCCACGCAAACCGACCGCATGGAGTTTCATCAACACCAGGTCATGGATCAATTCTTCAGGCAGGTTGGTGTGTTCGCGCATCTGGAAGGCGACATTGTCGTACACCGACATGTCGGTAAACAATGCCCCGAACTGAAACAGCATGCCCATGCGGCGACGCATTCGGTACAGGCCGTCATCATCAAACTCATGCACGATTTGCCCGGCCACCCGCACTTCGCCCGAAGTCGGGCGCAACTGGCCGCCAATCAGGCGCAGGGTCGTAGTCTTGCCGCAGCCGCTCGGGCCCATGATCGCCACAACCTTGCCGCGCGGAATCGTGATGTTGATTCCGGACAGGATTGAGCGGCTGTCGTAGGCAAAGTTGAGGTCGCGAATCTGGACCAGGGGATCGGCGGGCACGGGTGTGGCTGGCAAAGGCGGCATGGCGGTCAGAAATAGGCCGGGCATTATACCCAAGCCGGTTGTCGATGCGATCTGCAGAGCATAAGTTGCGGGCAAAAGCCCTTCTTCACCCAGCGCTCGGTCGCATCGCATCGGGTAATATCGTCCGTTATGAGTGCCTCCAGTACTACCAGTGCTACTGCGGACAAACCGGTCCTTCTCATCGTCGATGACGATCCGCTGATCGCCGACACACTCGGGTATTACCTCGGCGCGGACTTCCAGGTATTTGCCGCCGGCAACCGCGCCAAGGCAATCGAGTGGCTGCAGAGCCAAGCCGAGCCACCACCATTGGCCCTCGTTGATCTCGGCTTGCCACCCACCCCACATCGACCACAGGAAGGCTTTGCGCTCATCAGCGAACTCTTGGCGCGCGCGCCGGCAATCCGGATTGTCGTGCTGTCAGGCCAGAATGACGCAGCCAACGCCCGCCACGCACGCGCAATGGGGGCCGTCGAATTCATCGCCAAACCGGCAGCGCCCGAGCGCTTGCGAGAACTGCTGTTGCATCTCCTCGACATCGGCGCGGCACAAGCCATCGCTACCGGCCCATCCATGCTGGGCGAGAGCCTGGCGATGCAAAAACTGCGCGCCCAACTCAGACAATATGCAGACTCCCCTTTCCCGGTATTAATCGAGGGCGAATCCGGTAGCGGCAAGGAATTGGCTGCCGCTGCCCTGCATGACCTGTCCCCGCGGAGAAATCAACCCTACCTGGCACTAAATTGTGCCGCGATTGCGCCAACTTTGGTCGAACCAGCCCTGTTCGGCCATGCCAAAGGCGCTTTTACCGGAGCCACTGGCCTGCGCCACGGCTATTTCGAGGAGGCCGGGGATGGCACCTTGTTGCTCGATGAAATCGGCGAGCTGCCTCTCGAACTGCAACCCAAGCTACTCCGCGTACTCGAGAATGGTGAGTACCAACGCGTCGGCGACACCCAACCACACCAGTCGCGCGCTCGCGTGATTGCCGCGACCAATCGCGACCTCAAGCAGGAAGTGCGTTCCGGTCGTTTCCGGGCCGATCTCTATCACCGCCTGTCGGTATTCACGGTCACCGTACCGCCGCTACGCGAACTGGGGGATGACCGCTTACGCCTGCTCGATTATTTCCGTCACCAACTGGCGGCGCAATTCAATCAATCCCCGTTTACGCTCACACCAGAGGCTGAGGCGCACTGGCTGGCCTATGGATTTCCGGGCAATGTGCGTGAGTTGCGCAACATAGTCATCCGCTTGGCCACCCGCTACGCAGGGCAGACCGTTTCCGCTGCCTTTCTGGCCGAAGAGTTTGATCCAGGGGACCCCGGCGCTGCGCCAGTTTTCGGCAATCAGCCGGCACTATTGACCAAATTTTCAGCGCCTGATCGCGAAATTCTGATCGAGAATGCCAGTCGCCATTTAAGTGGAGACACCGGATTCAGCCTCGACGCGACCCTGCTGCGCTGGGAAGATGCCTATATCGAAGCGGCCCGTCGGCTGGCAAATGGCAACATCAGTCAGGCTGCCCGCCTGCTGGGCATCAATCGCACGACACTTTACAACCGCTTGGACACACTCGCCCGCGAGCGCGTGAATGGTTCGCTGTCCAACTGGCCCGCCGATGATCCAATGAGGTAGCCCCTATGTACCTGGAACATTACGGCCTCAGCGAAGCCCCATTCCGCATTACTCCACACACGGATTTCTTCTTCACCGGTGCGAATCGCGGTGCCACGCTTGAAGCACTGCTCTACGCCATCACCCATGACGAAGGCATTGTCAAGGTCAGCGGCGAGGTTGGCAGCGGCAAGACCATGCTGTGCCGGGTGTTGATGGAGCGTTTGCCCGAGCATGTAGTCACTATTTATCTGGCCAACCCCTCACTCTCGCGCGCAGACATACTCTACGCCCTGGCTGATGAGCTCGCTATCGCCATTCCAGAGCAAAGCCGCGCCAATGCCGTGATGCGCGCCTTGCAGGAAAAACTTGTCAGCCTCTACGCCGCAGGCAAGCAGGTCGTTGTATTGATTGACGAAGCGCATGCCATGCCGAATGAGACGCTGGAGGAAATTCGCCTCCTGTCGAATCTGGAATCGAACCGGCACAAACTGCTGCAACTGGTCCTGTTCGGTCAGCCCGAAATCAACGAGGCACTGGCGCGTTCGGACATGCGCCAACTGCGCGAACGGATCACCCACAACTTTGGCCTCGAGCCGCTGGTGCGCGATGACATCGCCCAATATATGGATTTTCGCATGCGCGCCGGCGGCTATCGGGGACCCGGCATTTTCACCCCGGCGGCCATCAAGCTGATCACGGACGCATCGCAGGGACTGACCCGCCGCATCAACATTCTCGCGGATAAGGCCCTCCTGGCCGCTTTTGCGGCAGGAGGGCACCAAATCGGCGCAAAAGAAGCCAAGGCGGCAATTCGCGACTCCGAGTTCGCCACCTTTCACGCAAAGGGAAGCGGCCTGCGGCCCTTGCACGCCTTACTCTGGGCGGGGGGCGGAGCAATTGTGATGCTGGCGATCGTCGGGGCATGGCGTCTGGTCGATCTGCCTGCCGCAATAATTCCCCCGACCACCTTGCCTCCCGTGGCACAGGTCGATACTTCCAGCGCGGGAGATCAACTGCCGCAACCAAACCAACTGGCCATGCCCATTGCGCAGACACCTTCGCGGTCGGTCTCACAGTCGCCTCCTGGCGGAACACCCCCCGAACGCAAAATGTCCAAACCGGACGCGCCAACACCACCGCCAGTGTCACCGGGGGGACTGCCGCCCCGCCTTGAAGATTTCTTGGCAGAAAGCCAGCCCTGGCTGGATTCGGCCCCGCAACACAAGTGGTTTTTACAGCTGCTCAGGACAGTGGCGACGCATCCCGAACTGGTTGAAGCCTTTCTTGTCAGGGCGCATAACGCCGGGGTGGACATGGGCAAAGTGCGCGTTTACCGCTCCAGTTTGAGCGGCACCGCCCGCTACGGTGTAATCTACGGCGAATATGCATCACGCAAGGCGGCCCTTGATGATTTAGCGAGCCTGCCTCAGGACATCAAGACCCACCACCCTTACACAAGACAGGTTGCTCAGTTGAGATAAGCCAACAACAGTTTGGATAGAATAATGAATCTCATGCATTTCAATCAGTTGCATTCGGATTCTCGCGTGTTATGCTCGATGCAACCGTCAATTTTGTTGGTCGCCAAATGTACATGAAAAGACTTTTTATCATCCCGGCTCTGGTCTTGTTTATTTCCGCTTGCAGCAACGCACCGGTGCAGGCTCCGGGCAGCGGTCATTTACGTGCCGAAAAAGTCGGCGCTGGTGATACGGTGGCTATTCCGGCGCCTGTCCAGCAAATACTGACACTTCCAAAACCCAAAGCTGCTGCGAAGATTGAGACTTATAGCGTTGTCGTCAATAACGTCCGTGTGCAGGAATTGTTGTTTGCCCTCGCGCGCGATGCAAAGCTCAACGTCGATATTCACCCCGGCATCGGAGGCGTGGTGACCTTGAATGCCATTGACCAGACGCTGCAGCAACTGCTGACCCGCATCGCCAAGCAGGTCGATGTGCGCTGGGAACTTGATGGGCCCAATCTGGCCGTGATGCCCGATTCGCCTTATCTGCGAAATTACAAGGTCGACTACGTCAATATGTCGCGCGATGTTGCCGGTACGGTCGCGATCAATACTCAGATCGCCTCAACCAGCACAGCAGCAGGAACTGGCGCCGGAGGGGGCTCTGGCGGGGGGGGCAATAACTCTTCAACCACCGTGCGCAGCAGTGCCAAGAACAATTTCTGGGAGTCGATCGAGAAGAATCTCAAGGACATCCTGCGCGAAACCGACAAGATACTGCCCGAAGGCTCCAGCGAAACCGTTGTCGAGCGCCAGGATGAGCAGGCCACGACCGGCACGGGCTCACCACAGTCGGCAACTGGGGCACGCGGCGTCAATGCTGCCCAAAATCTGGCGGCCAGCCCCAACCCGGCGGCTTTTCAACAAACCGGCACAACCGTCACTCGCCGGGTCACCTTCCGCGAAGCAGCGTCTGTAATTATCAATCCTGAAGCGGGCGTCGTTGTAGTGCGCGCTACATCTCGACAACATGAGAAAGTACAGGAGTACCTTGTTCAGGTACTGTCCAGCAGCCGCCGACAAGTAATGGTCGAGGCGACCATTGCCGAGGTAAACCTTAGCGATCAATATCAGCAGGGCATCAATTGGCAAAGACTTCGCACCGGCTCCTCGGGTTTTTCGATAGCTCAAAATCCCCCCAACCAGATACTTGACACAACAACCACAGCGACTGGCTTATTGCTCAACTACCTTTCGCCTGGAACCGGCATTGCCTCCACTCTCAAGCTCCTGGAGACCTTCGGCAATGTCAAGGTGCTGTCGAGTCCCAAGACAAGCGTACTGAACAATCAGACCGCCATGCTCAAGGTGGTCGATAACATTGTCTACTTCACCATCAAGTCCGACACAACAACCAACACCAGCACAACGCAAACCAATGTCACGGCGACGCCGAACTCGGTTGCCGTTGGACTTGTCATGAGTGTCACGCCGCAGATTGATGAGAGTGGAACAGTTCTACTGAACGTCCGCCCCACCATCACCCGTATTAAGTCTTCCGACAGGACGCAATGGGTGGAGGACCCGACCCCGAACCTGGGTGCCAAAAGTTACGTTCCGGAAATTCAGACGCGCGAAATGGAGTCAATGCTCAGGCTTACCGACGGCGAAATTGCCGTAATGGGCGGATTGATGTCCGATGAGCTTAGCAATACGACAGATGCAGTACCGCTGCTTTCCCAACTTCCAGGTATCGGCACTTTTTTCACCTCGCGCAATGACATAAAGAAGAAGACGGAACTGGTGATTTTTTTGAAGCCCACCATTATTCGCGACCCGAGCGTTTCGGGTGACTACCGAGACTTCGCTCAGCAGCTTCCCAATAAAGACTTCTTTGCAAACAATCCCGGACCGCAACAACAGCAAATCGATCTCGGGGGCGCCAAGCGGTGAGCCTGCTGATGGATGCGCTCCGCAAGGCGGAGCAGCAGAAGCGAGACAACGCAGTGCAGGGGCAGTCACCCCGGCAGACCGAGGTTTCGGCAAAGCTGGCACTTGAGCCGCTATCCACGCAAGCCGATCCGGCTCCGGCCAAGTCCGTGCCGGCAGATGGAACAAGCAAGGCCGGCTCAACCCGCCTGCCTGAACTGCCGACCAGGCTCGAGGATCTCGATGCGCAGTTCATCACCCCCGCCAGCAGGGTAACGCAGGCCGCGCGTCCGGCTACCGCGTCACAGAAGACCGAGCCTGCAGTCCAGAGGGAAAGCGGTAGCAGCAATATTGATTCCTCTCGCGAAACCGCACGCGCGCTCTTCGCAGCCAAGCACCCCGCACCCAAAGACAGCCGCAACTTTTCCATCGCGGTCGGTTTGATTACATTGGTTGCCACTGTTGGCATCGGTGGCTATTTCTGGTGGCAGATGCAGCAAGTCGGACAGCCCATCGGAAACCTTGCCACCAGTGGCATGGCAAACATGCGGCCACCTCCAGCACCCCCATCCCCTGCCGTTTCGGGAGTTGCCCCCCCGGCCGCGGCAAGTGTGTCTGAACAGCCCGCACGTTCCACCAGCACACCAGAGTACACCGCTCGCGCAGCAACAATTGCGCCATCTGCCGGCAATGCCGACAATCAGGACAGGCAAACCCCTCGGCGCGAGGCAGAAAAACCAGCGCCTTCACCCGTTGCGGCCGCCCGGCCTGCCGATGCAATTCGCGTCAGCGCGGCGCCTCAGAAACTCAACCCGGCATTGGAGCAGGCTTTCCTGGCTTTCAATCGTGGCGAGTTGGATTTGGCTCAGGCTACTTGGCAAAAGGTGCTTGAATCCGATCCGAAAAATTCTGACGCACTCTACGGACTGGCCGCCGTCGCCATGCAACACCAGCAACCGAACCGCGCTGCCGATTTCTACCTGCGCGCACTCGAAGCCAACCCCAAGGACGCGCTGGCACTATCCGGGCTCATCAGTCTGAGAGGCCATGTTGATCCACAGCAGACCGAGAGTCGACTCAAGAACCTGCTGGCCGAACAGCCTGATTCGCCTTTCCTCAATTTTGCCCTCGGCAATCTTTACGCCCGCAGCACGCGCTGGGCTGATGCTCAACAAGCCTATTTCAAGGCCCATGTTGCCGACCCGCAGAATCCCGATTATCTGTTCAACCTCGCTGTCAGCCTCGACCAATTGCGTCAGGCCCGCCTGGCCATCCAGTATTACAATCAGGCGCTGGGTGCCGCGGCACAGCAACCGGTTGGCTTTGACCCTGTCCAGGTTGCCGTGCGTCTGAAAATTCTCCAATCTAGCCAGCAGCCCTGAACAGGTATTTGCTGTCTTTGCCGATAGCACCATGGATATGAGCCCCCGCCGCAAATCTCGCTTCGCTCGGTTCTCCCCCCAAGGGGCAAAGAAACACTTGGGGCGGCCCGGCGTGTTTCTTGAGAACGGTAGAAACAAAGCGTTCCAGTGATGAGCACCAACACAAATCGTCAGCCTATCGGCCAAGTTCTGATCGCGCAGGGTGTCATCAGCGAGGATCAGTTACGCATTGCGCTCCTGGAGCAAATGAAGTGCAACCAGCCGGTGGGCAAGCTGCTGGTGAGTCTGGGCTTCGTTTCCGAAGCGACCTTGCGCGATGCACTGGGCGAATCGCTCGGGCATAAGTCCGTTGACCTCAGCCGCGCCACGGTTGACCCACTGGCCCTGCGGCTGGTGCCGCGTGATGTCGCCAAGCGCCACCGGCTGCTGCCGCTGGATTACTCCCCGGAACTGCGGCGGCTAACCATCGCCATCGCCGACCCCAACGATCTGGTCGCGATAGATCAGATGCGGGCGCTGATCTCATCCGACCTGCAGGTCGATACCGTGCTGGCCGGCGAGTCGGAAATTGCCCGCAGCATCGACCAGCATTACGGCCACGAATTATCGATCGACGGCATCCTGAACGAAATCGAGACCGGCGAAATCGACTTCCACAGTCTGTCCGTCACTTCCGACGAATACAGCCAGCCGGTGGTACGTCTGGTCGACGCATTGCTCACCGATGCCGTCAAGCGCGATGCCTCTGACATCCACTTTGAACCGGAAGCGAGCTTCTTGCGCATCCGCTACCGCATCGACGGCATCCTGCGACAGATCCGCGCGCTACATAAATCTTATTGGTCAGCCATGGCGGTTCGCCTCAAGGTGATCAGCGGCATGAACATCGCGGAAACCCGCGCACCGCAAGATGGCCGCATCTCGATGAATATCAGCGGACGTGCGGTCGATTTCCGTTGTTCGGCCCAGCCGACCATCCACGGCGAAAACCTGGTGCTGCGCATTCTTGACCGGCAAAAGGGCATCGTACCGCTCGACAAGATCGGCCTGGATGACGCGCAACAGGAACAATTGCGCCGCATGATGGCGCGCCCCGAGGGCATCGTTCTCGTCACCGGCCCCACCGGCAGCGGCAAGACCACCACGCTCTACTCGATGCTGAATCAAATCAACGACGAGAGCATCAACATCATGACCCTGGAGGATCCGGTCGAATACCCGATGGCGATGATCCGCCAAACCTCGGTGGCCGAATCAACCAAGCTCGACTTTGCCAACGGCATCCGCTCGATGATGCGCCAGGATCCGGATGTCATTCTCGTGGGCGAGATTCGGGATACTGACACCGCCGAGATGGCTTTCCGCGCTGCCATGACCGGGCACCAGGTGTTTTCCACCTTGCACACTAACTCGGCGTTGGGCGCCATTCCCCGTCTGCTCGACATCGGCGTGCTGCCTGACATCATGGCCGGCAACATCATCGGCATCATTGCGCAGCGGCTGGTGCGCAAGCTTTGCCCGCACTGCCGCAAGCCCTACCCGGCAGGCAAGGAGGAGTTACGCATGATCGGCACCGAGCGGTTTCGCCAGATGCCGATTTTCTATCGGCCCTCGGGTTGCGAGTTGTGCGAGTATCAGGGCTACAAGGGCCGCCTCGCCATCATGGAAATTTTGCGGCTCGACGGCGACATCGACGAATTGATCGTGCGCCGCGCCACCAGCCGCGAGATACGCAACGTCGCCGTCGCCAAGGGATTCCGCCTCTTGGCCGAGGATGGTTTGCGGCGCGTCATCGAGGGTGCAACTTCGCTTGAAGAGGTTGCACGCGTTGTCGATTTGACCGAACGCATGTAACCCTCATGCCCCCCCACGCTCGTAAACCCAGCTCGCTGCCCCCCATGAAATCACCCGAAGCGGTGACCGGGGGGCGCATGCCCTCTTGGGGCGGCCCGGCGAGGGCCTGATAATGTCCCTATATTCATACAAGGCAATGGATGCCAGCGGTCGACTGGTCTTCGGTCGCATGGATGCGATCAACCCGGTCGACCTCGAAATGCGCCTGAAGCGCATGGATCTGGACTTCATCAACGGCGGCCCGGTCAAACAGAGCCGCTGGGGCGGCATGAAGATCAACCGCCGCGAGTTGATCACCTTCTGTTTTCACCTCGAACAACTCTCGCGCGCTGGCGTACCGATCATTGAAAGTCTCACCGACTTGCGGGACAGCCTCGAGAATCCCCGTTTCCGCGAAGTACTGGCCGGCCTGATCGAGAGCGTTGAAGGTGGCAAGACGCTTTCCCAGGCAATGAGCGAGCATCCGCAGGTTTTTGACGGCGTTTTCATCAGCCTCGTCAAGGCCGGCGAAGAGTCCGGGAATCTCACCGAAGTGCTGCACAACCTTAGCGAAACACTCAAATGGCAGGACGAGTTGGCCGCACAGACCAAAAAGCTTGTCATGTATCCGGCCTTCATGGGCACAGTGGTGATTCTGGTCACCCTGTTCATGATGCTTTATCTCGTGCCAAAGATGGTCGGCTTCATCAAGAACATGGGGCAGGAACTGCCACTGCACACCCAGATACTGATTGCCACTTCGAATTTTTTCGTGAATTACTGGTACATCGCCATCGGCCTGCCCATTATCGTCGCCAGCGCCATCGCGGTCGCGGTGAAGACCAATCCACGCGCCCGCTACCGCTTCGATGCCGCCAAGCTGTCATTCCCCTGGATCGGTGAGATCCTCACCAAGATCATCTTGTCGCGCTTCGCCGGCGTGTTTGCCATGATGTATGCGTCAGGCATCTCAATTCTCGACTCGATCCGAACCACCCAAGGCATTGTGGGCAACGTCGTCATCCAGGAAGGTCTGCAGCGCGTCGAAGAGATGATCGGTGAAGGCCAGAACGTCACTGTCGCCTTCCAGAACGCCGGCTTGTTCCCGCCGCTGGTGATCCGCATGCTTAAAGTTGGGGAAAATACCGGTTCGCTCGACACCGCGCTCACCAACGTCAGCTATTTCTATAATCGCGATGTCCGCGAATCGATCTCCCGGGTGCAGGCGATGATCGAACCGGCCATGACCATCGTGGTCGGCGTCATTCTCGGCTGGGTCATGCTCTCGGTGCTCGGTCCGATTTACGACACCATCACGAAACTCAAGTTCTGAACCCGCTTTCATGACGAATCGTCACGTTCTCTTCCTCGACGCCGCCCACCTGACCGCCTATCAGGTCAAGGGTGGGGTGCTGCTGACCGGGGGAACGTTTGCTGCCGACGCCAAAGGTATCGAGGCCTTCGGCGAATATGTCGCACAGCATCGTGACAACGTGTTCATGCTGCTGGCCGATATCGCCGAGGAGGGTTTCCACCTCGAAAACATCCCGCGCAGTTCCGGCCGGGATCGTACTGCACTGATCAAGCGGAAGCTGGCGCAGTATTTTTACGGCACGCCACTTGCTCTGGCAATTTCGCAAGGGCGCCTGCAGGAGGGCCGTCGCGACGAGCGCCTGCTGCTGATGGCACTGACGCGTCCGCAGCATTTCGAACCTTGGCTCGCCACCCTTGATGCCGCCAAGGTCGCTGTGGCTGGCGTGTATTCGCTGCCGCAGATACTCACCACTCTCTTACCGAAGGACCTGCCACCACGCCTGCTGATCGTCACCTTGACGCGCGGGGGTCTGCGCCAGACATTTTTTGCCGACGGCCAACTCCGCTTTTCGCGGCTGACCGCACTAGCCACCGGCACACCTGAAGAATCAGCCAGCGCCACCGTATTGGAAGCAGCCAAGATGCGCCAGTATCTGGTCGGCCAGCGGCTCATCGAACGCGGCCAGCCGTTGGCGACACGCGTGCTGGTCCACCCGGCGCAAATCGCCATGATGCGCGAGCATTGTCGCGACGCTGCCGAACTGCAGTTCGACTTCGTCGATCTGCTAGCCGAGGCAAAACGTGCGGGGTTGCGCACGCCGCTGACCGATTCGCATGCCGAAATGTTGTTCTGCCATCTACTGATCGGAAAAACACCCGCTGGTCAGTTTGTTCCCGCCGCCGAACGGCAGTTTTATCGCCTTTGGCAAATACGCCGCGTGCTGAAAAGTGCCAGCAGCCTGATTTTGGTCGGGGCTTTGCTGTTTGCCGCCAAGCAGGGACTGGAGATACTGCAGGTGAACGAGGACATCGGCCAGATCGAACTACAAACGCGCATTGACCAGCAGCGCTACGACACAACACTTCTGACACTACCCAAAATCCCGCTCTCCACCGAAAACCTGCTCGCGCTGGTCAATCGCTATGAAGCGGTGCTGCTACGTTCTCCCGGCCCCGGACCGCTGCTGGTCCAGCTTAGCCAATCCCTCGATTCTTTTCCGGATATCTCCATCGAACGCATCGAGTGGAGCATCGTCGAGCAACTGCCCCTCGTACTGCAGGGTTCGGCACACGACATTCCGCCTCCGCCTGCCATGGCCAGCGGCCCCTATGCCGAGGCCAAGGTCGAGGCCCGGCTACCACCCGCGATGGCAGGCAACCAGCGTGGCCAACTCGGCCGTGTTGCCGATTTTGCCAAACACCTCGGCGCAGCGCCCAATACCCTGGTAACCGTAGTGCAGCAACCGGTGGACGCCCAATCCGGCCAGACCCTCAAAAGCGGTGATGAAAAGCGGGCGCTGGAAGCACCCAGGTTTTCATTCCGATTGACACGAAAACTCTAAGGGCCCACTCATGAGCAGCCCCGACAAGCGTTCCGTCATCAATCTGGCTTCCCTGCGCTGGAACCTCACCCTGCTGTTCCTTTCCATTTTGTTGGCGGCCACGGTACTGGCCGCCTCCGCTCATTTCGACCGGCAGGCAGAGTCGGCTCATAAACAAGCCCTCGCACGGCAGGCCGAGACCCGAGCCAAGCTGGATCGCGTCCATGAGGACGAGCGCAAGATACGCGCCAAGATAAACCTCTATCAGGAACTGGTTCGGCAAGGCCGCACCGAACCGGAAAAACGCCTTGAATGGGTCGAAACCCTGCGCCGGATCAAGGAATCGCGCCGGCTGCTGGACCTCAACTACGAAATTTCCCCGCAGCGACCACTTGACGCAAAAGCGGACGGAAAAGCCCCCATGACCGGCGGCTATGACTTTCTCGCCAGCCCGATGAAGCTGGATTTGCCTTTGTTGCACGAGGACGATCTGCTCGGCCTGCTCGCCGATCTATCGGCACAGGTGCAGGCGCTGGTCAGGGTAAATAGCTGCAAGATCGAACGCAGCCCTGCTGACCCGCAACAACAAACAGCCACCTTGAAGGCGCACTGCGAAATCGAGTGGATTACACTGCAGCAGCGCGTAATTGCAGAGAAGCCCAATCCCAAGGTCGGACAATAGCCAGCAAACATGAACAGTTTCCGCCTGATACCCCGCTTGGTCGGTGCCGGACTAATTGCCAGTACTTTGGGCACCACCGGCGCAATCGCTGCAGAACCCACTCCCGGTCTGGGCCGCCTGTTCATGACCCCGGAGTGGCGCGCCAATCTCGAACGTCAGCGCCAGTTCAATATTCGCGAAGCCCGCAGTCTGGAGGGCGGCGCCATGCGTCTCGATGGCGTTGTGCAGCGTTCGAGCGGCAAAGCGACGGTCTGGGTCAACAACCGGCCGCAAACCGAAACCAGTCGCGACACCGGTGTGGTTGTATTGCCCACCCATGGCAAACATGGCCGCGCCACGCTCATCACCGGCGAAGAATCCCCGGCCAATCTTGCCGTCGGCGAAACCATCAACCGGGCCACGCGGGAAACCGCCGGCGGACTCGCGGGGGGCGAAATCCGCGTGCATCGCCCCGCCCCGCAGCGTTAAATGCCCCCCCACGCACGTCCCACAGGGATTCCCTTCGGTCGCAACCCCGGCTCGCTGCCCCTCACAGGGGGGCGCATGCTTCCTTGGGGCGGCCCGGCGGAAGCATAAAAAGTCGGCGATGGCGGGATGGCGCTTGCAGCGAAGCCAATGCGGTGCTGCGCTGCTGATCTTCCTGGTGCTGCTGGTGATGGGTGGCCTGACCTATGTGGTCAGCAGTTTCGCACCCGAGACAATCGAGGCACGGCGGGCGCAAACGACCAACATTGCGCTGGTGCAGGCGCGTGATGCGCTGATCGGTTACGCGTTGAAATACCGCGACGAGGAAGCCAGCCAGGGGCGGCCCGACCGCATGTATGGCTATCTGCCGCTACCCGACTTGGGCAGCATCCGCAACAACAACGTCAGCTGCACCGGTGAGGGCTGTGACGCCAACACACCCACCGACATTACCTGTGACGGCAACAACATTTATCCAACAATGATCGGACGCCTCCCGTGGCGCACGCTGGGTACGGAACCGCTGCGCGACGGCCACGGCGAATGCCTCTGGCTGATCGTTTCCTCGCTCCACCTCAGGAAACACTGTTCGAGCCCAACCCTGCCGCCCATGAACTGGGACACACTCGGTCAGCTCGATGTCGTCGTCGCCAACGGCACCAACGCCCTGGTAAGCGCACTCGCTTCTGCCCACGAGCGGCCGGTTGCGGTGATCTTCGCCCCTGGTCCGCCACTCCCCGGGCAGGATCGCAGCAATCTTGGCGGCAACGATGTTAGCCAGTGTGGTGGCAACTACAATGTTGCCGACTACCTTGACCCGGCCACCGCCAGCGCGCTGGGCGGCGTCACCAACTACCTCGCTGGCACCAACCTCGCCAGCGGTGCCACGGGCGACTCAGACCCCGCCAACGATCCCGACACGCCGAAATCACTCGTCACCCGTGGCAAGATATTCGCAACTGGCACCACCTTCCTGCCCAGCGGCTGCCAAGGCAACAACTGTACCCTCGTCGCCAACGACGTCGGCCTGCCGGTCACCAGCGACCTGCTGTTCGGCGCCATCCGTAAGAACGTCCACTTCCGCACCGACATCAACAGCATGCTCGACCGCATGGTGGGTTGCCTGCGCGACCAGATCGCCGCCAGCAGCAGCTTCACCCCGACACCAATCACCGGCTATACGTCGCCCGCAGACAAGAGCGCCGGTCGTATTCAAAACTCCTCCTGCTACGACGACAACCTCAACCCGCTCGGCTATTTCAGCCACTACCGGGAAATGATCTTCGTCGCCAAACCGACCGCAGGGAATTTTACGGTTGCCGGCGACCCGAACTGTGCCGGTGTCCTGCTGTTCAGCGGCCAGCGTAGTACTCCGCAACAACGCACTACTGCCACACAGAAAAACACACCAGCCAATTATCTCGAAGGCAGCAACCTGACCAGTTTCACAGGCGCGGGCAGCACATTCAGCGGCGACATGCTGCTTGACCGCTCCCCGCCACAGGCTGCCGAGCAGGATATCGCGCGCTGCATTCCGACCGGTGCCAGCTTTGCGCCAGTTGCGTCACCGACACTATCGACACTTGGCTTCGGTCAGTTGGTGGCCTACGACGCCGCGACGCGAACCCTGACGCTAGGCAAGGAAAACGTCACGACCGACTTTGGCGCACCCGGCACGGCTCTCTTCGGTTGCGCCTGGCTGGCTGATTCGCGATCCCTTGGCAAGGGTTTTCGCACCTACTTCTCTTTCCAATTCAAGAAAGTAGGCTCCAGTGTTGGCTCAAATGGATTTGTTTTCGCCATCGCGGATGCGATGAACAATTCGCTCGCCTCGTGCGGCGCCGCAGGCAGTCACCTCGGCTATTCTGGTGAAAACGGTTTCACGCCGAAAGTGAAGTTTCCCAAGATCGGCATCGAGTTCGATCAATCCAAAAATGCTCTCTTCCCGACCACCAGCAGCGAGCAAAGTTCGACCAGCGCGGGACGCAACGATCCCTGCTATACCTGTGGCACCGGAACCGCAGACACCCATGCCGCTATCGTCTATTGGGGACACGAAAGCGCCGATTCGATCACGGATTTGGTAATACTTCCCGACTTCGACGACAACGTTCACGGCTTTCCCACGACAGCGGCACTCGTCGGAAATTTACGCCCGCCACCAACCAATCCAGCTGTTTCTTCGCCTGGTCTGAAATTTGTAAATCTACGCGGTTACCCTAACAGTGATTTCGACAGCAGGTTGTTTTATGTCCGGGTCGAGGTTACCCCTTCCCGCAACGTCAACACATCCGCGGCGGAACTCAGCAATACAAGCGTCAAGACCGAAGTCTGGATCGAGGGCGACCCCAATTCCGTCAACCAGATCGCGGCGCTGAGAAACACCACCCGCCCCGTGAGCGCGTTTGATACGGGTTATGCTTCGACACTCAGCGACAACGCGGTGATTTTTGACGTTCCGGTGAATGGAAGTTCGTGCAACCCCGGAGCCCCTTGCCCGGCAACGCAGGCTTGCGGAACCGACAACATCTGCTACCGTCCGGCGCTGCAAACTGTGCGCCTCGGATTCTCCGGCTCCCAGCGCACCTCGGATCAGCAAGTGAACATCACCAACTTCTTCACCACATGGCTACCGTAAATCACGCCGTCCCGCCAGCGCCGACTTTTTGCCAAAAGTCGCGCGGCTTCACCCTCACCGAAATGGCGGTGGTACTGGTAATTGTCGCGCTGCTGATTGGTGGCATGCTGCTGCCGATGTCGGCACAGGACGATCTGCGCCGCACCAATGAGACGCGCGCCACACTTGCCAATGTTCAGGAAGCCCTGCTCGGCTTCGCAGTCGTCAACGGCCGCCTGCCCCGCCCCGCAACTTCGTCAGCCGACGGCGCAGAAAACCCCGCCAACTGTGCCGACGATGTTGCCTGTACCGGTTTCATCCCCTGGGCCACCCTTGGTATTGCAAGGAGCGATGCCTGGGGAAAATTGATCCGCTACAGCGTCACGCCGGCCTATGCCAACAGCAACATAACGCTCGCCACCATCGCCAACCGAACAGTGCAGACCCGTGACAATGCGGGCAATGCGCTTTTCCTGGCAGGACAAGCCGCCTGCACCACGCCCGGCGCATGCGTTGCGGTGGTCATTTTTTCTCATGGAAAACAACGCTGGGGGACTAGGGTGTGTTCTCAATCAAGCCAACCAGACGAAAGCACAAGCCAGATGAACGAACGACAGGAAAGACTTGGCGAGCTTGTCGTAGCGGGTGGCGATGCGTCTGAATTGTTTGATGCGACTGAAGAA